>ERZ1026854.932-NODE-932-length-19665-cov-4.952626_pt1 | contig 19665 bp, 13 predicted proteins | sample MGYA00380157_ERZ1026854 | MGnify/ENA primary metagenome ERZ1026854 (study PRJEB33269, sample SAMEA4719793) | human gut metagenome | biome: human-associated habitat; feature: organic feature; material: feces | place: Cameroon | collected 2013-10 ...
AGCCATAGCTTCCCAGCGTCACCACAGCCTCTTTCACGCCCCAGATGGCGAGCTGGCGGGCAGCGTCGTGAGGCTCCGGACAGCCTGTGATGACCTCCATCTCGTGCTCGTTGACCTTCAGAATGTCGGTGTAAGCCAGGATGTCGCATTTGCCAGCCCAGTCGATGGGGAAGACATCCTCCCCGCGCACCTCGCGTAGGTAGCCCTGTGCGTCGATAGATATGCGACCCTTCTGTGCGAGACATTTCACCACCTCGGGTGAGAAGTCATCGGCAAGGAGCGATCCAAGATGATAGATCTTTGCGTCGAGCTGTTGCACCTCTTCCACGGTGAACGGGTCGGCCTTTGCTCTGACCTTCTGCGTGCGGTCGTTCTGGTCCTCGCCATAGATGTTCTCGAAGAACACCGACTTGCGGCTGAGCCATGTGCGCACGTCAATGCCTGCATTGCGCATCTTTTCAACCACATGCATCTCATCGGCTCCGAGCTTGGTGGCCAACTCAAAAGACACCTTGTTGGGGAGGTGACTGAAGGCGTAAGCAAAATAGAATGAGGTGCCGCCCGCCATGTAGACGGTCTGACGTGGTGTGACAATCTTGTCTTTGGTGATGTGTCCAATGCAGCAAATATCTTTCATCGTGTTGAATTGTGTCGCTTATATTTTAGTGTGAATGAGTGAGTTCTTATGTCGCGCGCATCATGCGTGTCAGACGTGCAAAGGTAATTATTTTTATTGACAAAGCACAAATTTGAACCCCCAATTGTCATTTTTTTACAATAAAAAGAAAAAAAACGACATTTTTTGAGTAAGTTTGCAAATAAAAAGCAAAAAGATTGTGATGACAGAAAACAAGAAAAACGTTCTGCTCGTGTGCGACATGCCGGGTTATGGCAAGGTGGCCACAGCGGTCATGATTCCCATCCTCTCTTATATGGGACATCCTACCTATAACATTCCCACCATGCTCATTTCCAATACGTTCGAGTATGGTCGTTTTGAGCAGTTGGAGACCACCGACTACATCGTTGGCGCCCTGAAGACCTGGAAGAAGCTCGGCTTCAAGTTTGATGCCGTGGCAACAGGCTACATGCCGTCGGAACGTCAGGCCGAGGTGGTGTCACAGTTCTGCCGCGAGCAAGCCAAGAAGGGTGCTCTGGTGTTTGTGGACCCTGTGATGGGCGACGAGGGTCAGCTCTACAACGGCGTGGGCAAGGCAGCTGTAAAGGCCATGCGCGAGATGGTGAGCGTGGCCGATGTGACCTATCCCAACCACACCGAGGCGTGTCTGCTCACCGACCAGCCTTATCATGCCGAGGGCGTGTCGCGCGACGAGGCAAAGGCGTTGATCGATGGTGTGAGAGAGATAGGAGCCAAGTCGGTGGTGATAACAAGCATCCTTGTTGAGGGCCGTCCCTCGGTGGTGGGCTATAGCCACATGAACAGCACCTATTTTGAGCTGCCGTTCAGCGAGATACCCGTCCATTTCCCCGGCACAGGCGACATCTTCTCTGCCGTGCTCATTGGCCACATGCTTGAGGGCCTGACGCTTGCGCAGTCGACCCAGAAAGCCATGGACTCGGTGTATAACCTCATCGACAAGAACCGCGACAACGAAGACAAAAACTGCGGGATACCTATTGAGCGGGATCTGGGGGAAATTGTTTAAACCGTTCCCTGAAACCTTCCGTCGCTGTTGATGACGCCTTCCACGCCTTCTTTCACAGCCTCGAAATAAGGATATTCGTCGCGCAGCGAGATGTCGTCATACTCGAAGGGAGCGACCACGGTGTCGTTGCCGTCGGGCATGACCAGACCCATCTTGCCGTTCTTCTGTGCTATGACGGGGAGCGACTTGAGGTCGTCGACATACACATAGCAGGTGCGCAGAAAATCGTAGACGGGGTGGAGCAAGATGTTGCCCTTATAGTCTTTCATGCCGAAATGGCCGTCTTGCTCAAAGACCTCGTGAAACTGTAGATACTTGTCTTTTATCCTGTTCAGATAGAACACCATCTTGCGCTTGTCGTTGACCAGATGCACAAGATAGGCGAACGTGTCGCAATAGTTGGCCATGGAGCGTGCGAGCACTATCTTGAAGTCAAGACCGCTGATGGCCTTGCGGTTAAGGTCAATATATTTGGCTATCACCTCCTCTTTCTGTTCAACCGTCATCCCGGCCATGCTCTCCTCAAACTTGAGCATGATCTGCTTGCTGCCTTTCATCGCCTTGATGTAACGGTGAATCTGGCGTGCCATCTCGTCGCACACAAACTTGTCTATGCGTGCCACCTCTATTTCGTCCTGATATGTGGATTCGAAATTTTCCTGTGTAATTTTGTTTTCCTTTTCCATAGCGTCAATGTCTATATATTATGTTTATATAGGCGCGGGAGATTGCCAGCACCCCACATTTGTTTTGCCCAAAGTTACGGTTTTTTAGTGACACAACAAACAAAAGCGCCAACTTTTTAATCTTCGCCACGCCATTTGCCTGCTGTGTGGGCAAACATCGGGAAAAACGGACGGCGGCGGCTTGTAAACAAAAAAATCGGGCCACGCGCAACTGATGTTACGATTTTTATTGTTACCTTTGCATAAGCTAAGCTGCATCTCGGCTAAAGGTTCAAGCAAGCTTGACCTTTAGCTCTCGATTTGCATTAGCTTTGCATAAACTAAGCTGCATCTCGGCTAAAGGTTCAAGCAAGCTTGACCTTTAGCTCTCGATTTGCATTAGCTTTGCAAAAGAACAATCTTAACAGACAATATGAAAAAGCATTTTATTACACTAATTCTCTGCTGCATGGCCATGATAGCCAACGCACAGATCCAGAGACCGAAACTCGTGGTGGGCATAATCTTTGACCAGATGCGTTGGGACTATCTCACCTATTATTATGACCAGTTCGGCGAGGGCGGCTTCAAGCGTCTCATGAACGAGGGCTTCAGTTGCGACAACCAGATGATCAACTATCTGCCCACCGTCACAGCCATTGGCCACACGAGCAATTATACAGGCTCGGTGCCCGCCTTCCACGGCATCGCCGGCAACAACTTTTATGTCAACGGCAAGCAGGTGTCAAGCTGCGAGGACCACAGCGTGAAGACGGTTGGAGCAAAGGGTAAAACCGGTGAGGCTTCCCCCGTTCATCTCCTCTCGACAACCATCGGCGACCAGCTGAAGATGGCTACCGACCAGAAAGCTAAGGTGGTGGGCGTGGCGCTGAAAGACCGTGCCTCCATTCTGCCCGCAGGACATGCTGCCGACGCTGCCTACTGGTACGACAAACCTTCGGGATGCTTCGTCACCAGCACCTATTATATGGACAAGTTGCCCGACTGGATGCAGAAGTTCAATAAGGAGAACGCCGTGCCGGGTAAGGAACTTAAGGTCAGCAGCGACGGCGTGACCGCCACGTTCAACCTCGCCAAGGCCATTCTGAAGAACGAGCAGATGGGCAAGCACGATGTCACCGACATGCTGTGCGTGAGCATCTCAAGCACCGACGCCATAGGCCACCAGTATGGCACACGCGGCAAGGAGAACCAGGACGTCTACATGCGCTCAGACAAGGAACTTGCTGCCTTCCTCACAGCTCTCGACGAGCAGGTGGGCAAGGGCAACTATCTGGTGGTGATGACCGCCGACCATGGCGGTGCCCATAACCCCAACCTTCTGAAGAAACACAAAATCCCCGCTGGCGGATGGGACGGCAAGGGTGCCATGAAGACAGCCAACGAGGAGCTGGCAAAGCAGTTTGGCGTGCAGGGCAATCTCATCAAGGACATGCTTAACAACTTCTTTTATCTTGACCGCGAGCTCATTGAGGCCAACAAGCTCTCTTGGGACGACGTGAAGGCTGCTGCCGTCAAGGAGCTGAAGAAAGATCCCGAGGCACAGTATGTTGTCGACATGGAGCACATCGCAACAAGCAACATGCCCGAGTTTTTGCGCGAGCGTGCCTTGAACGCCTACTACCCCGGCCGCACAGGCGAGATCATGTTCATCACACATCCTCAGGTGTTTACATGGCGTTTCGGCGACGATTATATCGGCACGACCCATGGCGCATGGAACCCCTACGACGCCCACATCCCCTTGCTGTTCATGGGATGGAAGATCGGCCACGGCAACACCTATCAGCCCACCAAGATTGTGGACATGGCAGCCACGGTGTGCGCCCTGCTCAACATCCAGATGCCTAACGCTTGCATAGGCACAGCCATCCTGCCTGTGCTGGAGTCGACAAAGAAGTAAATCTTAAACATACACTTACGGGCGTCCTCGCTGGGGGCGCCTGTTTTTGTTTTTGATGGTTTCAGGTGTTTAATAACAAAACAAAAGGCAATAAGAACGATGTGTAACGGTAAAAACAGAGAGGCAGTCGAACAAGGCTGTTTCAACAACTGGCTGCACGACATGACAGGAGCAGAGGGTGGGGGGCAGACCGGCCAGTCGCCACGCGCTCTCGCCTTCGTTGCCGCCCGCCGCGTGGCTGCTTATGTGGAGCAGCACCCGGAGCTGACAGTGGGCGAGGTGTGCGGCAAGATGTATGGAGTGCTCGTTGTTGAGGCCCCTGGCGGGTGTCTTGCGTTCCTTGCTGCCCACTCGGGTCTGCTCGGTGGGCGTAACGACTGGCCGTTTTTCGTGCCGCCTGTCTTCGATGCGCAGCAGCCCGACGGCCATTTCAAGACCAAGGAGCGCGAGATCAGCGGCATGAACCGCCGCATAGCAGAGCTCATGCAACGCCCGCAGCTCTTCGAGGCGCGGCAGCGTCTTGAGCAAGTGCGCCAACAGGCCGACAGGGTGATAGCCCGGGAGCGCGAGGAGGTGAAGGCACGCAAGGCGCGACGCGACACCATGCGTCGTGAGCAGCCGCAGATGGACGATGCCACGAAGGCCATGCTCATACGCGAGAGTCAGCACGACAAGGCGCAGCTCCGCCGTCTCATGAAAAGCTGTGAGGCCTCCGTGGCTGAGCATCAAGAGGCTCTCGATGTCATGGAGCGTGAGATCGAGGCTCTTAAGCGTGAGCGCCGCGAGGGTAGCGATGCCTTGCAGCGGTGGCTCTTCGAACAGTATGCCATGCTCAACGCCAAGGGCATGCGCCGCACGCTCATCGACATCTTCGCCCGTTTCAACGGCACGCTGCCACCGGCAGGGGCAGGCGACTGTTGCGCTCCGAAGCTCCTACAGTTTGCTTACGCCCACAACCTGCGTCCCGTCTCCCTTGCCGAGTTTTGGCTTGGTGCCCCTCCTCCCACCGAGGTGCGCCGCCATCTACAGTTTTACCCTCCCTGTCGCAGCAAGTGTTATCCCATCCTCCAGTTTATGCTCCAGGGGCTCGATGCTCCGTTGCCTGGTGCCGAGGAGGTCTACCCATTGAGAGAAGAAGAGGGTGGGGGAACAAAAAACGATGAAAAGCTCCGGCTGCAACCAGGCTCTCTTTCTCTGTGTGGGGATGAAGAAACAAAGGGTAACAAAAAAGCCGCTTATATAACAAAAAGTGATGCGGTAACAAACGATGCTCTTGACGATAAAGCCTCTCTTGAGGCAAATAAAGCTCACAACGATAAAGCCTCTCTTGACGATAATGGTTTCTTGGATGCGCAGGGTCATATATATAAGAAATGTGGCGCGTCCCTACATATTATATATGAGGATGAGCAGATGGCGGTGGTGTCGAAGCCGTCGGGCATGCTCAGCGTGCCTGGCAAGAGCAACCGCCTGTCGGTGGAAAGCATTGTGCGCGAGCATTACGGCATAGCTGCCGATGTGCCTGTCATCGTTCACCGATTGGACATGGACACCAGCGGACTGCTCCTCATCGCCCGCACCCGCGAGGCGCATAAGGCCTTGCAGCAGCAGTTTCTTGACCACACCGTCAGCAAGAGCTACCTCGCCTTGCTTGAAGGGGTGCCTCATGAAGGGTTGACAGGCGAGCATGTGGTGTGGCATTCGTCTCACACAGGCACGATAACGCTGCCGTTGCGCCCAGACCTCGATGACCGTCCGCGACAGCTCGTCGACTTTGTGCATGGCACGCCCGCTGTCACCCGCTTCCGCCTGCTTAAGGTCATCGACGGGCATCAGCTCATCGCCCTCACGCCCGTCACGGGACGCACTCATCAGTTGCGCATGCACTGTGCCCACCACCTCGGTCTAAACTGTCCCATCTTAGGCGACCCTCTCTATGGTTGTGCCATCGAACCGTCTGCCAACATCGCTCAACGTCTATACCTCCATGCCGAACAGATAACGTTTAGACATCCTGTGACGGGGAAGGTTTTAAAGGTAAAAAGGATATTTAAAGGTAAAAAAGTAAAAAGGTAAAAAGGTAAAACCTGCGGCAGAAGCAATACCAGAAAGCCATTGATGCCCTGCTGCCCACATGGAACGAGGTGGTGAAGGCCGACTACAATATGCTGACGCTGAAATACCTGTCAATCATTCTGAAGTCGTATGCCGTGCTGGGCAACGACCGCGCCTTTGCCCTGTTTCTGCCTTATGCCGAGAAGGCGATGAAAGGAACCAATACGTCAAGTGTTGGCGTGCTCGGCATGCTGGAAACGAAGGCCTACATGCTGGGGCGCAACGGGCACTACCGCGAGCAGCTGACTTTGCTCGACAGCCTATTGGCCACTGGCTACCTCATGCCCAAAGAGAAGATGATGAGCGAGCGTGCAAGGTGCCTGTCGGCATTAGGGCGCAAGGATGAGGCTTTCAAGCTTATGTATAAGGCCTATGTCACGCTCAACTCGGTAAAAGCCACCGACATTGACAAGAGCATGAGCGAGTTTACGGTGCGCTACCAGACCTTGGAGAAGGAGATAGCCCTTGAGCAGGCACGCCGCGAGAAGGCCGAGGCCAACCGACTGATCTTCGGGCTTGTGGCTGTCATTGCCGTGCTTGTGGCCGTGGTGGGCCTGTTGGCTTACCGTCGAAGGTGGTCGCACAGAGGGCTGAGCTGCAAAAGGAACTTGGTTGGAACTCTTCCTTTTAGAGGTAATGCCTCTCAAACCTCTTTATCCCCCTTTTCTACTCTTTTTACTACGCAAAACCATAGACCCACCCCTACGGAAAACCATAGTTTTGCGTTTCTACAAGGTCTTTTTCCTATTTATAATTTGTTGCATCAGCACTTTATTCCTACCTTTGACGGAAAACCTACTCCACAAACATGGATTTTTAACGACGCGCAACAAGAATGAATAAGGATATAAGATGGGATAATATTACTACGCGTGAACTTGAAGTGCTCGACTTGCTGTCGAGGAGATTCAATAGTAAGGACATTGCCGAAAAACTCTTCATCTCGCCACACACTGTAGATTATCACCGACGACTGCTGCTCAAGAAGGCAGAGTCGAAGAACATAGCCGAACTTACAGGCAATGCCTATAGGCTCGGCATACTGTAATACTGATTTTTCATAACACATTTTTTACAAATATCAAAACACCTTTATTTATGAAGAAAACTCTCTACATCCTTTGTATGGCCATGTTTTGCCTTGCCGATGTCATGGCTCAGCAGACCAACCTCAGACCGAAGATGCCGTTGCCAGGCATAGACATGAGCCAGACGCACAGCAAGCGTCATGCCGACATCAAGAAACAGCCAGCCGAAAAGCCACAGGCTTTGTATGCACGCGGCTGCAACGTCAGAATAGTGAAGCCACAGCAGACCGCCTCGCTGCTCAAAGCTGAGGCTATGACAAAGAAGACGTTGCTCACAGGCATGGAGACCATCTACGAAGACGCAGAAGAGCCAACACAGAGCTACCGCAAAAAAGGCACCGTGACCTACAACAAGTACGGACACTTCCAGACCATCGACTACGGCTCGCATAAGGAGCAGTACGACTATGTGTATGGCATGGGCAACCACTGGACCAAGAAGACCGTGAGCCGCATTGAGAACTCTCAGACCTTCATTACCTATCAGGAGCTGCGCACGCTCGACACCCAGGGGCGTGTGCTCACCATAAAGGAGTATAAGGATTATAGTTATTCTAATGACGACACTGTCATCCACGAGCTTATCCTCACCCGTGAGCGTGAGTACGACTATGCCCACAACAGCAATGGCGTGTTGGTGAAGAATGTCGAATATGACACTAATGAAGTCTCAATGGCTATGAGCTTCTTTCTTCGCAAGTGGTTCCCACTACTTCAAGCTTATGTGGAATGTGAGTCAACCTACTCTAGCATAGCCGAACTGATAGTTGAGGACACAAAGTACACTGTCAAAACATACGGTTACAACTATGACACCAAGAAATACGATAAGCTCGAGTCTGTGGAGGAACACTACTACACCGCCGACGGCAGGGATGCAGGCTACTACAGAGAGTCTAGTTTCGATAGCGATGGCTATGCGATAAACAAGGAAGGTAAGAAGTATCTTTACACCGACGACGCGCCACAGGCTGGCTACACAACCCGGGTGACACAAATATTCAAAAACGACGAATGGAGGAACTCTAAGAAACAAGAGTATTCAAACAACTATTACGCCCCAATGGTGCCAGCCAACGGCAACCGCTATAACAAGTCATACGAGTGGAACACTGCCACTGAGAAATGGACACTCACTGAATGGGACAACAAGGAATGGACTGCCCAAGGCAACCTCAAGTGGTCGTGGTATGAGGATGGCGAAAACGTTGTGGAATATCTTAGATACGACAAAGACGGCAATGAGTTAGGCACTGTCTACGAGTTTGCCAACGGTGGCTTTGTCTTGGGAGAAAAGGGCGACGAGGAATCCATCTACACCTACTACGACAAGGACGGCAATGTGACTCGCAAGCTGAAGATAGTTGGCAACGGCGAGAAAGAGTCTGCAACCATGGGCGAGACCTCCATCTACGAGCTAAAGAACGGCAAGTGGACCCTCGCCACGGGAGTGATAACGATAGGTGATGGAGCTGGACACCTGGAGGCAGAGTTCGACAACAAGGGCCGCATGACACGAGGTAACGAATATAACAGCGACAACAAGCTGAGCAAGCAATACCTCTACACCTACACCGACAACGGATACACATGCGAGCAATACCAACTGCTCGACGGCACTTTCTACCACAAACAATCGTCTGGCGCAAGCATCGATGCCGACGGCACATTCACAGAATGGTACATCAAACGAAATATTTATGGAAATCCGCTGGTCGGCCATAAGACGGAGACCTATGCCAACGGCATGGTATTCAATTACGAGTACAACCAGTACACCACTGAATTTGAATATAAGAGCAAGAGCGTCAACAACCTCGTCACCACTGCCCCCGACGGCACGGAGACCATCATTTACAGAAACCTCGACGACGACGGCTACATTGTTGAGACATCAAAATATGTGAGCAAACACACCGACAGCTATAACCTCAATGAATCATATGAAAAAGTGAATGGAAAATGGGTGGGTCGTGAGAAGAATGAGACTTTCAATAATACAAGGCCTGTCTTTAAATACAATCTTGTGCCCGACCCACTGGAATGTCACGACGAATATTTCTTCCATGACGATGACGACGAAGATGTCAGCCCTGGTTCGGCATATGGCAACATCGATTATGAATGGAGGAATAACGAGTGGATTGTTAGATATAAACAATTTACTGAATATGTCCTTGACGGGAACACGCTTACAGAAACAAGCACAACATTGAATAATAACCTCGATAATGGCAGTTACGAGAGTTACATATCAAAATACACTTGGACGCGCGACAACAAACACAATCTTGTAGCAAGCACCGACTATAGTGAACAGACCAGGAATTATGGCGATGGCAACACATCCATCCACAAGAACAAGCACGAATGCTCCTACGAGTACAACAGCGACAATATGCTCACCTGCGATAAAGTGGTTGTCTATCAAGTTGATGGCGATAATGCCTTGAAATTGTTCGCCACCCAGACCAAGAACTACATCTACACCCCTGTAGACGTGGTGAACGGCATAAACACACCAAGCAGCAAGACAGCAGCCTTCACGCTCAGCGGCAGAACAGTCACCGCCACAGCAGGCTCGCTCACCGTCCACACAGCCGACGGCACACTCATGGGCCAGGGCAAACAGGTAACGCTGCCAACAGCTGGCATGTATATCGTGAGCAACGGCAGCACCCATAGCAAGATTGTGGTGAGATAAGCCTCGCGGTGACACTCGACAAGCAACGACTAAACTTGACTTACTTTTTTGAACAACAACATACAAGAAACGGGGTTCAGCAGCAATGACTGAACCCCGTTTCTTTTTTCTCACCGCACAGACATCATGTCATAGACGTTTGAAGGTCATGCTAAAGACGTTTGATTGTCATCGCGCATCGGTCGGTGTGAGCACGCGCGCCGACCGAGGTACACACGCATCCCGACCGAGGTACACACGCATCCCGACCGATGCGCGATGACAACAAGACCTTTTTCATGACTTCGTCACTTTTTAAGATGCGCTTGTAAGCATTTGATAATCAATGAATACTCTTATTGCTTAGGGTGACGTACAAGAAGGAAGGAAATAGCAAAGCGTTGCCGCGCTCGACTTCGTCGCTTGCTTGAGATAATTCGCCACTCTATATGAGAAATAATCTAATTTTGCATTTTTGCCGATAAATATAATTTATATTTCTTGGGTGACGCAATGACGAAGTAAGGAAAAAGATTGTTTCTATTGACTCTATTGTCTTTAAACTCAACAAGTTGTAGAATGCTCAAATGAAAAGATTTTCTATGTTGTCGTTAAACTCAATAATGTGTGGGATGTTCTTTTAATGACCTTTCACAAACCGTGAAATGCAACCATTGGACACAAGGTCGGGTGGGGTTCCGCTTACTAAGGTGGATAGGTTTTTAACCTCTTCGCCATTTTCTCTCGCTTTCTCAAAAAGCCACAGACGGTCGGCAGAGCTGACGGCCAACTCAAGGTCGTGTGTGGACAGCAACACAGTCTTGTGCTCCTCATGAGCGATAAGCTTGAGAAGTTGCATCACCTCCACCTTGCTCGGGTAGTCGAGGAAGGCTGTTGGCTCGTCAAGGATGATGATGGGTGTCTGTTGCGCCAGAGCCTTGGCAATCATTACCTTCTGACGTTCACCATCGCTGAGGGTTGTCACGGTGCGGTCGCTCATGTGCTCGATGCCAACGAGACACAGCGAGTGGGTCACGATGGTGCGGTCCTCATCCGACAGACGGCCCCAGAAGCCAGTGAAGGGTGCACGCCCTGTGGCCACCATCTCCCACACGGTGGTACATGTCACGTCGGGCCGTTCGGTGAGCACCACCGCCATGCGCTCCGCCCTCTGTCGAGGCGACAGTTTCCTTACATCGTCATCGCCAAGAAACACTGTGCCTTCGATGGGCTGTTGGAATCCAGCAATGGTGCGCAATAATGTCGATTTGCCAGCACCGTTCACTCCTATCAGACATGTCATCATGCCCTCATGCGCCTGTTCGTTGATGGCCTGGTTGAGATGTTTTGTTTGTCGGCCGTTATGGTAGCCCACAACGAGGTTGTTGAGTGTTATCATCTTTTTTGTTCTTGTCTTTTCTGTTATTAAGCATTATTATGTCGCGAAGATACAAAAAAATCAGTACTTTTGCAGTCATGAATACGCCTATTCAAGCATTAATGCAGCAAAAAGCCCTCTTGCAGGTCGAATATGCCTGTGAGAAGGAGAGTTTCCGACGGCAGACGGAGGCCACAGGCATGGCACGCAAGGTGAAGCGTGGCGACGCGTGGTACCCGGTGACGGCGGGACGAAGCTATTATAACTCGCTCAACCAGCCCTGTGTGGAGATTGTGCGGCAACAGGATGACGACATTGAACACAACTTTGAGTTTGGACGCCCCGTGATGTTCTTTACCACCACCCCGGCACCCGTGAAGAACGCACAGGCCACCATCAGCTATCTGTCGTTCACCGCCACGGTGAGCTATGCCGACGGGGGACGCATGGTGGTGACGCTGCCCGACATGTCGAGAGCGGTGGAGCTGCAACAGCCTGGCGCACCGCTGGGTGTGCAACTGTCGTTTGACGAGACCTCCTACCGCCTGATGTTCGAGGCCCTCGACCGCGCCATGCGTGCCAAGGGCAACCGCCTGGCTTATCTGCGCGACCTCTTCTACACGCCGACGGTGAAACCCCAACATTTCGCTTTCGCCCCCATGCGCTTCCCGTGGCTCAACGCCACACAGGAGAAGGCGGTGAACGAGGTGCTGTGGACGAAAGACGTGATGGTGGTGCATGGCCCTCCAGGCACGGGCAAGACGACGACGCTCGTGGAGGCCATTCACGAGACGCTGCAAAGGGAGAGTCAGGTGCTGGTGTGTGCCCAGAGCAACATGGCGGTCGACTGGATTGCCGAGAAGCTCGTTGACCGTGGCATCTCGGTCTTGCGCATAGGCAACCCCACAAGGGTCAACGACAAGATGCTGTCGTTCACCTATGAGCGGCGTTTCGAGGCACATCCCGACTACCCGCAGCTGTGGAGCCTGCGCAAGGCCATGCGCGAGCTGCGGTCGCAACGCAAACGCTCTGACAGCTGGCACCAGAAGATGGAACGTCTGAAGAGTCGCGCCACCGAGCTGGAGTTGCGCATCAACGCCGAGCTGTTTGGAGAGGCGCGTGTCATAGCCTCCACGCTCACGGGAGCGGCCAACCGGCTGCTGGACGGCATGAAGTTTGGGACGCTGTTCATCGACGAGGCGGCACAGGCTCTGGAGGCTGCCTGCTGGATTCCCATGCGCCGCACCACGCGTGTGGTGTTTGCAGGCGACCATTGTCAGTTGCCACCGACGGTGAAGAGCATTGCCGCCCTGCGCGGCGGATTGGGCAAGACGCTCATGGAGCGCATCGTGGAGAACCACCCCGAGGCGGTGACGCTGCTGGGCGTGCAGTATCGCATGAACGAGCACATCATGAAGTTTTCGAGCGACTGGTTCTACGGCGGCAAGGTGCAAACGGCGCCCGAGGTCAAGAACCGCGGCATACTCGACTATGACGAGCCGATGCAATGGATCGACACGTCGCTCACGGGGGCAAAGGAAGAGTTTGTGGGCGAGAGCTTCGGACGCATAAACAAGCAAGAGGCACAGCTCACCATCGACACCCTGCGCTCCTATTATGCAAAGATCGGGCGCACACGGGCGCTCGACGAGCGGATCGACGTGGGCGTGATCTCGCCTTACAGGGCTCAAGTGCAGTATCTGCGCCAACTGATACGCCGTGACGACGAGCTGCGCCCCCTGCGCCGTCTCATCACCGTCAACACGGTGGACGGCTTTCAAGGTCAGGAGCGCGACGTGATAATAATATCTCTCGTACGTGCCAACGACGACGGGCAGATTGGCTTCCTCTCCGACCTGCGGCGCATGAACGTGGCAATAACGCGAGCTCGCATGAAACTGATTATCCTTGGCAACGCCGCGACAATGACGAAGCACGGCTTCTACAAGAAGCTGTTCCAGTTTTGCGGACATGATGACGAGACTGTTCCAGAAATGTAAACAAGAAACCCAATGTTACAACGCGATTATATCATGCGGTTGATCCGCGAATTTATGGCTGCCCTTCAGCTCTTGCTCGAAGGCAAAGACCTTGAGCACCGGCGCGAGGAGCTGAAGAAGCTCTATGAGCAATATATCGGCCCCTATGAGCTTTATCACAACGCCACGATAGATGTGGCTATGCGTGCTCTCGCCTCCTATGACGAGGGGCAACGGCTGGAACGCATGGAGATGCTCGCCGAGCTCTATTATGCCGAGGCCGACACCGTGACGGGTCCCGACCGCAACTTCTTGCTCGACAAGGCGTTCAACCTCTTCTCTTTTATAGAGCGAAACGGCAAGACGTTCTCCATGGACCGGCGTTATAAGATGACTCTCATTGAACAGAGACTGAAAAAATGCAGTGGCAAAACTCGCTGTGAATAAAAAAATTAGTAATTTTGCACATTGTTACACGCAAAGCTCCGTCGCCGAGCTTAAAAAGCATGGCTTTGATGCCTTGGCGAGCGGCAAGCGACGCATAACATCATTGGCAAGATAAAAACAAAAAACAAGAACATAAATGGAAGAAAAGAAGTTTAAACGCACCACCGTGACAGCGGCTCTGCCTTATGCCAACGGAGGTGTGCATATCGGCCACTTGGCTGGCGTGTATGTGCCTGCCGATATCTATGTGCGCTACCTGCGCCTGAAGAACCAGGACGTTATGTTCATCGGCGGAAGCGATGAGCACGGCGTGCCTGTGACCATACGTGCACGCAAGGAGGGCATCACCGTTCAGGAGGTGGTTGACCGCTACCACAACCTTATCAAGAAATCGTTTGAAGAGTTCGGCATCTCGTTCGATATCTATAGCCGCACCACATCGAAGGTGCACAACAAGTTTGCAAGCGACTTCTTCCGCACGCTCTACGACAAGCACGAGCTGGTGGAGAAGACCGAGGAGCAGTTCTGCGACGAGGTGACGGGCGAGTTTCTTACCGACCGCAACATCGTGGGCACCTGTCCGCGCTGCGGCGCTGAGGGCGCTTACGGCGACCAGTGTGAGAAATGTGGCGCCACACTCTCACCCGAGGAGCTTATCAACCCCACAAACAAGAACAACCCGGGCCACGGACTGGTGAAGAAGGCAACCAAAAACTGGTATCTGCCGCTCAACAACTATCAGGACTGGCTGAAGCAGTGGATTCTTGAGGAGCACAAAGAGTGGCGTCCCAACGTCTACGGCCAGTGCAAGTCGTGGCTCGACATGGACCTCCAGCCCCGTGCCATGACACGCGACCTCAACTGGGGCATCCCCGTTCCCGTGGAAGGAGCCGAGGGCAAGGTGCTCTATGTGTGGTTCGACGCACCCATCGGCTACATCTCAAACACCAAGGAGCTGTGCGACGCCCATCCCGAGAAGTGGGGCACATGGCAGAAATGGTGGCAGGATCCCGAGTCGCGCCTCATCCATTTCATCGGAAAAGACAACATCGTGTTCCACTGCATCGTGTTCCCCACCATGCTGAAGGCCCACGGCGGCTATATCCTCCCCGACAACGTGCCGGCCAACGAGTTCCTTAACCTTGAGAACGACAAGATCTCTACATCGCGCAACTGGGCTGTGTGGCTCCACGAATATCTTAAGGATTTCCCCGGCAAGCAGGACGTGCTGCGCTATGTGCTCACAGCCAATGCTCCCGAGACCAAGGACAACAACTTTACATGGAAAGACTTCCAGGAGCGCAACAACAACGAGCTTGTGGCTGTTTACGGCAACTTCGTGAACCGCGCCTTGCAGCTCACAAAGAAATATTTTGGTGGCGTGGTGCCCGAGTGTGGCGAGCTCCAGGAGGTAGACCGCAAGGCTATCGAGGAGTTTAAGGACGTGAAGCAGAAGGTTGAGGCTCTGCTCGACGTGTTCAAGTTCCGCGACGCACAGAAGGAGGCCATGAACCTCGCACGCATCGGCAACAAGTATATCACCGACTGCGAGCCTTGGCATGTTGCCAAGACCGACATGGAGCGCGTCAAGACCATCCTCTACATCTCTCTGCAGCTCGTGGCCAACCTCGAGATCGCGTTTGAGCCGTTCCTGCCGTTCAGCTCAAAGAAGCTGCGCGAGATGCTCAACGTGGCAGAGACACAGTGGGACCAGCTCGGCTCTACCGACCTGCTGAAGCCCGGCCATCAGCTTGGCACACCCGCCCTGCTGTTTGAGAAGATCGAGGACGAGGCTATCAACGCTCAGCTCCAAAAGCTCGAAGACACAAAGAAGGCCAATGAGGCTGCTGCCTATGTGGCTGCTCCCGTCAAGGAGAATGTCGACTTTGAGACTTTCGAGAAGATGGACATACGCGTGGGCCACATCAAAGACTGTCAGAAGGTGAAGAAGAGCAAGAAGCTCCTTCAGTTTACCATCGACGATGGCTCTGGCGTGGACCGCACTATCCTCAGCGGCATCGCTGCCTACTATGAGCCGGAGCAGCTCATCGGCAAGGATGTGCTCTTCGTTGCCAACTTTGCGCCTCGCAAGATGATGGGCATCGAGAGCCAGGGCATGATCCTCTCGGCTGTCAACTTTGATGGCTCGCTCACCGTCACAGGTGTGCAGGGCGACGTTAAGCCTGGCTCACAGGTAGGATAAGCAGCGGTAACCATAAACATGAACAAATCGACAATTATAACGAAAGATCACGTTTTGACGACATGTAGCAAGGCGGCGCTCACCGCGCTGCTGCTGTTTGTGGTCATGCTCTGCCACGCACAGATGGTAGACCCCGTGAAGTTTACGGCGCAGCTCAAGACCACCTCGTCGGCTGAGGCAGAGATAGTGTTCACGGGCAAGATAGAGCCAGGATGGCATGTCTACTCAACCAACCTTGGCAGTGGAGGTCCCATAGAAGCATCGTTCTCGGCAAGCCAGCACGACGGCATAGAGCTTGTGGGCAAGCTCATGCCCAAGGGCAAGGAGCTGTCGAAGATGGACAAGATGTTTGGCATGAACGTGCGCTATTTTGAACATAGCGTCACCTTCGTGCAGAAGATCAGGTTTGTGAAACCTCATTATGCGCTCGACTGCTCGCTCGAGTATGGCGCGTGCAGCGACCAGACATGTATGCCGCCATCGGAGGTGAACCTCAAGAAGCAGGGCAAGGCCCCAGCCTTTGTGGCAGACAAGGATGCCAAGGGTGCAGCAGCAAAGGATGCAAACACCGCTGCCGAGGCCAAGACGCCGGCACAGAACAGCGCCGAGGCCCGCAACGCAGCCATTGACGAGAGCGGTGCCGACGGTGGCGTGGCCACACGTCCCGGTCAGGAGACGGCTGTGGACAGCCAGTTTGGCGTGGACCCTACAGCCGATGCTGACTCTACCGCTGCCGCCTCTGTCGACGCGTCAGCCAGCCTCACCGCTGCCGACCGCGCCAAGCTGTGGACACCCGTCATCAAGGAGCTGCAAGGCTTTGAACAGAAGACCGACAACTCGCTCGTCTACATCTTCTTTGCCGGATTGCTCGGCGGCTTCCTCGCCCTGTTCACACCCTGTGTGTGGCCCATCATACCGATGACCGTGAGCTTCTTCCTCAAGCGCAACAAAGACCGTCGCAAGGCGGTGCGCGAGGCGATGACTTACGGCGCGAGCATTGTCGTCATATATGTGGCGCTGGGTCTGGCTGTGACGCTGCTCTTCGGTGCCAGCACGCTCAACGCCCTGAGCACCAATGCCGTGTTCAACCTCCTGTTCTTTGCCATGCTCGTGCTCTTTGCCGCCTCTTTCTTCGGTGCCTTCGAGATACAGCTTCCCTCATCATGGAGCAACAAGATGAACTCGGCAAGCTCCACCACCAGCGGCATGCTCAGCATCTTCTTCATGGCGTTCACCCTCACCCTCGTGTCGTTCTCATGCACAGGACCCATCATCGGCTTCCTGCTCGTGGCTGTGAGCACACAGGGAGCCATCGTGGCACCCGCCATCGGCATGTTCGGCTTCGCCTTGGCCCTTGCCATACCCTTCACCCTGTTCGCCCTCTTCCCCTCGCTGCTCAAGTCGGCACCAAAGTCGGGCGGCTGGATGAACGTCATAAAGGTGACGTTAGGTTTTGTTGAATTGGCGTTCGCCCTCAAGTTCCTGTCGGTTGCCGACCTGGCCTACGGCTGGCATATCCTCGACCGCGAGACCTTCCTCGCTCTCTGGATCGTGCTCTTCACGCTGCTGGGCTTCTATCTGCTCGGCATGTACCACTTCCCCCATGACGACGAGGGGCGCCGCACTAACGTGCCGCAGTTCTTCCTCGCCCTCGCATCGCTGGCGTTCGCCGTCTACATGGTGCCTGGCTTGTGGGGTGCTCCGCTCAAGGCCATCAGTGCCTTCTCGCCGCCTGTCACCACACAAGACTTTAACCTCTACCGCAACGCCGTTCACCCCCGCTTCACCTCTTATGAGGCAGGCATGGCGGCAGCACGTCTGGAGGGCAAGCCCGCACTTATCGACTTCACGGGCTTCGGTTGCGTCAACTGTCGCAAGATGGAGGCCGCCGTGTGGAGCGATGCCACCGTGGCCGACCTGCTCAACAACAAGTATGTGCTCATCTCGCTCTATGTCGACGACAAGACACCGCTCAGCGAGCCTATGACCGTAAAGGAGAACGGGCAGGAGCGCACGCTGCGCACCGTCGGCGACAAGTGGAGCTACCTCCAGCGCCATAAGTTTGGTGCCAACACGCAGCCGTTCTATGTGGCTGTCGACGGCAACGGCATGCCCCTCGGTCCCTCACGCTCTTACGATGAGGATGTGAGCGAGTATGTGGGCTTCCTCAACAGCGCATTGGAGAAAATGGGCAAGTAACGCCCCGTTCTTACGATAATCGTTTGATTATAAACATAAAAAGACTGGATAAAAAAGCAAAAAAGGTCATATTGTAAATAAAAAAGCGTAACTTTGCAGACTGAGCGTCTGTCTCATTTTGACTTTTATGTCTTGTGAGGCAGCCGTTCAGTCTTTTTTGTAGATATGAAAGGAGCAACGTTATGGAAAAGACAACAGTAAAGAACGAATCGGCAGACAAAAACATGTCGGAGACAAAAAGCTCTGATGTCAACATGTCTGACGAAGAGCGCCAGCGCATAATATATGGCGTGACGCTTCGCGGCAGCATCATCAACATGCTGCTGCTCGTGTTAAAGTTTGTGGCAGGCTTCGTGGGAGGATCAGCGGCAATGATTGCCGATGCCGTCCACTCGCTGTCCGACTTCATCACCGACATCATTGTCGTGGTGTTCGTGCGGTTGGGCAACAAGCCCGAGGACCGCGACCACGACTACGGTCATGGCAAATATGAAACCTTGGCGACAGCCATCATTGGCATCTCCCTGCTTTTCGTGGGAGCGATGATCTGCTATGGTGGGGCAGAGAAGGTGCTGAAGGCATGGCAAGGTGAGGCGCCAGCCATGCCGGGCGTCATCGCCTTCGTGGCGGCTGTGGTGAGCATAGTGCTCAAGGAGTGGGCTTACAGGTTCACGGCAGCAGCGGGAAAGCGTGTGCAGTCGCAAGCCGTCGTGGCCAACGCATGGCACCACCGCAGCGACGCCCTCTCGTCCATAGGCACGGGCATAGGCATCGGCGGCGCTCTGCTGCTTGGCGACAAGTGGACGGTGCTCGACCCCATTGCCGCCATCATCGTGAGCTTCTTCATCATGCGCACAGCATGGTCCCTGCTTCGCGAAGCCCTTGGCGAGCTTCTTGAGGAGAGCTTGCCCGAGGCCACGGAGAAAGAGATTGTGGACCTCGTGCTGAAGGAGCATGAGGTCAGCGAGATACACCATCTGCGCACCCGCCGCATAGGCAACCACATCGCCATCGACATGCATGTGCGCATGCCTGGCGACACATCCCTCTACGATGCTCACCGTCATGCCACAGATATAGAACAAAACCTCCGTTCCCACTTCGGACCTAACACCTACATCAACCTCCACGTCGAACCGCTGAAGGTGAATGGTGAGTATGTGGAACCTTTTAAAGGTAAAAAGGTAAAAAGGTAAAAAAAAGGCTGACGCCTTGAGAAGTGAAGAGTGAAGAGTGAAGAGTGAAGAATTCAATAGCCCTTGGCTAATCACTCCCCGCCCTAAGGGGAGGGGTAAGCCGCGAAGCGGCGTGGGGGTG
>ERZ1026854.933-NODE-933-length-19637-cov-3.989787_pt1 | contig 19637 bp, 19 predicted proteins | sample MGYA00380157_ERZ1026854 | MGnify/ENA primary metagenome ERZ1026854 (study PRJEB33269, sample SAMEA4719793) | human gut metagenome | biome: human-associated habitat; feature: organic feature; material: feces | place: Cameroon | collected 2013-10 ...
GTACGGAGGCGCGCCAGACCGCCGCAGAGGGCATTACGGCGGCAGTTACACCCCGGAAACCGGAGAGAAAAAAAGGGAAGCTTGTACCGATTTGTTTGCTTGCGGCAGCGTTCGTGGCAGCGGTGGTGGCAGCAATCTTTTTCCTGCCGAAAGGGGCGGGAAAGGCGGTGGGGACGCCGGGAGATCTGCACTATTCCTCACAGATTGCGGCAGTGGAAGGAAAGCAGCTGTATCTGCGCCAGCGTGACGGGCTGCTCGCCGGGCAGCGTGACGGTCTGACCGGCATAGCGGAGCCGGAGGAGCTGCTCACGGAATTACAGATGGGAAGCATACTGGCACCGGGGGATTCCTACGTCTATATGGTATATCCTCAGGGCGGGCTGGTACGTTTTGCTATGGGAGAGACAAACGGTGCGGAATATGTGACCGAGGTGCCGGTGGAGGACGGATTTCTGATCTCGGATCAGAAGATTTACTATATCAAGAGTGAAACCGGCTGCCTGTACCGCGCAGAAACCGGGGGTGGCAGGGAGAAGAGACTGACCCGGTGTGAGGTGGAGGTAAACGCCTTTACCCTCTACGGCGGAGAGCTGTGGTATTATGCGGAAGAAGGCGCGGACGGCAGGGGGATTTATGTGCGTGATCTCTCATCCGGGGAAGAAAAAATAGTCAAAGGGAGCGATTCTCTGGGTAAGGTTTCCTGCTTGAGAAGCGGGAACGGCGTGATTTATGTACTGACCGGCAAGAGAGAGCTCTACACAGTCATGCCGGACAGCCGTAAGCTTTCCGATTGCTACGGCAGCTACGGGACGGGGGACGAGCCGGTGATTCCGGTTGAGACGGGCGCACTCTCCGGCTTTTTGTACCGGAAGGATGAAAATACCATTGCTTTCTTCAATTATAAGGAAAAGAAGGGCAGTGCCATATATAGTGCGGAGTCCGGTCAGGAAATCCTGTTTTTCGACTGTGAGAAGGAAACGGTGTATTTTGTGACGGAGGACGGACGCTATCACTGCTTTTCCCTGCCGGAGAACGGCAGGCTGACATCTAAGGTCGTGCAGAAAAAGCTTGTGGACGTGGATGATGGCATAAATTATTTTAATCAAGGCGGAAGTGGGGAGGACATCCTGCCCACACAGGAAACGTATGTCTCAGGCGGGCAGAAGATCTATTGCCGGTCAGTGGCGGATTATGTGCAGGAGTCGGGAGTGACGCTTCTGATGACGGAGCATGCGCTGGTATACGGTCTGAGGCTAGAGGACGGTTCCCTTGACGGCGCCGATGCGCTGGCGACATGGGAGGTAGATGACGAGAAGCTGAACACTTTCGCCATGGACGGGAACTATGTGTATATGGCGTGTGTGGATGGGCTTTACAGGGGAGATGTGGTAAACGGAGGAATGGAGAATATCACCTGCGACACGGCGGGCGCTGTCAGTGGTTTTTTGATCGATGGAGAAAAGATTTATTACAAAGCAGTAAATAGGCAGTCTCTGTCGTGGGCAATCTTTCAGAGCAACCGGGATGGCAGTGATGCCAAATGCCTTGTGGAGCGGTGCTACGGAGAAGGAAGCCAGCCCTTTGATGTGTCGGGACGGCTGTTAATATACCCTGAAAAGCAGGAGGACAAGCGGTATGCGATCAGTGCTCTGAACATGGAAACAGGGGAAATTTCCCTGTTTGACCTTGACCTGATCCGGCAGCTTTCGGGGGAGGATATCCCGGATGAGAGCATGATCACTTCGATACGGATCGTGGGAAAAGAGCTTTATTTTGTCTGCGGAGCGGATATATTCTGCATTGATTTTACAGATTCCGCAATCAGGGGGCTTACCGTGCTCAACGAGCTTTCCCTCTCCGTTACTTCGGAGCTTCTGGTTGTGGACGGTGGGCTTTTGGCTGCCATCACGGAAGAATTTAACGGTACACTGCTTTACTCGGTTTACTACTATGACAGGGAAAAACAGGACAGATCGTTGGTATGGACGGACAGCAGCCTGATTGTGCCGGGATATGCTGACGGATTTTTTTACCTTTACAATGCAGAGTCTGGAGAGTACTATTGTTTAGGAAAGAGCACGAGGAATTTTGTCTCTCTGAACAATGTGTCCTATTATGGTACCTACCTTTTGACCGAGTAAAAAATAAAAAATAGATAGTTGACAAAGAACCGGTGTATATGTATAATAAATCAGTGTGTGAAAAACGGAGAGTGGTCGTAGAGACGCTTTTCGCCAGGAGCAGACTATGTTATTGAATTTGACTGATGTATTGACATCTGAAGGAAAAGTCAGGACGGAGGATGTGGCGGTGGAGATGACCGCTTTTAAGAGCCGGATGGGAAGCTTTCCCATCGTGGAGAAAACGCCTCTGCATCTTGTCTTTACCAATGAGAAGCCGGGAAAGCTGACTGTGAAGGGACATGCCGGGATTACCCAGAAAATGTGCTGTGACAGATGCTTGAAGGAGGTTCCGGTCAGAATCGAACTTGATTTTGAGCGCGAGCTGTATTCTCCGGATGTGAGTGACAGTGAAGTTCTGGATGAGAGCGATCAGGGATTGATGGATGGCTATCACCTCGACGTGGAAGCACTGGTATACAACGAGCTATTAATGAACCAGCCTGAGAAGGTACTTTGTAAGCCGGATTGCAAGGGAATTTGTAAGAAGTGTGGCAAAGACCTGAACAGCGGGGCGTGTGGGTGCGATGATTTCGTCCCGGATCCCCGGCTGGCGGTATTACAGGATATCTTTAACGTGAATAAGGAGGTGTAACGCGATGTCTATTTGTCCTAAGAATAAATCTTCCAAAGGTAGAAGAGATAAGAGAAGAGCAAACTGGAAAATGAGTGCTCCTACATTAGTGAAGTGCAGCAAATGTGGTGCATTAATGATGCCTCACAGAGTATGCAAGGCTTGTGGTTCTTACAATAAAAAAGAAATCATCAGCATGGACTAAGAAACGGAAAGAGAGCTGCTTGGCAGCTCTCTTTTTTGTATCATAGGAAGATTACTTCGTAATCTTCCTATGATACAAAAAGCCCTCCGGGCAGGATCGCACTGCGGCGGAGGGGTATTGTGTCGCAAAAGCGACCCGCCGCAGGCGGAGAATCCTGCAAGCAGGATTCTTTTTTGTCCCGATGAGCCAAGTGAAGATTCATGCTCGCATGAAAATCTTCATGGTGAGAGCTCCGTGGCAAAGAAAACAGGAAAAGGGGAATGAAAGATGAGTGAAGCGGAAAAGAAAAAAGGATTGAGCGGGAGCGCGATCAAGATCATTGCCATCGTGGCGATGCTGATCGATCATATCGGTGCAGTCATTGTGGAAAGAATGATTACTGCGCAGTCGGGGGGCGTTTACTCCTACGAGGACCCGCTGGTAGTTCTGGATACGGTGTTGAGGGGGATTGGCAGGATAGGATTTCCTATTTTCTGTTTTCTTCTGGTCGAGGGATTTGTCCATACGAGAAACGTGGCAAAATATGCCCTGCGGTTGTTTGCGTTCGCACTGATTTCCGAGGTGCCGTTTGATCTGGCTTTTGCAGGAAGAGTGTTTTACCCCGACTATCAGAATGTGTTTTTTACCCTTTTGATCGGACTGCTTGTGATGATCGCCTTTCGCACCATAGAGGAAAAAATGACGGCACCTCATGCCGTGAAGATTTTCCTTGACCTGCTTGCGCTCGGCGTGGGTGCGGGGATCGCCCAACTGATCAACACGGATTATGCCGCAATCGGCGTGGTGTGCATTATGGTACTTTATGTGTTCCGCAACAACCGGGCGAACCAGATGCTTGCCGGAAGCCTTGTGTTCATGTGGGAGGTTCCTGCACCGTTTGCATTTATTCCCATTGCCTGTTACAACGGACAGAGGGGGCTTCGGATGAAATACTTTTTCTATGTGTTTTACCCGGCGCATCTTTTGATTCTGTTTTTGATTGCATATCTGTGCGGCCTGGCGTAAAAATAGGAAAGGAAAACAGGAAAAGCATAGGATGAAATATATGCTTGATTTTTATATAGTCCTTTAGTATAGTAAAAAAGGATTGGTTATTCTCTGAAATGCCATACCCAAAAGGAGACATGAGATGGCAGAAATGGTAAACGTAGCTGTGGATGCTATGGGCGGGGACAATGCACCGGGAGAAATCGTAAAGGGTGCAGTGGAAGCCGCAAACGCCGATGCGAGGGTAAAGATTTTCCTGGTCGGCAGAAAAGATGTGATTGAGAAGGAACTGGTGCAATATACATATAATGCGGAGCAAGTGGAGATTGTACATGCAGAGGAGGTCATTGAGACCGCTGAGCCCCCTGTCATGGCAATCAGGAGGAAGAAGGATTCCTCCATCGTGAAGGCGATGTATATGGTGAAGGACGGCACCTGTGACGCTTTTGTAACGGCGGGCTCAAGCGGAGCGACGCTGGTGGGCGGACAAGTGATTGTCGGCAGGATCAAGGGCGTGGAGAGACCGCCTCTTGCACCGTTGATTCCCACGGAAAACGGCGTGGCGCTTCTGGTGGACTGCGGTGCCAACGTGGATGCGAGACCTTCCCATCTGGTGCAGTTTGCCAAGATGGGTTCCGTGTATATGGAAAATATCATGGGAATCAAGAACCCGCGAGTCGGGATCGTGAATATCGGTGCGGAGGAGGAGAAGGGTAATGCTCTTGTGAAGGAAACCTACCCTCTGCTCAAGAACTGTCCGGAGATCAATTTTATTGGAAGCGTGGAGGCGAGGGACATCCCGGCAGGCGTTGCGGATGTGATCGTGTGTGAGGCGTTTGTGGGAAATGTGATCCTGAAGCTTTATGAGGGAGTGGGTGCTACCATGCTCCGCAAGGTGAAAGCGGGCATGATGACCAGCTTAAGAAGCAAGATCGGTGCATTGCTCGTAAAGCCCGCATTGAAAAAAACGCTGAAGGCGTTTGATTTACAGGAATATGGCGGAGCGCCCATGCTGGGACTGAACGGTCTTGTGGTCAAGACCCACGGAAGCTCCAAGGCGGTGGAAATCAAAAATTCTGTTCTGCAGTGTGTCACATTCAAGGAGCAGAAGATTAATGATAAAATAAAAGAAAAAATCACATTAGAAGACTAGGAAAGAAGGATTTATGTATGGAATTTGAAAAGCTGAAAAAAGTTATTGCAGAGGTTCTGAATGTGGACCCGGATGAGATCACGATGGAGTCAACCTTTATTGATGATCTTGGTGCGGACTCTCTGGATGTGTTCCAGATCATCATGGGAATCGAGGAGGAGTTTGACATCGAGATTCCCGCTGAGAAGGCAGAGAAGATCTCCACGGTTGAGGAAGCCGTTGAAATGATCAAGAGTGCAGTGAATAACAACTAATCACATAGAATCTTTGAAGTATTCCTGTGTGCGGCGATCGGTGGATTTCTGTGCTGCATCAGGAATACTTTGTTTATGGGTAACAGTTTGGCTATGGAGCCGGCTGTTATCGTTATGGAAAGGAATACACCGTGGCAGGATATACGCTGGAGGAATTGGAAAATAGGATCGGGTATTGTTTTAAGGACAAGTCACTCTTGAAACAGGCGGTCACACACAGCTCATTTACAAACGAACAGAAGATTAATAAGTTCAAGCATTATGAGCGTCTGGAATTTTTGGGGGATGCGGTGCTGGAGCTGGTTTCCAGTGAGTTTCTGTTCAAGGAATACCCGCAGCTTCAGGAGGGACAGCTTACCAAGCTGCGCGCTTCCATGGTCTGTGAACCGGCGCTCGCCTTCTGCGCGAGGGATTTAGAACTCGGAAAGTTCATGCTGCTTGGAAAGGGAGAAGAGTCTACCGGTGGCAGGGAGAGGGATTCCCTGACATCCGATGTGATGGAAGCTGTAATCGGCGCAATCTTTTTGGACGGCGGAATGGAGAGGGCGAAGGAGTACATCTATCGCTTTGTTTTGTCCGATCTTGAGAACAAACAGCTCTTTTATGACAGCAAGACGAATCTGCAGGAATATCTGCAGGGAACGCTCAAGAAGGAATTTCATTACAATCTGGTGGAGGAGTCAGGTCCTGAGCATGACAAGCTCTTCAAGGTAGAGGTTGTGGTGGAGGGCGCGGTCCTCGGAAAAGGGCAGGGACGTACAAAGAAGGCGGCGGAGCAACAGGCGGCCTACAAGGCACTGCTTGACTTGAAAAAGTCAGACAGGAAGGGGAAAAAGGCATGTATTTAAAAAGCATAGAGGTATACGGATTCAAATCCTTTGCCAATAAGATTACATTTCAGTTTCATAACGGCATCACGGGAATCGTAGGGCCAAACGGCAGCGGCAAGAGCAATGTTGCGGATGCGGTCAGATGGGTGCTCGGCGAGCAGCGCATCAAGCAGCTGCGCGGCGCCTCCATGCAGGATGTCATTTTCTCGGGAACAGAAACCAGAAAGCCACTCAGCTATGCCTATGTGGCAATTACGCTGGATAATACGGATCATCAGCTTGCAATCGACTATGACGAGGTGACGGTTGCGAGAAGGATCTACCGTTCCGGAGAAAGTGAATATCTGATCAACGGCTCGGCATGCAGACTGAAGGATGTCAACGAGCTGTTCTACGACACGGGTATCGGTAAGGAGGGCTACTCCATTATCGGCCAGGGTCAGATCGACAAGATCCTGAGCGGAAAGCCCGAGGAGCGCCGCGAGCTGTTTGATGAGGCGGCAGGTATCGTCAAATTCAAGAGAAGAAAATATGCTGCACAGAAGAAACTGGAGGATGAAAAGGCAAATCTCGTCCGTGTCAACGACATTCTCTCCGAGCTGGAAAAACAGGTGAAGCCTCTTGAGAAGCAGTCCGAGGTTGCGAAGGTCTACCTGAAAAAGAAGGAAGAATTGAAGACGCTGGATGTGAATATGTTTCTTCTGGAGCATAATCGTCTGAAGGAGCAGCTTGCCTCCGTGGAGGAAAAGTACGGCATCGCGGAGAAGGATCTGTCCGCCACCGGGGAGAAGTACGAAGGGATCAAGGAAGAGTATGAGAAGGTTCAGAGCCGGATCGAGCAGCTTGAGGCGGCAATTGAGGAGGCGAGGACAAACCTGACGGACACCAGCGTTATGCGGGGAAAGCTGGAGGGCGAGATCAACGTCTTAAAGGAACAGATCCATTCGGCGCAGGATAACGAGGTACATCTGAAAACCCGCCAGAAGAACGTGCAGGCGGAGATCGAAGAAAAGGATGTGGACAAGAACCGTATTCTGAAGGAAAAGCAGGCGATTGACGATCAGGTGGCAGAGCTTGTGGCAACGAGGAATGAGGTGCGGGAACTGCTCACACAGATCCAGAACCGGATTGCCGAGCTCAACGACAATATCGAGAACGGCAAGAATACCATTATCGGGGAGCTTAACCAGCGCGCAACCATCAAGTCCAAGATGGGACGCTACGACACCATGTTAGAGCAGATCGCCATTCGGAAGGCGGAGCTCAACTCAAGGCTTCTGCGGGCAAAGTCCGACGAGGAGACCAGAGAGGAAAACATCCGACAGTTAAACGAGACCTTTGAGCGTGTGACTGCCGAGCTGGAGCAGATGAACGGCAAGGCAAAGGAACAGGAGCAGGCGCTTGTGGGCGCAAGGGAGCTTCTGGCATCGAAGGACAGCCAGTTAAGGGAGACACAGGAGAAGTACCATCAGGAAAAATCCCGTCTGGAGGCGCTCTCCAATCTGACCGAGCGCTATGACGGTTACGGCGGTAGCGTAAAGAAGGTGATGGAGCAGAAGGAACACCAGAAGGGCATCATCGGTGTGGTTGCGGACATCATCAAGACGGACAAGAAGTATGAGACGGCAATCGAGACTGCGCTGGGCGGAAACATCCAGAACATTGTGACGGACGACGAGGAAACGGCAAAGCGCATGATCGGCTTTTTGAAGCAGAACAAGCTGGGAAGGGCAACCTTCCTGCCGCTCACCAGCATCAGAAATCCGCAGGAGTTTAAAAATCCGGAGGCGCTGAAGGAAAAAGGCGTGATCGGCATGGCGGATGAGCTTGTGCAGATCGAGAAGAAGTACAAGGATGTGGCGAAAGCCATGCTTGGCAGAATCGTGGTCGTGGACAATGTGGACAATGCGGTCAAGATCGCGAGAAAATTTGACTACGGCATCCGCATGGTCACCATCGAGGGCGAGCTTCTGGTTCCGGGCGGTGCGATCAGCGGCGGTGCGTTCAAGAACAACAGTAATCTCCTGGGAAGACGGCGAGAGATCGAGGAGCTGGAGAAGGAGACCAAAGCCCTTCTGGACAAGATCGATGCGCTGGAAAAAGAGATCGAGGAGACCAAGAGTAACCGCAACCGGCTCAGAATGGAGCTGGAGGCGTTGAAATCCGATATTCAGAGGAAATTCATTGAGCAGAATACAGCGAGAATGAACGTCGAGACCGCGCGCGAGCGCATGGAGGAGGCGGAGGAAGGCTCCCGTTCCCTGCAAAATGAGGAGAAGGAAATAGAGAAGCAGGTTCTGGAGATCAAGAACAACAAGGAGGAGATCCAGAAGGAGCTTGCCGCATCCGAGGAGCTGGAGAAAACCGCCGAGAAGCAGATCGCGGAGTTCCAGAAGGAACTGGAGGAGCAGAGGAGCGGGGAGACGGAGCGCGCCGCCAAGGTTTCGGAATGGGACGTAAAGGTGGAGAAGATGCTCCAGACGCAGGAGTTCCATCAGGCGAATGTGGATCGTATCAACGGCGAGCTCGACAGATACCGGGCAGAGCTTGACGAGATCAATGAAGGTCTCGCCGCAAATGCGGAGAGCATGGAGGAGAAGAAGCGCAACATCGGACAGATCGAAAAGACGATTGCGGCTTCCCATGACTCCCAGAACCAGTCCCAGAAGGAATTGACGGAGAATATTGCCGCCAGGGAGGAGCTGGCCGCAAAACAGAAGAACTTCTTTGCGGAGCGGGAGGAGCTTGCCGGACAGATGACGGCACTGGATAAGGAAGTGTACCGTCTGAACACCCAGAGGGAAAAACTGGAAGAGTCCATGGAGAACCAGATCAATTATATGTGGGATGAGTACGAGATCACCCTCTCCGACGCGGCGGGCATCCGCAACGAGGAGATGAACGATCTGCCTGCCATGAAGAAGGAAATCGCGGCTCTGAAGGATCAGATCAGAAAGCTGGGTGATGTGAACGTAAACGCCATCGAGGATTACAAGAATCTGATGGAGAGATACACCTTCCTAAGGAACCAGCATGACGATCTGGTGGAGGCGGAAAAGACCCTTGAGGGCATCATCACGGAGCTGGATGTCGCCATGAGAAAGCAGTTCAACGAGAAATTCGGCGAGATCAACCGTGAGTTTGACAAGGTATTCAAGGAGCTGTTCGGCGGAGGAAAAGGTACGCTGGAGCTGATGGAGGATGAGGATATTCTGGAGGCAGGCATCCGCATCATCGCACAGCCCCCCGGAAAGAAGCTGCAGAACATGATGCAGCTGTCCGGCGGTGAGAAGGCACTGACCGCCATCTCCCTTCTGTTTGCCATCCAGAATCTGAAACCGTCGCCCTTCTGTCTTCTGGACGAGATCGAGGCGGCGCTGGATGAATCCAACGTGGGCAGATTCGCAAAGTATCTGCATAAGCTGACCAAGAATACGCAGTTTATCGTGATCACCCACAGAAGGGGCACCATGGAGAAGGCGGACAGGCTCTACGGCATTACGATGCAGGAGAAGGGCGTGTCGGCGCTTGTAAGCGTCAATCTGATCGACAAGGATCTGGATAATTAAAGGAGAACGTATATGGGCGAAGAAAAAATGGGTTTCTTTGCGAGACTGAAGTCCGGGCTGAAAAAGACCAGGGACAATATTGTAAACGGCATCGACTCCGTATTCAGCGGCTTTTCTTCCATCGATGAGGAATTTTACGAGGAACTGGAGGAAATCCTCATCATGGGCGATATCGGTGTCAATGCCACCACCGCCATTGTGGAGCGCCTGAAAAAGCAGGTGAAGGAGCAGCATATCAAGGAGCCTGCGGCATGCAAGCAGCTTCTGATCGACAGTATACGGGAGCAGATGCAGGTAGGCGAGGCGGCGTACGAGTTTGAGACCAGACAGTCGGTGGTGATGGTGATCGGCGTCAACGGCGTGGGCAAGACGACTTCGGTGGGTAAGCTGGCAGGCAAGTTAAAGGACGAGGGCAGAAAGGTTCTGATCGCGGCTGCGGACACCTTCCGTGCGGCGGCAGGAGAGCAGCTGAGAGAGTGGGCAGACCGGGCAGGCGTTGACATGATCGGCGGAGCGGAGGGCTCTGATCCCGCCAGCGTGGTGTTTGATGCCGTGTCCGCCGCAAAGGCGAGAGGCGTGGATGTGCTGCTTGTGGACACCGCAGGCAGACTGCACAACAAAAAGAATCTCATGGAAGAGTTGAAGAAGATGAACCGCATCATAGACAGGGAATTTCCCGATGCGCACAGGGAGAATCTGATCGTGCTCGACGGCACCACGGGACAGAATGCGCTGGCGCAGGCGAGGGAGTTTTCCGAGGTTGCGGAGCTTACGGGCATCATCCTGACCAAGATGGACGGTACCGCAAAGGGCGGAATCGCGGTGGCAATTCAGTCCGAGCTGGGAGTTCCGGTCAAGTATATCGGGGTTGGGGAAACCATAGACGATTTGCAGAAATTTGATTCCGAGCAGTTTGTGAACGCGCTGTTTGATGTGACAAAGGACAGGGAGATGGAAGATGGAAGAGAAAATGCTGACGCTTGAAAAATTTGAGGAAGCCTCCGAGGTTGTAAAGGAGGTCACGCTTGAGACGAAGCTGGTATACAGCGACTTTCTGAGCACCCAGACGGGAAACAAGGTTTATCTGAAACCGGAGAACATGCAGTTTACCGGGGCGTACAAGGTGAGAGGCGCTTATTACGCCATGAGCACGCTGACGGACGAGCAGCGCGGAAAGGGCGTGATCACCGCATCTGCGGGCAACCACGCACAGGGTGTGGCGTATGCGGCAAAATGCTACGGCGTCAAGGCAACAATCGTGATGCCCACCACAACGCCCCTTATGAAGGTGAACAGAACCAAGAGCTACGGCGCGGAGGTGGTTTTGTTCGGGGATGTCTATGACGAGGCCTGCGCGAAGGCCTACGAGCTTGCGGAGGAAAAGGGCTATACCTTCATTCATCCGTTCAATGACCTGACGGTGGCGACCGGGCAGGGAACCATTGCCATGGAGATTTTCAAGGAGCTTCCGCTTGTGGACTATATTCTGGTTCCCATCGGGGGCGGCGGTCTGGCGACCGGCGTATCCACGCTGGCAAAGCTGTTGAATCCCAAGATCCGTGTGATCGGTGTGGAGCCTGCGGGCGCAAACTGCATGCAGGAATCCCTGAAGGCGGGAAAGGTCGTGACGCTGCCGAAGGTGAGCACTATTGCGGACGGCACTGCGGTCAAGACCCCGGGAGATAAGCTTCTGCCGTACATCAAACAGAATCTGGACGATATCATCACGGTGGAGGATGCCGAGCTGGTGGTGGCGTTCCTCGATATGGTGGAAAATCATAAAATGGTAGTGGAAAACTCAGGACTGCTGACGGTTGCGGCATTGAAGCATCTGCCGGTCAAGGATAAGAAGGTCGTATCCATCCTAAGCGGCGGCAACATGGACATCATTACCATGTCCTCCGTGGTACAGCAGGGACTGATTTTCAGAGACCGTATCTTCACCGTTTCCGTGCTTCTGCCCGACAAGCCGGGCGAGCTGTGCAAAGTGGCTGGTCTGGTGGCAAAGCAGAGCGCCAACGTGATCAAGCTGGAGCATAACCAGTTTGTAACCACCAACCGCAGCGCGGCGGTGGAGCTGCGTATTACCATGGAGGCATTCGGAACGGAGCACAAGCACCAGATCATCGATGCGCTTGAAGAAGAAGGCTACAATCCGAAGCTGATCCAGACATTGATCTGAAAGAATGAAAAGATGTGTGACTACACTGATAAAATCCGCATATGCTAAATATGCGGATTTTTTAGGACTAAAGTTTGTGGAGGAACTATGGGACAGACAGAGGAAAAGGAAAGAAGAAAAGAATTGGAGTGGACAGAGAAGCCGACGGACGGCAAAAAGGTGTTCAAATACCTGCTGATGACGGCGGCATGCCTTTGCTATGCAATCGGCATCAGCCTGTTTCTGGATCCGAACGATCTGGCACCGGGCGGCGTGACCGGTATTGCCATCATACTGAACCGGGCGCTGGGCATAAGCACGGGTATTCTGTTTTTTGCCATCAATATTCCGATCCTGTTGATCGGCATGTGGAAATTCGGGATCCGTTTTCTGCTCTCCACGGTGTACTGCACCGTGCTGGTTTCGCTCTTTACGGATTTTCTGGGAAAGCTGGGCGCGGTCACCGCAGATCCGCTGCTGGCGGCGCTGGCGGGTTCTGTCCTGATGGCGGTGGGCATGGGCGGCGTCTTCAAGGCGGGGGCGACCACCGGCGGCACCGACATTATCGTGAAGCTTCTGCGGCTGAAATTTCCCTACATGAAAACGGGCTTTTTCTTTCTTGTGATGGATACCGTGATCGTCACTGCGTCCGCGCTGGTGTTCAAGGATGTGGACAGGGCGCTCTACGCGGGTATCTCCGTTTTCATCACCTCGTTTACGCTGGATCTTGTCCTGTACGGACGGGATGGAGCAAAGCTGATCTACATTATCAGCGACGCCTCACAGACCATTACGGAGCGTCTTTTGAAGGAACTGGATATCGGCGTCACCCATGTGCAGGGCAAAGGCGCGTACAGCGGAAAGGAGAAGCAGGTCATTCTCTGTGTGATGCGCAAGGCGCTGGCACCCCGTGCGGAGGAGATTGTGAAGCAGGAGGATCCGCTGGCGTTTATGATCGTGTCAAATGCCACAGAGATATACGGAGAGGGATACAAGAGCTATTTCAGTGAAAAGCTTTGAGTGAGCAGGCGGGAGAAGAGGATATGCAGGAGATATATTCCGGAAATGAGGAATACGAGAAGACCGGTTATCTGTATGAGGATTTCAAGATGTTCCATATACGGACAAAGGAGGAGAAGAGTTACCCCTACCACTACCATGATTTTTACAAGCTTTTGATCCTGTTGCAGGGAAACGTGACTTATTCCATTGAGGGCAAGAGTTACAAGTTAAGACCCTTTGACATGGTGCTGGTGCGAAAGGGGGCGATCCACAGGGCTGAGGTGTCCGGGGACGAGCCCTATGACCGAATTGTGTTCTACATATCGGGGGAGTATTTGGAGCGCTGTAAGACGGCGGATTACGACCCTGCGTTCTGCTTTGTCTGCGCCGGAAAAGAGGGATCGGAGGTGCTGCGTTTTCCCGTGCTGCAGAATACGGCATTTCTCGCCCTGATCGGAAAGCTGGAGGAGAACGGTCAGACCGGGACAAGGTACGGGGCGTCGGCATACGCGGAGCTGCTTTTTTCCGAGCTTCTGCTCTCGGTGAACAGAGGCTGCCATGAAAAGACGGGAAGCTTTGACCATACGGTTTTGTTTAACCAGAAGATGATCGACCTGATCCGGTACATCGGGGAGCATCTGACGGAGGATATGTCCATCGAGGAGCTGGCGGAGCGCTTCTATATCAGCAAGTTCCATATGATGAGGCAGTTCAAGGAGGAGACAGGCTTTACCATACACCAGTATATCTCGGAAAAGCGGATTATCTATGCGCGGAGCCTGATGGCGGCTGGAATGTCCGCAACGCAGGCGTGCTATGAGAGCGGCTTCAAGGACTACTCGACCTTCTCCCGGGCGTACAAGCGGAGGATGGAGAAAAGCCCGTCGGAAAAAGAATAGTAAGGTGTAAAGAAAAAATACTTGACACCGTTACACGTTTATTGTAAACTGTCAAAGTATCGTGCAATCAATATGTTTCGGAGTCGGAAATGGAAAAGATTTTTGAGCAGGGTATCCTCTATGATTTTTACGGGGAGCTGCTGACGGAACACCAGCAGAAAATATATGAGGCGGCTGTCTACAATGACCTCTCTCTCGGGGAGATCGCCGAGGAGCAGGGGATCAGCAGACAGGGCGTACATGATCTGATCAAGCGATGCGACAGGATCCTTGCGGATTATGAGAGCAAGCTCCATCTGGTGGAGCGGTTTTCCTCCACAAAGAGGATGGCGCAGGAGATCATAGAGCTTGCGGAGCAGGGCGACGGCAAGACCGAAGAAACGTTGCGCGAGATCGTCCGGCTTGGCAGAGAGCTGCTGGAAGAATTGTAGTGCGATGACAGAGGTTGTTCATTGAAGGAGCGCGTATGGCATTTGAGAGCTTAACGGACAAACTGCAGAATGTATTCAAGAGCCTGCGGAGCAAGGGCAGACTGACGGAGAGTGACGTCAAGACTGCGCTCAAGGAAGTTAAGATGGCGCTTCTGGAGGCGGATGTAAATTTCCGCGTGGTAAAACAGTTTGTGAACGCCGTGGAGGAGAGGGCGGTCGGCGCGGATGTGCTGAACGGTCTGAACCCGGGGCAGATGGTCATCAAGATCGTAAACGAGGAGATGATCTCGCTGATGGGCTCCGAGACCACGGAGATTCAGATGCAGCCCGGCAAGGCGATCACGGTGATCATGATGGCGGGTCTGCAGGGTGCCGGTAAAACCACCACCACCGCCAAGATTGCGGGCAAGCTGAAGCAGAAGGGCAAGAAATCCCTGCTTGTGGCGTGCGATATCTACCGGCCGGCGGCAATCGACCAGTTGAAGATCAACGGCGAGAAGCAGGAAGTGGAAGTGTTCTCCATGGGCACGAACCATAAGCCTGCGGACATTGCGCTGGCGGCGCTGGAGCATGCGAGAAAGAACGGCCACAACGTGGTGATCCTGGATACGGCGGGTCGTCTTCACATTGATGAGGACATGATGGCGGAGCTTCAGGAGATCAAGGAGAAGATAGAGGTTCACCAGACGCTTCTGGTTGTGGATGCCATGACCGGACAGGACGCGGTGAACGTAGCCAAGGAATTTGACGAGAAGGTAGGCATCGACGGTGTGATCCTCTCCAAGATGGACGGCGACACCCGAGGCGGTGCGGCGCTTTCCGTCAAGGCGGTAACGGGAAAGCCCATCCTCTATGTAGGTATGGGGGAGAAGCTCTCCGATCTGGAGCAGTTTTATCCGGACAGAATGGCAAGCCGTATTCTGGGCATGGGCGATGTATTGTCCCTGATCGACAAGGTACAGGCGAATGTGGAGATCGACGCCGACAAGGAAAAAGAGATGGCTGCCCGGATGAAGAAGGGCAAGTTCGATTTCGAGGATTACCTTGAGAGCATGAAGCAGATGAAAAAGCTGGGCGGACTTTCCGCCATACTGGGTATGATGCCCGGAATGGGCGGCAAGATGGGTGATATCGAATCCATGGTGGACGATAAGCAGCTTGCCCGTATGGAGGCAATCGTGCTTTCCATGACGCCGCAGGAGCGGAGGAATCCGAAGATCCTGACGCCGCAGCGCAAGCACAGGATCGCAAAGGGCGCCGGTGTGGATATTGCGGTGGTAAACCGCTTTATCAAGCAGTTTGAACAGAGCCAGAAAATGATGAAGCAGTTCGGAGGCGGCAAGAAGCGCGGCTTCGGAATGGGCGGATTCCCGGGAATGGGCGGAAAGGGAAGATTTCCCTTTTAAGTCATAGATTAAATTCAAAGCATATTACGGAGGTAAAAAACAATGGCAGTTAAGATCAGATTGAGAAGAATGGGACAGAAGAAGGCTCCCCTTTACAGAATTATCGTAGCAGATTCCCGCTCTCCCAGAGACGGAAAGTGCATCGAGGAGATCGGAACCTACGATCCCAGCACAGATCCCAGCACCTTCCAGATCAACGAGGAGCTGGCTAAGAAGTGGCTGGCAAACGGCGCACAGCCGACAGAGGTAGTTGGTAAGCTTTTCAAGGCCGCAGGCATTGAGAAATAAGCACTTGTCAACCACATTATGTCCGGAGGTGGATTATGAAGGAATTAGTTGAAGTAATTGCAAAAGCGCTTGTTGATAATCCGGATGAAGTTGTTGTGACAGAGAAAGCAGACGGCAGAAATGTCATTGTAGAGCTTCACGTTGCTGCGTCCGACATGGGAAAAGTGATCGGTAAGCAGGGAAGGATTGCGAAGGCAATCCGCTCCGTTGTGAAAGCAGCGTCATCCAAAGACAATCAGAGAGTGGATGTAGAAATTATTTAAGCCCTGGAAAGCAGGGAGGATGCAGGGGTGCTCCGATGGGCGCCCCTGTATTTGGCTTACGGGATGAGGAGAACGGAAATGGAAGAAATGTTGAAGGTGGGAGTGATCACATCCACCCACGGCGTCCGGGGCGAGGTCAAGGTGTTCCCGACTACGGACGAGGCGGGTCGTTTTAAGCGGCTGAAGGAAGTGGTGCTTGATACGGGGAAGGAAAAACTGTCTCTGGAGATCGAGGGCGTCAAATTTTTTAAACAGATGGTGATCCTGAAATTCAAGGGACTTGATAATATAAATGATGTGGAAAAATATCGGCAGAAGAGTCTGTATGTCCATCGTAAGGATGCGGTGCGCCTTAAGAAGGACGAATACTTTATTGCAGATCTGATTGATATACCGGTCTATGAGGAAAATGGGGAGAGGCTCGGCGTGCTCTCGGATGTGATGACCACCGGCGCCAATGATGTCTATGTGGTGAAACGGGATAACGGCGGCAGGGATCTGCTGATACCCGCCATCAGACAGTGCATCCTCTCGGTTGACGTTGAGGAGTCCAAGATGGTGGTGCGCCTGCTGGAAGGGTTGGAGGATCTATGAATTTCCATGTGTTGACGCTGTTTCCCGACATGATACGGAAGGGGCTTTCTGACAGTATCATGGGGCGGGCGGCAGAAAAAGGACTGATTACCGTGGACGCGGTGGATATACGGGATTTCACACAGGATAAGCACCGCAAGGTGGATGACTACCCATACGGCGGCGGCGCGGGGCTTCTGATGCAGGCGCAGCCCGTGTGCGATGCCCATCGGTTCCTGCGGGAAAAGATCGGTGCGGACAGAAAGGTGCGCACCCTCTACCTTACGCCTCAGGGAAAAACCTTCGATCAGCGCATGGCGGAGGAGCTTTCCCGGGAGGAGGAGCTCATTTTCCTGTGCGGGCATTACGAGGGAATCGATGAGAGGGCGCTTGAGCAGGTCGTGACGGATTATGTGTCTCTGGGGGATTTTGTCCTGACGGGCGGAGAGCTGCCCGCCATGGTGATGATCGACGCCATTGCAAGGCTGGTTCCGGGCGTGCTCCACAATGACGCCTCCGCATCCGATGAATCCTTTTCGGGGTATCTGCTGGAGTACCCCCAGTACACAAGACCGGAGGTGTTTGAGGGACAGGCCGTGCCCAAAGAGCTGTTGTCCGGGGATCACAAGTGCATCCGAAGCTGGCGGAGAAAGCTGGCGGAGGAGAGAACGGCAGAGCGCAGACCGGATCTGTATGCCCGTTATGAGGAATTGATGGATTGTAAGCGTATGCTTGCCAAAAACAAGCTGCACAACAGGGATATGATGGAGCTGATCGAAAGAGGGCAGGCAGAGCTTTTGTCCTACGGTGAAGATTACGCCCTGCTGCGGGATCGGAAAAGCGGCATCTATCTGATTTCTGCCGCGACAGACGCCGCCGTGGAGCAGGTGCGGAATGTGCTTTTGAAAGAGAACAGCGGCAAAAACCGGATCCGGTGTGCGGCTGTCCATCAGGAAGCGGTCTGCCTTATGCTCTCCGAGGAGTTCGGGCTGCGCACGATCATGTGTTGCAGACAATGGGTCTACACCAGAAAGGAAGCGCTTCCCGTAAAGGCGGATGTAAGAAGGCTTACCGCGGAGCATCTGCCCTTCCTGCAATCTCATTACTCAATCCTGTCAGAACAGGAGCTGAAAGAGCGGCTGGAGAGCGGGGCGATCTACGGACTCTTCATAGATCAGGAGCCTGTGGGCTTTATTGGAGAGCACGAAGAAGGAAGCATGGGAATGCTGTTTGTGCTTCCCGAATACAGAGGACAGGGCTTTGCCAAGGCGCTGGAGAGCAGCCTGATCAACTTTACCTTACAGAAGGGATTCACACCGTTCTGTCAGGTGGAGGAGGAGAACGGGGCGTCGCAGAGACTGCAGGAGGCACTGGGGCTGTATGCCGCAAAGGACAGGCTTTGGTGGATGGAAGCGGAGTAATAAAATTTTTCTTGCATTTATGCCGCACCTATGATAAAGTATGAATGTTGTGATAACGAGATGGTCCTCTGTTACGCTATGTATTACGAACATCCATTAGAAAAGGAGTATTGAAATGAACGAAATCATCAAGAGTATTGAAGCAGAGCAGCTGAAGGAGAGCGTAGACCAGTTCAACGTTGGCGATACCGTCAAGGTTTACGGCAAGATCAAGGAAGGAAACCGCGAGAGAATCCAGGTTTTTGAAGGCGTTGTCGTAAAGAGACAGGGCGGCAGCAACCGCGAGACTTTCACTGTAAGAAAGTCCTCAAACGGTATTGGCGTTGAGAAGACATGGCCGCTGCATTCCCCCAACGTAGAGAAGATAGAGGTAGTCAGAAAGGGTAAAGTAAGACGTGCAAAGCTGAACTACTTAAAGGGACGTGTAGGCAAGAAGGCAAAGGTAAAAGAGATCGTAAAGTAATCAGAATACGATATGTGACGCATGGGACGCATCTGTCGAAAGGCAGGTGCGTTTTAAATTTCCGGGATACGCGGGACAATAAAAGGTTGTCGCGGCGGGGGGAGCGGTAGTATAATAAAGCTGTTATGTATCTTTGCAAAAAGAAGATAAGGAAACGGACAGATGAGAGGACGTCACAAAGGGCTGAGCTTTTATAAACGAAGAAAAAAAATCAGTGCGGGGACAGTCAGGGAGATTTTTTCGTGGCTGTGCGGCATTGCAATTTCCGGCTTTCTGGCATGCGCGGTGGTCTATGTACTGGGAATGTCCACAAGCATGATCGGCGTCTCCATGGAGCCGGTGCTGCAAAACGGCGAGCAGGTGCTGATCAACCGCTACGCCTATCTTTTGACAAAACCGGCGAAGGGGGATGTGATTTCCTTTCTTCCGAACGGAAACAGGAATGCCCACTACTATATCAAGCGCGTTGTGGCAGTGCCGGGGGACACGGTACAGATTATCGACGGCAGGCTGCATGTGAACGGGGTTCAGGTGCAGGAGGAGGGCTTTGACAAGATGGCGGACGCGGGGATCGCGGAGAATCCGCTGACGCTCGGGACGGACGAATATTTTGTGCTGGGGGATAACCGCAACGATTCCGAGGACAGCCGTTCCGCCAACATCGGTACGGTGAGCGGCAAGAACATCATCGGAAAGGTCTGGTTTAAAATGGGAAATGAAACGGAAGGAATGGGCTTTGTAAAATGAACTATCAGTGGTATCCCGGTCATATGACCAAGGCAAAGCGGATGATGCAGGAAGATATTAAGCTGATCGACCTGATCATAGAGCTGGTGGACGCAAGGGCGCCGCTCTCAAGCCGCAATCCCGATATCGACGAGTTGGGAAAAAATAAATACAGGATCATCCTGCTGAATAAATCGGATCTGGCAGATCCTGTCTCTTATACACATCTGACGCTGCCGACGAAGAGGATAG
>ERZ1026854.936-NODE-936-length-19632-cov-4.073913_pt1 | contig 19632 bp, 10 predicted proteins | sample MGYA00380157_ERZ1026854 | MGnify/ENA primary metagenome ERZ1026854 (study PRJEB33269, sample SAMEA4719793) | human gut metagenome | biome: human-associated habitat; feature: organic feature; material: feces | place: Cameroon | collected 2013-10 ...
GATTATACACCACGAGAAGTCGTAAAGCTCTTGGTCAGCTTGACTATGTGCGGCAAGGAGCAGGAGTTGTTTATCCCGGGCAAGGCTTTCACCATCTACGACCCATGCTGCGGTACTGGCGGTATGCTGACCGTGGGACGTGAGCATTTGCAGGAAATGGCTCAGAACAAGAACCTGAAGGTATATCTATATGGTCAGGAGCTGAGTGAAAAGACATATGCCATCTGTAAGGCTGACCTCTTGATGAAGGGCGATGACCAAAACCTTGACCAGCAACTCTTCCAAGGCGATACCTTGGCAGACGATAAGTTGTATGGCAAGAAGTTCAACTTCATGCTTGCCAACCCTCCCTTTGGTGTGGATTGGGGTAAGGATGCGAATGTGAAGAAGGCAGTTTTGAAAGACAACTGCCCTGGTGGAAGATTCGAGGCTGGTCTTCCTTCTACATCCGATGGTTCATTGCTCTTCTTGCAGCACATGATAGCCAAGATGGATGACCAAACAGGTTCTCGTATAGGCATTGTGCTGAATGGCTCTCCTTTGTTTAATGGCGATGCTGGCAATGGCTGGAGCAACATCAGAAAGATGCTGCTCGACCGTAACTTGCTCGATGCCATCGTAGCTTTGCCAAAGAATTTGTTCTATGGTACGGATATTACTACTTATTTGTGGATTCTCGACAACAAGCGTCCTGCTGAGAAATATCATAAGGCTCTCTTCATTGATGCTGCCCATACCAAGGAGTTTACCAACCTGCTGCAGAAGAACTTGGGTAAGAAGCGTTATGAGATAAGCGATGACGGCGCCAAGGAAATCTTTGATATCTATAAAGAATATCAATCATACAGCCGTGACATTGAGTATGAGAAGACTGGCGAACTGGAGCATTTGGAGATAGCCAAACTTCTTGACTATGACGACTTCCTCTATACCAATGTGGCAGTACGTCGCCCTCTTCGACTGTGGTTCGAGAATATCTCTGCCAAGTATGAAGCCCTTTGCGAAAGCGAGGACTTCAAGGCTGAGGATAAGAAGAACATCATCTTGCGTGACATCGCCCAGTTGGAAGGTGCTGATGAGAAGCGTGATGACCACGACTTCTTTGTTTGGCTGAAGGCTCAGAAGGTCAAGACCACCAAGGCACAGCAGAAACTCATTCGTGATGCCTTTGGCGAAATCTCAGAGGATGCTCCTATTGCCTATGTGGATCCGTTCAAGAATAGTGGCGAGTGGGTTATCGACACCAATCTCAACGATACAGAGAAGATTCCGATGAAGCAAGACATTGAGGAATACTTTGAGACCGAGGTCGTGCCCTTCGCTCCTGATGCTTGGATGGACAGAAGCAAGGACAAGGTGGGATGCGAATTTCCATTCACTCGCTTGTTCTACAAGTATCGTCCGTTGCGAAGTAGCGAGGAGATATTAGGAGAATTGTCGTCACTTGACCAAATGTTGAATAAAGAATTGTCTCAATTAAAATAGGATTAACATGGAGAAATACCAACAATATGTAAATAGCGGATTTGAATGGATAGGAGATATTCCTGTCCAATGGAATAATCTGCGTTTACGCTTCGTATGTGAATTTCGTAATGGTTATACACCATCCAAAGCTAATCCTGAATTTTGGGAGGATGGTACTATTCCATGGTATAGAATGGAAGATATAAGAGATTCTGGCAGAAAATTGGAAGAAGCTAAGCAATATGTCACAAAAGATGCCATTAAGGGAGGTGGACTGTTTGAGGCTGGTAGCTTCATATTAGCGACAACGGCCACTATCGGCGAGCACGCTGTGCTAATTGTTGATTCGCTTGCGAATCAACAATTTACGAATCTAAAGATTCGTAAATCGTTGTCCAATAGATTGTTACGGGATTATTTTTTCTATTATCTTTTCGTTATAGATGACTATTGTAAGGCTACGACAAAGACTTCTACATTTCCTGCTGTTAGTATGGAGTTGTTGAAGAATTGCCATGTCGTATTTCCTTTAGTGCAAGAGCAACAGGCAATCGTGGATTATCTCGACAAGAAATGTTCCGAGATAGACAATGTTATTTCTGCTCAGCAGAAGCGCATCGCTTTGCTCCAAGAATTGAAGCAGAGTGTCATCACTCATGCCGTTACGAAAGGACTTAATCCGAATGTGGAAATGAAAGATTCGGGAGTGGAATGGATTGGAAAAATACCTGCAAGTTGGGATGTAGTCCATCTGAAACGTATTCTTAGAGAGCGTATGCAGTATGGTGCAAATGAACCAGCAGAATCTGATGATACAACATATCCACGATATATAAGAATTACAGATATAACAGCAAATGGAGAATTGCGCCCTGAAACATTCAAATCATTGGAACCTTCTAAGGCTAAAGATTATTTGTTGGATAAAGGGGATGTCTTGTTTGCAAGAAGTGGCGCGACGGTTGGTAAGACATTTTTGTTTAATGCAGATATAAAAGCTTGCTATGCAGGTTATTTGATTAAAGCATCATGCGATAAGCGTAGAATGTTACCAGAATATCTGTATTATTATACTCAAAGTGGAGCGTATGAATGTTGGAAGAATAGCGTTTTCATTCAATCGACCATACAAAATATTGGAGCTGACAAATATCAAATGATGTATATTCCAGTTCCATCTAAAGATGAGCAAAAACAGATTGTAGAATATACAATGAGAAAAAGTCAGATTTTTGATGCAGCTATTTCCAAAGCCCAGCACCAAGTAGAACTCCTGCAAGAATACAAGCAGAGTCTCATCACGGAGGTAGTGACAGGCAAGCGCAAGGTCTCGTAATGATAATAAAATCGTCCGTCATGACGGACGATTTGGAAAAAATACAATTCGTCGGTCATGACCGACGAATTACAAAAACAATAATTTAATGTAGAAATATGGAACAGAATAGCAACATAACATTATATGAAACTGCTGCCGAAACCATAAAGACTGCCATCTTACAGGGACAGTATGAGGCTCTGAAAAGTGAAAATAGAGTGCAGCTTGCTGTATATTTCGGCATAGGAAAATTCATTTCATCCAACTCTCGAAATGGTGGGTGGGGAACTGATGCACTTTCTGCTATTAGTGAGCAGTTGCGAAAGATTCTGCCAGGACTACGTGGCTTCTCTGCCACACAAATGAAGGAGATGCGCTTGTTTTATGAAGGTTGGAATGAGCTTGATAGAAATTCGTCGGTCACGACCGACGAATTGAGAAAAGTAGTATCTTCGGTTGCAACCGAAGAAATGCAGACTGGCTCAAAAGCAATAAATACAATAGATATATACAATTCCATAACCATATCAAACCTGTCGAATTTTCCTGTAAATGACTTCTTTCGAGTTCCTTTTACGCATCATTCGCTCATATTGAGAATGGCGAAAAGTATGGCGGAACGCTTTTATTACATCCATCGTTGTGCAGAAGAGCATCTTTCTGTGAGAGCATTGAAGAAGCTCATTGAGTCGAAGGCATATCAGAACCAACAGGCATTGCCTAATAATTTCGATCGCACCATCCCGACACCAAAGGATGCTCGCAAGGCAGTGATGATGTTCAAGGATTCGTATATGCTTGATTTTATCAACGTAGAGGAATTGGGAGAAAGAGACATTGAGGATGTGGATGAGCGAGTGGTAGAGCAAAGTATCGTGCATAACATCAAGAACTTTATCATGACCTTTGGCAAGGACTTTGCTTTCATTGGCAATCAGTACCATTTGGAGGTATATGGAGTAGAACACTTCCCAGACTTGCTGTTTTTCAATCGAGAGCTGAACTGTATGGTTTGTATAGAATTGAAGACCGGAGCCTTCAAATCTTCCTATCTCGGACAACTGATGACTTATCTTCGAATCCTTGATGACAAGGTAAAGAAGAAACATGAGAATCCGACTATTGGCATTGTGCTTTGTACGACCGCCAACAAGGACTATGTTGAGTATGTCATACAAGACTATAACAAGCCTATGGGAGTTGCCACATACAAGACCTTTGATGATATGCCGGAGGAATTGCGCAACGCATTGCCAAACATGGATGATTTAAAGAAACTGTTGTAAACATAAAGTAGTTGCAGAATGAGTAATAAGTTAAAGAACATATATACCAATGCTTTTGATAATATCATCAAAAAGCATACAAGAGACAAGGCAAACACTATATTTGTCTTGGCAGGAATCACTCCGTATATATATGTGGAGAATTTCAACGATAACATAACAGACCAAGCGACCTTTGATAAAGAGGGAAATCTTGATTTGTTCACCCAGGCATGGTTTGGAAGTGTGTTCCCGAAGCTCATGGCTGCAACTACTTACCAAATCCTGTCACACCAGCAGTATGCAAGCATTAACGAATACTTGAACGAGGATTTTTTCAAGGACAGGATTGTTGTTGTATATGACAATTTACGTTCTCTCTACCCTATCAGCAAGAGTGAGTATATAGAAAAGGCTGATGCCAATGGAACGGAGAAGCGACCTGAAGGTATGCCTGTTTACCAAGCAGAGCAACTGAAGATAGGTGAACATTATTTCTATTCACTCAAACACTTTAATGATGGCTTGAAAAAGACACCCTTGTTCTCCATCAAAAAAGACCTAACATCGGCTGGTGCATCTTCTGCCAAAGCATACGTGCTTGATGTGATTTCCGACCCATACGGAATTGATGTGTTGGTCAATGAGTGCATAGAAGAGGACTTTTTTGCAAAGAAAGTTTATGTCAAGGTGTCTGGTAAAAATGTGCTGAATAAGACATTGACCAATACCCTTGAAGAACTCAATCACCTCTTTGCACGTTTCGGCGGCGGCATCTTTGTTCAGAGGGAAGATGCTATACAGAAGGATTATGCACCTTCAGAGGAATCCGTAGTTCTGTTGAAGCGATATTGGGGAGAGAAAGCAGAGTTCAGAGATATTCAGGTATATGAGAATCCTGAGCTTGGCAATGACATCATACCTGTATCGCAAGGTTTGCTGGTGGACACCATCATCAAAGAGTATAAGAATGGATGTGAGGGAATCCAACCAAGAGACATCTTTATCACGGCTCCTACTGGTGCTGGAAAATCTCTGATATTCCAGTTGCCTGCGTTCTATGCAGCATCACAAGGTGATGTCACCATAGTGGTGTCCCCTCTGAAGGCGTTGATGACAGACCAAGTAGAGGGATTGCATAATGAACGCCACTATGACAAGGTGGAGTTCATCAATAGTGATTTGACATTGATAGACAGGGATAGAATCATTGACGGCTGTAAACGTGGCGATGTGGATATTCTATATTTGTCACCAGAGCTTTTGTTATCTTATGACATCCATTATTTCATTGGAGAGAGAAAATTAGGCTTGCTCATAGTCGATGAAGCTCACCTTATCACTACATGGGGTCGAGATTTCCGTGTGGATTACTGGTTCTTGGGCAATCATATCAACAAAATGCGCAAGTACAACGATTATATGTTCCCTATGGTAGCTCTGACCGCAACTGCAGTATATGGTGGTGTGAACGATATGGTCTTTGACAGTATCAATAGCTTGAACATGCATGATCCTCATAAGTTCATCGGCAATGTACGCCGTGACAATATTGAATTTGTCATAGATACCCATGATGACTATTCTACAGGTCGCTATGACCAAAACAAGGAAACGGAAACTGTCAATATCATCAAGGGCATCCATGACTTGGACATGAAAGCTATCGTATATGCGCCATACACAAGACACATCAACCGATTGAAGGACAAGTGTGATGAAATAGAAGAAGGAATGGTCGTCTCTTTTCATGGAGGTATGGAGGCTGATGAACAGAAGTTTGCATATCAGGCGTTCAAGAATAATCGTTGCAAGGTGATGATTGCTACGAAAGCCTTTGGTATGGGTGTTGATATACCAGACATACAGGTGGTTTACCATCATGCTCCATCGGGATTGCTTCCGGATTACATACAGGAGATTGGTCGTGCGGCACGTAAGAAAGACATCCAGGGATTTGCAGCATTGACGTTCTCCAAGTCTGACTTGCGTTATAGCAAGCAGCTCTTTGGCATATCCTCGTTGAAGACTTACCAGTTGAAGGAAGTGTTAAGCAAGATTATCCGTTGTTTCAACAGCAATGGCAAGAAGAGAAACATGCTTGTCGCAGCCAATGATTTTGCATATATCTTCGACTCTGCCGACGAGATTGATCAGAAAGTGGCTACGGCATTGATGATGATAGAAAAGGACTATCTGAACAAAACACGATTCAATGTTCTCATTGCACGTCCCAAGAAATTGTTTACCAAGGTCTATGCAAGAACGAATCAGGTAGGTATGGACAGGTTGTTGGAGAGGTATGGCGAGTGCTTCAAGGAGATAACTCGTGTTTCTGGTACCTATCATACCTTGGAACTGAATTTGGATGATATTTGGGCAAAGCATTTCTCTGACAAGAGCTTTCCACAGCTAAAGAGTGAGTTCTACAAGCAAAAGTTCTTGTCCGAGGAAGGAATCGAGTTGACTCCTCAGATTAGGGTAACTATCAATATAGACAAGTCCTATAGTGATGTTTTGGCTGAGGTTCGAGGTGTGTTAGATGCCGTCAAGACCTCTTTCGCTCAGCTCGGCTACAAGCACTCATTCTTCACTCAAAATGAATTTGAGGAGGAACTGGTACAACGCATGGATTCCAAGTATAACATCAAAAAGATTGCCTCGTTCATGCTGAGTACCTACTCAGGCTATATGAAGACAACGGAACGTGCGTTGGAGGGGGATTCCTTCTTACAGATGCGTCGTCATGGTACGACAATGCAGTACCAAGTTTTCAGTACCAACTATCAGGCGAAGTTCACTCAGTTGATGAGAATATTTGCCAGCTTGTTCGATGGAAAAGAATACCTATCAGCAGATAGATTTCTGTCTATCAATGACATTCCGCTCATGAATCACATCAGGTTGGGTTCTTTGTTGGAAATCATGGAGTTGGGGGCTTTTGAAACTACTGGTGGTGATGAACCGAAGATATTCTTGCGTCTCAATGACCCACGAAGAATAGAGAGGGATTCAAAGAATGACAGTTACAAGAACTCTATCCTTGAATCGGTTAAGAACAGACATAAGGTTAGTTGTGAATTGTTTGAGCATTTCTTTACCAATTATTTCAGCAATGAGAAACGTTGGGATTTGGTGGAAGACTTCTTTCTTGGCATGTCCAATGATGATTTGTTTGAGAAATATCCTGGTAAGATAGTCAATCATATAGACATTTTGGAATATTTGAGAAACAACAAGTCTGTGACACCAGAAAGCTCTGTTGTAGAGAATAAGGAGTATTCACACCAAGAGAACTTTTTCTTGCCAAGAAAACAAGAGTTTTACAATCGTGACAACCTGCTGACCATTGGGCACCAAACCAAGAAGGTAAAGCGTTGGCTTATTGAAGACCCTGTCGCATTGCATAGGACGATTGTAGAAAATGAGATAGTTATTGAGGCAGATGATTTCAAGGTGCTGTCCAATAAGCTAAGATTGGAACACTTCACCTATTACAGGGATTTTCTTAGATTGAATATCCTCATAGAGTTCCCTGGTTATGAAAACCTTGTAAAGGCATCTGTTCCTTACAAAGACCAACCAGTCAAGTTCTATAAGTGGTGGCGAAGACATAAAGACAGTGTTACATTGAACTTGAAGGAAAAAGTTGAGTTGTATCTTGCTGTGGATAAACAGTCGCCTATGGCATTGGTAAAGGCAGATAAAGAATTAATTAAGAAATAAAATATATTATATATGGATAATCTCTTGAATGAAACAAAATTTGAGGAGCACATTGCAGGTTATCTTGCAGGTAGTGACCTCTACAACCAAAGAAGCAGCTCACAGTTTGACATAGAAAAGTTGTGTGATGTGGAGATGCTGGAGCAGTTCTTGCGCCAGCAGCCTGTGGTATGGAACAAACTGACAAAGCATTTTTCTGGTCAGGAGGTGGCTACAGTCATTCGTGAGTACAACAAGCGAATAGACCGTGGCGAGAGCATTCTTACTATTATGAGAAAAGGCTTCACTATCAGCGGAGCAAAAGTAAAGTTCTGTCAGTTCAAGCCAGTGCTTGAAGGTGAGGGAACGGATAACTATAGGTTGTATCGTGCCAACAGGTTCAGCGTGGTCCGTCAGATGCGTTATTCTTTGGGCAAGGACAGTGGCAATGAATTGGACTTGTGCATCTTGCTCAATGGTATTCCTTTATTTACCTTCGAGTTGAAAAACGAAGGTTCCGACCAGAACTATACGCACGGCATCTTGCAGTACAAGAGACATCGTGACCCACATAACAGAATGCTGAGAAACTGTTTGGTTCACTTTGTCATGGACAATCAGTATGCCTTCATGACTACGTTCCTGAATGGTGAGGAAACGACGTTCCTCCCTTTCAACCAAGAGACCGTCAACCCTCCCATCGAAGGCGAATATCCAACAGCCTATATGTGGCGTAGGGTTTTGCAAGCAGATTCCATCCTCGACCTGTTGGAAAACTTCATCAAGCGTTACGATGAGTATTACGAGGACAAGGACACCAAGGAGCAGAAGAAGCGTACCGTGGTCATTTTCCCTCGTTTCCACCAACTCCGTGCGGTGAGAAAACTTCGTGGCTTGATTCGTGAGGAAGGACCAGGACACAATTATCTGATTCAGCATTCCGCAGGTAGTGGAAAAACCAAGACGATGGCTTGGTTGGCACACCAGCTTGCCAACATGACAAACCCTGATGGCACCGCTATCTTTGACAGCATCATCATGGTGACAGACCGTATTGTGCTCAATCGCAACATGGCAGAGGATGTGGTGAACTTTGAGGTGACGGCAGGAACAGTAAAGGACATCCGCAAGGGTTCCAAGAAATTGGCGGATGCCTTGAACGGCGAGAATAGAATCATCATTTCCACCGTGCAGAAGTTTGCCTTTGCGCTCGATTATCTCAAGCATGAGAAATCCAAGAAATATGCCATCATTGTGGACGAGGCTCATACTGCCATCGGCAATGAGGCGGCAAAGGACTTGGTCAGTGCGCTTTCCACCAAGGAGGACTTGGAGAAGATGGGCGATTACAATCCTGATGAATATGATAGTCCTCTGGATGCTTTGATGGCTCAGATGCAAAATTATCGTAAGATGATGAGCCATATTTCTTATTTCGCTTTTACTGCCACGCCAAAGGATAAGACTTATGCCCTTTATGGAAAGGATGGAAAGTCTGCCCATGACTTGTACTCCATGAAGCAAGCCATCGACGAGAAGTTTATCCTTGATGTCACCCAGAACTATGTCAGCTACAAGACCAAGTTTGAGTTGATAGAGAAGCATCCCGATGAGGACAAGGACAAGCTCTTTGAGCAAAAGAAAGCCTTGAAGGTGATTGGCGAGTGGTTGGGAAAGAACAAGTACATCAAGTTGAGAAAGGCGAGCATGATAGTTGACCAGTTCATGAAGTTCACCATCAACAAGATAAACCATCAGGCAAAGGCGATGGTGGTATGTGACTCCCGACAGTCGGCAGCCGACTACAAGCAAATCATCGACCGCATTATCAAGGAGGAGTATCATGGTGCCATCAAGACCTTGGTGGCATTCTCTGGTGATGTCATCGACAGCAATGGCAACAAGTGTACCGAGGCTAACATGAACGATGATGGCGTTACGGACAATGACATCGCCGAGAAGTTCAAGGAAGACGATTACAAGATATTGATAGTTGCTGAGAAATTCCAGACAGGTTTCGACCAGAAGCTGCTTCATACCATGTTCGTTGACCGTAGCTTGGGTGGCATCCAGTGCATTCAGACGCTCTCACGTCTGAACCGTACCTATTGGCCATATAAGGAAGATACGCTCGTCGTTGACTTCCGCAATGATGCCGACTCGGTACGCAAGGCTTTCAATCAGTATTACACCGAGACTACGCTGACAGGTGATGTTGATACACAGCGAGTATATACTCTGAAAGAGACGGTGCAAAACTGGAACATCTTCAATGAAAGCGAGATAGACAGCGTTTGTGAGCGAATGATAGACAAGGACAGGGTGCATGAGGTACCTTCCATTCTGCTAAAGATTGTACACGAGCGAGTGGATTCATTGTCGGATGAAGACAAGGACAAGTATCGCAAGGAAGTGAACCGTTTTGTCCGCCAATATGGTTTCCTGGCTCAGCTCATGGACTTCACTGATCCGGAATTGGAGAAGTTCTATGTGTTCTGCAAGGTGTTCTATAAGTATTTGCCATATACCAAGGAAACGTTGCCGATGGAGCTGATGGGAATGATAGACTTGGATAAGCTGAGAATCCAGCTTTCGTTTGACGGAGCCATCGAACTGGAAGATTCTCCTACGGAGTTGAAGGCTACACGTATAGGTGAGGTAGGAAAGAAAGTGGAGGATGAGAAGAAAACCGTGGCAGAGCTTCTTGACATGGTGAATAGTCCTTTTGCATCGATTCTCAATGAGAACGATAAGATTATCAAGCAAATCTGGGAAGAGCTGCTGAGTGACCCAGAAGTAGTTGATGCGGCACGAGCTGGCAACTCATACGATGTGATGGTAAACATCTGCAAGGAGAAGTTTGGTGATGCCATCATCGACCAAATAGACAAGTACTATCATTTCAAGGAAATTCTGGACAAGGAGAAGGGATTTGCCTTGACATTGGTAGGTAAGTTCGTGGAGGCAGTAGCGAAACAAGCTGCAGCAACATCAAGCTTTGTATATGATGAAGCCGTGTTGAAGGAAAAGTTGTTCGAGGCTATGCAGGGTGAGATGGCTGGTGTTTGTAGCAAGATGCGAAGCTTGCCAGAGATAATCGACAATCTCTTCTTCGTGCTGAATACCGTAAGCATTCCAAAACTTGATGGCATTGACTTGCTGCTGAAGGAGGCATTGAATAATATCTATGCCAATCCAAACATCACTCCTATCGTGAGATATACCTTCTTCAACTCGTTGGTTCAGAAATATGAGGCTTTCCTGAAGAAACTATATTTCTTGATTAAAGATGACGAGATTCAAGGGCAGGACGGTAAGGAGCCTGGTCTTGCCGATGCCATCCATGCGTTTAGGTGTCTGTGGAACCTGAAGTATTCTACGGATGACGACGGCAAGAAGTTCTCTGCTTATCTCCAGATGGTGAGAAACTGGAGAAATGACGAGGCTCATAATGCGCCTTGTTCTACTGATGAGGAAGTGAACGCTGGTATCAAGGTTGTGGTGGCATTGTATCTCTATGTGATAGCTTACTCCATAACAGACTTGGAAATGGCTGGTAGAGATGTAGAAGGAACTGCTGATGTAGTTCCATATAAACTTCCAGAGGACAAAGGGGCTTCTTATGCCTTTGCGGCAGAAGAAAAACATCGTGATTAGAAAAAAATATTAGTTGGTGCAGAAAGGTTGCACTAACTAATATTACTTTTGCAATCAAAATAAAGGAAAATGGAAAAAATAGCAAGAATCTGTTGGAACACTCATGATTGGAAGAGACCTTCGGGAAGTGAGGGCAAATCTCTGTCTGATGGCTCTTATGAGAAGAAAATAGGCTTTGGACATGAGGAGTGGATATTGGATGATTCACGAATCTATGAACCCAATGGTTATCACTATGGCTTTTTGCAGCCCATGAATGTGGCGAGCGGAAAGCATATTGGTGCTGTTTATGACATCCATCTTTTCTCTATCTCGCCTTTGAAGCAGAAGGTATATGTTGGTTGTCTTCATCATGCTGTTGGTGTCTCGCCTGAAGAAAGCAAGATGGTTTACCAATATTATAAGGAAAGGGGATGGATAGAGGAAATGAAGGATGAAATCCGATTTGCAGGTGGAACTGTCAGGGACATCAAACCCAAATGGTTCTTCAATGTCAAGTTCAAGTTCTCTGAGGCAACTCTCAACTATTCTAATAAACCTATATTGGCTTCTGATTCAGTTCCTGGTCATCGTTATAACCTCATGGATAAGAAAAACGATTTTGTCTTTGAGAGTGACGAGGAAGGAAAGGTGAAGGTGCTTGACACAAGTTGTTTCATAAAGACAACAGAGAAAGGAGAGGTCTTGATTGACCCATTGCATAAGAAAATCCAAAATGCTGTCGCCAAGTTAATCAAGAAAGATTATGTTCATCCTTATGTTGAAACTGGACTTTCCGATGCGGAAGGACAAAGGGTTGACATCAAGGGTATCTTCAAGGAAACAGGGGAATGGCATTATTTTGAAATCAAGACGGATTCCGCAAAGAAAAGCATCCGAGAGGCTTTGGGACAGATTCTTGAATATGCCCATTATCCGAATATGCAGAGAGCAACAAAATTGTTCATTGTCGGACCACAGCAACCAGATGACAAAGATATAGCCTATATGGAGTTCATCCGTAAGACCTATGGTATTCCTGTTTGGTTCAGATGGTATTCCTTTGAGCAGAATAAACTATATGATGGAATATAAAAGGCAATAATATATGGAAAAAGTTATTTATAAGACATTGGCAGAGTGTGAGGCTGCCATTAATACGCTGAAAGTCATTGGCGTAACCATTCCAGACTGGATGGTAAAGCAACATAAGGAGTTGAAGACTGCAGTAAACGCCAAGGCAGTGGTAACAAATACAGATACACCAATTTATGATACGTTGGTTGCCAACTATCCTTACGGAAAAATGCCAGAGGAAAAGGTAAAATGTATCAAGGACACAGTGAGCCAGTTACTTGAAGACGGCGAACATGCCGAGGAACCTGGTTTGTTGCTCGGTAAAATACAGTGTGGTAAGACTGATACGTTTGAGGACATCATCGGTCTGGCATTCGATAAAGGCATAGACATCACGATTGTCTTTACCAAGGGAACCAAGCCGCTGGCACAACAGACCATCATGCGTATGAAGAAAGACTATCGTTTCTTCAAACCATCGGATAACTTGGATCAGAAAGCGACCATCAATATCTATGACATCATGAAAGTCTGGAACAACTTGAAGCAGGCAAAGGTTGAAGGCTGTAAGACGGTTATTGTGTGCAAGAAGCAAGCAACCAACATGAGCCACTTGATAGATATGTTCTCGAAAAACTGTACTTTCTTGAAAAAGAAGAAGGTACTCATCGTTGATGACGAGGCAGACTTTGCTAGTCGAAACTATCGCTCTGTTAAGTTACAGGCATTAATGGATGAGGATGGAAATCCTATAGCACAGGATGCGGAAACCGAAATGGCGAAAATAAGTCAGCAGATAGATGATTTCCGTAAGATACCTGATTATTGCCGTTATCTTCAAGTGACAGCAACACCTTACTGTTTGTATTTGCAGCCACAAGGTGAACTGAATCTCAATGGCAATGTGGTGAAGCCATTCAAGCCACGTTTTACCAGTATCGTTCCAGTTCATGCAGCCTATATAGGTGGTCAGCAATATTTTGAGGATTCTCAGAATCCTGATTCCATGTATAGTCATCTATTCCATCAGATAGACCAAAAGTGTATTGATGTCCTTGGACATGAGGATAAGCGATACTTGAACAATGCTGTTTCATCTGCAAACATCTATGGTCTGACATATGCGCTTATTTCATACTTCATGGCTACAGCAATCCGTCGAATCCAAGAGCGTAATACCAACAATAGGGATTATAAGACCAGTGCGCTGATTCATGTTGAGTTGGATAAGAAAAACCATGATTGGCAAAGTCGTGTTATCAATCGCCTTATTGATTCCATCAAGAGTGCCATCGTGGAGGAAGACCAGTCAGACCAAAGAATCTGGGCAGCTATAGATGCTATCTATGATGACTTCGTCGATTCAAATAGAAAAGGTTGTGAAGAGAAATTAATCTCTGTCGATTTGCCAATGAAGGAGGATGTGATGGACGAGATCCGTAACATTTTTAATCCGAAGAAGAACAACTATCATGTGCAAATAGTTAATTCAGACGAGCAGGTGGAGTCTCTTTTGGATGAGGAAACAGGAGAGTTGCAGTTAGATACTGCTGCCAACATTTTCATCGGTGGCAACATTCTCGATAGAGGTATAACCATCAAGAATATGTTGTGTTTCTTCTATGGTCGCAATCCAAAGAATTTCCAGCAAGACACGGTGCTTCAACATGCTCGAATGTATGGCGCACGTTCCAAGGAGGACATGGCGGTGACAAGACTTCATACAACTTCCACCATTTATAGAATTTTGGTTCGAATGAACGAGCTTGACAATCAGCTTAGAGAGTGGTTCTTGGAGGGAAGAGACAAAGGTACGGATGTGAACGCAGTGTTTGTTGGTTATGACAAGAACATCAAGCCTTGTGCAACACAGAAGATAAAGGCTTCCAATGCCTTGACCTTGAAGAAGCAGATGCGTATGGTTCCTGCTGGATTCTGGACAGGTAGCAATACTGCCATCAAGAAGACCATTGCGCAGATTGACGCATTGATAGAGACTTCCCCTAACTTCGGTAATAAGGACGAGAACGGCTTCTTCGAAATGGATTGCGAGACGGTGAAGCAAATATTGTCATTGATAGAGAGTACTTTCGTGTATAAGGATAGTGTTAACATTCATAACCTTGACCGTAAAAATGACATTAAGGAAATGCTTTGTGCGTTGGAGTATTGCGCAAGCAAGTCTGACGGAAAAGTCTATGTCTTGCAACGCACGAACCGTAACATGACACGACTCAGAGCTAATGGTGGCTATATTGATGCTCCTGATGATGGTCGTACAGATGTAAGACCTTCTCGTGAGAAAGCCATAGACATTCCTGTTGTTATGCTGTTGAGACAGGAGGGAAAGAAAAATGTCGATCCTGCCACTGGTGAGAACATTGGCTGGAACGATGCGCCATTCTACTGGCCTGTGTTAATGAGTCAGCAGAATATCAATCCTGTCATGTTTGCATTGGAGCAAGGAAAGAAGAGAAAAACGGCAGCAACAGATAATTCGGGTATTCTTGAAGGCATAGACCCGAAGGACGTTCTTTGCCTTACGTTTGGCGGAGACTTGGAGGAACGTTTCGGTCCTGTTGGAAGTGAATATGTCTATGGTGACGAGTGTCCTTGGGAGTCGAGAAGCCTAAAGGAAAGTACAGCGTCACGTTACCTTGAAAGAGATGATAACGGAAAATGGAAGATGAATCCAGAAGTACCTTTCAACGAGCATCAAGATCATGGACTTTATTCATTGAATGATGGAAAGTTCCCATTTGTATTCAAGTCTTATAAGTATATGTTGCTGCGAAACAAGAGAGATGCGACTGCGGACTTAATGCTTTTGGAACTTTTCCCTTCAACCTTGTGCAAGGCTATTCCTGAGGGAAAACTGAATGAAAATGGCGACCTCATAGATAGAGATACCCAAAAGATTCTGCTTCATGGAACTGATACCATCCTTGGCAAGGACATGACAGAAACAGAGTTCACTGATACCAGCATTACGCAATGGATTTTGTTCTATTATGTCCATAAGGTTGTGAAATATATTCCTTGCAATATAGACTGGGGCAAAGTCTTCGAGTTTCAGCCTGAAGATGATAATGTAAACGAATAACAATGGAGATTACAATTCCATATATCAAGCACAAATTTGAGGAGTTTAACCAGCAAATGTTTGCTGGTAAACTCCCCATGCTTCCTATTAAGTTGAGTGATGCAAAGACATTCTTGGGTGTCTGTACCTACAAAAAACGGATAGGCAAGGATGGAAAGGTCGAGAAATACAACTTTGCATTGCGTGTGAATACACGTATAGAATTATCAGAGGATGAGATAGAAGATACTATCATTCATGAAATGATACATTATTATATAGGTTACAATCAGTTGGAAGATACCAGTGCTCATGGCGCAATTTTCCAACAGGTTATGAATACTATTAATGAAAAGTATGGAAGACATCTGTCTATCTCACATAAAAGTTCAAAGTCGCAAAAGGAACAGGCGGTTGACAAAAAACAGCATTACCGAGTCGTTGCTGTGGTTCGCTTCCATGATGGGCGAAAAGGTATCAAGGTTTTGCCAAGAGTACTCCCAAGCATCCTTAAATATTATAATGGTGTGTTGTCGGCAAAGGAGGTTTCTTCTATAACTCTATATATGAGCAATGACATCTTTTTCAACCGATTCCCAAATTCTTGCTCTTTCAAGGTGCATTTCTTGGATGAAAATGAGATTATGAAACATCTTGAAGGTGCAGAACAAATGAAATGTGATGGTAAGCAGATTCTACGTAATAAATAAAACGTTACTATATGAGAAGAATTATTTTAATTTGGTTGGTGATGTGTGCTTGTCTATCAGTGAGAGCACAATACACGTCCTATAACTCTTTCATAAGAAAGGCTTTGATTTCTTACCAAAGAAATTCCAAAGGTTTTTATGAACGTAAGGCAGAAGAAATGCTTGATGTCGTTACTGGTGTGGAAAGTAATTATGCCTATGACAAGAAAGCGCAGAATCTTTATGTCTTGACAGAAAACAGCAATGTGGTGGTAACATTGAATAAGGACTATGCCAAGATTATAAAGAAAAATGGTTCTATTCCTCAGTTGAAGGACGAGGAATTAAAGGCTGAGGTGGAAAAACATTCGAAGATGCTTGATACAAAGTTTAAAAAACTGAATGAGCAATGGGCTAAGCATCTGCAAGATTCTATCAATAGGGTTAGGGAAGATTCCATTAAGACAGCAAAGGAATATGAGGCAATGTTGGCGGCAGCTAATAAAAAATCAGAAACTTATCGCCAAACACATAACTACCATAGAGTCCCGACTAATAATGTTTCCTTGTCGTGTGCATTTTGTGATGAATCTATATCTGAAGATACTCTATATACAATAGGCATCAAGAATGATACTATTTACTATTTCACAAGAAAAGAAGGAGATTTGGACTTGGCTTATTTGGATGCTCATGCTTCTGCTATACCACGAAGACTTGAAGATTTTGACGGTTACAAATATCATTATGAGGTGTTTAGAGATAGTTTGACAAAAGACTCAATCGATTACCATGATATGGCACTTGACTTGGGGAGCTATTTCTATGACCAATATGTAAGTAAGCTAAAAAAGGAAGCTCCTTATGGATATTTTGACAGTTGGGACTGGAATGATGAATATTCCATGGTAACTTTTAATTTCAGATATGTCAATACGAACCCCAAAACTATCAAGTACATAGCCGTTTATTTCAAAATAACAAATGGTGTAGGAGATGTAAGAAAAACAGGATATTTTCAAGGAACAGGTCCTTTGAAATGTGGCGAAAGTGCTTCTTGGGATTGGGATAGTTCTTCTTACTATGTTGCAGGAGATGCTTCTAATATGAGTATAACGAAAGTTGTTATAACTTATATGAATGGTACTAAGCAAGTAGTTTCCGGTAAATATTTAAGATTTAATTAAGCTATAAATATAATGCAGTTAAAAATTGATGATATAGAGATTCCTAAAAGTAATCCCTTTCAAAATTGTGAACTTGGCAGAAAGCCTTATGCGGATATCCTTGAAAGTTTAGTTTGCAATGGTAAGGGTGGATGCGTTATGTCGCTTGATGGAGCATGGGGAACTGGTAAAACGACATTCGTAAAAATGTGGCAGCAACAGTTGAATAATCATGAGTTCAAAACAATATACTTTAATGCTTGGGAACATGATTATATGACCGACCCTTTAGTTGCCCTAATGGGTGAGTTGTATAATCTTAGCATAAACAGTAAAATCAAAAACTCCTTTACGAAGGTTGTTGCTGAAGCAGAAAAAATATTCTGTGGTATATTTCCCTCTCTTGGAAAAGCCGTTATAAAGAATTATTTGGGAGACGAAGCTGCAGATATTGTCTCTGATGCCTTGGATGAGACTAAGAATATCTTTCAAAAAGAATTGGACAAATATAAGAAAGAATGTGATAGCTTAAATGCTTTTAGAGCGGCACTTGCTGATTATGCAGAAAATATTTCCTGTGATAAGCCTTTGGTATTCATTGTGGATGAACTTGACCGATGTAATCCAACATATGCAGTAAAAGTGTTGGAAAGAATAAAACACTTGTTTGCTATTCCACATGTTGTTTTTGTGTTGGCTATAGACAAAGAACAATTATGTAACTCGATTCGTGGATTTTATGGAAGTGATCGTATCAATGCTGCTGAGTATCTTCGCCGTTTTGTAGATGTGGAGTATTATTTACCAACACCTGATTACGATAAGTTCTTTGATTATATTTATAAGAAATTAGAGTTTAAGGATTTCTTCATGCAGAATTGTGATGGTAATAGCTGTAGTGCAGATAGTCAAGAAGAAACTTTAAGGATAGTACCTTTGGCTTTGTTAAAGTCTAAAGGATTGACTTTGCGCCAAGTTGAGAAGTTTATGATTCATCTAAGACTTGCTTTGCAAACTTTCCTTATCAATCATCAAACTTGTCCAGATTTGGTAGCTTTGTTGATATATTTACGACAATTTGAATCTTCTTTGTATTCTGATATAAAAAACAGAAAGCTTTCGATTCAAGAATTGGTTGATGGAATAGAGAAGATATTTTCTTCTGAAATATATGAGTTAGATGATTATCAAGGAGATATAGTACAGCATGGTGCTGTGTTTTTGACAGTAGAGCTTGTTTTGGCTTATATGACCACTAACAGGACTTGGGCTGATTGTCATAGTCTTTGGGAGCATCAAGGGGACAATATTTGCCACTTTAAGTATAAGTCCATAATGCCTCAGGGTAAGCTGCATGAAGCTTTGTTGTACTATTCTAAGCATAGATATAACATAAGTATAGATTATATAGTGAAGCATATAGAAATATTATGTGCTCTTCAAAATTATTAAGAGATAATCAAGCAAGATATTGGTTTCAAATCTTGCTTGATTTTATTTTTTTTAAAAATATTTCTCTATGCAGAAAGACTGCACTAACCCGAAGTACCTTTGCAGCAGAGTTAGAAAACATAAGTTAAACTTTAATTAATTGCATTATGAGAAAGGTGTTGTTTTTGGCAGTTTTGCTGCTTTCTGTTATTGGAGTTTTTGCTCAGAACACATCTAAGAATTGTTATCGTGGTTATGTCGATGCAGGTTATTCTGTGGGAGTTGGCGATTACGACGACTTTGGACGTTTTGAAGTAAACACGTCGCATGGTTATCAGGTAAATCCCTATTTGTTCTTTGGAGCTGGTACAGGATTGCATTTTATGTCCTCTTACGAGACAAAGGGTATGGACATTCCTCTTGATGTAAGAGAAAGTAAGGTTGACGTCCCTGTATTTGCAAATGTCCGTTGTAATTTTCTGAAAAAGAAGGTAAGTCCTTTTATTGATGTAAAAGGCGGAACGTTTGTGACAAACAATGGTGGGTTGTATGTGAATGCTTCTGTTGGTTGTAGATTTTCTATCAATGACAAGCAAGCTGTGAATTTTTCTGTTGGCTATGCAACGGAAAAGTTGGAGTTTGAGACATTTGCACATTTTACAAGTCATGCAAGTATGGATTATGTACGGAGTGCAGAGAAGTATGATGCGGAGGCAATTACTCTCAAACTTGGTTTTGAATTTTAATAATTATGTTGAATTATAAACTGTGAGTTATGAAAAAGTTTTTTATTTCA
>ERZ1026854.937-NODE-937-length-19625-cov-5.960756_pt1 | contig 19625 bp, 16 predicted proteins | sample MGYA00380157_ERZ1026854 | MGnify/ENA primary metagenome ERZ1026854 (study PRJEB33269, sample SAMEA4719793) | human gut metagenome | biome: human-associated habitat; feature: organic feature; material: feces | place: Cameroon | collected 2013-10 ...
AGCATAGAGTTTAGTTTAATAGTAACTGATTTTTATAGGTTTTTAGTTGTTAATCATTTAAGGTAAGATAGACGGCAAGCGTGCCCGTTTTCGCTTATAATAGGTGAAATTAGTTTGAGAGGTGAATTTGATTGTTTGAAAACTGGATAACACCGCCGCTTGTATGTGGGAACAACGTCGCGAGACGCATCCCTCCAAGCAGTGGCGGAGTCGAAAGACCGGATTCTCGAAATCCGAAACGGGCAGTGCGCATTAGCGTTCTGCCCGTTTTCGATATGAATATTTGGCAGGCCAAACTGTCTGCTTTGTCGTTTTAGAAGATGGTCTGTGACGCTGTGGCACGTTTTTTGTATTTTTCATTCTGTCAATAACCAAATTAAATGAGCTTATGGTCACAGTAAAGAATGCGGGCCAGTTCCGCATGGAGATTCAGAACGAGAGAGAATTGACCCACACCGACCTCCCTGCAGAGCAGGGAGGTGTAGGCGAGTATCCCACCCCCGTAGTGCTGTTTGCCCAGTCGCTGATGGCATGTGCGTTGACCACGGCTTCGATGGGAGCTGCCAAGGAAGATGTGGACACCACGGGATGGTATGCCGAGCTGAAGGAGATCGGCTTCGACGCTGCCCATAGTGTGGTAGAGCGCATTGCCATCCACTTCCATTTTGGCCAGGACGTGCCCGAGAAGAAGCGCAAACGCCTTGAGGCTTTCACCCATCGCGGTTGTACGGTGGGCAACTCGATCAACACGGAGAAGATCTTCACTTTCGAATACGACGTGTAGTCTGTAGGGACTTTCCATGATTGCGACCGCCCCGCTCCAAGCCGTCAGACTCGGGGCGGGGCGGTCTGCGTGTTGTGAGAGGTAGGAAAAACCTTTGCCTTTCTGGCCTTATTTTCTGTCTCCCACCTGCATCGTCAGATGGCGGCCTCCGATCAGTTGTGCATGGGAGATGCGGTAGCTATGAAGCGGTTTTCCACCCAGCGACATAGACTGGATGTAGCGGCCCGTTCCCTTGCCGTGTGTGGTCGTGATGGTGATGTCGCCCTGCGGGTAATACTTCGGGTCGAGGTGGATCGTCACTTCATCGAAGACAGGCGTGGTGAGCGTGTAGTAGGGTGATCCTGGGCAATCAGGGTAGAAGCCCATCATCGAGAAGATCGCCCATGCCGACATCGTTCCCGTGTCGTCATTGCCCGGGATGCCATCGGGTTGGTCCTTGTAATAGCGCTCCAACAGGCGCAAGACCTCTCGCTGTGTGCGCCACGCCTCACCCTTGAAGTAGGAGAAGAGGTACGGATAGGCGATGTCTGGTTCGTTGGCTGGATCGTAGAGATCGTTGTCGAAGACCGACTGGAGCTTGTCGATAAACTTCCGTTGTCCGCCCATCAGTTTGGCCAGTCCGCCAACGTCGTGGGGTATGTAGAAAGTGTAGTTCCACGACGATCCTTCATGGAAGCCCGGTGCGTTGGAGAAATTGGCACCATCCTTGGGGTCGAAGGGAGTGAGGAAGGATCCGTCGCCATTGATGGGGCGCAAGACACCCGTTGCCGGGTCGTAGTAGTGCTTGTAGCCGAGGCTTCGCTGACGGAAGATCTGTGCGTCCTGCTTGTGTCCGAGGTCTGCGGCCAGAAGCGAGAGGGCATTGTCGGCAACATAATATTCCAATGCGTGCGATACCGAGTTGTCTCCCGAGTTGTCCTGGGCGAACACACCGAGCGGGATGTAGCCTTTGCTGATGTATGGATCGATGTCGCGTCTCATTTTGTTCTCTGCTCCTGGGAGTGTTGCACTCTTGCGGAAAGCCTCATACGCCTTGTCGATATCGAAGTCGCGGAGTCCCTTCAGCCAGGTGTCCGTGATGACAGGGATGGCGGGGTCGCCCTCCATGGTCCAGGTCTCGCGTCCGAACAGTTCCCAGCGCGGCATCCATCCCCATTCGTCATACATGGCGATCATTGACCGTACCATGTCCGTCTGCTTGTCGGGGAAAATCAAGGTCTGGAGCTGATGCACGTTGCGATAGGTGTCCCAGAGCGAGAACACCGTGTAGCGGTTGTCCTTGGTGTTGCGCGTCTCGCCTTGCTCCATGGCAGGGTAGTCGCCGTTGCAGTCCTGCAGGATATTCGGGTGGAGCTGTGTATGGTAGAGAGCCGTGTAGAATATGCGGCGTTGTGCTTCCGTGCCGCCCTTGACGGAGATGCGCCCAAGCGTCTGCTCCCATTCCTTGTCGGCCTGCTGAGCGATGCGCTCGAAAGTCGTGCCCTGCGGTTGCTCCCGGTCGAGGTTCTCGCGGGCGTTTTCTATGCTGACGAAGGACACGCCCATGCTGACCTCCACCTGCTCCCCCTCCTCGCAGTCGAAGGAGTAGTAGTAGCCGATACCGTCTCCAGCCAGTTCGCGGGTGTAGTTCTTGTATAGTTTCAGTCGTCCGTTGTCAGGATCCCATTCACCTTTTACGCCCTGGCGCGTGGGTTGCTGTTTCCATGCTCCCTGCTCCTTGGGCAGTTTGTTGACGCGCATGACGAAGTAGATGGGGAAGACAGCCTGCGGATTGTAGCAAAAAGTGCCGAGCAGACGCATGCCCTCTATCTCCTGGTTGTTGACGCGCCGCACCATGCCGCCCGTTTCGTTGGTCAGTCCGTCTCCGATGTTGAGCAGCAGGTGTCCTTCGCCCTTCGGCATGGTGAAGCGTTCGCGTGAGGAACGGAGTGTGGAGGTGACTTCGGCACGGATGCCATACTTCTTCAGATTGACACCGTAGTAGCCCGGCCTTGCTTGTTCGCCGTCGTATTCGGATCCGTAGTCGTGATAATCGACAGAGAGCTTTCCGCTCGTCGGCATTGTCAACAGTGTGCCCAGTTCGGGACATCCCACACCGCTGAGGGTGACATGGGCGAAGCCCGTCAAGTACTTGTTGTGGTACTCATAGGGCGCGGACCACCACCTTGCGTCCTTGTCATACGTGTTGAGGTCGCTTCCCATCACGTTGAAGGGAACGACCGACATCAGGCCGTGGGGCAGTACTGCCCCGGGGTTGCATACCGAGAAATTGGTCGTACCGATGAACGGATCGACATATTCCGTCAGCTTTTGCGCCATCACGTTGAGGCTCAGCAGGCCCATGGCGACTGCTGCCATCCTTTTTCTTCCGTATCTCATTCGTTTGTTCTTTTTCTTTTCGAGGCTAAAGGTACATGTTTTTCATGAGACCCGCAAACCTTCGCCTTTCTTTTTGGTGTTTTCCTTGTCATTCTGGTAATTGCATGAGGGTCTTGCCATAAAAAGTCCATTCGCCCAAATCACCATTTTTGGGTATTGTATCGAATGTCCAAAAGCAGTAATTTTGCACCCGCTTTCGAGGAAGAACCATACAAGGGGGAGTGACTGTCTGTCCTTGATATCGCTCGGGAGCTAACAGGATGTATACATTTTAATCAACTTAACCGACAAAGAATGAAAGAGAAAAAATACCCAGGCAAGGCACTGGGTGCTATCCTTATCGTCCTGCTACTCATGCCACTTGGCCATGCGCTGATGATTCTGATGGAGCATTTTCTTACCCCTACCGCGCTCCATTATTCGGCTTTTGCCATGGGTTTCATGGGACTTGTCATTACGATCTGGGGTGTTTTCGTCAAGGGCGACACCCGGCAGACCTGCTTCGGACTTGCGGGGGCATTGCTCTTCTGGACAGGCTGGGTGGAGTTTCTCCTTGCCTATTACGCTCAGCGCTATGGTGTCCACTGCGACTTGGTGGGCAATGGTGTCGTGGAGACGATCAGCCAGTATGTTGATGGTGTGGCGGTCCATCACACCTTCACCATCAACGGCACTCCCCTTGAAGACTTCTCCCGTGCTGAACTGAAGGAGATCCGTGGCTCGCGCCCCGAATACCTCATCATGCCTGCGACGTTTGGCATGTGGATGATGATAGTTCTCCTCTATGTCTTCTGCACTCGTAGCGGCTGCCTCTTCATCCAATGGGTGCAAAACCATTGCGGCCTGAAGAACCGTGTGGAACTGAGGCCGATGGCCCATCATGCGAGTATCGTCATGTTTATGGAATGGAACGTCATGATGTGGGGCCTCTATCTACTGCTGATGTTCTGCTACGACCCCGTGTTTCTGGGCGATCATCACCCTGTGACCTACATCATCGCCGTGGTCTGCCTGATAGGATCGGCACTGATGTTCAAACGCCAACTGCGCATCGGCAGTTGGGGCCGAAGCCTGCGCATGGCTTATGCCATCGTCATTGTCTTCTGGTCATTTGTGGAAATAGCCGGGCGCAATGGATTTTTCAAGGAGATATGGGTTGATCCGCTCCATCATGTCGTGGAGATGATTGCTATCCTCGTGGTCTTCATCCTGCTGGTAGTGGGCTATTGGCTCTATAATGCAAGGGAAAGTCAACAGTAATAAAATGGAAAAGTAGATTAGTAGAATAGAATAGAATAAAATAAAAATCAACGTAAGACAATGAAAAAGTTTTTTACCCTTCTCGCTGCCCTCTTCATGGCAACGACGATGATGGGACAGATGCACGGTCCCATGAAGTTTGTGGGCGCATCCAATATGTCTGTCTCATCGACCAGCAATGACAATCCGAGCGACACCATACTCTTTGAGATGGCTGACATGGCGACAGGGCACATCACCCTGCCTGCCATGAAAGGAATGCAGACCATTCCCTCGTTTACCATCCGCGATCTCAAATTCTCGATGGGAGCCGACCACGTCATCACCTTTGCGCAGCAGCCGTTCTCCTCTTCCGTGACAGTTGGAGGAGAGGAGAAGACCATCACGGGCACATCTTTCTCGGGCACTTATAATATGGCCGATCATGCGCTCTCGCTGACTGCTGTCTTCAAGTATGGCAAGATGCCCCTCGAAATGACCTACACCATCAAGTCGTACTATGTCAAGGCGGTGTCGGGTGGCATCAGCGTCTCGGTCGGCGGGGCTTATACCTATGATAATAAGAGCGTCACCTACCAGGTGCGCAAATATATGGATGGGAATGTGGAGAAAGTGGATGTGGAAGTTCCCACCTACGCCCTCGAAGGGACCATCATGGGCGACCTCACCCTCGGCTCATACGTCGTGAAGGGACTGACCTACGACGAGACCCGAGGCGGCTTCTACCGCGACTACAAGGGCGACGGCCTGAGTTTCCATTTCACCGCCATGCAGGGTGGCACGAAGACCATGGACGGCGACTATGCCTTCAATAGTGAGCGCGACAACAACATTTTCGTGAAGTATGATGGCTCCAACGTGGAGTCGATCGTCAATACTTTCCAGATGGGTGCCATGCCTTTCGGTATCGTTTCCACATTCCAGGTCGATGCCACTGCCATTGATGGCGTGACCGCCGACGACTCGTTCCGTGCGACGCGTGCCTATGATGGCAAGGCTTACAACCTCGCAGGACAGCGCGTCAGTGATTACACCAAGGGTGTCGTCATCATCAATGGGAAGAAGTATCTCAAGAAGTGATGGCTTGTCGCTTTCTACAAATCGTATGGCCTGAATATCGGGCTCAATGGCCGCATCCTCTCAGGTACGGACAACGTGGAGTATAAGAACTATTATGACGTGAGCGCGGGAATGGTGAATGTCTCATACCCAGCCTACACGATATGGAAGCTATCGCTGGTGCTGCGTTTTGGACCTGCGGTCAAGGTGACGGCGGCTCTCGACAATCTTTTCAATTATCGCCCCCAGTATTACTACCTCAATTGTCCGCTTACTGATGGCATTGCCCTACAGGTGGGGTTGTCGGTGGATGTGGACAAACTGTTTTAGCCCGGTTTGGGTATAAAGTAATATCGAAGGATATGAGATGAGGCTGGGCGGTAACTATTGACGTTTAGTGTTGTAAAAGCAAAAAAAATATCGGTAGGAGGTCGAATGAAATCCGTTTGCTTCCTACCGATAATTGAAAATCCTCACCTTTCCACGATCTGTCTTGAGTGACTCCTCGTCATTTCATTTTTTCAATCGTTTCGATGTCCAATCCTGTGACCTTGGCAACCTCGTCCAAGGCCATTCCAAGGTTCAATAAGTTTTTGGCCACTTTGGCGCAGCCTTCTATAATTCCCTCGGCCCGTCCTTCTGCCCGTCCTTCTGCTCTTCCTTCCTCCCTGTTGATTCTGTTGGAGTCTACAAACAGCAGGCGTTCTGCTCCGAGTTTGTCCCAGAAGTCCTCATAGGCGAGGAGCTCGTTTTGGGTCATTGCCGATTCCTCCACGGCCTTTAGCGCCTTGCAGGTCTCGGGATTGTCCAAAAGCTCCTGTGGCGCTTGCTTTGTCTGCTCGTCGATCTCCGTAAGGAATCGTAGCCATAGCACGGCCATTTTCTTCTCCTTGAGGGAGTGTGCCTGAAACTTGGGCAGCTCTACGAAGGTGAAGTGGAGACCTTCTATGATCTCGTCGCTATGGAGCTCATGCACCACGCTATAGTTGTGTATGAACTCATCGGGATAGTCCTTCATAAACGTCTCGTTGACGAGATTGAGCGAATAGACGGGTTGCAGCAATTCGTACTTGCGCTTCTTATCCAGTTGTCGTACGAAGGCTTTGGAGGCGTTGAAGAGGACGCGCTGCTTGAACGCCTCCGTCCATAGCATCTGCATCTCGACGATAAACTGTCTGCCCTTGACGTCGCGACACCTCACGTCCACAATACTGTTTTTTCCGACGTAGGTTTCGGGCACGAGTTCTGGCGACAGATACTCCGCGCTCTCTATCTGCTCATCGTCTGCCAGAGGCAGCAGGGCATTGAGCAGGCTGATGAGCAGGTCCTTGTGCTCACCGAATATCTTCTTGAATGTGAGGTCGGCTTTTGGATCAAGGTATCTCATGTGAAATATACTATCTTAATCGTTCTACTTCTTCTTTTGTCACTCCGCAGGCTTTGGCCACATCGTCAACAGACATTCCCATGTGCAGCAGGTTGCGTGCAACTTCTGCTTTTCCCTCGGCCCGTCCTTCGGCTCTTCCTTCCTCCCTGTTGATTCTGTTGGAGTCCACAAATAGCAGGCGTTCTGCCCCGAGTTTGTCCCAGAAGTCCTCATAGGCGAGCAGCTCGTTTTTGGTCATTGCCGATTCCTCCACGGCCTTTAGCGCCTTGCGGGTCTCGGGATTGTCCAAAAGCTCCTGTGGCGCTTGCTTGGTCTGCTCGTCGATCTCCGTAAGGAATCGTAGCCATAGTACGGCCATTTTCTTCTCCTTGAGGGAGTGTGCCTGAAACTTGGGCAGTTCTACGAAGGTGAAGTGGAGACCTTCTATGATCTCGTCGCTGTGGAACTCATGCACCACGCTATAATTGTGGATAAACTCATCGGGATAGTCCTTCATAAACGTCTCGTTGACGAGGTTGAGCGAATAGACGGGTTGCAGCAATTCGTACTTGCGCTTCTTATCCAGTTGTCGTACGAAGGCTTTGGAGGCGTTGAAGAGGACGCGCTGCTTGAACGCCTCCGTCCATAGCATCTGCATCTCGACGATAAACTGTCTGCCCTTGACGTCGCGACACCTCACGTCCACAATACTGTTTTTTCCGACGTAGGTTTCGGGCACGAGTTCTGGCGACAGATACTCCGCGCTCTCTATCTGCTCATCGTCTGCCAGAGGCAGCAGGGCATTGAGCAGGCTGATGAGCAGGTCCTTGTGCTCACCGAATATCTTCTTGAATGTGAGGTCGGCTTTTGGATCAAGGTATCTCATGAGTGGAAACGTATTGATGGGTTGGCAACTGTAAAATGCTTATATGTGGCAAATTTACAAATAATAATCGAGGAAAGCACGCCTGTCAAGTTAATCATTGTTAAGCGCCTTTGCTGTTCAGCTCAGGGCCAAACTCTTTTGCCTCCTCAAACTCGATTATCCTTGGGTAAGAACGGTTGCTCGCGTGCTCAGCACGGTAGGTTCCTCCTCGTGATGCGTGAAGAGCAACTCACGCGAATTGAGTATGGGTGTAGCGGGTTGATGTGTTAAAATCACCATATTTGAGTATTGTGCTCCCGTCAACTAACCCATACCTTTGCACCCAAAAAAGAATAAACCACAAATTATGTTTAGAAAAGTAATGTCCATCGTGCTGTGTGCAGCCAGTGCAACCGTATGTATGGCACAGTCTGTGGATGCTGTGACGGGAGCCACAAGGCAGGTGGCCGACACCGTCCGTATGAGCAAAGTAGAGAAAGCCCTCTCCCGTTTGAGCCTTGGAGGTTATGGCGAAGCGGTGATGTCCCGAAATTTCTATAGTCAGAGTTTCAACAGATACAATGCCCCCGCACGCTACAAGGACGACAATAGCCACGGGCGCTTTGACCTTCCCCATGTCACGTTCAACTTGGGCTATGACTTTGGCCACGGTTGGACGTTTGGCACCGAGGTGGAGTTTGAACACGGCGGCAACGAGACGGCCGTGGAAGTAGAAGCGGAAGAGTCAGGCGAGTATGAGGCCGAGACGGAGAAAGGTGGCGAGGTGGCGCTCGAGCAGTTTTGGTTGAACAAGGCTTTCTGGAATGGAATGTTCAACGTCAAGGCCGGTGAGATCATCGTGCCTGTGGGCTATTCCAATGGCCACCACGAGCCCCTGAACTTCTTTACCTGTTATCGTCCGGAGGGCGAAGCCGCTATCCTGCCCAACACTTGGCATCAGCTGGGCGTCTCGTTCTGGGGACGTGTCAAGGACTGGCGATACGAAATGCAGTTCCTTTCTGGTTTGAACTCCGAGAGCTTCACGGGCGAGAACTTCGTCCACCCAGGTGCTACCAGCCCCTACGAGTTCAAGGTAGCCAACACCTACGCCCTGGCCGCACGCGTCGACAACTACTCCGTCAAGGGCCTTCGTGTGGGCGTAAGTGGCTATTATGGTCATACGTTTCGCAACTCTATCAAGGATCCTGGCGCCACCTATGATGATGTCAAAGGCGCACTCTCGATCATTTCGGGCGATTTCCAACTCAACCGATGGAACTGGATTGTGCGAGGCAGCGTGGTCTATGCCCACCTTTCCGATGCCGACCGCATCTCGACCTACAACAAGGCCAACTCCACACACCATAAGTACCAGGACGGCAACCCCTTCCACAACACCAATATTGGCAGCAACGCATTGGCTTACAGTATCGAGGCGGGCTACAATCTCTTCTCGCAGATCCAAGGACTGAGAGACCGACAGAAACTGTACCTTTTCGGCCGTTTCGACCATTACGACTCGATGGTGGCAGGCACGTACAAGAGCCAGTACCGCCATTGCGCTCCCTATATTACAACCGTGGGCTTCAATTACCACCCCATCAAGCAGATCGTCATCAAGGGTGAGTACGCCTATCGCGCCTTCAAGAAGCCCAACAACAAAGGACTGAGCAGCGACAGTCCCTTGTACGTCCAGCCGTTTAACAATGAGCCAAGTATCAGCTTGAGCATTGCCTATCAGGGATGGTTCCTTAAGTAAAAGGAGTGGTTCCTCAAGCAAAGTAATATCCAAACAAAAAAGATAAAAAATGAAGAATCTCAAGAACTATTCTTTTGCCCTCATGCTGGGCATTGGAGCATGTGGCTTCATGGCCTCTTGCTCTTCAGAAGACGATGTGAAGACAGAAGTGGTTACCGGTAGTCAGGAGGCGCTTAATGCGGCTTGTCAGCAATGGCGCGTGGCCCGTGCCCACTGGGAGAAGTCGGAGGCCTTCCTCTTTGGTGCTGCCGACGAATACTCCATCGATCCGCACACCGACACCTGGCCTGTGGATCAAGCGGCCCTCGCCAACGTGCTGCGCGATCAGAGCATCATGTCGGACATCGAGAACAAGGTCCGCCTCCTCAACTCGGGCCTGCTGGGCTATCACGGTATTGAGTATGTGCTCTTCCGTCAGGGCAATCCGCGCGACATCAGTCAGCTCACCGACCTGGAGTATCAGTATGTGTGCGCCGTGGCCAAGGACCTCTATCAGGCCACTTGTGTGCTGCAGACCACGTGGGAGGGAGCCAAGAGTGGCACCCGATACAATGAGACTCTCAACTATCTGAAGACCCACAACAAGCTCCAGGACGATGGAAATGTCTCCAACGAGGGCCTCAGTTACAAGGACTTCGGCGGCCTGTTCAAGAACACTCCCTCGACCGATTATTCCAGCAACCTCGACGCCACCATCCAGATTATCGAAGGTGCGCGCGATATCATCGGCGAGGTGGCAGGTTCGAAGATTGGTCTGCCCTGGTCGGGTCAGGACGATTCCTACATCGAGTCGCCATACGCCTACAACAGCATCGTGGATTTCTATGACAACATAGCCGGCTGCAAGAGTGCCCTGTATGGAGCAGTCGATGCCACCACGCCCAACGACAAGTCGCTCATCTACTTCTGCCTCAATGCGGGCAACGCCACCCTCAAGACCCAGGCACAGACCGTGCAGAGCAAAATGGACGCGGCCCTCAGTAGCATCAAGGCTATGAAGAGTCCGTTTGCCCTCAACTATACCGACGCCTCTGCCAAGAAGGCCATTGAGGCTCTGGAAGAGTTGGACGGTTCGCTGGAGGCATTGGGCGCTACGCTCAAGACCTATGCCGGCAACCAGGCCGTGGAGGCGCAGTGCAAGGTAATCAACGCCAACTACGTCGATAACGTCATCGTGAAGACCTATACGGCCCTCTGCGACCAGGCAGAGATCCTCTACAAGAACATCAAGAACATCAAGAAATAAGATACATGAAATTAAGATATAACCATTATCTCTGCCTCCTGCTGGGTGCCATGGCTATCGCCTCTTGCTCCGACGATACGTCCGATGCCCTTTCGTGGGAGATTGGCGATGGAACCAAGATAGACTATCCGGAAGATTACTTCACCGGAGGTCAGTTGGGCACCACGACCAACAACTCCTCCACCGCCTACAAGCAACCTTCCCAGGCTGTGGAGAATGCAGGTATGGTGACGGCCTTCAACGAGGGTGAGTATCTCTTCGAGAAAGACTTCAACACCAACACCACGGGAGCCTTCCGCGGCCTTGGCCCGGTGTATGTGCGCCCTGGATGCAACTACTGCCACCCTGGCTATGGCCATGGTGCGCGCCAAAATGCCTATTCGGCCACCCAGGAGCGCAATGGCTACCTCCTCGTCATCTACGACAAGAAGACCAACGCCTACATCCGCTCGGTGGCTGGTATGCCCCAGACCGCGGCCGTGAAGCCTTTCAAGGCTCCGATCGACGAGTCGCAGATCCGGATAGACTGGAAGCACTATACGGACGAGTGGGGAAACAAGTTTGACGATGGCGAAAGCTACGATCTCACCTATCCCGAGGTGACCATCCCTGCCTCTGCCTACTATGCCCCCGTCTATGTGCAGCGCAATGGCAAGGATGTGGAGATTCCTGCCTCGGAGTATGACGACAATATCGCCATCCGTCTGGAGTCCACCATCGGCATCTATGGTACGGGCTTGCTCGATGCCATTACCGATGAAGACATCACGGCACAATGGCAGGCCGAGTCGCCTTACGTCACGCTCAATCCTGCCATGTGGGATCAGGCCGCCAATACGTGGAAGAGCTACTACAGCAACAGCTTGCAAGGCGATGGCACGAAGTATGTGCGCCGCTTCACCTATGCCCTGAGTCGTGGCCCTGTGCTCGACGGTGCTGGCGCCAATGCCATCTGGAACATCACCAACGTGACGCGTCCTGACCGCCGCTACCACTATCTCGACCTCGCTGGCAAGTACTATGCCGAGAAGTCCTCGCAGGACCCTGAGGTCCAGGCTGGCTTCACGGAATACATCAACCGTATCGACCCGGAGAAGAAGCATCCGGAGTGGCATACGGGCGACTTGGCAAGCGACATCAAGACCTATCTGACCAGCAAGAAGTTGGATGCCGAGATGACGCAAGAGCAGTATAAGAACCTCATGATCTGGCATCGCGGACTGGCTGTGCCTGCGGCCCGCAACACCACTACCGAAGACTTCAAGGCGGGCAAGGCTCTCTTCTCACAGATAGGCTGTGCCAACTGTCACCGCCCGTCGTGGACCACGGGAAGCGACGAGATTCGCGATCCGAACCGCCTCTTCTCCAATGCCGACATGCCTCGCTATCCCTATCAGAAGATATGGCCCTACACCGACATGGTGCAGCACCGTCTTTTCATGAAGAACGATATCCGCACAGGCTGGTGTCGCACCACACCTCTCTGGGGACGTGGACTGGCCAGCAAGTGTGGATCGGGTACGGAGCGCTTGCACGACTGCCGTGCACGCAACGTCATCGAGGCTATCATGTGGCATGGTTGCACCGCAGAGGGCGGCAAGAGCGATGCCTATGAATGTGTCAAAAAGTTCCGCGCACTCTCCAAGACGCAGCGCGACCAGATCGTCTTCTTCATCGAGTCCGTTTGATACAATAGCGTAATCCAACGTGAATAATAGATTGATCAATTATTTTATGGCTTCCCTGTACACACTTCTCTTGGTGTGTATGGGGATTGCCACTATTGTGGAAAAGCTCCATGGCGTCGGCTTCGCCAAGGAGCAAATCTATGGTACGGGTTGGTTTGTGGCACTATGGGTGCTGCTTGCCCTCCTGTCCGTGTATTACATTGTCAAAGCCCGGTTGCATAAGCGCATGGCCGTGCTGCTGCTCCACCTCGCCTTGTTGCTCATACTCATGGGAGCCTTCGTCACCCATCTTTTTTCCCATGATGGCACCATCCATCTGAAGCAAGGAGCCAGTGTGGCGAGCTATGTGGACCAGCATGGGGCAGCAACCGATCTTCCGTTCTCCTTGACCCTCTCCGATTTCAAGGTTCACTACTATCCCGGCACCAATGCCGTCATGGACTATCAGTCCGACATCGTGGCTGAGAAAGGCGACAAGACGGAGCATCTAGCAGTCTCCATGAACCATATCGGCCAGGTCTCTGGCTACCGCTTCTATCAGTCGTCCTACGACGCCGACCTCCGTGGCACGACGCTGCTCGTGTCCTATGATCCCTATGGCATTGCCGTGACCTACATGGGCTATCTGTTGCTGCTCGTCGCACTGCTGTGGACGATGGTCTCGCGCCATACGCGGATCCGCCAGCTTTATCGCGTCGCTACCAAGGGAGCCGTGGTCCTGTTTTTCTTCCTTCTCTCCACCTCCTCCGCGGTAGCCAAACCTTCCGTCACGCCTGTCAACAGCGATGTAGCCGATGCGATGGGGCGTGTCGCTGTACTCTACAACGGCCGCATCTGTCCGCTGAATACTGCCGCTACGGAGTTTGTCACCAAATTGTGTGGCAAGAGCACCTGGGAGGGTCTCTCTGCCAACGAGATCTTCCTGAGCTGGATGATATTCTATACGGAATGGGAGGCGCAACCGATCATTCGGGTGAAGAGCCAGGAGGTGCAGAAGCTGCTTGGCATAGAGGGCGAGTGGGCTTCGGTCAACGATTTTTATACCTCGCAGCATGAGTATAAACTCAAGGACAGGGTAGGGGACAGTACGCTCTCCGATGCGCAGCGCAAGGCCCTTCGCGAGGTGGATGAGAAGGTGCAGGTCGTCACGATGTTCTACAATGGTGAGATGCTCCATCTCTTTCCGCTCCCTTCTCAGGGTGGGCTGAAATGGTACACCCCAGGCAGCACGCAACTCCCGAGAGGCATTCCCGAGGCAGAGTTTCAGTTTGTCAATCACGCCATGGACTATTTCGTCAAGTCGATCTTGGCCAACGATGTCGATGGCGCAAAGACCATGATTGCCAAGATCAAACTCTTCCAGAAGGAGAAAGCCGGCCAGGTGCTGCCCTCTCCTTTCTCTCTCAAAGCCGAGGTGCTCTACAACACCTTGCAGTCCCAGCGTGCTGTGGTCTTCTTCAGCCTTGCCCTGAGTCTGTTGTTCTGCATCATCGCCTTTTGTGGCAAGGAGGCTAAGTGGCTGAGACGTCTCCATACCTTGTTCTGCGCACTCCTCGCTCTGTACCTCACCCTGCTTCTCGCTCTTCGCTGGTACATCAGCGGTCACATCCCTTTGAGCAACGGATTCGAGACCATGCTGTTCATGTCGTGGGCCACCCTCCTTCTGTCCCTCCTGATGGCCGGGAGAATGCCGATCCTCAAGGTCTTGGGCACGCTTGTCTCCACCCTCTGCCTGCTGGTGTCGATGATAGCCGTGGGCAGTCCTCAGATCACCCAACTGATGCCCGTGCTCCAGTCGCCGCTCTTGTCCATCCATGTGGCCGTGGTCATGCTCTCCTATGCCCTCTTTGCCCTTGTAGCGCTGATCGCCCTGCGCTGTCTGCTGCTAAAGGACGGCGACCTGCTGACGCGCCTCACGGCCCTCTCGCGCTTCCTGCTCTATCCGGCGGTCGCCCTGCTCGCCATTGGCATTTTTGTCGGTGCCGTATGGGCCAATGTATCGTGGGGAGCCTATTGGTCATGGGACCCCAAAGAGACCTGGGCCCTCATCCTGCTGATGATCTACGCAGTCCCTCTCCACCAAACGCCGATCGTCAAGGCGGACCGTCCTCGACGCTATCATGCCTATGTCTTGGCAGCCTTCCTGGCCGTCGTCATCACCTACTTCGGTGTCAACTATTTCATGACGGGTATGCATTCGTATGCCTAAGCGCCGGGAGACAATTCGTCTCTTGGGCGGGGCGCCGGTACGTGCTTGGTTTTTAGTCTTTTAGAAAGAAGCCTTTGGCCCGTTCCCCATGTCGGTAGTATGACTACTACTTATGGCAAACGAGCCAAAGGCTTCTCTTTTTTATTTCTTAAGCCGCTTGTTTTTAAGCCGCTCAATTCTTATACTCCTTCAGTTTCTCCAGACAATAAGCCTTGAAGTCGTTCCAGTGGTAGTAAGGCTCCACGTCGCTCTTGATGGGGAGCGTAGCCTCGTCCTCGCAAAGCAAGACCTTCACCAGAATGTCGTTCGCTTTGTTGCGATAGAACACAAACTGAAGGTTGGTGGCCATCGGGGTGATCTTGTAGTCAAACCATTGAGAGGAGATTCTCTCCGGATCCTTGATCTCCTCGCCATAACCGTTCAGGTCCAAAAGGCAGGTGAGCGGAGTGACCATCGAGTCGTGACCATATCGCAGGGTGCCTCCAGGATGCTGGAGGGCGATGCAGCTGTCAGCCTTCTCAATAATATCCATCAGAAGGTTGCGCTGAGAGAAAGGCTGAACATTGCCCGTATAGGGAGAATAGCCGAAGCTCATCTGCCACCAGGCGTTGGCGGCAACCCAATTCTGATACAATTCTTCCTCGTTGAAGAGATCATACAGAGAGACCTTGCCTCTCAACTCCGTGCCCTGGATGGAACTGGCCATCTCGTATAGCTTTCTGTTCAGATCACTCTGGTCGATGTTCTGTCTCACCCACGCTGGGTCGTTGAAAAGCTCCTGCATCACGCGGCTGTAGCAGGCGTGCTTCTTGAGAAACTCCTCCTGCACGACCCTTCTGCCCACCGAGTTTTTCAGGCTGTCAAGATATCTGTCGCCATGATTCATATAGTACATGTCGTGCTCGCTGGCATCATGGAAGATATGGAGCTTCGGATTCATGCGGAGCATCTGCTGCAAACCGTTCTCCATGGAGAGGATGCATCGGATCACTACCGTACTTCGTGCCTCAATATTGGTCTCGCCAGCAAAGATCTCAGGAAATCTTTCCATCATTCGCTTGGTTATCCCCTGGTGCTGAAGTGCTCCGAGCGGAGTCAGCTCGCCGTCGCGTCCTCTTGCCTCCTCGCGAAGCAATTTCACCTTTGCCAGTGTCTCTTCGCCCTTGGCAGTGAGCTTGCCCTCCTGCTTCGCCTTCAGCAGAGCAAAGTAAGGCACGTCGTAAGCCTCCTTGCCAATCATATAGCGGGAACCATGGCGACCATAGTGGCTCAGATAGAAGGGCTTATATCCCTTGGGCGCAGGAGTCAGTTCCTTCTGCGGGCCACGATAAGCCACATAGTTACTACCCGAGAGCGTGATGTCTCGCTTGAAATCCTCCTGAGGAGTTTGCGCTGTCGTTGGCATCACCATGGCCAGGGATGCCAGCAAAAATAGATTCTTTATTTTCATTTTATTATCCTTGTTACCTAAACTCTACCATCAGGCCTTTCCTAAGCCTGTCTGAGCAGCCAATGATTGCTCTGAACATGATCCTGTCAGATATTTCACATGCCTTGGTGTCGTGAGAGCAAACACCGTGAAATCCTGAATCGCAGAGCGAAGGTACAAATAAAAGCCGAGAATCTCGCTTCTTTCAAAGTTTTTTTGATCAAGAAGCCATGTTTCAGTATTTATAAGTATCTTTGCATTGGTAAATAGGAAAAGTATCGACAACGGCTTCAATGCCATCCAACTCCATTACATATAAGAAAAAGGCAATGAAAGCAAAAAAGCTTCACGGTGGGACTCGCTTTTATCAATTATCTCGACACTTAGATTCATACGGCTATGGAGCAGAAAACGATTGACAGATTTAGAGGTTGCCTTTATGGTCAAGCCATAGGTGACGCGCTCGGATTGGGAACGGAATTCATGATAGATGAGGATATTGCTTGGAAATATCCTCATGGACTACAACACTATAAGCAGATATACCAGGACAGACATCGGAAGCGATGGAAAATTGGCGATTGGACTGATGATACAGACATGATGCTGTGCATTGCTGACGCAGTCATAGAGGACCAAGGTGTCAATTTTAGAAATATTGCCCAGCACTTCAAGAAATGGGCCGACGGCATCCCTATGGGTATTGGTGAGCACACCTATAAGGTCTTGATGACGGGAGACTATACGGAGAAGCCGTTTGATGTCTCTTACATGATTTGGAAGATGAGCAATTACCAATCTGCGGCTAATGGTGGATTGATGCGTACATCTGTCGTTGGACTTTTCCCGAAGGAAGTCAGGACTTGTGCAGAGCAGATCTGTCGGCTCACCCATTACGATCCTAGATGTGTCGGTTCGTGCGTGATAGTGTCCGAACTTATACACGCATTGGTTTATGGTATGCAGCCTCCGACATTTCTTCAAATAAGAAGTTTGGCACTGTCGTATGATGTAGAGATCTGCGACTATGTGGACAAAGCGTGGGATGAATCCGATGTCAAGTATTTGGTAGATTATGACCACATGGGCTATACTTTAGTCACATTGTCCGTGGCTCTTTGGGCTTACTGGCATGCTGCTTCATTTGTTGAGGGGCTCCTTGCTGTGGTGAATGCGGGAGGCGATGCTGATACCAATGCGGCAGTGGCGTGTGCCGTACTTGGAGCGAAATATGGGTATTCATCCATTCCAGCCGAATACATTGAGGGCCTTTTGTATAAAGAGTCCTTGGACCAAACGATGGATAGCCTTAGGATCATTTGCATAAAATAGGAAAGTAAAGTTTCCCACCCCTATAAAACAAGGTTTTGCAGTCCTCTTTAAGTTGCTAAATATACGTAAATTTCACGGAGTTTCTGCGAGATTGTGATGTATTATACTTACCTTTGCGTTAGAATGTGCATCTAAATATTGCAAATATAATGACAACAGGCAATAAAGACAACAAGCTCTCTATAGGGAGTAGCGATTATGCTGAGATACTGCGACACGCAGTCGCAGTAATTGAGCATGCTCGGACAGAAATAGCCCGACATGTCAATGGCTATGTCTCTACCGCTTATTGGGAGATTGGTCAAATACTTCATGAGCGCAAGATTGAAAGTGGGTATGGTGACAGCGTTGTAAGACGGTTGTCAGCAGACCTGAAAGAACGTTATCCAAAGATGGGTGTCTCGCCACGTCAACTTTGGAACATGAAGAAATTTTATGAGCGTTACGCTGGGCATGATGAAAAAGTGCTACGGAGCGTAGCACTTTTGCCGTGGTCGCACAATCTGCTACTGTTGAACAAGGGGCTAAATGATGAAGCCACGCTATATTATGCACAGGAAACTATAGCCAAAGGTTGGAATCGCGACTTGTTGCTCAATGCCATCAAACTCAATATGTATGAGACACAAGCATTGGCACGAGTAGCTAACAATTTCGACCGCACTCTTCCTGCCGAACAAGCGCAGTATGCCAATGAGGTATTTAGCAGTAGCTATAATCTTGGTTTCTTGGGAGTAACAAGTCCTATTTTGGAGCTTGAACTTGAAGACCGCCTTGTAAAAGCTATCACCCGTTTCCTTATGGAACTTGGTAATGGCTTCACTTTCATTGGCAACCAGCATGTATTGGAATACAATGGAAAAGAGAGTAAGGTAGATATGCTGTTTTTCCATCGTGGACTGCGCTGCCTTGTTGCTGTTGACTTAAAAATAGGGGCTTTCAAACCAGAGTATGCAGGTAAGATGAACTATTATCTGTCTCTGCTTGACCGCCTTGAACGTGGTGCTGACGAGAACCGTTCCATAGGAATCATACTTTGTGCGGAGAAAGACCGTGTAGAGGTGGAACTTGCACTTGAAGATATGGGAAAACCTATCGGAGTGGCAGACTATCAGCTGATAGTACCGAAAGAGAAATTACAGAAAGTCCTTGCTGATGAGATAAAGGCATTTAGTGAGGAAAAAGAAAACAAAGAAACATTATAACATGGACATTCAAAGAATAAATCTGCATACATCCGCTTTCAACGAGATAACGCATCTCTATTTTATAAAAAACATTAAATTATAGTGTTGTGAAATTTGTAAAACAATAAACGCTTATGGATAGGAACGATTTCATAGAAACGCACGAAGATATAGTCCAAAACATCAAAACGCTTTATTCTTACCTCGATGGTAAGGTGGACAGCGAGCATAAAGCCTGGGCTATCCAAAGGATGTCCCAAGGGAAAAACTATGTCATAGAAGTTGTAGATTCTCAAATATACTTTGCTCCAAGCCGTTTTGTCGGATATGTTGACAACACGATGGAAAAGCATGAAGCCAACCCAGGCAATGGCACCGAGACTGACAACAAGATAAAGAATTTCTATCAGAAAGTACAGGATGTCAAACTTGATGCCTTGTTACAAAAAGCCATGTCTGAATACGGTATTGTTGTGGGGGCAAAGAAATATTGGATAAGCAAAGATACAACGGTAGGTGATATAGCACGAATAGCGCAACATGGCGCAATATATAGTCCATTAAACATGAAATATGAGAAATACTGGCACATACAAATGCATCTTCCAGAAGGGAAAAATGGCACGGAAATAGATCCAACACTCATGCTGTTGGAGAAAGAGCCTGTGATTGGTATAGGAGAATGGGACAACAAACAGTGTGACAATTTCAAGCATATAGGCAACGGAAGCATTGTCCTGGTAAGAAAAGGTGGTCAGGCTATCGCCCTATGCCAAATCGTAGGGGAAAATTTCACTGATCCAAATTTATCAGAAAAGTACATTAACAAGAATTTCCGAAAGGTGCACATCTTAGCATGGGCAAACGAATACAAACAACCACGCCCAGGGCTTTTCACTCAAGGAACATTCTCTCCCTGCGGAGAATGGACAGAACAGTATAAATACATAAACGGATGGCTCGAAAATATGAAAAATAAAGCTTTTACAAACAAGTGTGCCAATCTACTGAAATCCAAGCACAACATAATCCTTCAAGGTGCGCCAGGCACTGGCAAGACCT
>ERZ1026854.942-NODE-942-length-19523-cov-9.743168_pt1 | contig 19523 bp, 17 predicted proteins | sample MGYA00380157_ERZ1026854 | MGnify/ENA primary metagenome ERZ1026854 (study PRJEB33269, sample SAMEA4719793) | human gut metagenome | biome: human-associated habitat; feature: organic feature; material: feces | place: Cameroon | collected 2013-10 ...
ATAATACATATACAATTAAATACCGGATTGTGTTATAATAGGTCTGTCGGCAGATTCGTCGGCAGACTTTTTGTAAGGAGAGTAAAATGAGAGTATTAACAGATTTAGAGCCAAAGAACGTTTTTTCGTTTTTCGAGGATATATGCAGTATTCCTCATCCATCATACAAGGAAGAGAAAATCAGTAATTATCTGGTGGAGTTTGCAAAGGCAAGAGGCCTTGAGCATTATCAGGATGAGCTTCACAATGTGATAATCATAAAGGAAGCATCAGAGGGATATGAGGATGTGGAGCCAATCATACTGCAGGGACACATGGACATGGTTTGCGAGAAGGCGCCTGACTGTGATAAGGATATGGACGAAGAGGGCTTAGACCTTTTGATAAATGGTGATTTTATCTCGGCAAAGGGCACTACACTCGGTGGAGATGACGGTATCGCGGTGGCATATGCGCTTGCTATTTTGGACGATGACAGCCTGTCACATCCACGCCTTGAGTTTGTATGCACTGTATGCGAGGAGGTCGGCATGGAGGGTGCCACAGGCATCGATGTGTCTATGCTTAAGGGCAAGAAGCTTCTTAATATGGACAGCGAGGAGGAGGGCGTGATGCTCGCAAGCTGCGCCGGTGGATGCAGAGCCGATGTGAAGCTGCCTGTAGAGAGAGAGACTGTAAACGGAACGAAGCTCACTGTGAGCTTATCAGGTCTCACCGGCGGACATTCAGGCTCAGAGATTGATAAGGGCAGGGGCAATGCCAATACTCTTATGTCCAGACTGCTTCGCGACGCATCAGCACCTGTAGCTATAGCTTCTATAGATGGAGGCAGAAAGGATAATGCTATTCCAAGAGAGTGTACTGCACAGATTATTGCAGCACCGGATCAGGCAGAGGCAGTGAAGGCTTCGATAGAACAGGCCGCAGCTGAGATTGCGGAGGAGTTTAAGGCATCTGATCCTGACCTTAAGCTTACTGTGTCAGAGGAGACTGACTGCAGTGAGTCTGTTATAAGTGCTAAGGACAGCGCAAGGGTTATCGCACTTATCGAGGCACTGCCAAACGGCATCATCAGAATGAGCCGGGAGATTGATAAGCTTGTTGAGACCTCGCTTAATCTGGGAGTTTTAAAATCAGACGATACTGCTGTCACTTTAAGATACGCAGTCAGAAGCTCTGTCGGTGTGGCTAAAAAGAGCCTTAAGAACCAGCTTGTATGCATAGCAGGCGCTTTTGCGGCAGAGGTTACATTTGAGGGCGATTACCCTGCATGGGAGTACAAGAAGGACTCAAAGCTCCGCGAGGATATGGTAAGGATTTTTGAAGAGATGTATGGCAAAAAGCCTACAGTTGAGGCTATTCATGCCGGTGTTGAGTGCGGACTTTTAAGCGGCAAGATTGAGGGACTCGACTGCATATCAATGGGACCGGACATGTATGATATCCATACGACAGAGGAGAGGCTTTCAATATCCTCTGTAAAGAGGTCATATGAGTATATACTCAGAGTGATTGCGTGCAAATAAATATTTATTCAAGGCTTTTGATAAAGGAAAGAGGTGTCATATGATACCTCTTTTTAAATGCCCTGTGAAAATAGCTCAGATTGTGAAATCCGACTGACAGTGAGACATCTAAAATTGAGGTGTTGCCGCGCTCGAACTGTTCCACGGATTTTTCAAGCCGCACATTGTTGATATACTGCACGCAGGTCATGTTCATGTGTTTTTTGAAGAAACGCATGAAGTGGTATTCACTGAAATAGCAAAGCCCGGCGAGCTCAGAAACCTGGATGCTTTCGGCATAGTGCACCTCGATGTAATCGAGCACATTTTTAAGCTTATCGGAGGATGTATTGGCACCAAAATCAGCATTTTTTTCACTGTATTGCAGCAGAAGAAATACAGCCTGCAGCAGAAATGCCTTTAGAGCCAGCTCATATCCGAATTCCTGACCGGAGTAGAGATTTGTTATGCGCATGAAGCATTTGCGAAGGGATGAATATGCAGGATGCTTCGGTGTGATCAGGTAAGGCACGGCAAATTCATGATTGATCAGCGGAGTCAGGTATCTTGATGAGCATATATCGGTATTGTTTCCACCTAAAAAATTGATATGGAATACATACGTTTCCGAGTAAAATTCATCGCAGTCCCTTATTGAAATGGAATGCAGCAGCAGTGGCGGGATAAAGATGATATCGCCTTCCTTTGCATCATACTCAAGTAAATCAATCTGATAGGTGCATGAGCCCTTTGTGATAAGTGTGAGCTCTGCCTCATCATGCCAGTGTGTGGTGATGACGGGATAATCTGCTGCAAGTCTTGTTATATATTTCTGAACAGGGAAAAATACATCTCCGTGCTTTGCGTTTTCTTTCTGTCCCAGTGTAAGAGGATTATTGTTTTTCATATTGTTGTTTCTCCATAGCTTTTAAAACCATACCCTTTAAAATTATAAGAGCAGTATTGTGTTATAAAATGAAAAAATATTGCAAGAATTTATACTAATTACTTTCTATAATAGCAGTATAATACATCAAGGCAAAGCATTCAAGATGTAAATGAGTGCGAAATTTATGATTAGATAAGAGGTACACATTATGGAGAGAAAATGGTGGCACGACAAGGTGGCATATCAGATTTATCCAAAGAGCTTTCTGGATACAAACGGTGACGGAATAGGAGATTTAAGAGGTATCATTTCAAAGCTGGATTATTTAAAATCACTTGGAATTGACATCATATGGCTGTCTCCGATATATAAATCGCCATTTGTGGATCAGGGCTATGACATATCTGATTACTATGCGATAGCTGAAGAGTTCGGAACTATGGAGGAGTTTGATGAGCTCCTTGCCGAGGCAAAGAAGCGTGATATGCATATCATTATGGATCTGGTAATAAATCACTGCTCGGATAAGCACGAGTGGTTTCAAAAGGCACTTAAGAATCCGGATGGAGAGTATGCTGACTATTTCTATTTCAGAAAGGGCAAAAACGGCAATCCGCCGAGCAACTACCGCTCTTACTTTGGCGGAAGCTGCTGGGAGAAGGTACCGGGCACGGACAAGTATTATCTGCACATGTTTGCGAAGGAGCAGCCTGATTTAAACTGGGAGAACGAAAAGCTAAGACAAAAGCTTTATGAGATGATTAACTGGTGGCTTGATAAGGGCTTGTCAGGCTTTAGAATAGATGCGATAATCAATATAAAGAAAAATCTTAATTTCCCTGATTTTGAGCCGGATGCAGAGGACGGACTTGCTGCCTGCTACAAGATGGTTGAGAGTGCCGAGGGCGTCGGAGAGTTCTTGGAGGAATTAAAGAACAATACATTTAAGAAATATGATGCATTCACGGTCGGCGAAGTATTCAATATGAAGCCTGAGGAGCTGCCGGAGTTTATCGGTGAGAATGGCCATTTTTCAACGATATTTGATTTTTGTGCGCAGTGCTTAAGCGATGGAGAGCACGGCTGGTATGATGCACCGAAAATAGATTTTGACACATGGAGAAAGACCATTCTTGGTTCACAGCTTGAGACGGAAAAGTACGGCTTTAAGGCCAATATCATAGAAAATCACGATGAGCCGAGAGGCGCTTCAAGATTTTTACCGGAGCATGCACAAAATCCTGCCGGAATCAAGATGCTTGGAACCGTCAGCGTACTGCTTCGAGGTATTCCGTTTATATACCAGGGACAGGAAATCGGTATGCAAAATGCAAAGTGGAACAGCATAGATGAGTATGACGATATCAGCACAAAGGACCAGTACAAGGCCGCACTTGCAGCAGGCTTGTCAAAGGAACAGGCACTTGCAGCCTGTGGAAGGATGAGCAGGGATAATGCAAGGACACCTATGCAGTGGAGCGATGAGGCAAATGCCGGTTTTACCACAGCAAAGCCATGGCTTAAGGTCAATGAAAACTATAAGGCTATAAATGTGGCTGCGCAGGAAAAGGACCCTGCATCTGTTTTGAACTACTACAGAAGGCTTGTGGCACTTAGAAAGTCAGATGAATTCAGGGAGCTGTTCACCTACGGCAGATGTGTTCCGGCATACGAGGATACAGATGGCATCATGGCTTATTACAGAGAGGATGCCAATAAGCGCGTGCTGGTTGTGGCAAATTTTGGCAGGGAAGAAGCACAAATCAAGCTTGATGGCAGTGTGAAAAAGGTGCTTTTGTCTAACCGGAATAATGCTTCTGAGAGCACAATCAAAGTGGGAGCATCCGAGCTTAAGCTTGAAAGCTGTGAGGTTTTGGTGGTGCTTGTCGGATAGCATAATCGGATACGGAATTAAAGAAACGATGTTTAATTTTACAAAAAACAGCAACTAAAAAAGACAACTAAAAGAGATAACTAAATGAGATAACAAAATAGAGATATGGAGGGCATAATGAGCAAAAACAATAACGAAAAATGGTGGAAAAAGGCTGTAGTTTATCAGATTTATCCAAAGAGCTTTCAGGATTCTAACGGAGATGGCTTTGGCGATTTACAGGGTATCATCAAAAGACTTGATTATCTTGAGACGCTTGGAATCAATGCAATCTGGCTTTCACCGGTATTTAAATCGCCGCAGGCTGACAACGGCTATGATATTTCAGATTACAGGGATATTGACCCGACATTTGGAAGCCTCGATGATATGGAGGAACTCATAAACGAGGCAAAGAAGCACAATATAAGGATTATGATGGACCTTGTCTTAAATCATTCTTCAAACGAGCACAGATGGTTCAAGGAGGCTAAAAAGAGCAAGGACAATCCATATCACGACTACTATATCTGGAGAGACGGAGAGGAAGGCGTGCCGCCAAGTGATATGAAGGCTGTTTTCGGTGGAAGCGCATGGGAATATGTGCCGGAAATAGGACAGTATTATTTCCATCAGTTTTTACCGGAGCAGCCGGATTTAAACTGGGAGAATCCAAAGGTCAGAAGAGCAATCTACGATATGATACTCTGGTGGATGGACAAGGGAGTCGGCGGCTTCAGGCTGGATGTAATAGACCAGATAGCAAAGGAGCCGGACAAGAGAATCACAATAAACGGACCAAGGCTTCAGGAATATTTTAAGGAGCTGAGTAAGGAGACCTTCCAGAAGGGTGATCTGATTACCGTAGGTGAGGCATGGGGAGCAGACACAGAGCGTGCAAAGCTTTACAGCAATCCGGACGGCAGCGAGTTTTCCATGGTGTTCCAGTTCGAGCACATAGGGCTTGACCAGAAGGAGGGCGGCGAGAAATGGGACCTTGCACCGCTTCCGTTTAAAAAGCTCAAAAAGATAATGGCACATTGGCAGAATGAGCTCTACAACTGTGGCTGGAACAGTCTGTTCTGGGACAATCATGACCTGCCTCGTATCGTGTCAAGATGGGGCAATGACAGGGAGTACAGAGTAGAATCTGCAAAGATGCTTGCCATATTGCTGCACGGCATGCAGGGTACACCGTACATCTATCAGGGCGAGGAGCTTGGCATGACAAATGTACAGTATGATATCGAGGATTATAAGGACTGCGAAATCATAAATATGTATCATGAGCGCCTTGAAAAAGGATATTCAAAGGACGAAATCATGAAGTCCATTTACGCAAAGGGCCGTGACAATGCAAGGACACCAATGCAGTGGGATGACTCGGCAAATGCCGGCTTCACCACAGGAACACCTTGGATAAAGGTAAATGACAATTACGACAAAATCAATGCCAAATCACAGGTGGATGACCCTGATTCAATCTTTAGCTGCTACAAGAAGCTTGTGCAGCTGAGAAAGGATTATCCGGTATTTGTCGATGGTAAGTTCACACTTTTACTTGAGGATGATGAGAATATTTTTGCATACAGCAGAAAGAACGAAGAAAAGACTATGCTTGTTGTGTGCAATTTCTTTGACAAGGAGATACCAATGCCACTTGCAAAGGAGTGCGAGGGCATGGAGGTGCTGATTTCAAATTATAAGGATACCTCTGATATGTCTGTGCTCAGACCTTATGAGGCAAGGATGTATATACGATAAGCAAAATATTGATACCGTCTGTTTTTATAAAGGTGTTTTATAAAAGCAGGCGGTATTATTGTATTTTTTAAAGATAATGTATATAATAAGTTACCATAAAAGCTTAAGCGAGGATGAAAGGAACCAATTCCATGTACGATATAATAATAATAGGCAGTGGTCCGGCAGGGCTGTCTGCAGCGATATATGCAAAGAGAGCCAATCTGAATGTGGCAGTAGCAGAAAAAGAATATGAGGGAACAGGACAGATAGCCGAGAGCGGAAATGTGAACAACTATCTGGGGCTTCCAAACATAAACGGATACGACCTGGGCGAGAAATTCAGAGAGCATGCAGTATCCCTGAATGTGGAATTTATCGAAAAGGAAGCAGTGCAGATAGAGGCAGTACAAAATGATGAGTGTGCTGCGGAATCGGCAATATACAGAGTAAAATTCGATGATGACACTATAGCAGAGGCAAGAACTCTCATCTACACCGCAGGAGCATATCCGAGAAAGGCAGGAGTGCCGGGAGAGGATGAGTATACCGGAAAGGGAGTATCCTACTGCGCAATCTGTGACGGAGCCTTCTATAAAGGAAAGACAGTCGCAGTGCTGGGCGGCGGAGATACCGCTTTGGATGATGCATTATATCTGGCAGATATATGTGAGAAGGTCTATCTGGTTCACAGAAGAGAAAGCTTCCGCGGCGCACAGAGCACAGTAGAGCTTCTAAAGCAGAAAGAAAATGTAGAGCTTGTCTTAAACGAAACCGTGACTGAGATATATGGAGAAAAGAAGCCGACAGGCATAAAGCTAAAAAGCGGCAGAGAGCTTGCCTTAGACGGAGTATTCGTGGCATATGGCTCAGTACCGCAGTCAGAGCTTTTAAAGAATCTGGTGCAGCTCGATGAGCGTGGATATGTAGTGGCAGGTGAGGACGGCATCACATATGCTGCAACAAAAAAAACTGACGCTGATAGAAGAATCCAGCCCGGACTATATGTGGCAGGAGATGTCCGCACCAAGACACTGCGTCAGGTAGTAACCGCAGTATCTGACGGCGCAAACGCCGCAACAACAGCCGCTGAGTATTTATTAAGGGATATTAATTGATATAACTAAATCTTATAACCATGCACAAATAATTTGTATAACTGATAGCATTGACTTTCAACCCACACGTTTGTATAATAGTCTCATCAATTCCTAGTAACACAATAGACTATGTAAGAATTAATGGGAAGAAGAAAACAATGAGATTTAATACAAGCTTACTTCATGCCGGCGTGACAAAAGAGACAAATGGTTCTACACTGCCACCGGTATATCAGACAAGCGCCTTCGAGCAGGAGAGCGCGGCAGATCTGGAAAAAATATTTGAAAACAAAGCTCCGGGCTACTGTTACACAAGAGTTGCCAATCCTACGATTACAGCCTTTGAGAACAGAATAACAAAGCTCGAGGGAGGAATAGCATCGGTAGCATGCGCATCAGGCATGGCGGCACTGATGAATACCTTCTTAAATATACTAAGCAGTGGAGATGAGCTCATCTCAAGCGCCAGCCTCTACGGTGGTACAATAGATTTGTTCCATGATCTTGAGGCCTTCGGCATCACAACCAGATATGTCGAGAACAACAACTGGCAGCAGATAGAGGACAGCATCAATGAGCATACCAGACTGATTTTTGCAGAGACTATCGGAAATCCCTGTCTGGATGTTACAGATATTGAGAAGCTTGCAGAGATAGCGCACGCACATGATATACCGCTTGTAGTTGACAATACCACATCGACCGCTTACCTGATACAGGTTTTAAAGCATGGAGCTGATATAGTGGTCAATTCTTCTTCCAAATATATCAATGGAAGCAGCAATGCAATCAGCGGTATTCTGACAGACTCAGGTAAGTTCAAATGGGATAAGAACAGGTATCCGGGCTTTGCAGATTATGTGAAGTATGGACCTATGGCATTCGTTGCAAAGCTGAGAAACAGTCTTTTCAGAAATATGGGCGCCTGTTTAGCTCCGGTGAATGCATACTTAAATATCATAGGACTTGAGACACTCGGTCTTAGAATGGAAAGAGAATGCTCTAATGCACTTGAGCTTGCGTCGTGGATAGAAAACAATTATCCCGACATAAAGGTTAATTATCCGGGGCTAGAGAGCAGCAAATGGCATGAAATAGCAAAAAAGCAGCTTACAAACGGCTATGGAGCAATCCTCACAATCAGGGTGGGCAGCAAGGAAAAGGCATTTAAATTTATAGACAGCCTGACAATTCCATACACCCTCAGCAATATCGGAGATACAAAGACACTTGTCATTCATCCGGGCTCCACAATCAGTCTTCACAGCACAGATAAGCAGAAGGAGGATGCAGGAGTATTCGAGGATCTTATAAGAGTCAGCGTGGGCATCGAGGACATAGATGACCTCAAGGAGGATTTTGCACAGGCTTTTGCAAAGATAGCTGATTAAGCTTTCATATATAAAACAAAACATTAACATATTTACACAGTAAGGAGATTAAAAATGGCGGAGAAAGTTGATTACGCAGCCCTCAAAAAGGGCGGATTCATGAGACAGAAGCAAAAGGGCTGTTTCTCACTTCGACTTGCGGTTGTAGGAGGAAATCTTACAGCAGAAAACATCAAAACAGTAGCAGAGGTTGCTGAGAAATACGGACATGGATATGTTCATATGACATCGCGTCAGGGTATTGAGATTCCGTTTATCAAGGTTGATGATATCAACGAGGTAAAAGAGGAGCTTGCAAAGGGCGGTGTAGGAACAGGTGTCTGCGGACCGAGAGTACGTACTATCACAGCGTGTCAGGGCTCAGAAATCTGTCCTAGCGGATGTATCGATACATACACTCTGGCACAGGAGCTTGATGCAAGATATTTTGGAAGAGAGCTTCCGCACAAGTTCAAGTTTGGTGTCACAGGCTGTCAGAACAACTGCTTAAAGGCAGAGGAAAACGATGTCGGAATCAAGGGCGGCATGACAGTGGAGTGCAGCCATGATGATTGTATCCAGTGTGGTGTCTGCGTGAAGGCGTGCCGCGAGGGTGCACTTTCGATGGAGGATGGCAGGATTGTCATCGACAGAGACAAATGTAACAACTGTGCGCGCTGCGTAAAGAGCTGTCCGACAGATGCATGGAAGGGAACTCCGGGATATATCGTATCGTTTGGAGGACTTTTCGGAAACCACATATACAAGGGAGAGCAGCTTCTTCCGATTATCCGCGACAAGGAGACTCTTTTCAGAGTGACAGATGCAGCGATTAGCTTCTTTGAGAAGCATGCAAACGGCGGTGAGCGTTTCAGACTTACTCTTCAGAGAGTGGGCGAGGAAGAATTCAAAAAAGAGATTCAGGCTGCATACGAGGGAAAATAATTTCCGTGTACAGCAGGAAATATCCGGCATGCATAAAACAATAACGATTACAGCATGATAAATACAGAGTATAGGAAGGGAGATGCGAAATGGCAGATATAGCATTCGACGATCAGGTAGATATAACTGACAAGGTTTGCCCTCTTACATTTGTAAAGGCAAAGGTAGCAATAGAGGAATTAGATGACGGTGAGGTGCTTGCAATCCGTATGAATGACGGAGAGCCTGTACAGAATGTTCCAAGAAGCATGAAGGAAGAGGGACACAAGATACTTAAGCTTGAGGACAATGAGGACGGAACATACACTCTTTACGTCAGAAAGGTTGAGGACTAATCATGGCAGCAAGAATTTCAAAGGCTGATTTCGATGAAAAAGTATTAAAAAGCAAGCTTCCGGTAATTGTTGATTTTTACTCGGATTCATGTGTGGCCTGCAAGAAGCTGGCACCGGTTCTCGGAGATATCGAGGATGATTATGAGGATAAGCTTCATGTATACAAGGTCAACACAAACTTTGACGGAGAGCTCGCTGATGAGTATGAGGTGACTGCAAACCCGACACTGCTTTTTATAAAGGACGCAGAGGTTTTAGACAGAAAGGTCGGTGCACAAAAGCCAGCTGATTTGAAGGCATGGGTTGAAGCATTATTATAGTCTTTAGATTATTATATGAAGCAGTCTGATACAGGATAATAACATATACAGATACAAAATCTGTGACACAGGAGGAAACAAAATGACTATCACAGTAGCAGGAGAGAAGAAAGAATATAAGGATGGACTTACATTACCTGAGCTTATCGAGCTTGAGAATGTAGATATGCCTGAGTATGTAACAGTTTCAATAAATGAGGAATTTGTTGCCACAGAGGATAAGCCAAAGACAGTGCTTAAGGACGGCGACAATGTAGAGTTCCTTTACTTCATGGGAGGTGGATGCTAATGGCAATGACTGATGAGCAGATCGAGCGCTATTCACGCCACATTATCCTTAATGAGGTGGGCGTTAAGGGTCAGAAGAAATTATTAAAGGGCAAGGTGCTTATTATCGGTGCCGGCGGACTCGGAGCTCCGGCAGCAATGTATCTTGCAGCAGCGGGAGTTGGCACAATCGGAATTGTGGACGCGGATGAGGTAGATTTATCCAACCTGCAGAGACAGATTATCCACGGAACAGCCGATGTAGGAAAAGCCAAGGTAAAGTCAGCAAAAGAGACAATGAACGCCATGAACCCGGACGTTCAGGTTAATACATACCGTATGTTTGTAGATGCGTCAAACATCAGAGAGCTTATCAGGGACTATGATTTCATCATCGATGGAACTGACAATTTCCCTGCAAAGTTCTTGATAAACGATGCATGTGTGCTTGAGAAAAAGCCGTTTTCACATGCCGGAATCATCCGTTTCAAGGGTCAGCTCATGACATATGTGCCGGGAGAGGGACCATGCTACAGATGTGTATTCAAGAATCCACCACCAAAGGATGCAGTGCCTACATGTAAGCAGGCAGGAGTCATCGGAGCTATGGGCGGAGTAATCGGTTCACTCCAGGCTATGGAGGCTATCAAGTATTTAATCGGTGTGGGAGAGCTCCTCACAGGATATCTGCTCACATATGATGCACTCACCATGGAGTTCCACAAGATTAAGCTTCCAAAGGATACACACAACTGTGCAGTCTGTGGAGACCACCCGACCATTCTTGAGCCAATCGACTACGAGCAGGAGGTCTGCGAGGAGACAGCGGGCAGATTTGATGCACCTCGTACACAGGAATAAAAAGACAGCAAGGAAAGGAACGATATGAGTATCATAAGAATGAAATATCCGTTTCTGGATGAAATAGCAAAATATGCCAAAGAGCATCTGCCGGAGGAGGCATGCGGTCTGATAGCAGGCAGTGAGGACGAAAACGGTCGTCTCATCACAAAGGTATATTACCTGACCAATACAGACCATGCCGAGGACCATTTCACAATGGATCCAAAGGAACAACTGGCAGCCATAAAGGACATGAGAGCAAACGGCCTCAAGCCGCTTGGCAACTGGCACTCACACCCGTCGAGTCCATCAAGGCCTTCGGATGAGGATATCAAGCTTGCATACGATCCGAATGCGAGCTATATGATAATGTCGCTTATGGCAGAAAATCCTGTAATCAACTCGTTTCATATCGAGGGTGGACAGGTCACGAAAGAGGATTTACGAATATATTCTGATGAATATTACTTCTAAATCATATGTTAATGTTTTGAGTAGCAGCGAAAGCTGCGAAGAAAAGTCAGCTTCATCGAAGATGGCTTTTCTTTTTTAGAGAAAGATGTTATTATAGCATGTATATTTAATAAAACGAAAGAACGTGTGAAAATGAAATTAAAGACAAAGGAACTTACAACATGTGCACTTTTTGCGGCACTTATAGCAGTTGGAGCATTTATCAAGATTGATATTCCGCTTCCTATGTACACCATGCATTTTACATTACAGTGGTTCTTTGTGCTGATGGCGGGATTTCTGCTCGGTGCAAAGCTGGCATCGCTTAGCGTGATAGTATATCTGTGCATCGGACTGGTGGGAGTGCCTGTATTTGCGGCGGGCGGTGGTCCTACATATATTTTAAGACCGGGCTTTGGATTCCTCTTAGGCTTTGTGCTTGCAGCATTTTTAATCGGAGCCATCACAGAAAAGCTTAAAAAGAACAATGTGTTTACACTTATTCTTCCGGCAACGGTCGGACTGGTGGCATATTATACAGTTGGTGCAATATACTTTTACTGCATGAAGAATTTCTATGCGGCAACACCTGTAAGCTGGGGCATCGTAATAGTGGATTACTGCCTGATAACTGTTGCACCGGACTTTATATTATGCGTATCGGCAGCAGTATTTTCTGCCAAGCTTCGTCCTGTTTTTGCAGGAATATTAAACGGCTACAGTGTGAAGAATAAGGCACGAAATAAAGCATAAAGCGTGTAATGAAGTATGAAATAAAGCATGGATATAGTATTACAGGGAGATAAAAATGGCGTATTTTCCGATGTTTGTGGATATGACGGAAAGAGAGTGTCTGATTGTTGGCGGTGGAAATGTGGCATACCGCAAGGTGATGGTAATGCTGGATTTTGACGCGAAGGTCACGGTTGTGGCAGAGGATATATGTGAAGAGCTGAGAAAGCTTATAGCTGGTGATAGAGCAAATAATGGCTGGTTCAGCTCAGATGCAGCCGACAGAATTACGATTATAAAAAGAAAGTTTGAACAAAAAGACTGTGACGGCATGGAAATGGTTATCGCTGCCACTGATGACAATGCTTTAAATCATGAGATTGCAGAGTATTGCAAAGCTAAGGGCATCATGGTAAATGCGGTCGATCAGAAGGCTGATTGCAGCTTTATTTTTCCGTCATACATAAAGGAAAAGAATCTTGTTGCGGCATTTTCGAGCGGAGGAAACAGTCCTGTGCTGACTCAGTATCTAAAAGGCAAAGAGCAGGAGATTCTTACTCCGTTTCTTGGCGAGCTGAACGAATACATGGGACATATCCGCGAAAAAGTAATAGCGGAATATGACACGGAAGCCGAGAGAAAGCGTGTGTTTAAGGAAATACTGTGTGCAGCTATTGATAATGGAAGGATTCCGGAAATATAGTTTAAAGTATGGTATTAGAGATTTGAAGTTGCTGTTCATTTATAGATTATAAATGGAAAATGGCATGATCCGTAGGAGAGTAAAATGAGGTATTTAATAGGAACGAGAGGCTCAAAGCTTGCGCTCGTTCAGACTGATTATGTGATAGATAAGTTAAAAAGAGCATATCCGGATGATGATTTTAAGGCTGTCATCATAAAGACAACAGGCGATATAGAGCAGAAAAAGGCACTCGATAAGATTGGCTCAAAGGGTATCTTCGTAAAGGAGATAGAGGATGAGCTTTTATCGGGAAAGATTCATATGGCAGTCCATTCCATGAAGGATATGCCTGATGAACCGGCAGCAGGGCTTACATTTGCAAAGGCATGGAAGCGCGAGGATCCAAGGGATGTTTTGGTGCTTAAAAATGCGGCTTCACTGGATAAGCTTCCTCATGGTGCCGTGATAGGAACCGGAAGCAAGCGCAGAAAGTATCAGCTTTTAAAGCTGCGTCCTGACCTTAAGGTGGTCGGCATACGCGGAAATATTGATACGAGGCTTCGTAAGCTCTATGATGGTGAAATTATATATGAAGAGGTTGCCGATAATACTGTAAATAACAATGAGATAGCTAACGGAAAACAGAATAAGTATAACGAATATAGGCTGGATGGAATCGTACTTGCGGCGGCAGGAATAAAGCGTATCGGAAGAGAGTCTGAGATCACACAGTACTTTTCGGAGGATGATATGATTCCGGCTCCGGCACAGGGTACACTGGCGCTTGAGCTACGTGCTGACAATGCTAAGCTGATGGCAAAGCTTGATGCTTTGTCAGATGAGAAAACCAATCTGTGCGCAGGCCTTGAGAGAGAATTTTTAAAGCAAATCGGCGGAAACTGTCATCTGCCTGTGGCGGCATATTGTGATATTGTAAGTGAAAAAGATAGCAGACTCAGGTTTCTTGCGATGTTTGGCTCAGAGGATGGAAAACAGCTTGCAAGGACAGAGCAGCTCTTTGATATGACATCAGACAGAAACGATATTGTGGAGCGTGCCGTGCACGATATTCGGTATAAATTGGAAAGTAATTAGGAAAATCATGAGAGAAAACACAGGAAAAGTAGTATTAGTTGGAGCAGGACCGGGAGATACGGGCCTGCTTACTTTAAAAGGAGAAAAATATATAAAACAGGCGGATTGTCTGGTGTATGACAGACTATCGTCACCACAGCTTCTTTCAATGGCAAAGGCAGGCTGTGAGCTTATTTATGTGGGCAAGGAAAATCACAAGCATGTCATGAAGCAGGATGCCATAAACGAGCTTTTGTACGAGAAATCAAAATGTCATGAGCTTGTAGTCCGTTTAAAGGGCGGAGATCCGTATGTCTTTGGAAGAGGCGGAGAGGAAGCACTCTATCTGGTGGAGAGAAATGTGGATGTAGAAGTGGTGCCAGGTGTCAGTTCATCGGTTGCAGCGCTTGCCGCAGCAGGAATACCTATCACGCACAGAGGCATAGCAAAAGGCTTTCAGGTCATCACTGCGCACAGCAGAAAGGATGAGGAGGCAGATATAGATTATTCCCTCCTTACAGATGAGACAATCACCTGCGTATTTTTGATGGGACTTGCGCATGTAAAGAGCATTGCAGCAGGACTCATAAAGGCAGGGCGAAGAGCGGATACTCCGGCAGCAGTCATATCAAACGGCACGCTTGCCGCGCAACGCAAATGTATAGGAACGCTTGCTGATATCGGAGAAAAGATCGAGAAAGCAAAGCTGACATCACCGGCTATAATCGTTGTGGGAGATGTGGTTTCACTGAATGACAGGCTTGATTTCTTTGAAAAAAGACCGCTGTTTGGAAGAAAAATCACGGTGCCGTATATCGAGACGATGGCCGGAACAAACGAATTGATATCAAAATTACAGCAGATTGGAGCAGATGTCACGCCGGTTAAGACAGGTATAATAAAACCGATAATAATTCCTGATTTTATCAATAAAATAAAATCGGCTGACTGGATACTTTTTACAAGCAAAAACGGTGTGAAATCATTTTTCTGTAATCTGGATTTGGCAGGGGCAGACATCAGGCTGATAGCAAATGCAAGGTTTGCAGTAGTGGGAAAAGCTACAGAAAAAGAGCTGGCAAAGCACCATATAAAGGCAGATGTTATTCCGGCAGAACAGACCGGAAAAGGACTTGCGGGAGAATTGAGTTCGCATATGAGCGATAATGATGATGATGAAATCAAAGTCTGCATTTTCTCGGCAAAGGAGGCTTCACCTGACCTTGAGGCAGGGCTTAAAGGTATTTGCGAATTAGAAAAAATTGATGCATATGTAAATGAACAGGCATATGAGAGTATTCCTGAAAGTATTGGAAACAGTATAAGCGAGGTTGTTTTTACAAGTGCATCAAATGTGGACAGATTTTTTGATATGCTGCCGGAGAATACATGCGTAGAAACAGCATACTCGATAGGTGAAAAAACGACAGCCGCATTAGAGCAGTACAATGTCAGAGAGATAGTACAAGCTGATGACAGCAGCTATGAAGCACTGGTAGATAAAATATCTAACTAAAGAGTTTATAAAGCTTAAGAATTTATGGTGACAAAAGTTATATAATCTGAATTTGTCAAAACGCGACAAATGTAATATACTATATCCAACTGAAACATTAACATCATAAAGGAGAAGTACAATGAAAGAATACAGTATAGGTACAAAGTGTGTACAGGCAGGCTATGAAGCCGGAAACGGAGAACCGAGACAGATTCCGATTATCCAGTCAACTACATTCAAATACGACACAAGCGAGGATATGGGAAAGCTTTTTGACCTCGAGGCAGAGGGCTATTTCTACAGCAGACTGCAGAATCCAACCTGTGACACAGTAGCAAGAAAAATCGCAGCTATGGAGGGTGGCACTGCTGCCATGCTCACATCATCAGGTCAGGCAGCCAATTTTTATGCCATGTTCAATATATGTGAGTGCGGAGACCATATCGTGGCATCATCATCCATCTACGGAGGCACCTTCAATCTCATCGCGGTAACTATGGCAAAGATGGGCATCACAGCAACCTTCGTATCACCTGATGCTACAGAGGAGGAGCTCAATGCAGCCTTCAGACCAAACACAAAGCTCATGTTTGGTGAGACTATCGCCAATCCTGCACTTACAGTGCTTGACATAGAGCTTTTTGCCAAGGTGGCGCACGAGCACGGAGTACCGCTTATAGTGGACAATACATTCCCAACACCTGTAAACTGCAGACCTATTGAGTGGGGCGCAGATATCGTCACACACTCAACCACCAAGTATATGGACGGACACGGAGCTACACTCGGCGGAGCAATCGTAGACAGCGGCAAATTTGACTGGATGGCACATGCAGATAAATATCCGGGACTCTGCACACCTGATGACAGCTATCATGGTATCACATATGCAGAGAAATTCGGCAAGGAGGGTGCGTTCATTACCAAATGTACAGCACAGCTCATGCGTGATTTCGGCTCTATGCAGTCACCACAGAATGCATTTATGCTGAATCTTGGTCTTGAGTCACTTCATGTGCGTATGCCAAAGCATGTGGAAAACGGACAGGCAGTGGCAGAATTTCTGGAAAACCATCCAAAGGTTGCCTATGTAAACTACTCAGGGCTTCCTTCAAACAAATACTATGAGAGAGCACAGAAGTATCTTCCAAACGGAGGCTGCGGAGTCGTATCCTTTGGCTTAAAGGGTGGCAGAGAGGCAGCGTCTGCATTTATGAAGGCTTTAAAGCTTGGCGCAATCGAGACACATGTGGCAGATGCGAGAACCTGCTGCTTAAATCCTGCAACAAGCACACATCGTCAGATGAATGATGAGCAGCTTAAGGAGGCAGGAGTACCGGCAGAGCTTATCAGAATAAGCTTAGGTCTTGAGGACAAGGTGGATTTGATTGCAGATATCTCAAACGCACTTGACGCCATAAAATAATACATATATTCATAAAATACACAAAAAAAACAAAATTAGTAAAAACAAAACTTTACGAAATGACTTACTAATGATATAGTAGTGATAGATATGAAAGAGTTTTGATAATTATTTTTTGTGGGAATTATTATGAGTAATAGATTTGAAGATGAAAATAATATAGAGATGGATATAAAGACCGCATTCGCATCCTGGGGGAAGTCTGTATTTAAGTGCTTTCCGCAGGAAGGGCGTTTGAGGTCTTTTTTATCAGAGGATTCATTAGATGACTCAAAAGAGAAAACTGTGGATATTATAAACAATCCGTTTATAGACAGCATGGTTGACAGGGACAATCTGCTGAAGGCGGTTGACCGTATTGCAGCGGGAGAAAAATTTGCTACTGTAGTACTACATGCAAAGGAAGGGACAGATACCTACAGGATATCGTTCAAGTCGGTTTGCTTTGATGAGGATGGCAGAACAGTTGAGGCAATAGGGCTTGCCGAGCAGCTTGATGACCGTCTCAACGAGAGCGAGATGGTGAATGCTTTAGGCAGCAACTTCAACAGTATCTACTATATAGATGTAGACAACAACAAGATGTACCCGTACAGGATGAATCCTTCTGTCCATGCTATGTTTGGAGAAGCGCTTGAAGCAAAACCGGGCTATCAGGAGATGATGGAAAAGTATGTAAATGCTATTGTCTTAGAGGAGGATAAGCTTCACATGCTTTTAGAGACATCAATTAATAATCTGCGCAGGCAGTTTTTGATAAAGGATACCTATCAGCATGATTACCGCATCGTGAGGGATGGACATGTACAGTATTGCAGAGCCAAGTTTGTCAATGTGTCGGGTGTGGGAGAGCTGCACAAGATGATAGCCGGCTTTTCGGATATAAGCCCGGAGAAGCAAAGAGAGCTTGAGCGTATAGCGTACGTGGATACAGTGACCGGAGGTAACAACTACGAGAGCTTTAAAAAGAAGCTGCGTGACAGAAATGTATCAGGGTATCTGATTTCCATGGATATTCACTCCTTCAAGATAGTAAACTCCATCTGTGGTGTGGCAAAGGGCGATGAGGCACTCAGATGGATTTCTGAAAACATACGCGGTGTCGTAGGACATAATGACATATCAGGTCATATAAATGCAGACAGATTTGTTATTTTCTGTGCGGACGACAAGATAAATAAGGTTATCAAAAAGATAGAGACCATCAATTTACAGCTTATTAAGGTCTCAGAATCCTTAAAGCTTCCAAAGATTCAGCCATACTTTGGTGTGACAAAATGGGAGCCGGGCAAAAAGGTTGAGGAAGCCTACAGCGAGGCCAACTTTGCCAAGAATCGTATCAAGGAGCGAAAGGACGTGCTCTATCAGATATACAGTCAGGCCGATACAGAAAGAATTGTCGAAGAAAAGCAGATGGAGGATAACTTCTATAGGGATTTAAAAGACAATCGTTTTGAGATATGGTATCAGCCAAAGTATGCTCCAAAGACCAACAAGCTGGTCGGTGCAGAGGGGCTTGTCAGGTGGAGAAGAGGAAATAATGAGATTATTCCGCCATCCAAATTTATACCGCTTTTTGAAAGAAACGGCATGATTAAGGCGCTTGATGAGTATGTGTTCCGCGAGGTGTGTACACACCAGAAACGATGGCTTGATGAGGGCAAAAAGATAGTTCCTATCTCGATAAACCTGTCCAGAGCGAGCCTGTACTTTGAGTCTGTGGTCAAAAGATATCATGATATAGCAAGAAGAATCGGTGTATACACTCATCTGGTGCCTATAGAGATTACAGAGAGTGCAGCCGTCGATAATGATGAAATCAAGAGTATTGCGGATAGGTTCCATGGCAATGGATTTCCGCTTTTGGTTGATGATTTTGGCTCAGGCTATTCATCACTTGCCACACTCAATATGAAGTGCTTTGATACACTCAAAATCGACAAGAGCCTGATTGACTATATAGGAGATTCAAATGGTGAGAGGCTGCTTGTGCATACGATAGCGCTGGCAAAGGAGCTGGGAATCTGTGTGACTGCCGAGGGTGTTGAGAGCAGAGAGCAGGTAGAGTTTTTGAAGAATATAGACTGCGACAGTATACAGGGCTTTTATTACTCAAAGCCGCTGCCATTAGCAGAGTATGAGATGCTTTTGGAGGCATGATAAAAGAAAATATAAGCAATATAAAAGAGCCGGTCACGTGACCGGCTCTTTTGAGGGGAGTATAAATAATTAATAAGAGGTATAACATTGAAAAGATTTCTCTCTTCGCAAAATATTATAAAATAACAGTAATTAAAAAGCAATACTTTGAAACACAAAATAATATAATCTTAATAAAATGGGGTGATTCGTTAAAGAATTAAAGTACTAAAGTGCCAAAGAGCCAAGCACCGGTATAATGATTTTGGTAATTTATCATGGTTCACATCTCATAATAAAATGAATATCATAATGTAAATTCGTAT
>ERZ1026854.943-NODE-943-length-19506-cov-15.486967_pt1 | contig 19506 bp, 9 predicted proteins | sample MGYA00380157_ERZ1026854 | MGnify/ENA primary metagenome ERZ1026854 (study PRJEB33269, sample SAMEA4719793) | human gut metagenome | biome: human-associated habitat; feature: organic feature; material: feces | place: Cameroon | collected 2013-10 ...
ACTACTTGTCTGTTTATGTAAAATCTTTCAAAGAACTCTTTCTTTATTGCTTCGATTAATGCTTGATTTCTCAAAAGCGAGTGCAAAAGTACTAACTCTTTTCGAAACAGCCAAATCTTTTGAGGAAAAACTTTCATTTTTAGCTATATTTTAACAGTCTTAAACATTTAGAAGGCCTTAATATGCCATTTCTCATTAATATATATATACGCACATATACGCATGACGCATGCATACGTGTTACGTGCACCTGTGCATGCACAATTACCTAAAGTGCATATACAGATGATCATCCCCATACATGCATAGATGAATGAATACATGCATAGATGAATAGTTGAATTTACATACACAGCTACTTGTACATGAGTCATAGTGGTAATAAAACTCCAGCACTGGCTGAAGCCCCTCCATTCAAGCAAAAAATCTATACTTTTCAAAATGTAAAGAAATCACATATCTACGAAACTGTTTACCAAAAACTACGAAACCGTTTACCTATATCTACGAAACCGTTTACCTATATCTACGAAACCGTTTACCTAAATCTACGAAACCGTTTACTTCGAACTTTGTAACTTATTGAAAATCAATATATTGAAATTTCCGTAATTATAATAATAATCTAATTTATAATTATAAAAAGAAATTTACTTTTTTGAAGGAAAAATATAAAGTACTGATTACTAGATACTTATAAGAAGCCAGGTAAACGGTTTCGTAGATATGACAAGAGAGCAATGTAAAAATTACTTGTGTTTATCAGGCTTTTTAAGCATTTCCGCCCGGCAAATTCAGAAATATAAAGGCTAACATGCAGTATATCAATAAGTTAACATAAACCAGGTAAACGGTTTCGTAGATTATATATAGTAAATCCATCTTTTTAATCATGACATATTTTTATGCTCGAAAATGAAAAACGTAACAATCTGAACATCAGTGTATTAGCAAGTATAAGGTAAATGGTTTCGTAGATATGTAAGCATTTTCAATCATTATATCTACGAAACCATTTACCTTGAATGATATAAGCATCTGATAAACAGATAGATAGCGAAAATAAACTTTTGCATTTTAAAAGAGTTCTGTTTTTACCTTTATACCTTTTTGAGTGTATGTAAAGTACTGAAATATAGTATGTTATGTGTTTTATAGTAAATGGTTTCGTAGATATAGCCAAAAGAGTCGCAAATAAAAGCCATATAAAGCTATATTTGCGACTCTTTATAGGTTTACCCCTCGTAGAAAGTTGGAGCGAAGGAGCCTACACATTTAAAGTATTCCTGGGCAACTTTCTCCACTCCCAGTGTTTTGAGTAATTCAAAGTCTTCTTTTGAAGCCTTGACGCAGAACCTCTGATTTTTCATGCCGAGGAATTTCACCCTCTTGAGTAAGGCTGCTTGTGAAGGATCAATTATCATGGAGAGGAATTCTTTCCATTTGTCCTCCCCACCCTTTTCCATTTCTATCTTTGAATTTTCTGCCGTTGCTACATGGGCAAACAAGTCGCCCATTACAGGCTCCTTGCTCTGAGGCAGTCCTTGCTTATCCTTATCCAAGACATTGCCATTGATATGGGCTTTTCCCAAAGCAGTTCTCTTGATTTTGAATATCAGTGCTTCAGGATTGCCTCTTGACTGTCCCCTCTTATATACGGGTGTACAGTCGGTGAACATGATATCAACCTTGTCTTCCTTGCTTAATTTGGCAAAATCTTCCTGCACCGCATCCAATACTTGCTTTTTAAACTGCGAGAATTTCGGATACTGTTCTTCTATAACAGTTCCGTCTTCTGCAATTTTAGCCATGCCCAGGTATTCCTTCAATTGCATGAATGGCACCTTTATGGTCATTTTCCCATTGTTTATTCCCATTTGGCGCAGTAAGAACAGATATATTCTAGGAGTGTTCTGCCTGCTTGCATATCGTGCAATCAAGGCGATGTGATGGATGAATCCTTGGCTCATGTCGAAGGCATATTTGGCAACAACTGGGTCAATCTTCAGCTCAACCTCTCCTTTAGACCTGTCGTATGTGACACCCTGCTTGGTGGTATAACCATTGGTTACGATATCTTCTGTTATGTTAGAAAAGACGTGCTGTATGACGGCCTTGCCATCTATCTTGATTCTGACGCTGAAGTCCAGAAGCTCCTTCAGGGTTTTGCGCAGATCCTTATAGTGGCTTGATTCAATACCTAATTCATTCAACTTCAGTTTGATTTTAGGTACATTCATGGCAACATGTTCTTTATCTACTTCAAACATATAGTCTGAGCGCAGATTCCCTTTCTCACGCTTTTCGTTGAAGAATCTCGTTACATATTCCTGTAGATGCGAGCTTACGCAAAACAATATATGCTGTTGTGCGAGCGTACATTGTTTATCTATCTTTGTGAAGCTGAATGGAGTATTAATCCATTGTTCACCTGCATTGGGCTTTGCTATTTCCTTTTTTTTATCTGCCATATCCGGTATCTTGTCTAAATGTACTTATGCTCTATATAAGTACTTATATTCTATATATTTGTTGCAAAAGTAAGTAAAATACCTGATATTAGAAAATATATCTACCTTTTTTTTATGTGAAGAGACAAAATCTTCAAGTTTTAACAAAAATATGACTCATGTTTTGCATGCCATGCCTCCAGTTGCCAGCCTCCAGTTTACCATGCCTCCAATTGATCGGCAATTTCGGGCATTTTATCCTTGGAGAACACAGGATTCTTGCCTTCCTTCTTCTGCTGTCGATAGTCTTGCAGCAGGAAAACAGCGTGACGGGACAGCAAAACGATGGCCACTAGATTGCAGAGAGTAAGAAGCGCCATCGTGATATCGGCAAAGCTCCATGCAAAATCCAATGATACCACAGCACCAATCATCACCATCGCAGCTACGGCAAGGCGATAGATAAATACGCCCAGTTTGGAATCCTTGATATATCTCACGTTTGTCTCGCCATAATAATAGTTGCCGATGATGCTGCTGAAGGCAAAGAGCCATATCATCACAGCCACGAAAGGATTGCCGATGCTTCCTATCTCATGGGTCAGGGCATCCTGCGTAAGCTGGATACCATTGGATGCTGTGACGTCTACCCCACTCACCAGGATGATGAATGTCGTACAGGAACATACCACCAGGGTATCCGTAAACACGCCCAGTGCCTGGATGAGTCCCTGTTTCACTGGATGGCTCACCGTGGCCGCCGCAGCCGCATTAGGAGCACTACCCTCGCCTGCCTCATTGCTGAACAGGCCTCGCTTGATGCCCTGTATCACTGTTACGCCAAGCACTCCGCCCGCTGCCTGATTGAATCCGAAGGCATTCTCCACAATGGTGAGCAATACCTGAGGCAAGCAGGTGATGTTCCAGATTACTACGCCCACGGCTATCAGTAGATAGATGATTGCCATCACTGGAACCACCGTGGAAGAAAACTTAGCCACTCGCTGGATACCGCCGAAGATGATGAGCAGCGTGAGCAGCGTGAGCACGATGCCCATGGTGGCAGGCTCTATGCCGAATGCCTTCTGCCATGCCAGACAGATGGTGTTGCTCTGCACGGAATTATAGGCAAAACCGAAGGTGATGATCATCAGCACGGCAAAGAGGATACCCATCCATCCCTTGCCCAATCCATACTTCATATAATAGGCTGGTCCGCCATAGAAGGAAGTCTTGCCCTTACGCTTGTAAAGCTGGGCAAGCGTGGATTCGATGAAGGCTGATGCGGAACCCAGCAAAGCCAGCATCCACATCCAGAACACGGCTCCCGGACCGCCAACACTGATGGCAGTGGCCACCCCCGCAAGATTACCCGTACCAATTCTGCTTGCCAATGCCACCACGAATGCCTGGAAGGAAGAGATGTGCTTCATCTCTCCATCCACCTTCACATCCATCGACAACTCATCCTGCCCTATCTCGTCTGGCTGAACCTTATCGGGATGGAGCAGCAGCCTCACCATCTCCCTGATGAGACGAAACTGCACGAAACGGGTTCGCCAAGTGAAAAACACGGCACAGCATATCAAAACGGCGATGATGATATACGACCAGAGAAAATCGCTAACTTGAACAAAGATGTTCTGAATTGAATCTATCATTTTTTATCTGCTAAATATCTGTATATATTATCTTTCCGGCTGCAAAATTACTAATTTTCTCTCAATAAACGGGCCATAATGGGCAATAATCGGCAATAATCGGAGGAAATAGCTTATAATTTTGTTGCAGATACTTAGTTCAGCCATCTGAAGGCATACTTTTCATACGTTTTAAAGCCCTTTTTAGAAGTCTGCAAACATGTTTGCATGCTTGCATGTTTGCTTGCAAGCATGTTTGTTAACCTACATGTTTGCATGTTTGTTAACCCGCATATAGAAAGCATTTATACTTGAAAACCAATATATTAGTAATTCTGCAAACATGTTTGCATGCTTGCATCCAAACATGTTTGTGTGTTTGCATGCAAACATTTCGGCATATTTTCTTGGTTATTTCAATTAATTCATGTACCTTTGCACGCAGTTTAATATTTAAAAGTCAAAGACATGGAAAATAAACTGAAAATGATCTTGGCTATCGTCAATAATAAAGGTGGCGTAGGCAAAACAACAACAGTGCAGAATCTTGCCACTGGCATGTTACGGAAGGATAAGAATCTAAGAATCCTCGAGATAGACTTGGATCCTCAGTGTAACTTAACTCTTCTGAATCATGCGCCAGAAGATTGTGCCACTGTTTTTGATTCGATGATAGCCTGCAAGGGGTTGCCCATCTATAAAAATGGGGTAGGGGTGTATTACGTTCCAGGTTCTGCCAAGATGCAGGATGTGGATCCTTTCCTGCAGAACACGGGTGCACCACGCCAGGTATTGGGAGCTTGTCTCAACAGCGACTGCATGGATTTCACGGGCGAGGGCATCGGCAATCCTATCGACTATTTCGACTACATCTTCATCGACTGTCCGCCAGCCCTGTCACAATCTACCTATAATGCCATGGTGGTAGCAAGTCATCTGCTGGTTCCGGTACAGATGGAAGGACTTTCTGTAAATGGTTTGGCGGCAGTGCTGGCAGCCATGGAGGAGGTGAAGAATGGCAGGTTTGCCCTGAACAAGGAACTGGAGCTTCTGGGTCTGTTGCCTGTTATGCTGGACGAGCGTCCACGCATCGTGCGTTCGGCAATGGAATATCTTCGGGAGAATTATGGCGAGAAGGTATTGTCGCATGGAATCCGCCGTTGCGTCAAGGTGAACGAGTCGCAGACTGAAATGACGGATCTCTTTCATTATGCGCCTTATTGCTCGGCAGCTATAGATTATGAATTGGTTATCAATGAATTGTTTAATATCTAGATAAATTAGGAAAAATGGGAAAGGATTTTCATGCAGCTTTCAGTAATATGAATAAAGCTGTTCGCCCAGGAGTTGGGCAATCTGCAGTTGGGCAGTCTGGTATAACTCAGCCAGGTGTAGCACGGCCAGGTATAACTCAGCCAGGCGTTGTGCAGCCAGTAGGGGAGACGGATAAAAAGAAGGTAACTCAGGTAGAGAAGAGGAAATCGATGCATGGAGTTCAGACATATCTGTCGGATGAGGAATATGAACAGCTTATGCTGACGAAGGTTAGAACCAAGAAGAAATACGAGGATATCCTTCGGGAAGCATTGGTGCAGTATATGAATAATCTATAGTCTGTTTGCTTTCAAACATGTTTGCATGCAAGCATGTTTGAAAGCAAACATCTTTTCTAAATCTCTCCATCTTGGTAGGTTGTTAAGTATAACTCATGAAAAAAATGCATTTCCAAATGCTCAATCTAGAACTGGAAAAGCTTGATTTTTATGGAATTTAGGACGTAAGGAGTACTCGTGCTAGGTTGAATTTGGTATGACCGTACGGTCGTATGGCTACGACTGTACGGTTACACATGGTATGCTCGTACAGTCATAGCGCTACGACTGTACAGTCGTAGGGTTCTTAACCGTACGGTCGTAGAAATAAGAATTTATCCTATAAATTGTGTTTTTAGTTAACTGTCTGATAGATAAGAATATACGAAATTTAGCCATATTTCCTGTTTTCCAGGAGAAATATTTTCAGATTGAAAAAATGGGAGATATAGAAGGTTTATTGGCATGTTTTGTGCGTTTTTTTGATATTCTACATAGGAGAATATTTTAAATCAGAGATTAAAGCTACCAGTTATCTCTGTTTTGCAACCGCATATACCTGAATCTATATATTTTATCCTTTCATTGGCTTTTTAGGTGTTGCCTAATTTTAAAAAAATGATTATATTTGCAGAAAAAAGCACTACATTATGCAGATGCTGATTGTATAATTTAAATAGAATTTGTCTATGAAAAAGAATCTATTGTTTGTTTTCATGTCGTTATTATTATTGGCGGCATTGATATCGTGCTCGTCTTCTGATGATGGTGAAGGGAAGGTGCCTTTCTCTTCCTCTCAAATTGTTGGAACCTGGCAGACTGCAGGGCAAGGCGATACTTATTATGTGTTCAAGTCTGATGGTACAGGTTTGTATGTTGATACAAAGTCTATCAATTTCACCAACTATGTAGCAGAAACCCGCTGTTTTCGTTATTCTTGTGATGATTCCAAAAAGTCGATTCGTCTGGAGTTTACAGATGACAAGGGAGACCATTCTCAAACTTTAGGCAATGCTAAAATGGAATATGGCGTTTTAAGTTTCAGCGAAAATGGTAAGAGTATTGATTGTTATGCTCTTGAAGAGCCTAAGTGGTTTGTAGAGATAGTACCTGATGGCATTCAGGAAAAGGAGAGTAGTAGTGGATTGATGTATGCTTGCAGCAGGTTTGGTGGTTCTTTCCGGATTCGTCTGAATCCTCTTTGTATTTGGCACGAGTCTGCAGGTAGTGTGAGTCTTAGTATGAGCAGGGATGAGAGTTTGGGAAATGCTTACCGTTTTCACATGATAACAGAAAATGAATCTCAGCATAACTATCTCTTTGATTTTGATGCCTATAGGGTTGATGGCGAGAATTTGCATAGGATGCTTGTTGGTCTGACGGATGCTTCAGGTAAAAGTGTATATCAAACCCAGTTCTATATATCACAGGATGGTTCTGACTTCAGCAATCCTAGTGTGGTGGGTTCTTGGAATCGTCGCAACTATGATTATCAGACGGAGTCCGATTATTATTTTGTTTTTAAGGAGAATGGTACTGGTATCATGGTAAAAGATCCAGATTCCTATGAATCTGATAAGGGAGTAGAAAGTTCCTTTACCTATATCTACAATCCTATGTCCAAGAGCATAGCTATGATATATAGTGATGGCAGCAAGGATGAAATACAGGATGTGGAAATCCTGAACAAGAGCAGTTATGAAGACCAATTGACGGGTGTACTAGTATCAACTCATGAGAAATTGACGCTTGTGTCTCACGAATACGCCTTTTGCAGGATAGAATACAAGAGCCTTGATGCAGAACTCTCACATATAGGAGGTTTGTCAGATAGTGAGATGGCTTATATCTGCTATACGAACGAGGACAAGACTTTGCGTTTTGAAATCACTCCAAAATACTATTTTCACAGGTCTGTAGCTGAAGAATGTGATTTTGAACTGAATACATATTCCGGGGGATCCAGTGCCACCTATAAGTTAACAAAAGGTGTTCCTACACTTCTTACTGTTACGATACCTAAGACATCTGGGTATGGTGGCAATTATGATGTTGTAATAGAAAAAAAGCAAACATCCCTTTCCTATGGTGCTTTGGTACGTATTCCTATCAGGCAGGAATATAAGCATGTAGAACCACAGCCTGATCCGGATACCCCTGATACTCCAGGTGGTTCTGATGAGGAATCTACATTTGTCATCTATCCACATATGGAAATCAATGATCCTCATTGCACAGCAAGATATATGACATGGGATGAAAAAATTCGTCATTATCAGGAATACGAATCCGGGCTGAAGGTGAAAAAGGATGCTCGTGGCAGATATACGGCTTCTATTTATGGAACTAGATATACGCTGTATAAAGGACGTAATTCCTTGAGATTGTTGAGAGAAAATTGTAAGGGGCATGCCACTCAGTATGGTGTAGCTACTTCCTGGTCTTACGATCAGCTTGAAATCATCATGCATTATACCATTACGGAATAAAGCTTCGTTGCTGATGAAAGTACTTACGATAGCCATCGAAGCCTATATGCTCTAAAAATAGCGTTTATTCCGGCTCAGGGGAGAATGTCCGTGTATAAGACAATCTCCCCTGAGCCCTCTTTTCACGGCGATTACCATTCCAGAGTCTGCAACAAAGATAAAAAGTGCATTCTATAATTATGACAACCTGAAAGAAACCAGAACTGATCACGGAGATTCATCCATCTGACAGAACACTCATCTAATCGTTAAAATATAATAAACTTCCATCTAAAATATAAAATATTCGAATAATGTTCTTAAATTTGCAATCAATATTCGAATATTGAAAACATAATTCGGACACAGAGAACTTTTTTATTAACGTCTTTAACTTCTAAGATTTATGAAGAAAGAATATTTACTCATCATCGCATTGGCTTGCGGATCGTTGCCTAGCATGGCAGCCATCGGGTCAGGCAGTAGTTCATCGACCAAGAATGTCACCATCGACAGTTTGCAGTGGACGTTAGTAGACTCCACCCAGACTGCCACGCTCTATCGGTATGGCAAGAAGGGCGACACTGCCATCATCCCGGAGACAGTGGAGTATGGCGGCAACACTTACCAAGTGGTGGCTATCGCAGCTCCTAACTCCAGAGTTTTTTATGACACATATAAAAACATCAAGCATGTGTCTTTACCTAAGACGCTACATATAGTGGGAGACAATGCATTTAGCAATTGTACAAACCTGAAGGCAATAAACCTGAATGAAAATGTTGACTCAATAGGTCACCATGCATTTTATAATTGTACCAGTCTAAAAAGCATCACTGTTCCTTCCAAGATAAAAGTGCTTGGTGAATATTGTTTCCATCACTGTGATAATATGGAAGAAATCAACCTACCAGAAGGACTCACCACAATATTACAAGATGCCTTGTCATGGAACGCCAAAATTCAAAAGCTTACCATACCTTCAACGGTGACATACATGGGTAATTGGGCCCTATATGCCAACAACTCCCTCAAAACCTTGCACATGAATACCAACACTGCTCCACAATTAGGACAAGAAGTCTTTGGAAGTTGTAGCAACCTACACATAATTTATGTGCCAGAAGGTTGTGCCAGCAATTATCGCAATACCGAAGTCTGGAAGAACTATATCATAGCCCCAGGCAAGGGATTGGCAATAGACATCGACCTGACCACACCAGGCGAACTGGGTAACGAGATATTGAAGTTGACCGAGAACATCAGCGATGTCAACATCCTCAAGATCAAAGGTGAACTCAATGATGATGACATCTACAACATTCAGAATCGAATGCCTAATCTGATAGAGATTGACTTGTCGGAGGTAGACATGAAGTCATTGCCTAGCAGTATGTTTTATAACAGAGAGGCTATTCGCCGAATTGTATTGCCAAATAGCCTTGTTACCATTGGTGAAAATGCGATGCAATACTGCCACATGCTAGAAAGCATCACCATCCCAAAGGGAGTTACTAACATTGGTAATAGAGCCTTTTATGATTGTTCTTCTCTTACAGACGTACAATTGCCAACAGGACTTACTTACCTGGCAAGCTATTGTTTTTACAATTGCACATCAATGACGAGCATCACGTTGCCAGAAAGTGTAACATCCATTGGCGAGGCTGCCTTTAAGGGATGCAGCAACTTGCAGAACATCAGCCTGAGCAAAAGCCTCATCTCTATTGGCGACAATGCTTTCAGCAGATGTACTCGTCTAACAAGCATAGAGCTGCCTGCCACATTGCAGAACATTAAAAGTCATGCATTCGAATATTGCACAGGCTTGGAGAAAATTACCATCCCAGAATCGGTAAGAGATATTTTTCGCTCATTCTACAATTGTGATAACCTGAAAGAGATTACTTGTCTTGCCATGCAACCACCATTGGTTGGCGACAACAATCCATTATACTATGTGAACATGGAGGGCAAAACCCTCTACGTGCCAAGCATCACCATCAACAGCTATAAGCAGACACGTGGTTGGGATGCCTTCACCAACATCAAGCCGCTGGATTACTTCCCAGGCGAATTGCATGTTACCAAGGACTTCACCATTTACCTGCCAAACAACCTGACTGAGAAGGACAAAACAAAGGTGGACTTCTACAACGATAACGGAACTAGCGGTCACCTCACCGTGAATGGCAATAGCACACTCTCGATGAGCAGCTTTGACATCACTTACGATAATTTCTACAATTATGGTAGCCACAACGGAAGCCCTGCACATGCCAGCCTTATCAATGAGGCAAACATGCGTGCCGACAACGTAAGCGTAAATCTGAAGGTAAGAAAGAACAAATGGAACTTCATCTCCCTGCCTTTCGATACCAAGATTAGCGACATCAAGTGCCTCACAGACGATACCCAGTGGGTAATACGCAAATACTCGGGCGAGGCACGCGCCAAGGCTGAAAAGAGTAATACCTGGCAAGACATGACTGCCGACAGCACCCTGCACGCTAACGAGGGCTACATCCTGCAATGCAACAACAGCGATTCATGGGACAAGGCTGTCGTCTTCCAGTTCACAGCGCAAAATAATGGCAACAAGAACCGCATTTTCGCATCTGCCAACCAGAAGGTGGCAATGAAAGAATATGTGGCTGAGTTCGCCCACAACCGTAGCTGGAACCTCCTCGGCAACCCATATCCAGCCTACTTCGATACCAGATACCTCGACTTCACCGCACCTATCACCGTATGGAATATGTACAATAGCACCTACGAGGCATATTCTCCTGTAGATGATAGCTACATCCTGACACCAGGAGAGGCATTCTTCGTACAGCGACCTGTGGACCAGGCTGAGATTACCTTTGATGTAGAGGGCAGACAGCATAACTTCACAGTACGCACCATCGAGCCAGCCACACGCGCCAAGGCGATAGACCTGGTAGATGCCAACCGTGAGGTATACAACCTGAGCCTCAGCAATGGCGAGACCTCAGACCGCACCCGCATCGTGATCAATCCTAAGGCAGAAATGAGCTACAACGCTGCCTACGACGCTGGTAAGATGATGAGCGAGCGCACCCTTACAGCACAGCTCTACACCATCGGTGATGATATCGACTACGCCATCAACGAGCGTCCTCTTGGCGACGGCATTTTCCATATCGGAGTCCGATTTGCAGAGAACGGCACCTATACCCTAGCCCTGGAAGGCGACAAGACAGCCATCCTCACCGACCACCAGGAAGGCAAGCAGGTAGAGCTGGATGCCAATGGCTACACCTTCACAGCCAAGGCTGGTGAATGCCGTGACCGATTCACCATCTCATGGTCTAACGGCGGCGTTACAGGCATCAATGGCATCTACCAGGATACAGAGCTAAGCAACATGAGCGTATTCTCACTGGATGGCAAGATGCTGAAAGGCAACAGCCACATCAACGCCCATTCCGATATGCCTGCCGGCACATACATCATGAAGAAAGGCAACAAGGCACATAAGGTAAATGTGAACCGATAAAGAGTAAAGATCTATAAAGTAAGCACTATCATGAAACATAAGATATTTTACATCCTGTTTCTGTGTACCCTGATGCCGTTGGCTGCATGGGCGCAGGCTGGTGGGGGATACAACCCACCTAACCCTGGCGATCCAGACGCACCCAACGACAAGGATGTATACAAGCTCACGTTGAGTGCGACACCCAAAGGGAGCAGCAGCTTCAATCGCAACGAGCAACAGCAAGTTACGGCTGGCAAGGAAGTATACATAGAAGCTTATGCCAGCACGGGCTACAAGTTTGTGGCATGGCTATGCGATGGCGACACCCTGTCGAAATCGAGAGGTTTCTATTATATCATGCCTCAGAAGAACGTAGCTCTGACTGCCGTGATGCGCTATTACCCTGACAGCCCTGGTGACCCTGAGACACCCAAGGCTAGATATCAAGTAAAGGTAAAGGCTGAGCCTGCTAATGCCGGCAGCTTCAACTTCTCCAACCAGCAGTTGGAGGCAGGTAGCGACATCGACATCTGGGCATATGCCAACACGGGCTATCAGCTTAAGCAATGGCTCGTGGGCGACAGCGTGGTAAAGGGCACCAACTTCCTGATGTACAAGGTACCTAATAGAAATAGCGAGGTAGTGGCGCAGTTCATATACAACCCTCAAAACCCAGAGAACCCTAAGAAGAACTACTGGAACAAGGAGACGGGCGAGGTCATCATAGACGACTTTACGGAAGGCAACCTGAAGTCTACCATCGACAATACCACAGGCAACTACAGCAGTCAAGACGTGCAGATGATTACCGTGGCAGGCAAGATCGGTGGCGGAGACTTCAGCGTAACCAGAGACTTTAGCAACTGTACGCTGATAGACATGAGTCGTACCAGTGGCATTGACAATGTGCCATCCTATGCTTTTTACAACACAAATGTAGAAAACGTATATCTGCCATCCTGCATTGAGAAGATAGGTTATCGTACCTTCGCTGGATGCAAGAGCTTGTCGGCAATCACCCTCTATGCCATGACTCCGCCAGAGGTAGACAAGGAAACCTTTTACGAGGCCAACGAGGGATTCGTGGTATACGTACCTGCATCTGCTCTGGCCAGATACCAGGCAGACAAGACCTGGGGTGAATTCAACCTCATGCCGATACAAGACGACATCCATGCCCTGCAAGTATCTCTGCCACAAGGCACCGATGCCAAGGTATATAGCCAGATGTGGATAGAATTGACCAACACCAAGAGCGGTCAGAAGATGCACTATGTAATGACGGGGCGTGACAGCTACACCTTTGCCAATCTCATCAAAAACACCACCTGGAACGTGACCCTGAGAAATGCAAGGGGTGACATCTTCGCTGAGATTAACAATGTGGAGGTGAAAGACGAGGACGTGAAGGTAAGTTTCAACCAGCTAGCCGTGCCACAGCAGCTCAGCCTGAGCGTGGCAGCCCCTGACGGAACTGATGTGACCAGCCAGACGCAGGTGACATGGACCGACCAGGAGGGCAACTATCTGGCACAAAGCTTTGCGATGGGTGGACTGCTGGCAGGCAGCAAGTTGAACTACAGCTTGTCGCTCAACGAGCAGCTAGCCACCCAGTATGCCATCCCAGGGAAGACAGAATGCACCGTGAAAGAGCAGGACAACAACATCAAGATACAGTTGCAGCCACTGCCTAGCGTCAGCCTATCGGGCAAGGTGACTGACCTCGTAGCTAAGAGCGGTATCAGCGGAGCCATCATCACGGCATCACAGACCTTTGATGGCAAATATACCAAGACCGTGAGCTCCAAGGCAGACCAGGAGGGCAAGTTCAGTCTCAACATGAGCAACGTGCCTACACAGCTCACCATAGCCGCCACCGACTATGTGAGCCAGAGCATCGACTGCACCGACCTTTTGAAGGACCAGGCTGCCAGCGTAGAGCTAGGCGATGTGGCACTGAAGCCTATCAGCGGTGCTACCTTATCCCTCAAGTTCAACTATAAGCGATGCAGCGACAGCGGGGAGGAGGCAGAAGGCGCACAAGGTTGGTTTAGCGACTACAACAACGTGGTGTTCGGCATCTACAACAAGACCCAGAAGAAGAGCATCAAGCAGTTTAGCGTGCAGTATCCACAGATTGTGCTGCTGGAGGAAGTAAGCGAGGGAGACCAGCTAGAGCTGACCGCCACCAGTAAGAGCGAGGCATTCATGCCAGTCACCACCACAGCCACCATCGACAACAAGCTGCAAGCCACAGTCACCTTCAACGTGGCAGAGCTGGGCAAGATAGAAGCCACCTACAGCAAGAACTACAATGTCTCTGTTGTAGGCTCACTTTACGACGCAGCAGGCAAACTGCAGAAGACCAGCGAGTATGCCAACGCATCACTCACCTTCAGCAACCTGAGCGATGGTTACTATACCCTGCTGAGCATGGGCAAGAGCAAGCTATTCAATACCGTATACCAGTTGAACGAGCTGAAACAGAGCGGACTGAAGGAGGGCACCGACTACATCCTGAGCAATATCAAGGTGGAGAGTGGCAACATATCCAAGCTCAGCATCAGCGAGATACCTACCCTCAACGAGAGCAAGCTTTACTTCACGGGCGACAATACCTCGTTCACCGTCAACAAGCAGAGCATTGTGGCAGGCAACTACATCACCCTGACAGGCAAGGTGGACTTTAAGCAAGCCTATGCCAAGAAGGTAAGCAATGTAAGCCTCGTGGTGGATATTCCGGATGCATGCTCGTTCGTTGAGAACTCTGTGATGGTGGGCAATAGCACCAGCAACTATGTATTGGAAGGCAATCGCCTCACCATCCAGATGGCTCGCTATACCGACCGTGTGCGCTTCTGCGTAATACCAACGCAGGGAGGCGAGTATGCCCCAAGCGCCCAGATAGAGTTTGACCTGAACGGCAACACCATGAGCCAGCCTATCGGCTCAGCCTCTTACACAGCAAAGGACCTCTCCATCAGCGTGCCAAAGACCGTGGCAAAGACCAGCGTAAGCATCAGCGGCATGGCGATAGGCAGATCTGAGGTAAAGGTATATGATGGCGATGTATTGATAGGTCAGACCACTTCACTGGCCAACGGTATGTGGACAATAGAATGTAAACTAGATAATCCATACAATTTATCAATACATCACATAAAAGCAGAAGCAATAACATCAAAGGGATTAAGTCTATGGACAAATACTGTAGATGTAATGTATGACCAAGAGGCTATAGAAATATCTAAAGTACATATGTATCATCATAATCCAGAGATGAATACTACCTATGATGTTGTATTTGATTATCAAAATCCGACTCCACCACAACAATATACATATTATATTTATAATAAGGAATTTTCCTTTACTATAGATTTTACAAACAATGACACAACAAAAATCAAAGATGTAATACTGTATGTACAAACTGGTGACGGCAATTGGAAATCACTTCCAACTACATTTAACAAGATTAAAGAATGTTGGACTGCATCTAGTGAATTTGGCAATATGTATGATGGAAATATTCCGAGAAATGTAGGAATTGGCTACAGAGTAGTTTCAGATATTAGATTCGACACACGTAGTGTAACGGAATTCTATAATAACAATATGGACGAAACAACATATTTCAAGTCATCAATTACTGATATTGAAAATAACTATTCAAAAATCAATGATTTGGAAATAAGCTCTGCTACCTACAAAGAAGAGTTTGACAACTTGATGAATGAGATGTTAAAAACAGATAACTGGGAAAACATTTTACCACATGTTGACATTTCGTTAGACGAAAATATAGTGAAAGAACGACTAACTTCAATAAAGGGCTCTACATTGACTGATGAAAAATTCTTCGAGAATTTGGAAAATGGCTTTAATCTTGAAGGTAAGCAAGAATTCACTTATGGTGACTATACTATCAAATACGATAATTGTGAAGATATACAAACTTCAAATTTGAAAGAATATACAAAATATACAACATGTGAAGGTAAAGAAATATATGTTCTTGCTAGAGACAATAAGTTTGAGTATATAGACTTGCAAAACAAACTGCATGTCTGTCTAACCATATCAGGAGACATGCCAGCACGTATGAGCTCAAGAGTTTCGGATGAAGGCGGCATCAAAGACATCAAAGCATGGATTGCAAAACTATATGACATAGGACTACAAATAGGGCAAAAGAAAAACCCAATTGAAGATGTTATAAAAAACACAGAAATAAAACATCAAGAAATTTTGGATCGTCTAGCGGAATTAAAAGGTTATGCTGATGACTATAAAAGCAAAAATCTTATGTTATCATATGAGGGTGTTCAAGAAGAAATAGCCAAGGCATCTAAAAACTTGGCTAAAACTGGAAAATACTTAAAATGGTTGAAATTCTTACAACGCTCTCTACCTATACTAAATGCAGTACAATTCATTGGAAGTATGCAAGCTGACTTGAACGACTTGATAAATCTGTATTATTCGGTACCAGAACCTTGTGATAGCGATGACATTCGAGCAAATAATATTAAAAGAGATATCATATTACTTGGTACAGGAGCAGGTGCTTATGCAGTATGTCAGGCTACATTAATCGGTTCAAGTATAGGAGCATTAATTCCATCTGTGGCTTTAGCAACGCATACATTAGGAACTTCTCTTGCAATAGAAGCTGCTCTTATCACAGCTCAAGTTTTCGCAGCATGGGCATACGAAAGAAGCATGTTACATTATAAAGAGGATTTTGAGTCAAGAATCAATGAACTAAAATGCTACGATCGTAAGAATCCAAACCCTATACCAAACCAACATCAAGGGGGAGGAACAACTCCTAGAATTGACCCTTCGGGCTATGTATACGAGGCTGTGGCTTCTAACCGTGTACAGGGCGTGACTGCCACCTGTTACTACAAGGAAATGGTGGAAGACATGTATGGAGACCTGCATGAGAACATCGTGAAGTGGGACGCTGAGGAATATGCACAGCAAAACCCTCTCTTTACGGATGAGAACGGCTTATACCGCTGGGATGTACCTCAGGGTATGTGGCAGGTGAAATTTGAGAAGGAAGGCTACGAAACAGCCTACAGCGAATGGTTGCCAGTACCTCCACCACAGTTGGAGGTCAACGTCGGCATCAAGCAGAACGTACAGCCACTGGTCAAGGGAGCCAAGGCTTATGAGCAGGCGATAGAATTGGAATTTGACAAGTACATGATGACCGAGACCCTCAACGAGGAAAACATCATCGTGATGGAGGGCGACAAGGCCGTGAAGGCACACGTCAAATACCAAGACCTGGAGACTAGCGGCAGCGACGACAAGACGACCTATGCTAGAAAGATAAGAGTGGAGGCAGAAAAGCCTTTCGAAGCGAAAGAAGTTCAAATCTTCGTCAGCAACAAGGTAAAGAGCTATGCAGGCATACGCATGCAGGAAGACTACACACAGACCTTCGGTATCGAGCTAGAGGTGAAGGAGATAGCATGCGACAGCATTGTACAAATCACCTATGGTGAGCCTACCGCCCTGACCATTCAGGTACTGCCTGTAGCAGCCGCAGCCGGCAGAACTCTACAAGTAAGCACATCATCCAGCATGATGCTGAACATAGAATCCAGCAAGGCTGTTGTCATCGGCGAGGACGGAAAGGCTGAGGTAACGGTTACTGGCGAATTGCCTGGCACGGCAGCCCTCACCTATACCATAGAGGGCTACGACATCGAGGGCAACAGCACCGTCAAGATAGCCCAAGCTGGTGAGCAGACGGTAGCCACACCTACAGCCAATGTTGCATCTGGCTCCGAGGTACAGAAGGGCGCAGCCATCACCCTGGGATGCGAAACCAAGGATGCCACCATCTATTATACGCTAGATGGCTCATGCCCTTGCCTCAACACCGAGAACAGAAAGGTATATGATGGTACTCCTGTCATCATCAACGAAACATCCGTATTGAAGGTGATGGCAACTGCCGAAGGCATGGCAGAGAGCGACATCGCAGAATATACCTACATCGTGTCTACAGCCAGCGGCATCAAGCAGGTTTACACCAAGCAGGCTCGCAAGGCTAGACTATACAACATGAATGGTCAGCGTATAGATGTAGACAATGCCAACGGCGTAGTAGTGACAGATCATTATAAATATGTAGCCAAATAGAACCGTCAATCGGGGTATAATTCCCTGCGGATACTATTAGGTACATGAGACACGATTAGATGATAGAACAAGATTGATTCATAAAACACCAAAAGGGATGAACCGCACATCATAGCGATTCATCCCTTTTTCCTAACTTTGAAAAAATGGGCGACGCATAGTCAAAGTCTGGGGGGGCTATCCACGGACTATCTCTCCTGAGCCTTTATTCCGCTACGAACGGCAAAAAAAACTGCTTCGTAGCGAAATAAACGCTATTTTCTTTCGCTATTTCCGAAATTAGTAGTATATTTGCAGCACTAATAGGGAATGATTATGTGTGAAATAATAGGTAGAAAAAAGGAAATAGCAGAATTGAAGCGCTACTATGAAAGTGGTAGGGCTGAGTTTGTGGCAGTGTATGGCCGTCGCCGTGTCGGTAAGACATTCTTGATCGATGAGGTGTTTCACGATGATATGGTGTTTCATCATACAGGACTGTCTCCTTACGACCGTCGCCGTAAGGTAACTCTGAAAGACCAGTTGCAGAATTTCTATTTCTCGCTTCTTCGTCATGGCATGGAGGATATAGCGCAGCCAAAGTCGTGGATGGAGGCATTCTTTTTGCTGGAACGTTTTTTGGAAACTTGCGATAATGGTTCCCGGCAGGTGGTGTTTATCGATGAGTTGCCATGGATGGATACGGCACGTTCCGGTTTTCTTACGGCATTGGAGGCTTTCTGGAATGGTTGGGGCAATATGCGCCATCAACTGCTGCTCGTTGTCTGTGGTTCCGCCACCTCCTGGATGCTTGACAATCTAATCAACAATAAAGGAGGATTGTATGGCCGTTTGACAGGAGAGATTAAACTCTCGCCGTTTACATTGAAAGAATGTGAGGAGTTTTATCAGAGCCGTGGCATCCGAATGTCCCGTTATAATATCATGCAGGCTTATATGATTATGGGCGGAATACCTTTCTATATGAATTTCTTTAACCCTTCCTATAGTTTGGCCCAGAACATAGATGCCTTGTTCTTTTCCCGTAATGCGAAGTTGGGGGATGAGTTTGAAAGGCTTTTCAATTCTGTGTTTGATAATGCCGAGGACTGTATGAAGATCATTCGCTTTTTGGGTACCCGCCATTCTGGTTTTACCCGTAAGGAGATAGCCGAGCGTACCGGTTTGAATCCGAATGGTGATTTTACCAAGATGCTGAAGGCATTGGTGGGTAGTGATTTTGTGGTGAAATATACTCCTTTCGGTTTCAGCCAGCGCGAGGATCATTACAAGCTCATCGATTCCTTTTGCTGGTTCTGGCTTCATTTCAAGGAGAAGAAGGCTGTTAGGCAGAATGATTATTGGCAGCAGCATTTGAAGGAGAGCGATGTTGCCTCATGGCGTGGCATTGCTTTCGAGGAGGTATGTTTGCAGCATATTTCTCAGATAAAATATGCTCTTCAAATTGGTGCCGTGTCTTCGCAGGAATCTTCGCTTATAGTGAAGGGAAGCGAGGAGGCTGATGGTATGCAGATAGACTTGCTGATAGAAAGGGCTGATGATGCGGTGAATGTTTGCGAGATGAAATTCTATAAGGCTCCCTATGTAGTGACCAAGGGCTATGCTCAGGTATTGAATAGCCGCTTGCAGGTTTTGGAAGAAAAGAATCCTGCCAAGACATTCCTCCTTACGTATGTGGGAAATTCA
>ERZ1026854.945-NODE-945-length-19501-cov-4.051836_pt1 | contig 19501 bp, 18 predicted proteins | sample MGYA00380157_ERZ1026854 | MGnify/ENA primary metagenome ERZ1026854 (study PRJEB33269, sample SAMEA4719793) | human gut metagenome | biome: human-associated habitat; feature: organic feature; material: feces | place: Cameroon | collected 2013-10 ...
TTCCAGGAGTAGGGATTGCGCTCCGCCGCCTTAAATCTGGCGGTCGCCTGCATGCCGGCAATATCTTTGTCGGTAAACTTGGAGCTTCCGCTCTTTTTGCAAAACCATTTAATGGGTTTTGTCATCATGGATTCCGCGTAATACACGGTCAGGGTGTCCATGTCGGGTCTTTCCGGCATGTTCAGGATGAATGCGGCGAGCAAGGCGGCATTCACCAGATTCGACTGAAAGCGGTCTCCCTTTTCAAAGGACGGCACATCAGCCAGAATTTCCTTATATTTTTTCTTTGCTTTCGCAGCAACTTCTTTTGCTGTGGAAGCGTCAAGATGAAAAACTGTCGTCAGATGCGTCCGAAAAGACTTTCCAAACAAAATCCACATGGCGTGGGGCATTCCTGCATATTTCATGGCAATCTCCGTTTCTTTGGTTAGAATTGGCTAACTTATATGCCGTATTGTAACACCGGAATCCGGAATCGTCAAGAAACCCGATAGATATCAGCATTTCAATAACGACATTCCATTTCAATTAGAATCTTATTTGAAACCTCGCTCAGAACCTCATTCAGAACCTCATTCAAAACTTCATCCAGAACTTCCATACGGAGTTTCACTCAGAACTTCACTCAAAACTTCATTCAGAATTTCATTCAGAACTTCATCCGGGAAATTTCTCTACCTCGGAATCCACCAGAATCTCCAGAACTTCTTTCACAGGAATCAGCGTTTGATCCTCCATTAGGATCTGGCCGTTGTATTCATCCAGTTTTTTAACGCGCCCGCTTTTGGTTTCATATCTGCCGCCGCTCTTTTTTTCGTCGGGAACAAAGTAGGTAATGCATGCCCGGGGCAATTCCCTGATGTGGCGGGGGAGATACAAAAGCTTCTCATTCACGGCAGCCTTTTCGTACTCGTCCAGCTCAATGCGCCGTCCCGTGAGACGGGCGGTCTCCCTGACGGCGTCGTCGTAGCCTGTGAGCGCCGCGAAGGGGGAGAACTGTGCCGCCCGGTCCTCCATGGGCATGGGGGTGCGGGTAGGAGAGACATGGTGGGGCAGATTGATAATATTGTCGTAGTTTCCGCTCATGCCTTATGTCCTCCGATCTGGCGGTTCCGCTCCATCGCGGTGGCGCCCTCCCTGAGATTCATTCCCTTCAGAATGGCATTTTTACCGAATTTCTTTTTGATGGCGAGAGTTGCCTCCTGCATTTTGCGTTCCCGTTCCAGCTCCGTTTTCTCTGCCTCCTGTTCCGCTTCCCTTGCGGCATAGTCGGTGAAGAGGTCAAGCTGTTCAAACTGCGCATCCTTGGAAACAGTGTTCTCGTCCACGACATGATTTGCCACAATATTGAGCCTGCGGATCAAAAGGTTCTGATCCACGATCCGGTCGTACAATTCCGAAACGGCGGTCAGCACCTTCCTGGTGGAGGAGGTGTGCCGATCCAGATTGGCGGAGCCGTGGGCGTGCTTGGGAATTTTTCTGCCATAGTGGTCTGTCACCACCTCGCCCCGGTATTTCTTTCTTCGCTCCGGGTCGGTAAGGTTCTCGATGTCGTAGCCCACGGTAATGACGATCTGATCCGTCGCCAGATGCTTTTCCACCAGATCCAGAACCAGGCCGTCCGCCATCTCGCAGAGGACAAGCTTTGCCGTCTCGGCGTCGTAGGGACAGTGCAGCACCTGACCGGAGCCGAGGCTGTTGCTCTCGGGGCGGTATGCCTTGATCGCCTCCATGGTGCAGGGCTCCCACCCCCACGCATGATCGATCAGAAGCTCCGCATTTTTTCCGAAGAGACGGTACAGGAGATCTTCATCCTCCACGGAGCATTTTGCCACATCACCCATGGTGAACATACCGTTTTCTTCCAGTTTTTTTGCATATCCGTGCCCCACCCGCCAGAAATCGGTGAGCGGTCTGTGATCCCACAGCTGTCTGCGGAAGCTCATCTCGTCCAGCTCGGCGACCCGAACGCCGTCTCTGTCTGCGGGTATGTGCTTTGCCATAATGTCCATGGCAACCTTGCTGAGGAACAGATTGGTTCCGATGCCCGCCGTCGCGGTAATACCCGTGGCGTCCAGCACCTCCCGCACAATTTTTTTGGCGAGATCCCGGGGCGGCATGGCATAGGTTTTCAGGTAGTCCGTAACGTCCATGAACACCTCGTCAATGGAGTAGACAAGGACATCCTCGGGCGCCACATATTTCATGTAGATTGCGTAGATTTTTGTGCTGTATGCCATGTAGTGCGCCATTCTGGGAGGCGCAATGAGAAAGTCAACGGCAAGATTTGGATCTGCGTCCAGTTCTGACCGAAAGCAGGAGGAACCGATGAGCTTTTTGCCCGGTGCGCGATATCTGCGCTCTGCGTTGGCTTCCCGGACACGCTGCTTCACCTCAAACAGACGCGCCCTGCCGGGGATTCCGCAGCTCTTTAAGGAGGGGGTGACCGCAAGGCAGATCGTTTTGTCCGTCCGGCTTTCATCCGCCACCACAAGGTTGGCGTCCAGAGGATCCAGCTTTCTCTCCCGGCACTCCACGGAGGCATAGAAGGACTTCAAATCGATGGCGATATAGGTGCGCTGTTTCATCTTCCGGTTCCTCCTTTCGTACCGAAAATTATACTTTATTATGTGCCAAAAGACAATGAAAAATCCCGGCAGGGTAAAATGGCAATTCTACCGAGCCGGGACTCTTGATTTTATGTTTTAGTTTCCGGGTGCGTAGTTGAAGGTGATGGACAGGGTCTTCATATGCTGCCATGCATCGCTGTCTACTACGATGGGCTGTACGTTGCTCGTATCACCGTCCGGTGTTCTCACATCGTCAGGCACCTGTGTTACCCAGGAGTTGAACAGGTTCACACGGGTACAGATGGCGTTGTCGGAGGTGGTGTAGGGCTTTGCCGTCAGGGTATAAGGCTCGCCGTTTACCAGCACCTCGGTAATGTCTACGGTGTAGCCGGGGAACAGTGTTTCTCCGTTTCCGATGGCAAGTGCGCAGAACACCGTACCGCTTGCTTCCCCTGCGGCGGTGCCGCTGAAATCAAGGGAAACGGTGTAGGTACCTTCGCCGGTCACTTCCACATCCGTGGCAACCAGTCCCTCGGTCTTGGAATCCGGGTCATAGGTATCGCCCACGCTATACATGACGCTCCAGTCGCCGCTGTTATACATGATCCATGAGATTGCGGTGGAATCCGTGAGAGCAGCCGCGTCCTCGCTGAAGGACAGGACTGCGTTGGCGGTGCTGGTCTCAATCCGTGACTGTGCTTCCGCACGAAGCTCCTCGGCGGTTTTGCCGGATGCGGCCTGTGCGGCGTAGCTTCTGGATGCAAACAGATCCGCTACCTCCTGATCAAAGAAACCGAGATCCCTGCGGATGAACAGGCTGCTGCAGTCCCACAGCATGGGGCAATAGCCGTACAGGTCGCAGTTGTCGAGGAAATTGGTGAAGAAGTCGCAGGTATTGGCTTTTGCGGAGCCGTCGTCAGCGAGGGAAACCGCATACTCGCCGATGATAACGCCATAGCCCTGTTCCGTAAACTTGGTCATTTTCTCAAGCAGCGTGTTCTGCTCCTGATAATTTCTCTGGGTGCCCCACTGGGAAAGGCTTGTATTGCCGCAGTAGCCCCAGGGAGTATAGTAGTGTACGGAGATCAACAGCTTGCTCTTCGCCGTATCCGCAGGCATCTTGAATGCGTCGTTGCAGGTGTCCTGAATGTCTGTGCCGTAGCCTGCGATCAGAAGGAAACGCTGCTCGTTGTTGCCGCCGGTGCCGCGAACCACATCCACGAAGGTCTGATTGATCTTGTTGGTCATTTCATAGCACTCTTCTCTGGAGAGTGTGCCGGAGTCCGCTGCCACATCCACATCATTCAGACGGTTTCCAAGCTCCTCGTTTGCCGACTCAAAAATCAGATAGTCGGAGTATTCCTTGTAGCGGTTCGCAATCTGCGTCCACATGGAAATATACATTTCCATTGCCTTTTCTCTGGTCGCTTCCGTAGCGGAGCCGAACATGCCCCACCAGCTTCCGTCCCAGTGATCGTTGATGATCACATACATATCCGCATTGAGGGCGTAGTTGATAATTTCCTCCACACGGTTCAGGTAAGCCTCGTCAATGGTGAAATCACCGCTCTCATAGTCCATCATATTGGTCCATGCCACCGGTATTCTGAGTGAGTCAAAGCCGGCTGCCTTCATGGAAGAGATGATTTCCTGCGTGGTGACCGGCTGTCCCCAAAGTGTTTCGTAGGCTGAGGTTTCCGCCTTTGTGCCCAGAGACAGATGTCCGTAGGCCTCCATGGTGTTGCCGAGGTTGATGCCGTTGCCCATCAGCTCCGTGAGTTCAAGAGCGGTCAGGTCCTTGCGCATGTAGCCGCTGTCCCAGGTTTCGATTCCGTTGGCGGAGGTGTGCTGGTATTTTTTGTCGGACGGTGCAAAAGGACCGGCTCCGGTCAGCTTCAGCACCAGAAAAATCAACCCGACCAACGCCAGGGCGCCGCCTGCAAGAGACAGAATCTTATAGATGTTTTTGTTTTTTTTCTGATCCATAGGTACCCTCCCATTTTTATATTACTACCAGTGTAATACATTGCCGGAAATGAAAAAAGCCTATTATTTAGCGATATATTACCCGATTTTTTGTAGGGTCTGCCATAGACAGGCAGAAGAGGGATATGTAAAATGAAGGTAAAGAGGCAAAAAGAGGAGCAGGGCAATGGAAGAGAAGCATATGTTCAGCAATGCGCAACTGAAGGCTTTGCTGCTTCCGCTGATGGTGGAGCAGGTCTTAAACTCTCTGATGGGAACGGCGGACACGGTCATGGTCAGCAACGTGGGTTCGGCTGCCATGTCGGCGGTGTCGCTGGTGGATTCCATCAACATACTGGTGATTCAGGCGTTTGCCGCGCTGGCAGCAGGCGGTTGTATTATCTGCTCCCAGTACATCGGAAAAAAGAATGAGAAGGAGGCAAACCGCTCCGCCAGACAGGTGCTGCTTGTGATCTTTTTCATCTCCGTGGTGATCTCCGCCGTGTGCCTGATCAGCAACAGGGCGCTCTTGCGGCTGGTGTTCGGGGCGGTGGAGGCGGATGTCATGACCGCTGCCGTGACCTACTTCTTCTACACGGCGCTGTCCTTTCCGTTCATCGCACTCTATAATGCGGGCGCGGCGATCTACCGCTCTCAGGGAAATTCCCGCCGTCCCATGACCATTTCCGTGATTTCCAATCTGCTCAATATAGGCGGAAACGCAATATTTATCTGGGTCTTTCATCTGGGAGTTGCCGGGGTGGCGCTCTCCACACTGCTCTCCCGCATCTTCTGCGCGGTGGTGGTGCTTGCCTGCCTGCACAAACCCGGGCAGCAGATCACGGTGGATCACTACCTGAAAATCAGGCCGGATAAGTACCTGATCCTGAAGGTGCTTGCCATCGGCATTCCCTCCGGTGTGGAGAACAGCATGTTCCAGTTCGGCAAGCTGGCGATCCAATCCACCGTATCCACCATGGGAACCACGGCGATCGCGGCGCAGGCGATGACCAATATTCTGGAGAATTTAAACGGCGTCATGCCGATGGGAATCGGTATCGGTCTGACCACGGTGGTAGGACAGTGCCTCGGCGCCGGAAGGAAGGATGAGGCAGTATATTTTATCAAGAAATTAACGCTTGTCAGTGAGGTATGTATTATAGTAAACTGTCTATTAGTGTATGCACTGGCAAGACCGGTGACGATCATCGGTGCAATGGAACCGGAGAGTGCGGCGCTCTGTATACATATGGTGGGCTGGATCACGCTGATCAAGCCGCTGTTCTGGGTATTGTCCTTCATTCCCGCATACGGCATGCGCGCAGCGGGGGATGTGAAGTTTTCCATGCTGCTCTCCACCGCCACCATGTGGCTGTGCAGGGTGAGCCTGTGCATCTTTCTAGTGAAGGCATACGGCTTCGGCCCCATGGCTGTCTGGATTGGCATGTTCTCTGACTGGGCATTGAGGGGAATTGTTTTTTCGGTACGGTTTCACCGCCGCAAGTGGCTGGAACATAAAGTAATTTCTTAGAGGAGAGGGAAAATGATTGAAGCACTGAAGAAAAAGAGCTTTAAAAGCTCGCTGCTCGGAACGATAAGTCTGTTTCTTGTGGGAATCGCTCTGACGATATTTTCTGCCCGCAACGCATGGAGTGTTGTAGCGGGGTACAAACAGTTTACAACGCTTTCACCGGAGCAGATCCAAAGCTCGGGCATGAAGCGGCAGTTTGTGGAGGTGGATCTGCGGAACAATTACGGTTGTTTCCTTGAGGAGTACGAGAAAAACTCGAACACCCATGTGAAAAAGACCACAGGATATTACTATGTGATCTACACCGGTGCCTACGATGACACGGAATCGGACTATGTGTATATGGCAATCAAGGTTCCGCCTTCCTATATGAGGAAGATGGAAAACATGGCGGACAAAACCTATGAAGGTGAGTTGTCAAAGAAGGTGGAGCTCTTCGGAAGCATCGAGGAGATGAGTTCCTCGGAGTACAGATATTTCAAGGAATTCTGGCAGGACATGGGCTTCTCGGACGAGGAGATCAAGGAGAAGGTCATTCCTTACTATGTGGACGTGTTTGCCAACAGGGCGTTCATCAACGTTACGGTTATGGCGCTGTTCCTCGGCGGAGTGGCATGTCTGGTGTGGGGAATCATCCGCCTCATCAAGGGAAAGAGGGGAGATTATGTAAACCAGTTCATAAAGGATATTACCGATGCGGGTTACACGGCGGCGGCAGCAGAGTCGGATTATGCGTCGGCATTCTCCTATGACAAGAACGGAGGCTTCAAGGTAGGTCGTATCTTTACCTTCTGTTATATGAACGCATCCAAACCCAGAGCGATTCCGAACAGCAAGATCCTGTGGGCATACCAAAATACGGTTACCCACAGAACCAACGGAATCAAGACAGGAACCACCTATGATCTGGTGTTATGGGTTGACGGCGACAAGAAGAACACGGCGGTTCTGATGCCCAATGCGGAGACGGTTCAGGATATCCTGAAACGAATGAACGAGATGTTCCCCTGGGTAGTGGTTGGCTTCACACAGGAGCTCAGCAGTCTTTTCCACAAAGACCGGGCACAGTTTATGAACCTGCGCTATAACACGGTGGAACATAACACGGTGGAGCCGGGCTTTGAGGGATTCAATCAGGACTTTACAACACCTGCACAATAGCGGCTTCGTATTTTTCAAGCTGCAGCACACCGTCTACGGTCTCATCGTCCAGAAGATTTTTTCCGTGTACGCCTGAGACGGTCTGCACATGATCGGAAGTATTCAGATAAAAATGGTAGGTTTCCCCTTCCCCTGCGCGGCAGTGGTATTCAACACCCTCCGGCAGATCAAGGGTGGGGATGCCTGCCTTTTTCAGTATTTCGCGGAAAAGAGGTCTCAGGGCGTCCATATCCAGCCTTGCCGCAACATAGTAAGCGGAGCCGTCCCCATAGCGGTTGACGGTGACAGCGGCTCCTCCCGCGTAGTAATCGGAGGTGTAGCTGCCCAACACAGATGCGGTGCCTACGCGCAGAACCTCGGCATAATCCCGGACAGTACCCTTTCTTCCGTCCTCAAACAAAACGACATTTGTGTCAGATGGATAGAGGGTGTCGATCTCCTCGCTGACAATGCCGAATACTTCGGACAGACCGTCCCCCGGGAAGCCTCCCAGAAAACAGAGCGTGTCGGCGTTTACATATCCGGTCAGATAGGTGGCAAGAAGCTGTCCGCCGCCCTTGACAAACCGGGAAAGCCGCTCTCCCAGCCCATCCTTTACCAGATAGAGCATGGGCGCAACAATCACATCATATTCCTGTAAATCGTGGTCGCAGGAGATAATGTCCGGATCCACGCCCATCTTCAAAAATTCCTTATAAAAGCCCACACAGGTTTCCACATAGCGCTTGGTCGAGGAAGCCAGTCCTTTCATGTCCTCAACCGCCCATCGGATGTCCCAGTCGTAGAGAATGGCAATTCGGGAAGGAACGATTGTACCTGACACTCCCGTCAGTTTTGAAAGATCCCTGCCGAGGGCTGCCACTTCCTTGAAAATGCGGGTGTCATTTGTGCCGAGATGATCCACCACGGCGCCATGGTACTGCTCAAAGGATCCGCGTCCCTTCCGCCACTGGAAATATTGGACGGTGTCGGAGCCGCAGGCCACCGCCTGAAAGGATTCCAGAGCGTGGATGCCCGGTCTTCTCAGCTTGTTGTAGGGCTGCCAGTTTACCAGTCCCGGGGCGCTCTCCATCAGCATGAAGGGAGTGCCTTTTTTCATGGAGCGCATATGCGCGTGGCTGAACGCATTGGCGGCAAACGTGTCCCACAGGGATTCATAGTCATTGTGAAAAGGGGCGTAGGAGTCCCAGGAGATCACATCCAGCTCTTTTGCCATGACATGATAATCCAGTCCGCCGTAGAGCGTCATAAAGTTCGTGGTTATGGGGATCGACGGCGTTTTTTCTCTCAGGAAAGAGATCTCGGATTTCATGTAGTCCGTCATGTTGTATGTGGTGAACCGTTTCCATTCCAGATTCAGTCCCATAATGCTGTATTCGCCGTTCTGGTAGGGCGGCTCTATCTGGGAGAAATCGTTGTAGGTATGGCTCCAGAAGGTCGTCCACCATGCGTGGTTCAGCTTGGAGATATCGTGGTCAAATTTGTCCGCAAGGTACTCCCGGAACCGGTTCACGCACAGAGGGCAGTAGCACTCTCCGCCAAATTCGTTGGAAATATGCCACATGAGGAGCCCCGGATGATTCCCCACATGGGAAACGAGTTTGTCCGTGACGGTTCGCACCTTTTCCCGGTAGATGGGTGAGCTCATGCAGTGATTGTGCCGCACGCCATGATGGGCGCGCACACCGTAGGAATCCACACGCAGCGCTTCGGGGTATTTTTCGTCGAGCCATGCGGGGCGCGCACCGGAGGGGGTGGCGAGAATGGTGTAGATGCCGTTCTCATAGAGACGATCCATGATGTCTTTCAGCCAGTCGAAATGAAATTCTCCTTCCCTCGGCTCGTAGACAGCCCACGAAAACACGCCAAGTGTGGCGCTGGTCATGCCTGCCTGCTTCATCAGGCGGATATCCTCCTCAAGGATATCGGGGCGGTCAAGCCATTGCTCCGGGTTGTAATCACCGCCGTGCATAATGCCTTTTATTTGTGGAAACAAGGGATTTTTTTCCATAGAAAGCTCCTTTCCGCATGTAGCGCGCAACCGATTGCGCTATCGTATCTATATTCTAATATAAAATAACCGTCATTGCAAGCGGTTTGTGCTGTTGACAGCATTGTGGGAATGAGGCAAAATGGAGGAGAACATGATTGGAAAGTGCGGAAAATTATGGCGGGAAAAGGGTCGGGAAAGGCCGTGCGGGAGGAGCTGCCGGTCAATCCAAGGTTTGAAAAGGCAAAGAAGCAGATCGTAGGTGCAAAGCGGGAGAGACAGGGCATCGGCACGCTGTCGGAAAAGACGGTTCACGCCGTTTTGAAGCTGTACTATGCGCCGGATACGGACATGCATGAGATCCCCATTGAAAACTATGTGGCGGATATCTACACGGGAAAAGAGATCATAGAGATCCAGACAAGGCAGTTCAACCGTATGCGCAATAAGCTGGAGGTGTTTCTGAAGCTGTATCCCGTGACCATAGTCTACCCGATTCCCAGACAGAAATGGCTGATCTGGATCGACGAGGAGAGCGGTGAGCTCACCGAACCGCGGAAGTCTCCGCTAAAGGGAAATGCCTACATGGCATTTGCGGAGCTTTACAAGATAAAGACGTTTCTGAAAAATCCCAATCTGCACCTGAAATTCGTGTTGCTCGATATGGAAGAATACCGTTTGCTGAACGGCTGGAGCCGGGACAGGAAAAAGGGATCCTGCCGCTACGACCGCATTCCGTCTGCGTTTGTGGAGGAAATATCCGTGGACAGCGTGTTTGACTATATGCAGTTTGTTCCGTTCGAGCTGGAGGAACCGTTCACTTCACAGGATTTTGCAAAGGCTGCGCACATAAACAAAGGGCTGGCGCAGACTGTGCTGAACATTCTCACCTATGTGGACTGTGTCTGCCGCGTAGGAAAGAAGGGCAACAGCATCCTTTACAGCGTCCGGCAGTGGTGACAGCCCTAAAATAATGAAAAAGGATGGTACAACATGAAAGCAGAAATCAAGTGGTTGGACGATCCGGAGGTATTCCGGGTCAATCAGATTCCTGCCCACAGCGATCACCGTTTTTTTGAGGATGAGGAGACCTGTCGGCGGGGAGAAGATTTGCTGCGCCAGTCATTGAACGGAGAGTGGGAATTTCACTATTCCGTCAATGCAAAGAGCCGCCCTGAGGATTTTTACAGGGAGGACTATGACCGCAGCGGATTTGACAGGATCACGGTGCCGGGGCACATTGAGCTTTCGGGCTACGACAAGATCCACTACATCAACACTATGTATCCGTGGGAAGGGCACTATTACAGGCGACCTGCGTACAGCCTTGACGGAAAGGCCGTATGGGAGGGCAGCTTCAGCGAGGCGGACTATAATCCGGTGGGCTCTTACGCCACCACCTTCGATCTCGCACCCACGCTTTTGGGAAAAAGGGTTGCGATCTGTTTTGAAGGTGTGGAGCAGGCGATGTATGTGTGGCTCAACGGACATTTTCTGGGTTATGCGGAGGACACCTTCACGCCGTCCGAGTTTGACCTGACCCCTTACATCAGGGAAAAAGGCAATCTTCTTGCCGTGGAGGTTCACAAGAGAAGCACGGCGGCCTATCTGGAGGATCAGGATTTCTTCCGTTTCTTCGGCATTTTCCGCAATGTGAGCCTGTATGGCAAGCCATCGCTCCACGCGGAGGATGTATGGGTGAAGCCGCAGCTTTCCGAGGATTGTACGGAGGGAGCGCTGGGGCTTGAGCTTACCGTTTCGGCGGCAGCAGGAAAAATCGGGGAAGGCTGCCGGGCGGAGCTTACGCTTCTGGACGCTGCGGGAAACAGGATCGCGCACAGGGAGGCGGCGCTTGCCGAAAAGGTGGTTTTTGCGCCGGATACTGTGGGTGCGGTTACGCCCTGGTGTCATGGAAATCCCTGCCTTTACCGCCTGGAGCTCCGTCTGTTTGATGAGACGGGAAAGCTTGCGGAGATCGTTCCGGTTGCGGTGGGCTTCCGCAGGATAGAGATCCGGGATAAGGTCATCCTGCTCAACGGGAAGCGTCTGATCATAAACGGTGTGAACCGCCATGAGTGGAATGCAAAAAAAGGGCGCTGCATCGATCAGGCTGATATGGATTATGATATGGAGATCTTCCTGAAAAACAATATCAACGCAGTGAGAACCTGCCACTACCCGGATCAGCTCCCGTGGTATCGTATGTGTGATGAAAACGGTATCTATGTGATGGCGGAGACCAATCTGGAGAGCCACGGTTCCTGGCAGAAGATGGGCAGTGTGGAGCCGTCATGGAATGTGCCGGGCAGTCTCCCGCAGTGGACGGGGGCAGTGCTCGACCGGGCAAGAACCAATTTTGAAACCTTCAAGAACCACCCTTCTGTTCTGTTCTGGTCGCTGGGGAATGAGTCCTATGCGGGGGACGCGCTGGCGGAAATGAACCGCTTCTATAAGGAGAAGGATCCGGGGAGACCGGTGCATTACGAGGGTGTGGTACACAACCGTGCCTATGAGGATGTGATTTCCGATGTGGAGAGCAGGATGTATGCGACCCCCGCACAGATCCGGGAATATCTTTCGGATAATCCGAAAAAGCCTTTTATCCTGTGCGAATATATGCATGACATGGGAAATTCGCTGGGCGGTCTGGGCTCCTACATAGCGCTTTTGGAGGAGTTTGAGATGTATCAGGGCGGCTTTATCTGGGACTATATCGATCAGGCGATCCTTGTCACGGATGAGGTCACGGGCAGACAGGTGCTGCGTTACGGCGGCGATTTTGACGACAGGCCGTCAGACTATGTATTTTCGGGAAATGGGATTCTGTTTGCGGACAGAACGGAGAAGCCCGCGCTGCAGGAGGTGAGGCATTACTATGGCTTGTACGAATAAATTGCATATTGTGTTCGGTGATGTGACCGTCGGGGTACACGGCGACGGTTTTGATTACATTTTTTCTTATGCCTGCGGCGGTATGGAGTCGCTTGTGATCGACGGAAGGGAGTGGCTCTGCCGCGCTCCGGGGCCGACCTACTGGCGCGCGCTGACGGACAATGACAGAGGGAACCGCTTTCATCTGAAGTCGGGCATGTGGTTTGCCGCCGACCGGTTCCAGAACTGCACAGGGGTGTCGGTTTCCGTGGACGGAACAGGCATGGAGCTGCCCATTGCACCCGGAAACAACCGGTTTTCCGGGGAGGAGACGGCAGACAGGATCAGGATTTCCTACTGCTATCAGACCATTACCCAGCCTGTTACCACAACAGACCTTTCCTATGAGGTGACGGCAGACGGTAAAATCCGTGTGGAGGTGTGCTATCACGGGCAGAAGGGGCTTCCCCAGCTCCCCGTGTTCGGCGTGCGGTTCATTATGCCCACAAAGGCGGTATCCTACAGGTACGAGGGTCTGTCGGGAGAGACTTATCCCGACAGGATGGCGGGCGGTATTCCGGGTGTCTATGAGGTGGAAGGACTGCCTGTGACGCCCTATCTGGTGCCTCAGGACTGCGGTGTGCACATGGAGACAAAATGGCTTGAGGTTTACCGCAATACTACTTTGAATAATGCAGAAAACAGGAAGGACACCTTCGGGCTTCGCTTTGAGGCGGTGGACAGGAATTTTGCCTTCACCTGTCTGCCTTACACGGCGCAGGAGCTGGAAAATGCCACGCATCAGGAGGAGCTTCCGCCGGCTAGGCGCACGGTGGTTTCCATTCTGGGAGCAGTCAGAGGCGTGGGCGGTATGGACAGCTGGGGGGCGGATGTGGAGCCCGCCTACCATATCGATGCGCAGAAGGACATCCGGTATGCCTTTAGCATTAGCAAATTAAATCCTTTACTTTAGCACGCTACTATGTTACAATACGAAAGAACTTTTTGAGGAGCATACTTATTATCGTCTTCAGAACGGAGGTATTATGAAAAAAAAGATTGCTTTGGTATTGATAACGGCTATGGCGGCATGCTCTCTGATGACTGCATGCGGAGACAAGAAAACGGGTGCGGACGCGATGGTCTATGCCGTTGAAGCGGGAAGCGCCGGTGAGGCGGTTGCGCAGGAAAAGGGATTTGAGATCAATTCGGTAAGCTCCCAGGCAGATGCGCTCATGGAGGTTGCTTCGGGAACTTCCGATGCGGCGATCATCGATCTGCTGATGGCGGGTGCCATGATCGGAGAAGGCACCAGCTATCCGAACCTGACGCACACGGACGAGCTTACGACGGAGGAATACGGTGTAGGCTGCCGCAAGGGTTCCGATCTTGCCGCTTACATCAACGTAGTGTTTGCGGATTCCTACAAGGACGGCACTATGAAGGATATCGCGACGAAGTACGGTGTGCAGGAGTCTTTAGTGGAGCAGCCTGCCGCAGAATATACGGCAGCAGATGACAGCGATGTGGCTTACATTCAGGGCAAGGGCAGCCTGATTGTGGGAATCACGGATTTTGAGCCCATGGATTATCAGGACGCAAACGGCGAGTGGATCGGCTTTGATGCGGATATGGCGCGTCTGGTAGGTGAAAAGCTTGGTGTGAAGGTTGAGTTCGTTGTGATCGACTGGGACAACAAGATCATGGAGCTGGATTCCAAAAATATTGATGTGGTGTGGAACGGTATGACACTGACAAGCGAAGTGACTTCCGCAATGGAGTGTACCAACCCCTACTGCAACAATGCGCAGGTGGTTGTTGTTCCTGCAAAATAAGTTGAATTGTTTGCGACGGTGGGGTGGCAGGATGTTCTGAGAGCCACCCCGCCGATTTTTTTCATCATAGGAAAATTATTCCCACAGAAAGGTACGGTACCGGTCATGTTTTGGACAGTGACGCAGACCCTTTTGAACGGTCTTGCTACAACATTTCAGATTTTTCTGTATACGCTTTTGCTGGCGCTGCCGCTGGGGCTTTTATTTGCGTTTGCATCCATGAGCAAATTCAAGCCGCTTCGTTATCTGATGCAATTTGTTGTGTGGGTTATCAGAGGCACGCCCCTCATGCTGCAACTGATCGTCATTTTCTATGGACCGGGGCTTTGGCTGAAACACAATATCTGGAGCGGCAACGAGGCGGGAAGACTGACGGCAACGGTAGTGGCGTTTACCTTCAACTATGCCTGCTATTTTTCCGTGATCTTCAGGGGAGGCATTGAGGGCGTTCCCGCAGGACAGCGGGAGGCGGGTCAGGTGCTTGGCATGACAAAGAGCCAGATCTTTTTCAAGGTCACGCTCCTGCAGATGGTCAAGCGCGTGGTGCCGCCCATGTCAAATGAGATCATCACGCTGGTAAAGGACACCTCTCTGGCGAGGATCATTGCTGCTTACGAGCTCACGTTCGCAGGCTATTCCTTTATGAAATCGGACGGTATCACATGGCCGCTGTTCTACACGGGCGCATTTTACCTGCTGTTTGTGGGAATATTGACATTGCTGTTTAACTACATTGAGCGCAGGCTTGATTATTTCAAGTAGGAACGGAGAACCCTATGGCGTTTTTAGAGGTCAGAAATATAGAAAAGCATTTTGGAAATACAAAGGTTTTGGAGGATGTGAGTTTTTCTCTGGAGGAGGGAAACGCGCTGGCGATCATCGGCTCTTCCGGTTCGGGAAAAACCACGCTGCTGCGCTGCCTGAATTTTCTGGAGAAGCCCAACCAGGGAACCATCGCAGTGAAGGATGAGGTTTTGTTTGATTCCGCAAAGCCCTCCTCCGAGTGGGAGAAGGAGCTGCGCAGGAAAAGACTGCATTTTGGTATGGTTTTCCAGTCCTTCAATCTGTTTCCCCAGTACACGGCGTTGGAGAATGTGACGCTGGCGGAGAGACTGCTTGCGCAGGAGAGACCGGATTTTAAACAGTGCAAAAAGGAAATACTGTCAGAGATTGAACAGCATGGGAAGGAGCTTCTGGACAAGATGGGTCTGGCGGAGAGGATGGAGCATTATCCCCACCAGCTTTCCGGCGGTCAGCAGCAGCGTGTGGCAATCGCACGGGCGCTTGCATTGAAGCCGGATATCCTCTGCTTTGACGAGCCCACCTCCGCGCTGGACCCGGAGTTGACCGGGGAGGTGCTCAAGGTGATCAGAGGGCTTGCCGAACAGAGAACCACTATGATCATCGTAACCCATGAAATGGCGTTTGCGCGTGATGTGGCAGACCAGATTATTTTTATGGATGAGGGTGTGATCGTGGAGCAGGGCGCTCCTGCGCAGGTGATCGATCATCCGAAGGAGGAACGAACCAGACAATTCCTGACCCGGTATACGGATCTGACTGCAAAAAATAAGTGATCATAAGGAGGCAGAAGCATGAGCAAAATTGATGAAGTGAGGGCAGAGATGGTTACTGCCATGAAGAACAAGGACAAGGAGAGAAAGGATTCCCTCTCCATGCTGCTCAGCGCCTTAAAAAACAAGGCGATTGACAAAAGGGAGGATCTGACGCCTGACGAGGAGAACGAAGTAATCAAGAAGGAAATCCGGCAGACCAAGGAAACGCTGGAGACGGCGCCTGCGGACAGAACGGATATTATTGAACAGTGTGAGAAGCGTCTGGCGGTATACAAGGAGTTTGTGCCCGAGGATCTGAGCGAGGACGCAATCAGGGAGATTATCAGGGAAGTGCTTGCCGGTCTGGGCATCGAGAACCCCACCGCCAAGGATAAAGGAAAGGTGATGAAGGAACTGATGCCCAAGGTAAAGGGAAAAGCGGAGGGCAGTGTCGTCAACAAAATTGTGGGCGAGTTTCTGCATTAATGCTTTTCCGCAAGGTATATTCTGTGTGAGTAAAACAGAATAATCACAGTGGAGAGGAGCAGGTAGCCGAGCATACATGCCGTTGCAATCCATGATGTGTCTGCAAGCAGGGCGGTGAGGATGGTCAGGACGCCTGTCACGATAAAGGCAACGGCGCCAAAGCGGTTGCTTTTTCTCCATGTAGTATCGTTATACATGCTCCAGCTGACTCTGACGCCTACGAGAGAATTTCTTTTGGCTTTCGGAAGAAAGTTTCCTATTACAATGAACATGCCTCCCATGAGGATGCAGGAAATTTTTCCGATGTCAACGGTGGCGGAGACTGCGGAGGTATCTGCTGCGGTGTAGGCACCGTAGAGAATGAAACACTGCATGATGCCAAACATTGCCGCCATGGAAATGGCGACGATTTTCAGAAGCCCGGCGTTTGACGCGGCTTCGGCACGATCTTTATCAAGGGTGGCTTTGGCTGCCCTTTTTTCGTAGTGCAGAATCAGTGAATGCCAGAACAGGGTAAACGAGAGAATCATGACCGGAAAGATCAGGTTCTCATATTTGGATCCCCAGCGGTCGATCTCCCCCGAGATATTGTAATGCATGGGAACCGAATCGGGCATGAACTGCAGCACGATTGCGGTGATGATAAACGGAATTACCGATACGATCCACATTACTTTTTTCATTTCCTGTTACCTCCAAACTGTCCGATCCATAAAATCAACTCATCCAGAACGGTGGTGTTGATCTCATAGTAGACAAAATTTTTCTGTTTATATTCCATCACAAGGTCGGCATTTTTCAGTAATTTGAGATGATACGACAGGGCGGCGGGCGTGACGTCCAACCGTTGTGCAATTTCTCCCGCGCTCAGTCTGCCGTCCTTCAGCATGACGAGGATATCCCGTCTTTGCCCGTCGGATAATACTTTAAAGATATTGGATTCACTCATGCATGACACCTATTTAAAAATTGTTTTAAATAGATTATAAACGGCATAAGACAGGATGTCAATACCAAAATTATCTGGCATACGGACAGAGAGCTGTAAATTTCCTCTTGCGGTCAATTTCAAAGTATGGTACGATTAGGAAAATTGAATATGTGTAATGCGATGAAGAGGAGTAGTAGCTGGAAGCCGGAAAACAGAGAGCTGCCGTTTGGTGCAAGGCAGTCAGGAGCGGACAGTGAACTGACCTTGGAGCAGCCGGCTGAAGGCGGGAGGGCAACTGTTGAAGAGGAGTTCCCTGTCTGTTGTGTAGGCTCGGACGGTATCCCGCCGTATAAAGGGGAGGGCATGTCAGTGCCTGTGAGTGCATGGTTTTCCATGAAATAGAGTGGTACCGCGTAGATTCTGCGTCTCTATGAAAATGCTTTGGCGTTTTTGTAGAGACTTTTTTTATTCCGCCAAAGCAAAGTAACCGTAAAAAAGCTTTGAAACGCAGGTGTTCGTGTCGTTTCGGAATGGAGGAAAACATGAAAGTAAACGGAAGCAGCATCAAGGAGAAATACCAGAAGTCATATTTTATGCCGCCGGTGGTGACTTATGACTGGGTGAAGAAGGACAGCATCGACAAAGCGCCCATCTGGTGCAGTGTGGATCTGCGGGACGGCAATCAGGCGCTGGTGGAGCCCATGGATCTGAATGAGAAGCTGGAGTTTTTCAAAATGCTTGTGGAGGTGGGCTTCAAGGAGATCGAGGTTGGATTTCCGGCGGCGTCGGATACGGAGTACAATTTTGTCCGGGAACTGATTGAGAGAAACATGATTCCCGATGATGTGACCATTCAGGTGCTCACTCAGGCGAGGGAGCATATCATACGCAAGACCTTTGAGGCGGTAAAGGGAGCGCCCCATGCGGTGATCCACCTTTATAATTCCACCTCTGTTGCGCAGAGAGAGCAGGTGTTCAGAAAGAGCAGGGAGGAAGTGAAGCAGCTTGCGGTGGACGGTGCAGCACTCCTGAAAAAGCTTGCGGATGAGACGGAGGGCAATTTTACATTTGAATACAGCCCGGAGAGCTTCTCCCAGACGGAGGTGGATTACGCGGTTGAGGTGTGCAACGCCGTGCTGGATGTGTGGCAGCCCGATCCGGAGCATAAGGCGATCATCAATATTCCCACGACCGTGCAGGTGGCAATGCCCCATGTGTTCGCCTGTCAGGTGGAGTATATACATAAGAACTTAAAGTACAGGGATGCGGTTGTCCTGAGCGTACATCCCCACAATGACCGCGGCTGCGGTGTCAGCGATGCGGAGTTTGGCGTGCTGGCAGGCGCAGACCGGGTGGAGGGAACCTTGTTCGGAAACGGTGAGAGAACCGGAAATGTGGATATCATCACGCTTGCCATGAACATGGTATGCCACGGCGTGGATCCCATGCTGGATTTCTCCCATATCAATAAGATCCGGGAAACCTATGAGCTGCTGACGGGCATGAAGGTGTACGAGAGAATGCCCTACACGGGGGATCTCGTATTTACGGCTTTCTCCGGTTCCCATCAGGATGCCATTTCCAAGGGAACGGCATGGCACAACGAGGGAAAGAGCGGAAAGAGCTGGAAGGTGCCTTACCTGCCCATCGACCCCACCGATCTGGGAAGGGAGTACGAGTCCGATGTTATCCGTATCAACAGCCAGTCGGGCAAGGGTGGCATTGCTTTTATCCTGAAACAGAACTACGGTATCTCCCTGCCGGATAAGATGAAGGAGGAAGTGCGCTATCTGGTGAAATGCGAGTCGGATGCCCGCCACAAGGAGCTTGCACCGGCGGATATTTACGACCTGTTCTGCGATCATTATGTAAATAAGACCACGGTATTTGATATTCCGGAGTGCCACTTCCGGCAGGAGAACGGCATCAAGGCGGAAGTTACCATTGCAAAGGACGGAGGATCCAAGGTGGTGCAGACTGCGGGAAACGGTCGTCTGGACGCTGTGAGCAACGCTATCAAGAGCTATTTCGGTATCAGCTACGAGCTTGCCTGCTATGAAGAGCACGCTATTTCCAGAGGTTCCTCCTCCAAGGCGGCTGCTTATGTAGGCATTGTCTACGACGGAAAGACGTACTGGGGCGTGGGTATCGACGAGGATATCATCAAGGGCTCCATTGCGGCGCTGGTGGCAGCAGTCAACAAGGCGATGGCAGCATAATTCATACAGAAAAAATAGGAAAAAGCCTCTTATTGATATTTTTATATCAGTAAGGGGCTTTTCTTTTTCGACAAAAAGGTTATTATAGAGTTAGTTATAACTAACTGGTATTTGTGCAGCAGGTGTTACGGCTGCGGAAAAGAGGCTTACTATGTGGGTTGAAGTTGCTTTATTGGCGTTGTTTATCGGCTTCATATATTTTCTGAAGGATGTCATTAAAAAAATATTAAAAAGTTATTGACATCTAATATGTGTTAGAATATACTAACCATGAAATTGAAAATGAGTATCAATAGAGACAAAAAAATAAGAAAGAAGATGAAGTATGATGCCCCTTACAATGGCAACACCCGGTGAACCGAGTGTGATCCGCAAGATTGGCGGAA
>ERZ1026854.949-NODE-949-length-19418-cov-10.393637_pt1 | contig 19418 bp, 12 predicted proteins | sample MGYA00380157_ERZ1026854 | MGnify/ENA primary metagenome ERZ1026854 (study PRJEB33269, sample SAMEA4719793) | human gut metagenome | biome: human-associated habitat; feature: organic feature; material: feces | place: Cameroon | collected 2013-10 ...
CGATATATACAAGGGAGGAATCCAATATGTCTGTAAAAGAAAAAAAGAATAATGGTGGTTTTTCTCTGGTAGAGCTAATAGTAGTGATAGCGATATCTGTCGTACTCATAGGTGCGGCAACCATATCCATTCGCTCGGTCATGGGTGTTGAGGTGAAGCAGTGTGCCAGAAATATCGAATCGATAATTAATAAAACAAGGGTCACCACTATGGGAAAGGACAGCGCAGTTCTTGAGATATACAAGAATGCATCAGATGGTGCCTACTATTATAAGACGACTATAAATGGCGTGGTATCTGATCCAAGCAAAATCGGAAAGAGCAGGATTGATGTATACTATTCCATGAAGGATGATTATAGCGACAAGACACAATTGAACGGCTCAGACAGTATAGTGCTTCAGTTTGACAGAAGCTCAGGTGCACAAAAGCCTGATGCCAATGGCAAGTGTTGCAGCCGTATCTGGATTCAAAAAAACAGCACCGAGAAGGTTATCACGATATACAAGGAAACCGGCAAGGTGGTATGTGAGTGATTTACACAGTTTAATGCTTAATATTTTATTTTGACGCAAGGCTGTTATAAGGTTGTATGATGAAATCGGAGAGGAAGATGAACCATGAAACTTTTAAGGCGCATGAACAAATCAAATAATAGGAAAAACAGTGGCTTTACACTTGTTGAGCTTGTCATTGTTATGGCGATAATGGGAATACTCGGTCTGGCTGTTACAGGCTTTATTGGTACGAGCACGAAGCAGTATAAGTATGCTTCAAAGGACGTAGATTTACAGTATGAGGCACAGCTGACCATGAATCAGATAGGAGACCTGATAATTGATGCGCAAAAGGGTGTCAAGTATGAGCCTGCTACAGTGGCAGCACCGGTGGAGGTGGCATCAGCAAACCCTGAGGCCGGTTATGTTGCAACTGCATCAGCAGAAGAGGGACAGGCAGAAGAAACGTCATCTGAGGAAACATCATCCGACAGCAAGCTGATTATCTACAACAAGGATTGTACATACAATATCATATACAGACCATCAGAGCACAAAATCTATCTGCGAAAGGATACACTGGATCCTGCAACAGGTGTGGTGAAGGCAGATGGTCAGGGCAAGGAATCTCTTATGGCAGAAAATGTCACAGGCTTTACCCCTGATTTAAGCGAGGCAGAAAGCAAGAACTCTGTCGGAATTGTCGTGGACTTTAAGGCAGGAGACAAGAAGTATACATCAAAGCAGAACTTCACTATGCGTAATAAGGTGCCGACAGGAGCAGATGTGGAGTATGTGGAGCCGGCAGAGCCTGAAGGAATAAGGATATATTACAAAGGCAAGGATGTAACCAATGGAACAGTATACTATGAAATGAAGAAAAATCAGAATAAATTAGAGTTTACTGATAAGATTCTGGGTGGAAAGTATGATTCAAAAAATGTAACGTGGGATCATTCCGGAACAAAAAATGGTGGAAACTTTAATGCTAATGGTGATGTATATAATGTAGAACTTATGGATAATGAAACTACAGATCAATTTGTTATCACAGTAACATCCAAAGACGATACGTCATTGACGGCAAAGGTAACTGTAAACGTAGCACATCCAATCAATATTCTGCATTGTGATGCAGATAAGCATTTCAATTTAGGACAGACGCATCAATTGTTTATTGATGAATGGGAGTTAAAAAATTCTTCATTAAATGGTAAATATCAGGTTAAGGATTTTGTATGGCATATGGAGGTAGAAAGTGTCAGCTCAACAGGTGCAACCGAGCACAAGGGAGATATATCCTTTAGAATGGGCGATGATGGCAAGCTGATTTATGGACCGGAGGGCAATGGTGAGCCTGATGGAATATTTAAGTTTAGTTCAAATGAGATTGCCGGAGAAACAGGAGCACAAGGTAAGCCAGATGATCCTAAATATAAGAACTATCTTAATTATTATATTTTAGGTTATAATAAAGAAATGCATATCACTCTCGGAAATGATTTCCTTACCGGAGAGAAATTAAATATCAGCGTCTGGCTTGGACTTGAGGATATGCCGGAGTTTAAGTCAAATACAATTACGTTTTATACATATTAAGAAACAGAGTAGTTTTTTACAAAAGGAGCAATCGCAATGAGCAAATTAAGAAAAAAAATAGTGGTTCCAATATCGCTCACACTTACAGGATGTCTCGTTGTGGCAGCTTTTGTGCTGAATGACAGCCTTACAAAGGTCGATGCAAATGTAGCATTCAATGGAATATCTGATATAGTCAGCTCACATGGCAAGGACAAGCCCTTCAATATAGTGGAGGTGGTGCCTGACAAGAAAATGGCATCCATCGGTTATCTGATAGATGGTCAGGAGCCTGACGATTGGTTTGGTACACTGGCACAGATGTCTGACACAGAGGGAAAGGGTGCAACGAATAGGGCTGCTTATATGAAAAGCCTGAAAGAAAAGCTTGCGCCTATTACTACAGATAAAAAGGATAACACAAGGCCTCTTTATTATGAGCCATATGAGGAAAGCTATGTCAATCAGGGCAATGACTGGAGTGAGCTTGCCCTTGTAGATATGGATAGAATAAACAAGGGTACCACAGGTTATAAGATGACAGAGCAGGCGGAGGGAGATTATAAGTTCAATACCGACTACCAGCTTGCTGTAAATGGTGAGGGACTGCCTACAGGTCATTACAGACAAAATGTTGACCATTATGTTTTCATGCAGGGCGAGGATGAGACAGAAGATGGCTCTGGATCTGTGGATACAGGAAAAAGAGGTTACTACAGTGTTGCTTTTACTGCAGTCAAATTGCCTGATGGCATGACAAACACCAAGTATTTGGTACCGGCTGATAATTCACAGAAAGCTGATGGAAATACAGACAGCAGCACAGACAATACGACAGATACAGAAACAGGTGACGATACCGTTGAGAAGCATGTGGTTTATTCTATAAAGAGCGCATATGCCATTGTTTCTGCTGAGGGCATGCAAAGCATTGCAAAATATGATCCAAAGGCATATATATACAGGACTGACAATTCGGATACCACATCCCCATATAAATTTGTTGCAAGAGCAGACCAAATGGCAGCTCTGCCTGATACAAATAAGCCGGATTATGAGAAGTATACATACTATACGGTTGAGATGGAGTATGTGCCTGCAGACAAAATCACGGATGATGAGACCTACTATGAGGTGGATACTGGGGTACCTGTAGAGTTCAATTACGATATGACAGGTGAATATGGAGCAGTGCTTGATACAGCAAATCCATATGTCAGGATTAATGATGGCACTACAACTGAAAATAAGGATGATACTACCGGAAAGGCTATTTTAAATGATACAGACGGATATTTTGATATAGTTAAGGACAGCCAGACATATACCTATGTGGGTAAGGGAAAAGGTGACTATATCATGGACGCTGATAAAAACAGCTCGCTGGATTATCCTGTAAATACTACACGCATATATTATAAGGGTGGATTCAAGAACAATAACTGGTTTAGAAACGGTGTATTTAACCAGGAGGGCAAGACAGGCGACGATGATAAGACTGCCAATATGACCTTCAAGGTAAAAACGGTCACACCAAAGGAGCTTGAGCAGATAGATGTGTCAACAATTGATTTACTTTATCTTTCCGGCTCAAAGTCCATCCTTTCAAAGAATTTAGGAGACAATGACGCAAAATACAATACCGGTAATGACATTTCATGGGACAAGGTAAAGCAGATAGTTCAGCGTGTGCACCAGAGTGGTATCATGATGCCTGTTATAGTGGATAATGGTATTGTGTGGCCAAGTGCTAAGGCAAATTATGATAGCAACATTAAAAAGCTTGCAGGTCTTTTAAGCTGTAACAATTTCAGTTCCTTGAAATTTACTAAGGACTCTGCTGATAATTTTATTAACTGGTATGATGGAAATGTCATAAAGTATTATAAGGTTGACAGTGGAACCCATAAATATGGTTTTGTAATTGGCAACGAATATGTCATTCCACGAAACTATAGTTCTAATACGGATGTGCCGTTTGTTTTAAGAGATGATTTTGCTTCTGCATTTATTGCAAATGAAGATGAAACACAGTTTGTCAATGCTGCTAAAAATGAGAATTTTGACGAGATAGCAGAGTACATCAACTCAGAGAATACAAGCAGGAAAAATGAAAATAATACTTTGGGACAGGAAAAGTATGAATACTTTGAAAAGAAGATTTCAAAGGCGATAGTTTTAAGCTATATCATATCGTATTCTGATAAGAGGGATGTCGCAAAACCGATGGATGAGCTTAATATCCTTGATATAGAGCCCGGCATGAATAGCCAAAGCGATTGTATCACACCGCTGAAAAAAAATCTTAAGTCATGGCTTGGTGCTAACTGCCCGGCTGATGACAATATACATATCACCTGTGTCAACAGCTCAGAGTTTATAGGTCGAATTGAGGATTTGAACAATTACGACATGATTTATATGGGGTTGTGTTGTGATAATTTGAATAAGAGTTGGGAAAATGGAGCTAAAATAACTGTATATAATGATTCTTCCATGAATGGACTTATATATTCTAATGTTGGTGATATTGTAGTTATAGATCCAACATATATAGGTGATGATGAGAATGGATCTACATATAGTCGTGGACATGCGGGGTTATTGGACAGTGATTATTTGACTGAATATGATAATGGATTGGGCCTAATAAGAGACTTTACTGATCCAAATGATAATGAGAAATATGTAAAGGCGGTAAATACATACAGGGGCCCGGGAAATGATATTACAACCGAGAAAGTAGAGGCTTTAAACAATTATTTGAAAGCGGGCTATCCTATAGTGGTAGACAAAGACTTTTATAAGAATGATAATAATATTGAAAAAGTAAATGACTATTATATAGACAATTGCTCTAATATATATGGCTTTATGGAAGCTAATATATCAAATGATCATTTAATAAAAACAAAGTCAGATAATAACCTGTCAACGGATCTATATACTAACCTCACTGCTGAAAAACCGCAGATAAAGGTCAAGGAGCAGAAGAAAGAGCAAGGCAAGGATTATGTAAAGCTTGAAGATAATCACATAGTACTTGAGTTTAATATCAATAACCGGGGTGGAGCAGATGCCAATGCTTCTTTTGATATAGGCTTTTATCTTGATTCAAATGCGGATGGTAAGTTTTCACCTACACAGGAAAAGATAGCCGGAAACAATGTACAGATTTACCGGGATGGTACTCTGGTGAGTCCGCAGATTGATGAAAATGGAGAATATAACTATAATCTTGAGGCCGGAAAATATAACTATAAACTGGTTTATGAACTGCCTACACAGTTTGTAGGTGTTATTCCCTGGCAGCTTAGGGCATCGCAGACTACGAACCCATATCGTTATGATGTGACAGGAGGATATTTCTACAAGCAGGCCAACAGTAATCAAAAGCAGCATATTAAGATTTTGCAGATTGATACATCAAAAGGAATTAAAGGCAAATACCTTGCAGGGGCTAGTACATTTAATATGCAAGAACAAAAGTCAGATTCCAACTCAAAGTTTTCAAAGTTGTTAAAGGATGTTACAGATTTTGAACTTGACATTAAAACTCTTGCGGGAGATTCTGTTGAATTTAAGAAGCTTTGTAAAGATAACAAGGTCAAGGATTATGATATGCTTGTAATTGGATTCTCGGATTGTTATGAGATTTATAATGATAGTAAACAGGTGGATAGGATAAAAGAATTTATCCAGTCCGGTAAAGCAGTATTATTTACCCATGATACTACATCGCTTAGCAATAATAAGTATAAAGGTAACGAGACAGTAAGAAATAACAACTGGGGCTATGATTTTAACACTATTGTAAGAGATGTCGTTGGAATGGATAGATATGGTATACTGCATAGCTCTGCGTTGAAAAAGGGAAATACCCTTAAAGAAGGAACTGATGAGTATGCTGAAGCAGTCAGTTATGCCAAAGAACATAATACTGATATTGCATATAAGCCAAGATCAAATAAAGAAACAATTGTACGACAGAACCAGGGCTTTGCGTATGGTGATTTGGATTCAAATCAAGATACGGGTCATGGCTATCGCAGACTATATTCATGGCTGCAAGGAACCATGGGACATACTAATAAGGCTGAAAAGGTGAATTCAGGTCAGATTACTACATATCCGTTTAAAATTCCTGATAAGATAGAAATAGCTTGGACTCATAGACAGTATTATCAGCTTGATTTTAATGAGGACAGTGACAATGATGGTGAGAGTGATATTGTTGTCTGGTATACACTTTCGGATCAGAATGTTTACTATTCTTCACCTAAGGATGTGCGAAATAACTACTACATCTACACCAAGGGCAATGTTACATACTCCGGTGTAGGACATTCCGATGTGACACAGTCCGTTGATGAGTTAAAGCTGTACATCAATACAATGATTGCGGCTTACAGTGTAGTAGAGCATGCACCTGCTATTTCATTAAAAGAGGGCTACGACCTTAAGTCAGCAGATATCAGTACTATTTACTCGACAATAGATACTGCTATACAGCAGGATGAGGAAGCAAAAAAAGAAAGTGGTAATCCTGATGCTGCGATACTGGATGTAGATGATGAGGGCAATATTGCCACACAGGATGTATATTTTACCGTTAAGGATACCAACATGCTTCGTAATCAGGTAGATAAGGATACGACTGTCAATATGAGCTTCTTTATCGAGGGTACAGAGGCTGACCATGATAAGGAGATAGATGACGATGGCAATACAATCTATTTGAAGGAGATGAAGAACTGGCAGATTTATTCACTGCATGATGATGGCTCAGAGGCTGACCTTCTGGGACCATCAGAAGCAGGAAATAACAGAACCTTCTTTGCAAACAATAAGACCTATAAGGTTAAGGTACCTCTAGCGACTCTGCCGGCAGGACAGAATTCCATCAAGGTATATGCAGTGGCAAGCAGTAATATCACTGTCATGCAGAACAACGAGCCGGTTAATAAGAAGACACCGGAGGCATACAAGACCTTCCAGATACAGCGTGTAGGTCTTGCTGATTTGGATTAGTTTTCAAAGGCTCCTAGCTATCACATATTTTTCGATTAAGCACAATTTATCAAACAGAGACTTATATAAACCATTTATATAGTCTCTGTTTTTTTACTGTTTCTTTATACTTTCTTTATTGAATTATCCGCGCTAATTGATAAAATAGATAGTATGCGCACGATTGCGGATATTTTTGCATTCGTGTATGGGGGATAAATTAACCGGAAAGAAAGGAAACGTTTATGAGTAAAATTTTCAAAAATCTGATTCCATACTGGCGATGGATCATATTAATTTTTGTTTTTCTCATTGCTCAGGCTTACTGTGATCTGGCTTTGCCTGCGTACACATCTGATATCATCGATGTGGGTATCCAGGATCACGGCATTGAGCATATCCTGCCAAAGGAGATTACCTCGGAGGATTATCAGATGGCACAGACATTTATGCTGTCTGATGAGAAAGAAAAGTTTACGGAATGCTACGAGACAGCAGATACCGAGAACACAAGTGACGGCAGCAGTGTGACAAAATACAAGCTGACAGCTGATTCTGACACACTTGATGAGCTGGATGAGGAGCTTTTGGTTCCTCTTGTCATGGCATATCAGGCTTTTCAGTCGGGTGAGCAGATGGATGTGGATGCATCGGCTATCCCGCAGGGAGTAGCGCTTGATGATACCATGATAAAGCAGATAAGAAGCAAGGTGCAGGACAAAATCGATGCAGTAGGTTCATCTACCTTAAAGTCCATGGGTGTAGCTTTTGCGACAAAGTGTGACGAGAATGCCGGAATTGATGTGGATGCCAACCAGATTGCTTATCTGTGGAAGGCAGGAGCCAAGATGGCAGGCTTTGCAGCAATTATGCTTATAGCAGCCTGTGTTGTAGGCTTTGCGGCTTCTAAGGTCGGTGCCGCTGTCGGCAGGGATTTGAGAGAGAAGACCTTTTCAAAGGTTGTGGGCTTTTCAAATGCCGAGATCAACAAATTCTCGACGGCATCACTTATTACGAGAAGCACGAACGATATACAGCAGATTCAGATGGTTACTACCATGATGCTTCGTATGGTGCTTTACGCGCCAATCGTTGGTATCGGTGGTATCATCAAGGTGGCACAGACCAAATCCGGCATGGAGTGGGTGATTGCGATTGCGGTTGTTGCCATCATGGTTTTTATTTTCACGCTGGTCGGCATTGCGATGCCAAAGTTCAAGATTATGCAGACTCTTGTAGACAAGGTAAACCTTGTTTCGCGTGAGATTCTTACAGGTCTTTCCGTTATCAGGGCATTCGGCCGTGAAAAAGAGGAAGAAAAGAGGTTTGATGAGGCTAACCGTGAGCTTACACGCACACAGCTGTTTACAAACCGCGTCATGACCTTTATGATGCCTGGTATGTCCATGATCATGTACTGCATCACACTCGGTATCGTGTGGGTTGCAGCAGGCCGAATAGACAAGGGCTCTATGCAGGTAGGTACCATGACTGCGTTTATTACATATGCCATGATGATTGTTATGTCCTTCCTAATGCTCTCAGCCATGTCCATCATGCTTCCGAGAGCCGGTGTTGCGGCAGAGCGTATAGATGAGGTTATAAGGACAAACAGCACTGTAAATGATCCAAAGGAGCCTGTTACTGAGGCAAATCATAGGGGTGTTATCCGTTTCAACCATGTGGATTTCAGATATCCGGGAGCAAAGGAGGATGTGCTTTCAGACATTGATTTTGTGGCAGAGCCGGGAAAGGTTACAGCTATCATTGGAAGCACGGGCTGTGGAAAGTCTACACTTGTAAACCTGATTCCGCGTTTCTATGATGTGACAGGAGGTTCAATAGAGCTTGACGGACACGATATCAGAGACTACACACTAAGCGAGCTTCGAGAGTCAATAGGCTTTGTTCCGCAGAAGGGTATTCTTTTCTCAGGAACCATTGCATCAAACCTGCGCTTTGGTAAAGCGGATGCGAGCGATGAGCAGATAAAAAAGGCAGCGGATATTGCACAGGCTTCTGAGTTTATCGAGACAAAGAATGACGGATATGAAAGCTCAATCGCACAGGGCGGCTCCAATGTGTCGGGAGGTCAGAAGCAGAGACTTGCCATCGCAAGAGCTATCGCAAAGGATCCTCATATCTATGTGTTTGATGACAGCTTCTCAGCACTCGATATGAAGACTGACGCGCGCCTTCGTGCAGCCTTAGCTGAGGTTACGGAGAATGCTTCCGTAATCATCGTGGCACAGCGTATCAGCACTATTATCCATGCTGACCAGATTCTCGTGCTCGATGACGGTAAAATCGTAGGAAAGGGCACCCACGAGGAGCTTCTTGAAAATTGCGATGTGTATATGCAGATTGCACAGTCACAGCTTTCTGCCAAGGAGCTAGGACTTGAGGATAAAGGAGCAGATATTGCAATAGATAAAGCAACAAAAACTGCAACAGATACTGCAGCTATAGCAGGCTTAGATAATGAAAAGGAGGGCATGTAAGATGAGTGAGAATAATAACGAACAGTTCAAGATGCCTCCTAAGAGGCCGAGAGGGCCAATGGGGCATGGCCCCGGGATGGTCACAGAAAAGGCCAAGGATTTCAAGGGCTCTACAAAGAAGCTCATAAAGTATCTCGGCAGATACTGGGCTGCTATCATTGCTGTTATGATATTTGCAGCAGTTTCGACTGTCTTTTCCGTTGCAGGACCTAAGGTAATGGGAAAAGCCACCACAGCGCTTGCCGAGGGACTTATGAGCAAGATTGCAGGAACTGGCGGCATAGATTTTGATTATATTGCAAAGGTTCTTTTGTTTACGCTGGCTTTATATGTGGTGAGTGCTATTTTCATGTTTGCCCAGGGGCTTATCATGACAGGCATCACACAGAAGACCTGCTACAGGATGCGTAAGGATATCACAAGCAAAATCAACCGTATGCCGATGAAGTATTTCGAGTCAAGGACATACGGTGAGGTGCTTTCGCGTATCACAAACGATGTGGACACACTCGGACAGAGCTTAAATCAGAGTATCACACAGATTATCACATCTGTTGCCACATTAGTCGGTACACTTGTCATGATGCTGTCTATTTCACCGCTCATGACGCTGATTTCACTCGTTATCCTGCCTGTTTCGATGATACTCATTTCGTTTGTCATAAAGCATTCGCAGAAATACTTCAGACAGCAGCAGGAGTATTTAGGACACATAAACGGACAGGTCGAGGAGGTGTACGGCGGACACCTTGTCATAAAGGCATACAATAAAGAGGCGGAGACTGTAAAGACCTTCAAGGAGGCCAACAATGTGCTCTACAAATCCGCATGGAAATCACAGTTCCTCTCAGGACTTATGATGCCTATCATGCAGTTTGTAGGAAATTTAGGATATGCGGGAGTTGCCATCTCAGGCGGTATACTTGCCATAAAAAATGTCATCACAATCGGTGATATCCAGGCATTTATACAGTATGTGAAGAATTTCACACAGCCTATCCAGCAGATAGCACAGGTGGCAAACCAGCTTCAGTCGATGGCGGCTGCATCTGAGCGTGTTTTTGAGTTCCTCGAGGAGGAGGAAGAGGATATTACAGTGGAAAATCCTGTAAAGCCGGACCATATCGAGGGAAGTGTGGAGTTTTCACATGTACACTTTGGATACAATCCTGACCAGATTATCGTTAAGGATTTCTCTGCAAAGGTGAAGCCGGGACAGCAGGTTGCAATTGTAGGACCGACAGGAGCGGGAAAGACCACCATGGTCAAGCTGCTTATGAGATTTTATGATGTAAACTCCGGTGCCATCCTTGTCGATGGACATGACATCAGGGATTACAACAGAACAGATCTGCGAGATGCATTCGGCATGGTATTGCAGGATACATGGCTCTTTAAGGGCACTATTATGGAAAATATCCGCTACGGCCGTCTGGATGCCACAGATGAGGAGGTCATCGCGGCAGCAAAGGCAGCACATGCGCATCACTTTATCCAGACACTGCCGGGCGGCTACGATATGGAGCTTAATGAGGATGCTTCCAATGTTTCACAGGGACAAAAGCAGCTTTTGACTATCGCAAGAGCTATCCTTGCAGACAATCCAATCCTTATCCTTGATGAGGCCACCTCCTCTGTCGATACACGTACAGAAATCCGTATCCAGAAGGCACTCGACAATCTGATGAAGGGCAGAACAAGCTTTGTCATCGCCCACAGGCTGTCTACCATCAAGAATGCCGATATGATCCTTGTCATGAAGGACGGAGACATTATCGAGCAGGGTACACATGATGAGCTTCTTGCAAAGAACGGATTTTACGCAGACCTGTATAACTCTCAGTTTGAAGAATAGAGAAGGCACGGGTATCGTGCGGTTTTGCGAATATGCGTGTGGCTGAATGGTTACATAAAATTTAAAAAAAAATTAGCTCTCGACAAAATTCGACAAAATGTGCTATCATAAAAGCGTACAATTTGTTTTGACATGACAGTAATTGGCGGCATAGGAGAGTTTGATGAGCACTTTAAATGTCGCAGTAGCAGACGAAAAGAAAAACATGCAGAGTTTATTAAAGGGCATGGAGTTTTTAGGAACAGCAAAGAGTAGTGATGAAGCATACAGCATGATAAACGGTAATGCCGGTTCTGATGTGGTACTTGTGTATGTAAAGAGAGCATCCGGTGACACGGAGCCACTTGACGATACATATATGCAGAAAAAATCCCTTGAGACACAGGTGACGGATATCATTCATGAGATAGGTGTTCCGGCTCATATAAAGGGATATCAGTATCTGAGAACTGCGATAGTGATGTGCGTGGAGGATATGGAGATGCTTAGCTCTATCACAAAGCTTTTGTACCCCACTATTGCAAAGAAGTACAAGACTACCTCAAGCAGGGTGGAGAGAGCCATAAGACATGCTATCGAGGTGGCATGGAGCAGAGGCAGGATGGATACGATAGACTCCATGTTTGGATACACTGTAAACTATGGCAAGGGCAAGCCTACCAATTCGGAGTTTATTGCCCTGATAACAGATAAAATACGTCTTGGGATGTAAAAATCGTCATTATAGACAATTAAAACCACGTTTTGATAAATTTACTAGGCAAAATGTACTCCCGCGTGATATAATATGGTATACATTCTATTGTTATCAGGATGTATACTATATTTTTTATCAGATTAATCGTTGTTTAAATAACCGTAATCTGGAGGGGGTATCAGCATGGACAAAATTAAAATACTAATGGCCGCATCAGAGGCAATACCTTATATGAAGACAGGTGGACTGGCAGACGTAGTGGGATCTTTACCAAAATATTTTGACAAGGACAGATATGACGTGAGAGTTATACTTCCGAAGTACAAATGTATGGATGATAAATTTTTGCCACAGCTTAAGTTCGTCTGTCATTTTTATGTCAATCTCAACTGGCGCAGGCAGTATGTGGGGATTTTTACATCACAGTACGATGGAGTGACATATTATTTTGTCGATAATGAGTTTTACTTTGCGGGAGATAAGCCATACAACAATATATACGAGGATGTGGAGAAGTTTGCTTTCTTTTCAAAGGCGGTGCTTGAGGCTCTGCCGGTTATAGATTTCGCCCCGGATGTGATACATTGTAACGACTGGCAGACAGGACTCTTACCGGTATTTCTAAAGACCGTGTACGGCTCTGACAATTTCTATGCCGGAATAAAGACAGTCTTTACCATTCACAATATGAAGTTTCAGGGGCGCTGGAAGATTAAAGAGGTGGCTGATGTCACAGGACTTCCGGAGCACATTTTTAATTCAGGGGAGCTTGAGTTCTATGGTGAGGCTAATTATTTAAAGGGCGGCATAGTATATGCAGATGAGATTACGACTGTCAGCCCGACATATGCAGATGAAATCTGTACACCTGAGGGCGGCGAGGGCCTGGATGGTCTGATGCTCGAGCGACGCAGGCATTTGAGAGGTATAGTAAACGGTATAGATTATGAGGTCTTTAATCCTATGAAGGATACATATCTGGATAAGCATTTTTCTGTAAGGGATTTGAGTGGAAAGGTCGTTAATAAGCGTCAGCTGCAGGAGAAGTATGGTCTTACTGTAGATAAGGATGTCATGCTGATTGGTATTGTTTCGCGTCTGACAAATCAGAAGGGCTTTGATCTGGTGGCATATGTGATGGAGGAGATGCTTTCCACCATGAATGTGCAGTTTATAGTGCAGGGTACAGGAGAGCAGCAGTATGAGGAGATGTTTAATTATTTCCATGGCAGGTATCCGCAGAAGCTTGGCGTATATATCGGCTACTCGGAGGAAAATGCACATGAGATATATGCAGGCTGTGATGCGTTTCTCATGCCGTCTCTTTTTGAGCCGTGCGGCTTGAGCCAGCTTATGTCTATGCGATATGGCACGCTGCCTATAGTCAGGGAGACCGGTGGTCTTAAGGACACTGTAGTGCCGTACAATGAGTATGAGAATACGGGTGATGGCTTTTCCTTTGCAGATTATAATGCACACGATATGCTGCATGTCATCAAATATGCTCTTGATGTGTTTGAAAACCATAAGGACAGATGGCAGGAGATGGTACAGCGCGCCATGAGACATGACTTCTCATGGAAGGCATCTGCGAGAGAGTACGAGAAGCTCTACGACATGCTGCTTGGCAACTAGTCAGAAAGTAAAATACCGGATACATATCTATGATATGATATCCGGTATTTTTGTTATCGGGTTACATGATTATCAGTAGACAGTGTCTGTTTTACTGTCGTATATGTAGTATCTCTCACCGAGTACTTCCTCGTCGCGTACCTCTGTCGAGTTTACCTCACAGATGAACTCGCTTAGATTGCAGACATCTATATCGCTATCCAGCGGCATTACCAGAAACTCGTGGATGCTGCTTGGGATGAGCAGCATATTGCCGCCGAGCTTTTTAGACAGCGAGCTTAGCACACCCGGGTATAGTATGGCGGATGCACCGTTTGTCTGCCTGCTGTTTGTCAGGATGTACATAGGCAGGCTGTCAAAATCACAGACTGCGCGCATCTGACTGGCATAGCCCGGGCATTTTTTGGCTAGAAACTCTGCCATGTTGATTATTGAGCATGGAAGTATCCTTGGGGTATTTTGCATTGAGGCGCGGATTAGTGTTTCAGTATCTATGCCCCAGCGTGACAGAAGTGCATCTGTGACTGTGATAGTGCCAAACTCAGGCAGCTGTGCTCCAACATACACTTCAAATATGATGGCAAAATCCAGATATTTAATATAGGGAATATCCTTTAGCTGCTTTTGATTTTTTTCGTAGCTTATGAGCTGGAAAATTATTTTGTCCTGCACCTTGGAAAAATCATCACAGAAGCTGATATCAAAATCTTCAGTTGGCTTGAAATCATTGTAGGTGGATAAAATTGCATCGAGAATAGAATCAATGGATACACCATCAAGATACCAATGGTAGTAAGGATTGAGATAAATAGTCGGTGCTATATTGAATTTGGGATTGATAATCACCAATCCGTCGTAGATCATCCCGTTGTTCTTTTTTACAGGATGGATAGTGAGCTTGAAATCATTGTCAAGTCTTGAGGTTATTTCTGTTTCTATAGTATGTAAAAACTCCGTGTATTTCATGAATCTCCTTGCGGAGCATAAAAATATCGGATCCCGTGGAAAAGTAAAACCCACGAAGCAGGGCGCTTCGTGGGTTTTACTCTATCATTGTTTGATGTAGTTTGCAATATGTATTTTTGTACAATTTTTATGCTTCATTTTTGTGACATCATACAAAATATAGCTGTGCTATTCATTTTTAATCAGATTTGAGCCTCTGCCACAGCGTGTTGTAAAGAGTGGCATCATTATCGTTTAACGCTCTGTATACCTCACAGTTTTTGAGCATATCGGAAGGAGGATTGATTGCCTCGTTTTCCTTCGTTTCCTCGTCCTGATTGTCGATTACAGCCTGGATAGGTGATGCATAGTATACATACTCAAAGTTGAGCTGTGCAGGCTCATCACTGCAGATATAGTTCAAAAATTCCTGTGCGCCCTCTTTATTTTTGCAAGTCTTTGGAATGAACCATGAGTCAATCCAGAGGTTTGAGCCTTCCTTTGGCACGATATAGTCCAGGTTGTCATTTTCAGCCATGGCGGCAGCAGCCTCACCGGAGTAGCACACTGCGATTGCAGCATTTTCCGCAACCATCTCATCGCAGGTCTCATCCACGTAGTATGCGAGCACATCACTGCTTTGCTTGTTTAGTATATCGAAGGCTTCATCAAGCTTTTCAGGGTCTGTCTCGTTTATCGAGTAGCCAAGTGTGCGAAGGGCAGGGGTAAAGGCATCACGGACAGAATTAATCATGATCATGTTGTCCTTGTATTTGCCATTCCACAGGCAGTCCCAGGTATTTAGGTCTGATGCATCAGCCAGCTTTTTGTTGTAGAGTATGCCGAGTGTGCCGTAGAAATAAGGCACAGTGTACTCATGCGTCGGGTCAAAGGATGCGGACATGTCGATTATATCCTGATTTACATTTTGATAGTTTGGCATAGCGCTGTAGTCTATCTTGTTGACCTCGCCCTCACTTATGAGCTTCTCGATGATGTAGTCGGAGGTGCAGATGACATCATAATCGATGGCACCGGACTTGTACTTCGTGTACATCTCCTCAGGCTCCTCGTATTCCTCGTATTTTATGGTGATTCCGGTTTCCTGCTCGAAGCTGTCGATTACAGATTCATCGATGTATTTACCGTAGTTTAGCACTGTTATGGTATTGTCATTGTTCGTGCTTCCTGCGCTTATGGTAAATACCGAAAAGCAGCCTATTACGAGTACCGCAACAATTGCAAGGCTTACACTACGCTTTACGATGCGAAGCTTTTTAGCCCTTGCAGGCTTTTTTGCGGCGCTTACTGGTATCTGGTTTGAGTTGATGTTTACCACAACCAAAAGCAGCAGCACTGTAAAGAAAAGTATGGTCGACAGAGCATACAGCTCCGGTTTTACACCCTTTTTAAGCTCTGTGTAGAGCATGGTTGAGAGGGTATTGACTCCGGCACCCTTCGTAAAGTAGGTGATGGAGAAGTCATCGAGTGACATGGTGACCGCCATCATAAAGCCGGAGAACACTCCGGGACTTATTTCAGGCCAGGTGACCTTGAAAAATGCATATAGAGGTGATGCACCCAGATCAAGTGCGGCCTCGTAGGTGTATTTGTTGGTCTGCTTGAGCTTTGGCAGCACATTCAGTATCACATAAGGGATATTGAACGTGATGTGCGCGATAAGCACTGTCACAAAGCCCAGATTCATGAATTTTACAAACAAAAGCATCATTGAGATACCGGTTACGATATCGGCATTGAGCATCGGGATGTTGGTAGCGCCCAGATAGATTGTCTGGTTGCGTTTCTTCATGGCGCTTATACCCATGGCTGCGAGAGTTCCGATTATTGTGGAAATCACAGCCGCAAGCAGCGTAATCTGCAGGGTTGTCGAAAATGCCGACATAATCCGCTCACTCTGAAAGCACTTTATGTACCAGTTGAGCGTGAAGCCTCCCCATTTAACCTTGGATTTGGAGTTGTTGAAGGAGAGTACTATTAATACAACGATAGGCAGATACAGGAACAAAAATATCAGTCCCATATATACCCTGGATGCTATTTTCTTTACCATAATGCGCTCTGGTCTCCTTCCTTATCAAACAGATTGACTAGTGCCATGCTGATTAATACAAATACCATGAGCACGAGTGAGAGACCGCTTCCTGCGCCCCACTGTGAGCCATGGACGAAATCCTGTTCTATGATATTTCCGATGAGCAGGACCTTTCCGCCGCCGAGTATCTGTGAGATGGCAAACGATGTGAGTGATGGCACAAAGACCATTACGATTCCGCTTATGACACCGGACACTGTAAGTGGCAGTATAATTTTGAAAAATATTGTGACTTTATTTGCGCCGAGGTCAAGCGCCGCCTCAATCCAGTCGTTTTTGATTCTGGTCATTGAGTTGTATATAGGCAGCAGCATGAATGGCAGAAAGTCATAAACCATGCCAAGCACGACCGCTCCGGAGGTATTCATGATGTTGAAGCCCGGCAGTCCGAGAGTGGTGAGTATCGAGTTGATGACACCGTTTTTGGACAAAAGCTGCTTCCATGCAAGTATTCGAAGCATAAAGTTCATCCACATAGGAAGCATGAAAACAAATACCACAAAGCTTTGATTTTTAATCTTTAAGCCGTTTAAAATCATTGCAAGAGGGTAGGACAGCACAAGGCATATTATGGTGCATATGATTCCAAGCCTAAGGGATAAAAGCAGTGCCTTGATATTGGTGTGCTGTGCTATTGCAGCCACATATTCAACTGTAAAGCCGCCGTCAGAGCCTTTAAAGGCATAGTACACAATCATGAAAAGCGGAAGTATGATAAATCCGATAATCCATATGAGGTACGGCCCTGCGAGCAGCTGTTTCTTTATTTTAGACATCTATCTCCACCGCCTTTTCATCTGAGGACTCAGGCTTGTGCATTACCTGGATATTAAATGGAATTACCCTGATACCCACATGGCTTCCGACCTCGACATATTTGGTTGTGTGCACCATCCAGTCGTAGCCGTTTGCCTTTACCTCAAGCTCATAGTGCACACCCTTGAAGATATTGGACACGACATCACCCTGCATATAGCCGTCCTCTGCAGGCACCAGCTCCACATCCTCCGGGCGGATGACTATATCGACAGGTGTGTTCTCACCAAAGCCCTCGTCCACACAAGGCATCTTTACACCGAGTATCTCAACAAGCTTATCCTTTATCATAATACCGTCTATGATGTTGCTGTGTCCGATAAAGTCAGCGACAAAGGCATTTTCAGGCTCATTGTAAATGTCCTCAGGTGTGCCAATCTGCTGGATGTAGCCCTGATTCATGACTACGATGGTGTCAGACATGGTAAGCGCCTCCTCCTGGTCGTGTGTGACATAGACGAAGGTGATACCGAGCTCATTTTTTAAGCGGATGAGCTCATACTGCATGCTCTGGCGCAGCTTTAGGTCGAGAGCACCAAGCGGCTCGTCCAAAAGCAGTACCTTAGGCTCGTTTACAATAGCTCTTGCGATGGCGATACGCTGCTGCTGGCCTCCGCTAAGAGAATCAACAGAGCGGTTTTCAAAGCCGTCGAGGTTGACGAGCTTTAGCGCATACTTTATTTTGTCATCGATGTAGGCCTTGCTTTTTTTCTTTATTTTGAGACCAAACGCGATATTTTCAGCGATAGTCATATGAGGGAAAAGAGAGTATTTCTGGAAAACAGTGTTCAGATTTCTCTCGTTTGCAGGTACATTTGTGATGTCCTTTGAATCAAACATGATTTTTCCCTTGTCCGGAGTCTCAAAGCCGCCGAGCATGCGAAGCGTAGTGGTCTTTCCACAGCCCGATGGTCCAAGCAGCGTCAGAAACTCATTCTCCCTGATGTATAGATTTAAATCGTCAAGTACGACATTGCCGTTGTACGACTTTGTGATATCGATAAAATCAATTAATTTCTTTCCCATGGTGTAAACCTTTTGTTGCTGGTCATATTGATGTGTGAACAGTAACAACCTTTCTCATGTAATCTATGGTATTGATATGGCTTCTGCAGGGTATCGTCAGAAGCTCGGAGGATTGCTGACCCATATGAGTACAGCATCCTTTGAAGACTTATTTTCAATAAAATGCTTCTTACCGGCTTTAAAATAAAAGGACTCGCCGGCCTTTACGGTGTGCACCTTGCCACCATAGCTAAGCTTCACTGTGCCCTTTATCACATATCCAAACTCCTCACACTCCTGTGGCAGATATATTTCAGAGCTGCCGCCCGGATGAAGAGTGAGCCTGACAGGCTCCATGGAGCGGGTCTGTGCGTTTGGAATGACCCATTCCACTTTGCTGTTTTTTTCCTCGTCAATTTTTTCAAAATAATCGTTCGCCTTGTAGACAATCTGCTCAGGCTCCGAATCTGTAAAAAACTCCGCCGGTGTCATACCCAGGCACTGGATGATATCAAGCAGGGTGCCGACTGACGGTGAATTCTGATTTCGCTCGAGCTGGGAGATAAATCCCTTCGTCAGCTCAGCTCTGTCAGCAAGCTCCTGCTGGGTAAGTCCGTACTGGATACGAAGCTCCTTCATACGATGTCCGATATCCATGTTTACTTCCTTTTCTAATACATTTTACACTATATTTACTGTAGGCTTAATAATAGATTTTTTGTTTACTAAAAATAAACCAACGAGATAATTTTAATATATTTTT
>ERZ1026854.953-NODE-953-length-19410-cov-19.295066_pt1 | contig 19410 bp, 19 predicted proteins | sample MGYA00380157_ERZ1026854 | MGnify/ENA primary metagenome ERZ1026854 (study PRJEB33269, sample SAMEA4719793) | human gut metagenome | biome: human-associated habitat; feature: organic feature; material: feces | place: Cameroon | collected 2013-10 ...
GAATGTAAATTAAAACCTATAGCAAGAAACGCAAGCTAAAGAGCCGTAGGCTCAAGATTCGTGTCATTCGAAAAATTCGTGTTCGTAAAACCACAAACAGTTCGTGTTAAAACGAACACGAATCAAACGAATCAACCGAATGTAAATTAAAACCTATAGCAAGAAACGCAAGCTAAAGAGCCGTAGGCTCAAAATTCGTGTCATTCGAAAAATTCGTGTTCGTAAAAATCTCAAGCAGTTCGTGGTAAAAATCATCTAACTTATTATCAACTTTTAATTCGTTTACAACTATGACTCCCGAACAGAAACATTCAGTAATCCAGGCGATATTGACTTTCATTTCGTCAATACTTTGCGCAATAACAGCAAGCTCGTGCATATCGCATTGGTGATACTATTAGTATCAGAATAAAGGGCTGAACTCCTGCAAACAGCAAGGAATTCAGCCCTAATATTTTCTTAAGTAATAAATATCCTAAAACCTTATTTCTCCATCGTAGTTGAAGATAGGCTCGTTGGTGTTTACCTCCTCAGGATAGAATTGTACGGCACTATCGTTCATCTTTGGATGCTGACGGTCGAGGAGGCGGAGCATCTCGGCACCAGCCCAAATGGCAGGACCATAGCCGTGGGCAGCAGCTGTGCTCACAGGACGATACATATAGAAGGCAGGGTCGAAGCCCATACCTGTGCCTACGCAAGTGTTCATGAAGCGACCTTGGGCATCGATAGATGCCTCTACGGCATGCCACGCAAGCTGAACGGCAGGACCATAGGCAAGGGCGGAAATCCAACCTTGGTTGATGGCATGAGCTATACAGTAAGTATAGATTGCTGTGCAGCTGCTCTCTTCGTAAGAGTCGTTGCGGTCGAGGAGCTGATGCCAAAATCCATCTTTGTCCTGCAAAGCCACAAGACCCTCGATATGCTGGCGCAGAAGGTCGAGGATGGCGCCACGTTGTGGATGATTCTCAGGCAAAACGTCGAGCACTTCGCACATGGTTAGGATAGCCCAGCCGTTGGCTCTTCCCCAATGGAAAGCAGGGTGAGGATTCATGGCTTCTACCCATCCGTGGCGGAAGAGTTTCTTTTCTTTCACCCACATTTTGTCTTTGAATAGCATTATCTGCTTAGCTGCTTCGTCGAAATATTTGCTGTCGTTGGTATAAGCGCCCATGTAGGCTATGGCAGGAATTGCCATAAACATGTCGTCGAGCCAAACAGTATTCTTGTGAGGACGCTTGCGGGCAAAGGTGCCATCAGCCAAGCGAAACTCCTTGGTCATGATATACTGCGAATAGTTTTCTATTACGGGAGCGGTATTGATGACCTGAGTGGAGCGAGTCTTAGGATTCTTTCTTGCGTCGAGCTCTGCCTTTATCATGGCTGCACAGATGGCGCCGGCATCATCAAGGGCATGAGGATCAACAACCTTGCGAATGGCGGTGTCGAGAGTCTTGCCTTTCTTGAGGTCTTTCATGGCTCCAGGAAAGGCATCGGCAATAGCCTTGAAGTTTTGCTCTACGTAGGCAGCATATTTCTTGTCGCCCGAAGCCTTGGCAGCATCGAGGCATGCGCTGTAGGTTACACCCCATTCATAGCTCGTGGTGCGAAACTGCTGTGGGTTTGCCAATATGTAGTTCATCACTTTGTCGATGGCTGCCTTCACCTCCTGTTTTGTTGACACTCCGTAGCCATGCTTATAGTCGGGCTTGAGGAGGTGGAGTGGGGTGTTGGAATCGTTGATAGTAGTGTTGTCTTGGGCAAAAGCCATGGCAGGCATGAGCAAGCTGGCTAATGCAATAGTTTTGATATTCATGATGAATAGTGGTTTTAGTAGTTATACAATGTTTTTAGTTTACGCGTGCAAAAATACTAATTTATAGGTAATTGGCAAAGCCTTTGGTGTAATCATATCATTAAATTATTATAAATACCTATTGAAAGACTTCTTTTTTTGAAAGTAAATTATTAATTTTGCGCAAAAATACTATAAGGTGAGTACTGAGATATTACCACCATCTAAAATAATAGCAAGAAAAAATGTTTGAAAATTTAAGTGACCGCCTTGAACGCTCGTTCAAGATTTTGAAGGGTGAAGGTAAGATTACCGAGATAAATGTAGCTGAAACGCTGAAGGATGTACGTAGAGCTTTGCTCGATGCCGATGTAAACTATAAGGTAGCAAAGTCGTTTACCGACGATGTCAAGAAGAAGGCATTGGGTATGAACGTGCTGACAGCGGTAAAGCCAGGCCAATTGATGGTGAAGATTGTTCACGACGAGTTGGCAGCCCTGATGGGTGGCGAGGCTGTAGATATCAAGCTTACCGGCAAGCCTGCGATAATATTGATGAGCGGTTTGCAGGGTTCTGGTAAGACTACATTTAGTGGTAAGCTTGCCAATATGCTCAAGACAAAGCAGCATAAGAATCCTTTGCTCTGTGCGTGCGACGTATATCGTCCTGCGGCTATTGAGCAGTTGAAGGTGGTTGGTCAGCAGGTAGGTGTACCTGTATATTCAGAGCCTGATAGCAAGGATGTTATCACTATTGCCAACAATGCCATCAAGGAGGCTAAGGCCAAGGGCTACGATGTAGTAATCGTGGATACCGCCGGTCGATTGGCTGTTGACGAGGAGATGATGAACGAGATTTCATCGCTCAAGCAGGCTCTCAATCCTGATGAAACATTGTTCGTAGTAGACTCGATGACTGGTCAGGATGCTGTAAACACAGCAAAGGAATTCAACGACCGTTTGGATTTCGATGGCGTTGTGCTCACCAAGCTCGATGGCGACACCCGTGGTGGTGCTGCGTTGAGTATCCGCACCGTTGTTACCAAGCCTATCAAGTTTGTTGGTACAGGCGAAAAGATGGAAGCTATCGACGTATTCCATCCTGAGCGTATGGCAGACCGTATTCTCGGTATGGGTGATATCGTATCGTTGGTAGAGCGTGCGCAGGAGCAGTTTGACGAAGAAGAGGCTCGCAGACTTCAGAAGAAGATTCAGAAGAACCAATTCGACTTCAACGACTTCTTGAACCAGATAGAGCAAATCAAGAAGATGGGTAATCTGAAGGATTTGGCTGCTATGATTCCTGGTGTGGGCAAGGCTATCAAGGATGTAGAAATAGACGACAACGCCTTCAAGGGTATTGAGGCTATCATAAAGAGTATGACTCCAAAGGAACGTACAAACCCTGAGATATTGAACACAAGTCGCAGAATGCGTATTGCCAAGGGTTCGGGTACCAACATTCAGGAGGTTAACCGCCTTATCAAGCAGTTTGACCAAACTCGCAAGATGATGAAGATGGTAACGGGCAACCAGATGGCAAGCATGATGTCGAGAATGAAGGGTATGAATATCCCGGGAATGCCAAAACTATAAAGGAAACAAAAACTATACTATGCAACTCATTGACGGAAAAGCTACTGCTACAGCCATAAAGGCTCAGATAGCACAGGAAGTAGAGAATATCGTTGCCGGTGGCGGCAAGCGTCCACACTTGGCAGCAGTACTCGTGGGTCACGATGGTGGCAGCGAGACATACGTGAAAAACAAGGTCATCGCTTGCGAGCAATGTGGCTTTAAGTCGACACTCATCCGCTACGAGGCTGATGTGACAGAGGAGGATCTCCTTGCTTGTGTAGACAAGCTAAACAAGGATGCTGATGTAGATGGCTTCATCGTGCAGCTTCCTTTGCCTAAGCACATCGACGAGCAGAAGATTATTATGGCTATCGACTATAATAAAGATGTAGACGGTTTCCATCCTGTCAATGTGGGACGCATGGCTATTGGTTTGCCATGTTTCATTTCTGCCACTCCGTTGGGTATAATAACCCTTCTACAATATTATAATATAGAGACAAGTGGCAAGAAGTGTGTGGTATTGGGACGCTCAAATATTGTGGGCAAACCAATGGCACAGCTCATGATGCAGAAGCAATATGGCGACGCTACGGTAACTGTATGTCATTCGCATTCGCGCGATTTGAAGAAGGAATGCCAAGAGGCTGATATCATCATCGCTGCTATTGGCAAACCAGACTTCGTTACTGCCGACATGGTGAAGCCAGGAGCCGTAATCATCGACGTAGGTACAACTCGTGTGCCTGACGCTACCCGCAAGAGCGGATACAGACTTAATGGCGACGTGAAGTTTGATGAGGTGGCAGAGAAATGCTCGTTCATCACTCCTGTGCCAGGAGGTGTTGGCCCTATGACAATATGCTCGCTCATGAAGAATACTCTTCTTGCAGCTAAGGGCAAAAAGGCATAAGACTCTTTTCTTTGAAATAAAAAGGCTAATGCCGAAAGACCAAAAAAAGATTGGTCGCAACAGTAATTTATGGAAAACAACGAAACTCTGACTGCCGCTGAGTGGTATGAGCGTGGCAACGAATATCGCAAGAAAGGCGATTGGAAACATGCCATCGACTGCTACCTGGAGGCTATAGAAATTGAACCCGAGTCGCCTGCGCTTCATGCAAAGGCGATGCTCGAGGATATTCTCAATTTCTATCATAAAGACGCTTATAACCCATAATGGGAAGTTGTAGTCCCTTTTAACCGCAACTCCCTATTAACTAAACTTAAACAATAATCATTATGGTAAAGATCAAGGGTGCCATAGTCGTTAATAGCGACAGATGTAAGGGCTGCCAATTGTGCGTGGTGGCTTGCCCTAAAAACGTTATTGCGTTGGCACCAAAAAAAGTCAACGTACATGGATATCCATACGTGGAGCAAACTGGCGACGACTGCATAGGATGTGCAAGTTGCGCTATCGTGTGTCCAGACGGATGTATTACCGTATACAAGAAAAAGATGGAGGAATAGCACTATGGCAGAAAAAGAAGTAATGCTAATGAAAGGCAACGAGGCCATAGCCCACGCTGCCATCAGATGTGGAGCCGATGGCTATTTCGGTTATCCTATCACACCGCAGAGCGAGGTTATCGAAACCTTGGCTGAGCTCAAACCTTGGGAAACTACCGGTATGGTGGTATTGCAGGCTGAGAGCGAGGTGGCATCAATAAACATGGTTTATGGTGGTGCTGCTGCGGGCAAACGTGTGTTGACATCTTCATCGTCGCCTGGTGTGGCACTTATGCAGGAGGGCATTGCCTATATGGCAGGTGCTGAGGTTCCTGGAGTGTTTGTAAACGTACAGCGTGGCGGTCCTGGTCTTGGTACTATTCAGCCTTCGCAGAGCGACTATTTCCAGTCTACCCGTGGTGGTGGCAATGGCGACTACTATGTCATTGTGCTTGCACCAAACTCTGTACAAGAGATGGCAGACTTTGTAGACCTCGCTTTCGAATTGGCTTTCAAATATCGTAACCCTGCTATGATTCTTAGCGATGGCGTCATCGGACAGATGATGGAGAAGGTGGTGTTGCCACCATACAAGCCTCGCAAGACAGAGGAGGAGATACGACAGTTGTATCCTTGGGCTACTATCGGTCGCACCAAAGACCGTGAGCCTAATGTGATAACTTCGCTCGAACTGAAGCCAGAGGTAATGGAGCAACGCAACTTGCACTTGCAGGCTAAATATCAGCAAATCAAAGATAATGAGGTGCGCTATGAAGCAACAGGTTGCGAGGATGCTGACTATCTTATCGTGAGCTTCGGAAGTGCAGCACGAATCTCTGAAAAGGCTATCGAATTGGCACGCAAAGAGGGACTGAAGGTTGGATTGTTCCGTCCTATCACTCTTTGGCCTTTCCCATCACAGCAGATTGCTGAGGCAGCTCGTGGCAAGAAGGGTGTGCTCGTAGTAGAAATCAACGCCGGACAGATGGTTGAGGATGTGCGCCTGGCTATCAATGGCGAAGAGAAAGTAGAACATTTCGGACGTCTTGGAGGTATTGTCCCTGAGCCCGAGGAAATCGTTAACGCATTAAAGGAGAAACTGTAAAATGGCAAACGATATTATATCACCAGAGAATCTGGTATACAAAAAGCCGGAATTGATGAACGACACTCCGATGCACTATTGCCCGGGATGTTCTCATGGAGTTGTTCACAAACTTGTTGCCGAGGTTATTGAAGAGATGGCAATGCAGGAGAAGACAGTTGGCGTATGTCCTGTGGGATGTGCTGTGTTTGCTTACCGCTATCTCGATATCGACTGGCAGGAAGCTGCTCATGGTCGTGCGCCAGCATTGGCTACAGCAGTAAAGCGCCTATGGCCAGACCGCTTGGTATTCACATACCAGGGCGATGGCGACTTGGCTTGTATCGGTACATGCGAAACTATTCATGCGCTGAACCGTGGTGAAAACATCACCGTAATCTTCATCAATAACGCTATCTATGGTATGACAGGAGGTCAGATGGCGCCAACGACGCTTATCGGTCAGAAGACTGCTACTTGTCCTTATGGTCGCGACCCTGAACTTCATGGTTATCCACTCAACATCACCGAACTGGCTTCGCATCTTGAGGGTACATGCTACGTGACCCGTCAGAGCGTAGAGTCGGTGGCTTCTATCCGCAAAGCCAAGGCTGCCATCCGCAAAGCCTTCGAAGCTTCTATGCAGGGCAAGGGCTCTTCGCTCGTAGAGATTGTTGCCACATGTAATAGTGGTTGGAAACTCTCGCCTGTTAAGGCTAACGAGTGGATGAAGGAGCACATGTTTGAGAAATATGTAAAGGGTGATCTTAAAAACACATTGGACGTATGAAAACAGAAATTATAATTTCCGGCTTCGGAGGACAGGGCGTTCTCTCTATGGGTAAGATTCTTGCCTATTCCGGACTTATGGAAGATAAAGAGGTGACATGGATGCCTGCATACGGTCCTGAGCAGCGTGGCGGTACAGCTAATGTTACCGTTATCGTTAGCGATGAGCGCATCAGTTCGCCTATCCTTAGCAAGTATGATGTGGCTATAGTCTTAAACCAGCCTTCGCTCGACAAGTTTGAAAGCAAGGTTAAGCCTGGTGGCATACTCATCTACGATGGCTTTGGTGTTATCAATCCTCCTACACGCACCGACATCAAGGTGTATCGTGTAGACGCCATGGACAAGGCTGCAGAGATGAAAAACTCTAAGGTCTTCAACATGATTGTGCTTGGTGCTTTGCTTGGCGTATGCCCTGTGGTTAGTACCGACGGCCTTAACAAGGCTCTCTATAAGAGTTTGCCTGAGCGTCACCACGGTCTTATTCCATTGAATATGGAGGCTGTGAGCGAGGGTATGAAACTCGTAAAGACAATTCAGTGATACATGTAATATATACTTGATTTTTGTAACTCTTATGTGTGGGGGACAGACGTATTTTTTTCTAAAATACTCTCTCAACCCCCAAGTTTACACGAGGCTGATCGCAGCGATGCGCTTAGTCTCAGATTATAACGAGGTGGTCGCAGCGATGCGCTCACCTCGTTTCTTATTTTATAATCTTTGTAAATTCTACACTTAATGCTTTGTCAATTACATGATTTCCTTTATCTTTGCAGAAGAGATATTAAAGCAGTTACACAAAAACTATCTAACAGATGAAAAAAAACATTCTCTTTTCTATAGCCATGCTTTCAATGGCTTCAACGGCAATGGCACAACGCATGGCACCATCGATGGAGGTGGCAGGCAACGATACCGTGTGCCAAATATTCGTTTATTCCCCTGGCAATAAAGACGGACTACACGTGGCTTACCTCGACGAAAAACAGACTTGGCAACATATTGGGCAACTTTGCTCTTCTGACTATTCGCAATGGGGACAGGAGAAGAGAATGTACGACCCTTATGTGATTCATGCCAACGATGGTACATGGCGTGCGGTGTGGGCTGTGAATAATTATGCTCCATGTTTTGCAGCTGCTTATAGCGACGACTTGGTGACATGGCGTCCGCAAGACTATCCAAAAATGTCGGTAAAGGGAGTGGCTAAGCCAATATTATTCCAGATGGATGATGGAACTTTCGACATTTATATGAAATCAGCCAAAGGCAACCGCTATGTGCAGGCTTCTGCCGACTTCCGACGTTTCAAGGAAGCTGAGGATGCAAGCACCATAGAGGATATTGCATGGATGCGCGATACTGCTACCGTTGATGGCAAACATTTGGAGGGTAATCTGTTTGAGGTGCCAAAGTTGCATCTCGACTATGTGTTGGCTCATTTCGATGCTCTTGCTAATGATGCAGCCAAGAGTAGTGAAACTATGCGCGACGACAACAAGCGTTTTGCATCATTGCCAAAGGTGGTGAAGGCAAAGCTCAATGTGGATGCTGCTAAGAGCAAGGCAATTTCGGATAAGCTTATTGGTGTGTTCTTCGAAGATATCAGCTATGCTGCCGATGGCGGACTCTATGCAGAGCTTGTGCAGAATCGCGACTTCGAATATACAAGCGACGACCATAAGGGATGGAGTGCCATAACAGCATGGAAGAGCAATGCTCCTATCAGAATAGCTACCGAAAATCCATTGAGCAAGAACAATCCTCATTATGCCGTAATTGCTACCGATACCTTGTATAACGAGGGATGGGATGGCATCGTAGACCGTGGTGCAGCATACGATTTCTCTATCTATGCTCGCAACATCTCGGGCGAGAAAAAGGAACTCAGCGTGGCATTGGTTGCTGAAGATGGCAACGTGATGGCTGAGGGTAAGCTGAAGATAGTAGGCAAGGAGTGGCAACGATATACCCTTGCGCTAAATACCGCAAACAAGAAGCGCACAAAGATGTATGGCGACAAGGCTGTAAACTGCCGATTGGTGGTGGCTGGCAAGAAGGATGCTACTGTGGCACTCGACATGATATCGCTATTCCCTCACGATACCTACAAGGGACACGGACTGCGCAAGGATCTTGCTGAAGCTATTGCCGAGCTAAAGCCTAAGTTTGTGAGATTCCCTGGCGGCTGCATGAGCCATGGTCAGGGTATTGACAATATTTATCATTGGAACCATACTGTTGGTCCTTGGCAAGACCGTAAGCCAGATATGAATATTTGGAACTATCATCAGACTCGCGGCCTTGGATTCTATGAGTATTTCCAGATGTGCGAGGATATGGGCGCAGAGCCTCTGCCTGTATTGGCAGCAGGTGTGCCTTGTCAGAATTCAAGAGCTAATGCCGAAGGCTATGGCGGTCAGCAGGGTGGAATACCTATGTCGGAGATGCCTGCTTATTGCCAAGAAATCCTTGATATGATAGAGTGGGCTAATGGTGACCCTGCAACAAGCAAATGGGCGAAAATGCGTGCCGATGCCGGTCATCCTGCTCCTTTCAATCTGAAATATGTTGGAGTGGGCAACGAAGACCTTATCTCTACCGACTTCGAAGACCGCTATCTCATGATATGCAAGGCTATCAAAGCTAAATATCCTAACATCATCGTTTGCGGAACCGTAGGTCCATTCCATGATCCTTCGTCAGATTATATTGAGGGATGGAAGTTTGCTAAGCAGCATTCTGATGTTATCGATATGGTAGATGAGCATTATTATGAGTCTACAGGATGGTTTATGGCTCATCAGGATTATTACGATGGCTACGACCGCAAGGCTCCTAAAGTATATCTCGGAGAGTGGGCTTCGCGCACACGTACCATGGAGTCGGCACTTGTAGAAGCTATGCACCTTTGCCATATTGAGCGTAATGCCGATGTGGTGACTATGACAAGCTATGCTCCGCTATTGTGCAAGGAAGGACACCACAACTGGAATCCTAACATGATATACTTCGATAATGCTAACATCACGCTCACTCCAAGCTATCACACTCAGCGCCTGTTCTCTGTAAATGATGGCGACAGCTATGTGGAGACGCAGATAGCAGTAGACGCAACGTTGAAGAACCGTGTGGCAGCAAGCGTGGTTAAGGATAGCAAGACCGGACAGGCTTATCTCAAGGTCGTAAACGCTCTGCCTTCAACCGTTGAACTTGATGTTGCTGGTATTGACTTTGGTTCGCAGCTTTCTGTTGATGGCTTCTATGGTAAGCCTGGCGATAAGGCTGTTAAGCATTTCGATGCCACAAATGCTCCTAAGCTTCAAGGCTCTACACTCTCGTTGCCTCCATATTCTGTGAGCGCAATCAAGGTTGTGGTGAAATAACAGATTCTCTGTTTCAACATTCGCTATAGCGATGCTTTTATAGATATTATACTGCACTACACCTATTTATATTATACTACACCTATTTATATTATAATCCTCAGGGCAATGAGCCTTGAGGATTTTTTTAGTTTATTTATGCAGTATATTTATCTTTATGCATACTCTAAATTTATCTTTATGCATACAGCAAATAGTCTTGCATGCTTATAAAAGCTCTTAAATAAGTATACATAAAATGATAGATTGTAAGCGTTTTGCCTTTATTTTGTATCAATTTGTGGCTAAAACTGAATTTTTAATCATTATTTGTTGGTTGTTACATAAATGTTGATTACCTTTGCACGAAAACATAGAAAGATTATTTGGGCTTAAAAAACCATACGTTATGAAACACCAATTGAGAAGTGCTGTCTGCACAGAGGGCAGACGAATGGCAGGAGCGCGCGCACTATGGGTGGCCGCAGGTATGAAACACGAACAGTTTGGCAAACCTATTATTGCTATTGTCAACTCGTTCACACAGTTTGTTCCAGGACATACCCACCTGCATGAAATAGGTCAGATTGTAAAGAAGAAAATAGAAGCCATGGGCTGCTACGCTGCAGAATTCAATACTATCGCTATTGATGATGGTATTGCCATGGGACACGATGGCATGCTTTATTCTTTGCCTTCGCGTGATATTATTGCCGACTCTGTGGAATATATGGTAAATGCCCATAAGGCCGACGCAATGATTTGTATTTCTAATTGCGACAAGGTTACCCCAGGTATGCTCATGGCAAGCATGCGACTTAATATTCCTACTGTTTTCTGCTCGGGCGGACCTATGGAGGCTGGAAGATGGAAAGGCGAGAATGCTGACCTTATCACAGCTATGATTAAGGGTGCCGACAAGGAAGTTTCTGACGACGAGCTAAAGGAAATAGAAAGTTGCGCTTGTCCGGGTTGTGGTAGTTGTTCGGGTATGTTTACCGCCAACTCCATGAACTCGCTTACCGAGGCTATTGGTCTTTCGCTTCCTGGCAACGGAACTATCCTGGCAACTCACAAAAATCGTATTGAACTCTTCAAAGCTGCCGCACGACAGGTTGTGAAGAATGCCTTCGCATATTATGAGGATGGCGACGAGAGCGTATTGCCACGCAATATTGCTTCGCGCAACGCATTCCTCAATGCAATGACTCTTGATATTGCAATGGGCGGTAGCACCAATACCGTGCTTCACTTGTTGGCTGTGGCTCAAGAAGCAGGTGCTGATTTCAATATGAAAGATATCGACGAGCTTAGTCGCAAGGTGCCTTGCCTTTGCAAGTTGGCTCCTAACACTCAGAAATATAGCGTTCAGGAGTGTGGCAGAGCAGGTGGTATTCTCGGTATTCTTGGCGAATTGCAGAAGGGTGGACTCCTACATACCGAGGCTCAGCGTGTAGACGGAATGACTCTTGGCGATGCTATTGCTAAATATTCTATCACAGGCAATACTATTGATGCCGAAGCTGATAGAATCTACCATAGTGCTCCGGGTCGCAGATTCTCTACTGTTATGGGTAGCCAAGATGCTCAATGGGAAAGCCTTGATACCGATCGCGAGAATGGTTGCATACGTGATATAGAGCATGCTTACACCAAGGATGGTGGATTGGCAGTACTCTTCGGCAATATTGCACAAGACGGTTGTGTGGTAAAGACTGCCGGAGTAGACGCAAGCCTATGGCATTTCTCTGGTCCTGCTGTAGTCTTCGACTCTCAAGAAGATGCTTGCGACGGCATCCTTGGTGGCAAGGTAAATAGTGGCGACTGCGTAGTGATAACCCACGAAGGACCAAAGGGTGGTCCTGGTATGCAGGAGATGCTTTACCCAACATCATATATCAAGAGCCGCCACCTTGGCAAGGAGTGTGCTTTGATTACCGATGGACGATTCTCTGGTGGAACATCAGGACTCAGCATCGGTCATATTTCTCCTGAGGCTGCCGCTGGTGGCAACATCGGAAAGATTAAGGATGGCGACATCATCGAGATTGATATCCCTTCACGCTCTATCAATGTTAAGCTTAGCGACGAGGAACTTGCCGCACGTCCACAGCAGCCATTGAAGCGCAACCGTCAGGTTAGCAAGGCGTTGAGAGCTTATGCTCAGAGTGTTAGCTCTGCCGACAAGGGAGGAGTAAGAATAATAGATTAAGAAGGAAAACGCAGATGAACGATACAACACAGAAACAAATAATAACTGGCGCCGAGGCATTGATGCGCTCGCTCCACAACGAAGGTGTTAAAACCATCTTCGGCTATCCGGGCGGTGCCATCATGCCTGTTTTCGACGCTTTGTATGGATATACACGTGGTGAAAATAAGATATTCGACCACATCCTCGTACGTCATGAGCAAGCTGCGGCACATGCTGCCGAAGGCTTTGCAAGAGTTAGTGGCGAGGTTGGTGTCTGCTTGGTAACAAGCGGTCCTGGTGTTACCAACACTCTCACAGGTGTTGCCGACGCTATGATGGATTCTACACCAATGGTGGTCATTGCCGGTCAGGTTGGTGTAGGTGCACTTGGCACAGATGCTTTCCAGGAGGTAGACCTTGTAGGTGTGGCTCAGCCTATTTCAAAGTGGGCTTACCAGATACAGCGCCCAGAGGATGTAGCATGGGCTGTTAGCCGTGCCTTCTATATTGCTCGTAGCGGACGCCCAGGACCAGTAGTGCTCGACTTCCCAAAGAATGCACAGGTGCATACTTGCGAATGGAAACCAGCACACGTAGATCATATTAGATCTTACAATCCTTATCCTACTATCAATCAGGATGCCGTGGCTGCAGCTGCAGAACTTATCAATAATGCTGAGCGTCCTTTCGCCCTCGTTGGTCAGGGTGTGGAACTTGGTGGTGCTCACAACGAGTTGTTGGAATTCCTCGAGAAAGCCGACATTCCTGCTGGTCGCACCCTTTTGGGTCTTTCGGCTTTGCCATCAAATCATCCATTAAATATGGGTATGCTTGGTATGCATGGCAGCTACGCCACCAATATGAAAACTCAAGAGTGTGATGTGCTCATAGCTATCGGTATGCGCTTTAGCGACCGTGTTACAGGTCTGCCTTCTACCTATGCTAAGCAAGCTAAGATTATTCATCTCGACATCGACCCTACAGAGATAAACAAGAATATCGTGAGCGATGTAGCCGTTATCGGCGATTGCAAGATGACGATGCCTGCTATCACAAGACTGCTGAAGAAGAATGTGCATCGCGAATGGCGCGACTCGTTTGCAGAATATGCAAAGATGGAAGACGAGAAGGTGATACAGCCTGCAATACATCCTGCCGAGGGTCCTTTGCTTATGGGCGAGGTGGTGAATGTTGTGGCTGAAGTTACCAAGGGCGATGCGGTATTGGTGACAGACGTTGGTCAGAACCAGATGTTCTCTTGTCGCTATTTCAAATACAACAAGAAGCGCTCGGTAGTATCGAGTGGTGGACTTGGCACCATGGGCTTTGGTTTGCCTGCTGCTGTGGGTGCAACCTTCGGAGCTCCCGACCGCACAGTCTGCTTGTTCATGGGCGATGGCGGTTTTCAGATGAGCATACAGGAACTTGGCACCATCATGGAGCAGCAAGCGCCTGTAAAGATGATACTCCTCAACAACAATTATCTTGGCAACGTGCGCCAATGGCAAGACATGTTCTTCGGTCATCGCAAGAGCTTCACCAAGATGCTCAACCCATGCTATGAAACTATCGCCAAGGGCTATGGCATCAACTATGATGTAGCAGTAGACCGTAGCACTTTGAGAGAGAAAGTTGAGAAGATGATAGCTACCGACGGTCCATACCTCTTGGAATGTGCAATAAAGGAAGAAGACAACGTATTGCCAATGACTCCTCCAGGAAAGAGCGTCAACGAGATGTTGCTCGAGCTCGACATCTAATGTTCAGAATCAGAATTCATTAAGCAGAATTGTGTTTCATTAAGCAGAATTGTGTTTCAGTAAAAAGTGAATAAATGGAAAAGAAACTATATACATTACTTGTATACTCAGAGAATGTCGTTGGTATCTTGAATCAGATAACAGCGGTGTTCACACGTAGACAAGTGAATATCGAAAGTCTCAACGTTTCTGCATCAAGCATCAAAGATATACACAAGTATACTATTACTGCTTGGAGCAACGAAGACCAGATAATAAAGATTACAAAGCAGATTGAGAAGAAGATTGATGTGGTGAAGGCCGACTATTATACCGACGAGCAGCTCTTCATCCACGAGGTAGGTCTCTTCAAAATCTCTACTCCAAAGCTTATGGATAATCCAGAGATTTCGCGCACCATACGTAAGCATGATGCACGAATGATGGAGGTAAACCCAACATATTCCACCGTGATATTGGCAGGACTCACAGAAGATATCACCGACCTTTTTGCCCGCTTCAAGGCTTTCGACTGCCTGCTGCAGTATTCGCGTAGTGGACGTATCGCCGTAACTCGTAGTTTCGATGAGCCAGTAAGTGATTTCCTTTATGAAAATGCGCATGACAAAGACATTGCTGAGTAAGGTTGGTAGCTACGAATTCCTTGCTGAACCTTTCCATTGCGACTATTCGCAACATCTGTTTATGGGACATTTGGGCAATCATCTGCTCAATGCCGCCGACTTCCATAGCAACGACCGTGGCTATGGTATGAGTGTGTTGGGACCACAACATCGCACATGGGTGTTGTCGCGATTGGCTATCGAGATGGAGCGTATGCCTAAAGCCTACGACCATTTCATAGTAGAAACATGGGTGGAGAGCGTGATGAAGTTCTTCACTTCTCGTAATTTTGCCATATCTGCTTCCGATGGCTCTGTGTTGGGCTATGGTAAGAGTGTGTGGGCAATGATAGACACTCAGAGCCGACAACCAGTAGACATTTTCTCTATCAACGATGGTTTGATAAAAGAATATGTGGAAACAGAGAAGCCTTGTCCGATAGCAAAGTCGGGTAGGGTGAAGGTTACAGCCGACGCAGAACTCGTGAGAACCATCGACACCTATTATAATGATGTAGATGTGAATGGTCATATCAACAGCATAAAATACATAGAACATGTTCTCGACCTCTTCGATATCGACTTCTATAAAGCAAATAGACTGAAACGACTCGAAGTAGCATACGTGGCAGAAACATATCAAGGTGACAAACTATCATTCTATCGTGAAGAAATAGCACCGTTAGAATATGCAATAAAGGTGGTAAAGATAAAGAAAGAAACGCAAGAAACTATCGAAGTGTGTAGAATTTTAATGAATTTCGTAAAAGATTGAAAGAAAATTTGGTAGTTTAATATTAAATTGTTATCTTTGCCGTCGAATAAAAGAATAATACCTTAGCTATAGCCTCGTGTAGGATATGGGTGATTCATTCAACATCTTTTGGACAAGGATTGCAGAACCACAAGGTAATTAATTAACCGCCGCAATGTCATAAGCGGCACAAAACAATTACAAACATGGCACAAATGAATTTTGGTGGCGTAATGGAAACCGTAGTCACCAGCAAAGAGTTCTCATTGGAAAAAGCACGCGAAGTGCTCAAAAACGAAACTATCGCAGTTATCGGTTATGGTATTCAGGGACCAGGTCAGGCTTGCAACCTGCGCGACAATGGCTTTAATGTTATCGTTGGTCAGCGCGAAGGCAAGACATACGACAAGGCTGTAGCCGACGGATGGGTACCAGGAAAGACTCTTTTCTCTATTGAGGAAGCTGCTCAGAAGGGCACTATCGTCTGCATGTTGCTTTCTGACGCTGGTCAGATTGCTGTATGGCCAAAAATTAAGAAATATCTTACTGCAGGTAAGACTCTATATTATTCACATGGCTTTGCCATTAACTGGAACGACCGTACAGGCGTAGTTCCTCCAGAGGATATCGATGTTATCATGGTTGCTCCTAAGGGTTCTGGTACATCGCTCCGCACAATGTTCTGCGAGGGTCGTGGTTTGAACTGCTCATATGCAGTATATCAGGATGCTTCAGGCAATGCTGAGGACAAGACTATCGCATTTGGTATCGGTATCGGTGCAGGATATTTGTTTAAGACTACATTCCAGCGTGAGGCTACTTCAGACCTTACTGGTGAGCGTGGCTCATTGATGGGTGCTATCGAGGGTCTTTTGGAGGCTCAGTATGATGTACTCCGTGAGAATGGTCACTCTCCATCTGAGGCTTTCAACGAGACAGTTGAAGAGCTCACTCAGAGCCTTGGCCCATTGTTCGGTGCTAAGGGTATGGACTGGATGTATGCTAACTGTTCTACCACAGCTCAGCGTGGTGCGCTCGATTGGGCACCTCGTTTCCGCGAGGCTATCAAGCCTGTTATGGAGTGGCTCTACTACTCAGTAAAGACTGGCAACGAGGCTCAGATTTCTATCGACAAGAACTCGCAGCCTGACTATCGCGAGAAGCTTAATGCTGAACTTGAGGCTATGCGCAACAAGGAAATGTGGCAGGCAGGTGTTACTGTACGCAAGTTGCGTCCAGAGAACAACTAATTTGGATGTACCGAAGATTATTAAATCAAGGTATGTCAGTATACAGGTAATCAGGATATTTTCATATATATCTCATACAAACCTTTTAATTTATAAGAGGGGAGCTGATCGTGTTGATTCGCTCCCCTCGTTTTTTTTTATTACTGAGGTAAATGTGCAAAAAAAAGTATCATATAATACTTTGCAAAGTATTACGTGATACTTGGCAAAGTATCACGTATTACTTTTTTCGCTATCTTTTTCGTATACCATTAGTTCTTGCCATCTATCTTCGTTTTGGGTAACAAAGGGCATGTTTGTAAATGCAGGAGAAACACTAGGATTATCTGGCAACTCAAGAATGTCAACTGACCCTCATCTGCATCTGACAACAAAAAAGGATGGCAAGGTGTTTAACCCTGTCATCCTTCTAAAGTATGTTCATAATATCAAATCACAAGTTCTATGATTTTCGAACTAGTCATCTTGACTCCATGCATCACTGGTAAAATGCTTCCTTATGTTCGCATATCCACTGAAGGCTTTTGATGTACCATCCTTGAATATGAATCTTATGGCTGTAATCCTGCAATTCTTTATGACATCGTATTCATCCCAGAATATTTTCTCCCAACTGTATGAACCTACGTCGCCTGGTTCAATCGGCCCGATGCCACGTACTTTCTTAGTCGAATACCCAAAATAATCTCGCTGAACATCACCGACATTATTGTAGCAAGTCAAGGTAATCTCAACGTATTTTATTGTTTTATCGAAACAGTTATATATGTCGTAGCTCATGCCAAATTGATCGTCATCATAATTATATCCAGCCTTGGTAATGAATATTTGATGGGACTTCATGTAGGCAATTCGGTTCTCATATGCCTTTATCCGACCTCGTAATTCTTCAAGCCATTGTTTCGTGCGTTCATTATCATATTCGTAAGCAACTTCAAATCTTCCGTCTATACCCTCATTCTTTTTTGACATCAAATAATTCTTATCAACTGAATTACTAGACATTTGAGAGTCGAGAAATTTTATATCTTCATCTTCTAATCTAATACTTATGAAATGAAAACGACCTATGAACTTATTTATGGTGTCATTATAGTTAAATATGGCTATGGTATCACCTTCAGAAACTTTGGTTTCATCATCCTCATCTCCAAAAGACATATCTTTCGTAGCTATGGCAAGACGCAATCTACGGTTATAGATAGAATCCTTTATATCTCTGTCCCTTTTTTCTTTGACCAAGCGTTCTTCGTACTTTGTAACGTATGGCTTTATATTGTCCTTATGGATAAAGACAATGTCCTTTAGAGATTTATATTGGGTGTTTGAAACAACAAAGCTGTTCTCACTCAAACCTGTTTCAGTGACTTCTTCTGCTTTGAGTGTTACATCATTCTCTCCAAAATAGAAACCTGTCCATTTCAAGCGAGATAGATTATCATAGCACACAGTCGTATTACTCTTATGATATTGACAACCCTTTTTAATGTCCAAGAACGTGTATGAGTTGTTTAGGTCTTTCACATAATCGTTCCATAGGCTTTCATTTCTCAATAAAGATAGATATAGTGGACTATCGGTGTCTTTGAGAAAGAATATGTCCTGTCCTCCTTTGAGTACCAAGTAGTTCTCTTTCTTGTACAAATAGAGTTCATAGTCTACCTTGTAACTTCTGTCTGTAATCGTATATGTGTGCTTCTTGTCTTTCTGGGTGAGCTTTAGTTTTCCATCAATCAGCACATAGCAGCAAGGACTAAGATTCCCGGGCATGACATACACTTGTTTTCCAGGCACTTCTTGTACAGAAGTGAATTTGTCATTTTGAGCATATATTGAAGAGAACGACACTATACTCAAAAGAATGGCTAATAACTTTTTCATAATAAAAAGATTTGAAGATAATGTGGGTTAGATAGCTCACATGAAATTATTTTATTGCATTAATCTTCGCAATTGCTCCTGTAAAGCAATCCAACAAAGTATCTGCTGTGTTGAAATACAATATTCCGCCATTATATCCATTGATATTGAAATACCAAGTTGGCTCCTTGTCGTCAGCTTTATTCTTACTGATGTAATATCCGATATAAGATCCATCTTTAATACGGAACTTATTTTCCATGTAGTCAGCCTCGCCAGTTCCATCAGATGCCGATAATGTCTTTAGTTCTTCAAGAGCTTTCTTCATCTCAACAAGGTCGCCTGCTGCGATGAAAGCAGACTGTTCGCTTCTTTGATATGGTTTAAACTCTATGTGTAGGAAGCAACTTGATTGAGAGCCAGAAATCACCTTGCGCACTTCAACGGTTGCTGTTTGGAATTGTGATGACAACTTAGGCATGCTGTAATCGTAAAACTTCACGATAGAGCCTATTGACGATGTGAATTTCTCAAACGTTGTTTGCTCTTTCTTGTCTACTTCCTGAGCACACAATGTAATCGGCATGATTAACGCCAAAAGGAGAATTAATTTTTTCATTGATAATCTATTTTAGATGTTAGACATTTTATATGTTTACCCCAGTTCGGGATAAGAAATAGTTTATAAAAAAGTTGGTAGTCTCATAAATATTTTGTACCTTTATAGGTGATTTACAACAAGTTACAAATATATTTAATATGACTACCAATTGCAAAGTTACAGAATTATTTTGTATTATAGACGAGTTTTGCAAACATTTTGATGCAGAAAATGCAGGAAATTTGCTGGAAGACAATAGCGGAGTGAAGCGTAGACGTCGTCAAGCGTCGTTGTCCGACAGTGAAATCATGACCATTCTGT
>ERZ1026854.954-NODE-954-length-19404-cov-3.591503_pt1 | contig 19404 bp, 13 predicted proteins | sample MGYA00380157_ERZ1026854 | MGnify/ENA primary metagenome ERZ1026854 (study PRJEB33269, sample SAMEA4719793) | human gut metagenome | biome: human-associated habitat; feature: organic feature; material: feces | place: Cameroon | collected 2013-10 ...
TATAATTGGCCGGAGATTCCATCAGGAAACTGGAACAGTCACAGATGGACGGGTCATAGTAGGAGAGCCAGAAGTAGCCGTTGTCTCCACTGGAAGTACCGTAGCTGTTGGCAATAAGCCAGGCACCGTTTCCGGATGGCGTCCGGGAAAAATTCGATGCGGAGAAATTGTCATCCCATCCTATGATCGTAACACTATGATTTGCATTTTTGACTGCTTTCGAACCGGCATAATAATTCTGGTAATAGGCATAGCCGTTTGCAGACTGGTGAAGGAAGGAACGGTCATAAAATAAGGAAACGGACATAGCACCGTAATCCAGGATCGCCTGCTTCATCTCAGGGATCATGGAAGGATTGTCGTAATAGTAATTTCGGCCGATCAGGTACTCGTCAAAATTGTAAACATTTTGCAGATGAGCGTAGGAGTCATACCGCAGTTTTCCATTCTGTACCATATTGTAAGCCATGGCTGTTTCGTTCGCGATGGTATCGCCGGTAAACGGAGCTGCACTTTCCAGCTCTGCGCCGGACCATTTTGCCAGAGTAAAATTGGCCAGAAGGGCAGAGCCGCCATTGTCATAAGGAATCGTACCGGAGACACTTCCGTAGGCAAATGGGTTAGGAAGGAAGGAAGCATCCGAAGTATTTGCTGCGGAGGAAATCCCGTCCCGGCAGGTGGGGTCAGAGAGGTCGGTAGAAGGATGATAAGAAAACCATGCCAGGTGGTTTTCGGAAAAGTCAGCTGTCTCAGGCGAAAAGAGTCCATTCTTGATGCAGTTGGATTCAATCGTTTTGATCACAGAGAATGCCCAGCAGATATTGGTCACCCCCTGATCCTTTATGGAGGTGGTCAGATTATAGTCACGCAGATCATAACGGGCGGGCAGATCGGCAGCTTTTTTGAGACTGCGCCCTGTGTCATCCGCACCTGGATCTGTATAAGTCTGTCCGGAAGCATCCTCCATTGAAGAATGGATCATATTGTGGTCATCGGAGCGATCCGTCCGGGTGATGATCCGGTCAAGTCCATCAGTAGAGGTCTCACTGGCCGTCACCGCTGCCGGAGGGCAGAGTGTGACACAGAGGGAAAGCCCCAGAATACAGGATATTATGCGTGTTTTTTGTTTGATTGTTTTATTTATTTTAACCATAGAAAAATCCTTCCTTATATGATACTCCTATTTTATCATTAAAGGCTCCGATTGGATAGAGGAGCAAATCTTAATATTTTGTGAAGAATGCAGAAAGAATTGTAACCAAAATAATTATGTGCTATGATGTGTTTATTTAGCGAACACTACATAGAATGAAATGTAGTTTATTGAGAAAGGATCAGGAGGAAAAGGTTATGAATTTGTTTAAGGACATACTGCGAGGTGTTGTGATCGGCATTGCCAATGCGATACCGGGCGTCAGCGGTGGCACAATGATGGTGTCTATGGGAATCTATGATAAGCTGATCTACAGTGTGACACATCTGTTCCAACAGCCGGTCAAAAGCATTAAGACACTGCTTCCGTATTTTGTGGGGATGGCAATTGGTATTGTTGGTCTGGCGTTTGCGATTGTAGCGATGTTTGAGCATATTCCGTTTCAGACCTGTATGTTATTTATCGGTCTGATCCTGGGAGGAGTGCCGATATTGACAGGGCATTTAAAGGGAACGAAGCTTGGAGTGTCTCATGGACTGGTATTTCTTGTCTTTTTCGGTTCTATTATTTTATTGCAGATCTTCGGCGGTCATGGGGCAGACGTAGCTCTGACACTGACGCCGGTGTCTTTGATCAAGCTTGTGGTTGTCGGAGTGATCGCAGCAGCAACGATGGTCATTCCGGGCGTCAGCGGGTCTATGATGCTGATGACGATGGGATACTATTATCCGGTGATCGGTAGTGTCAAAAATCTGATCACAGCACTGGTGGCATTTGATATTCCACAGGTGATTCACATTTGTCTTGTGCTGATCCCGTTTGGTATCGGGGTGATTGTTGGTATCTTTGCGGTGGCAAAGCTGATCGAAATGCTGATGGAGAAGTATGAAGCATTGACATACAGCGGTATTATGGGGCTTGTGGTGGCTTCGCCGGTTGTCATTCTTATGAGTGTATCTCTGGCAGGTATGACAGTACTCGATGGAGTGACCGGAGTGATCACGTTTATCATTGGCACTGTGATCGCACTTTGCCTTGGAAAAGAGTAAAAGAGGAGGTTGATCTGTATGGAGGACCGGAAGGATTTGCATCGACGGATCCTTGTTAATCTTGGTGTTGCACTGGCAGGTGTTCTGTTTTTGATCTTTGTGGTGCCGCCGCTTGTGCGTTTTCTGATGCCGTTGATCGTGGCATGGATCGTTGCGATGATCGCCAATCCGATCATCCGCTTTCTGGAGAAACGGATCAAGATCATGCGAAAGCATGGCTCAGCGCTTGTGATCATTCTGGTGCTGGCGGCATTGATCGCGGCATTTTATGGACTCGCAGTGCTGGTGGCGTCGCAGTTTAGTTCCTGGGTGACAGAGCTTCCGGATGTGTATGATTCCGTCACACAGAATCTGCAGCATTTATTCCGGTCGCTCCATCAGAAGTACAATATTATTCCGGCAGATGTGAAGCTGGCGTTTGATCAACGGGAGAACATGCTGGATAGCTATATTCAGAAGGCGATCGACGGACTGCTTAAAATGGTGAAATCCGGTTCTTTGTCAAAGGTAAGCTCACTGGCGAGTTCCCTGATGGATTTTCTTGTATATGCGATTCTGACAATTCTGGCTTCCTATTTTATGACAGTGGAGAAGGATCACTTCACGAAGCTTCTGCAGGAAAAGACACCGGCCGGAGTGCAGCGTATCTGGGATAAGATCAAGAAAATCTTTATCCGCGCCATCGGAGGTTATTTTAAAGCGCATTTCCAGATTATGATCGTGATTTTCTTTATCACAGTGATTCCGTTTGCTTTTATGGGGATCAGCTATAGTGGTCTGCTGGCAGTAGTGATCGCTATTGTAGATTTTCTGCCGTTCTTTGGAGCCGGGACTGTTCTGGTTCCGTGGGCATTTTACCGTCTGGTGACAGGCTCTTATACTTATGCGGCCATATTGTTTGTGATCTATGTGGTGGTATTGATCGTTCGTCAGGCGCTGGAACCGAAGCTGATCGGTGACAACATCGGGACGAGCCCGTTTGAAACCCTGGTATTTATGCTGGTTGGTTATCGTCTGGCAGGGATGCTGGGATTGATCGTAGGTATTCCGGTAGGGATGATCCTGATGGAGTGCTACCGGGAGGGAATGTTTGATGATTATATCCGCGGGATTAAGATTTTGGCCCACGATATCAATGAATACCGAAAATACTAATTAGTTACTAAAACTTCTCACACCAGAAAATAAAACCGTATGTGTGGCGGATTTGATATCTGCCATACATACGGTTTTTGATATAATTTATGTCTGTATTATTTATCCTGATACTCTAATGCAGCACCGACAAATCCCTTAAACAACGGATGTGGTCTGTTTGGTCTTGATTTAAACTCCGGATGTGCCTGAGTAGCGATAAACCAAGGATGATCCGGAAGCTCTAACATTTCTACGATACGACCGTCCGGAGAAAGACCGGAGAAGGTCATGCCTGCCTTGAGGAGATCCTCGCGGTAATAGTTATTGACCTCGTAGCGGTGTCTGTGTCTCTCATGGATCGTCTCTTCGCCATAAAGTTCGTATGCCTTTGTGGACTTGTCCAGCACGCAAGGATAGGAGCCAAGACGAAGGGTGCCGCCGATATCTTCAATGCCATCCTGTTCCGGCATCAGATGGATGACAGGATGCGTTGTCTGAGGGTCGAGTTCGATACTGTGCGCATCGTTGAATCCTACTACATTTCTTGCAAATTCCACGATCGCAAGCTGCATACCGAGACAGAGACCGAGGAATGGAATCTTATGCTCGCGGGCATATTTGATCGCAAGGATCTTACCATCAATACCACGGTCACCGAAACCACCCGGTACGAGAATACCGCTGACGTCTCCCAGAAGCTCATCGACATTGTCTGGTGTAACATCCTCGGAAGGAATCCATTTAATGTTGACATTGCTCTTGTGGGCAAGACCGCCGTGCTTTAAAGACTCGACGACACTAATATATGCGTCGTGGAGAGAGGTATACTTACCAACCAGTGCAACCGTAACGTCTTTTTCCAGATTCTTAATGGTATTTACCATATTTTCCCACTCGGTAATATCCGGCTCCGGGCAATCTAACTTCAAGCATTCGCAGATTACGTCGGCAAGATGCTCCTTTTCCATAGCCAGAGGTGCTTCGTAAAGGGTTTCCACATCCAGATTCTGAAGAACGTGGGATGCCGGTACATTACAGAAAAGTGCAATCTTGTCCTTGAGTCCCGGCTCTAACGGATACTCTGTACGACAGACGATCACATCCGGCTGAATACCCATTCCCTGCAGCTCTTTAACACTGGCCTGGGTTGGTTTTGTCTTCATCTCGCCGGAAGCGTGAAGATAAGGGATCAATGTAACGTGGATCAAAGCAACGTTATCGTGTCCCATATCATGCTGGAACTGACGGATAGACTCCAGAAATGGCTGGCTCTCGATGTCGCCTGCGGTGCCACCCACTTCGATAATGGCAATCTGTGTATCCTTGCAGCCATCGTTCCGGTAGAAACGGCTTTTGATCTCGTTGGTAATATGAGGGATAACCTGTACGGTACCTCCGCCATAATCGCCCCGGCGTTCCTTATTTAATACAGACCAGTACACCTTGCCGGTTGTAACATTGGACTGTTTTGTAAGACTTTCATCGATGAAACGCTCATAGTGACCCAGATCAAGATCTGTCTCCGCACCGTCGTCAGTAACGAAAACCTCTCCGTGCTGTACCGGATTCATGGTACCCGGATCAATATTGATGTAGGGATCAAACTTCTGCATTGTCACGCTGTATCCGCGCATTTTCAGAAGACGTCCCAGCGAAGCTGCGGTAATACCCTTTCCAAGACCGGATACAACACCACCTGTAACAAAGACATATTTGACTGCCATGTTTTTTTCCTCCATTTTGTAATGTGCAATGATTGATGTCAATAAAAAAACTATCTATCAGTATACTCCCAAACTAGGAAATGTTTCAATTCTTTTTTTACAGAATTTTCAGATTTTCTTCACAGGTTGATATATTGATTTATGGGAACACTATCATTATAATAAAGCTATGATATATTTGCAGGATCGTTCCGGGACGGTTTGTGGCAATATTGATACAGAACTGGCTATTGAGGAGGATATAGCATTGGACAATAATACAAACAGACAGAATGGCGGCGATGACGACCGTCAGAAAAAACAGAACCGCAGAGGGATCATCATCTGCCTTTTGGTGGCTGTCGGTGTATTTCTGGTATTTTCCATGATGAATCACCAGGTACAGCAGATGACCAACCGGGAGATTACTTATGATAAATTTATCCGGATGCTGGATGATGGACAGGTGAAATCCGTCACGCTGACAGCAGACCGGTTAAAGATTATTCCTCAGAGCAGTGGAGACAGCGTATATCAGATCACCTATTATACAGGGATCATTTCTATGGATTATAGTCTGGTAGAGCGTTTAAATAAAGCAGGAGTTGAGTTTAAAAAGGATCTGACGGACAACAGTTCCAGTATGATCTATATGTTGATGTCCTATCTGCTTCCGGTACTTTTGCTGTGGGGAGGACTTTTTCTGATCTTCCGTCTGATGTCGCGCAATTCCGGCGGCATGATGGGCATTGGCAAGAGTACCGCCAAAATGTATGTGCAGAAGGAAACGGGTGTGACCTTTAAGGATGTAGCAGGTCAGGAGGAGGCTATGGATTCCCTGACAGAGATGGTAGACTTCCTGAATAATCCGGGCAAGTATACAGAGATTGGTGCAAGACTGCCAAAGGGAGCACTTCTTGTAGGACCTCCGGGTACCGGTAAAACACTTCTGGCAAAGGCAGTGGCGGGGGAGGCCGGAGTACCGTTTTTCTCTCTGTCCGGTTCTGATTTTGTGGAGATGTTTGTGGGTGTGGGAGCTTCCCGTGTAAGAGATCTTTTTAAGCAGGCACAGGCAATGGCGCCTTGTATTATTTTTATTGATGAGATTGATGCCATCGGTAAGAGCCGTGACAGCCAGTATGGTGGCGGCAATGACGAGAGAGAACAGACATTAAATCAGCTCCTCTCGGAGATGGATGGCTTTGACAGCTCCAAGGGTCTTGTGATCCTGGGTGCGACAAACCGTCCGGAGGTGCTGGACAAGGCACTTCTTCGTCCGGGACGTTTCGACCGTCGCGTGATCGTGGAGAAGCCGGATCTGAAAGGACGTGTGGATATTCTTAAGGTACATGCCAAGGACGTTCTGATGGATGAAACGGTAGATTTTGATGAGATCGCCCTTGCGACCAGTGGTGCTGTAGGTTCCGACCTGGCCAATATGATCAATGAAGCGGCCATTATGGCGGTAAAGGCAGGCAGAAAGGCGGTTTGCCAGGCAGACCTGTTTGAGGCGGTTGAGGTTGTGATCGCCGGCAAGGAAAAGAAGGATCGTATTTTGGGCAAGGAGGAGAAAAAGATCGTTGCTTACCATGAGACGGGTCATGCTCTGGTAACGGCTCTGATGAAGCATTCGGAACCGGTTCAGAAGATCACGATCGTACCGCGAACCATGGGATCTCTGGGATATGTAATGCAGGTGCCGGAGGAGGAGAAGTATCTGATGAGCAAGGATGAGATACTGACCCGGATCACCACATTGTTTGGCGGCCGCGCAGCAGAGCAGATCGTATTTGATTCTGTTACCACAGGTGCCTCCAATGATATAGAGCAGGCAACGAAGCTTGCAAGAGCCATGGTGACACAGTATGGTATGTCAGAAAAGTTCGGACTGATCGGTCTGGAGTCGATCCAGAACCGTTATCTTGATGGACGTGCCGTGTTAAACTGCGGTGATGCCACAGAGGCGGAGATCGATCAGGAGGTTATGCGTATCCTGAAGGAATGTTACGCCGGGGCAGAGGAGCTTTTGCGGGGTGACAGGGAAGCATTGGATAAGCTGGCAGAGTTTCTGATCGCCCACGAGACCATTACCGGCAAGGAGTTTATGAAGATCTTCCGACAGGTGAAAGGCATTAAGGATCCGGAGGGAGACTTATATAATGCGCTCGTTCTTGATGTGGATGGTACGCTGGTCGGCTCAGACAAAAAGGTATCGGAAAATACACGTCAGGCATTGATCGAGCTGCAGCAGAGGGGAAAGACCGTGGCGATCGCTTCCGGCCGGTCTATTTCCGGCATCCGTCGTACGGCAGCGGCCATTCAGCTGGAGCAGTTTGGCGGTTATGTGATTGCATATAACGGCACCACGGTAGTCAACTGCAAGACAGGAGAGTGCATTTACAATCAGACACTGGATCAGGATATGATCAAGCCGGTCTATGAGGCAGCTAAGGAGTTACAGCTTGGCATTACCGTTTATCACGACGAAGCAAAAGAGCTTTTGGCGGGAAATGGCATAGATTCTTATATTGAAGCAGATGCCAAGGCATGTGATATCACGATCCGTCAGGTCAATGATCTGGTTCGTGCGATCGACTTCCCGGTAAATAAGCTTCTTCTTTCCGGAGCACCGGACAAGATGAAGGAAGTGGAAAAGACATTGAAGGAACGCTTCGGAGACAAACTCAATGTATTCCGTTCCGATCCTTATTATGTAGAGATCCTGCCGAAGTTTGTAGATAAATCAGTAGCGGTGGACAAATTAATGAAATTTCTGGAGATCAACCGGGAAAAGGTCATCTGTGTCGGTGACAGCTTCAATGATCTGCCAATGCTGCGGTATGCAGGGAAAGGCGTTGCAATGGGAAATGCCCAGAAAGAAGTCAAGGAAGCAGCGGACTATGTTACGTCATCCAATGATGAGGATGGTATCGTGGAAATCATCCGGAAATTTATGACACCACAGGCCGGAAACGACAACGGGGACGATAGCGGGAATCCCGCTGACAGCTTGTAAAGCATAGGTAAATATGATAAAATGAAAGTCGGGGTATTTTTTTGCCCCGACTCTTTTTTGACTTAAATGGTCGTTATAATAGTACCTAAATTATAAATCTGAGGAGATACTTATGAAAAGAATGAACAAAAAATACTTGGCGGTATTGCTGGCAGTCTGTGTTGCGCTGGCCGGCTGGCATGTGGATGTGAAAAATGCGGATGCTGCGACATTTTCGGATATTAATCAGGACAGTGTATTTTTAAAACAGCCGTCCGGCAGCAGTCTTTGTACGCTGGTGGCTGCGACTATGCTGGTGCGCCGCGGGGCAATGATGAACGGAAATGCGGATTGGGCCTCCATTACAACAGATATGATGCGTTCTGCGGCATGGGTCGAAGGGACAGGCTTAAAATGGAACTTTACCTGTGGTGGTATGACGGTAGCACATGACAGCTTTTCCGGAAATGCCACAGATCTGGCGGTCAAACTGTCAGAGCATCCGGAGGGGATTGTCGTATACAAACAGAAGTCCGATCAGCAGCATGCCGTTTTGGTGACAGATTATACGGATGGGATATTCTATTGTGCCGATCCTGCTGCCGGCATTTTTGCCGGGAGAATCCCTATCACCTCTGCCAGCATCGGGATTGAAGAATCCAATTATATCTGGTATATCAGCAGTCCGGATCTTTATCTGACAGACGATTCCGGCAACCAGATTCCTCATGCGGTGGAGACTCCAAAGCCGGCTACCAGCAGCCCGAAGCCGACGGCTACTGCAACCGTCAAGCCGACTGCGACAACAAAACCGAAGGCGACAGCGACGACAAAGCCCAAAACCACAAAGAAACCGAAGGCAACGACAAAACCGAAAACTACAGCAAAGCCAAAGGAAACAGAAAAGACAGACACTGAAGAAAAAACAACAGAAAAAGTGACAGCACCGGGGAAGGTAAGCGGTGTGGCTGTTAAAAATAACAAAAAAAGGACATTGACGATTACCTGGAAAAGCACCAAAGGAGCGAAGGGATATCAGGTCCGTTTTGCAACGAGTAAAAAGATTCCCAAGGGAGCAGCTTCTGTAATATTGACGGGGCATAGAGCTGCCCTGACAGATCTTTCCAGAGGCAGTGTCTTTTATGTAAAGGTGCGGGCATATAAGTTAAATGGCAAAAAGAAAGTATTTGGTCCCTATAGCGGGGTAAAAAAAGGAAAGGTCAAAAAATAAAAGTGTTTGATATTGAGGAGGAGCTAAAAAAACTGCCGGGAAAGCCGGGAGTTTATCTGATGCATGATGCAAAGGATGCGATTATTTATGTGGGGAAAGCCATCAGCCTGAAAAACAGGGTGCGGCAGTATTTTCAGCCCAGCAGAAATGTTTCACCCAAGATAGAAAAAATGATATCCCAGATTGATCATTTTGAGTATATCATTACGGACTCTGAGGTGGAGGCTCTGGTATTGGAGAGCAATCTGATCAAGGAGCATCGTCCGAAATACAACACCATGCTCAAGGATGACAAGAGCTATCCTTTTATTAAAGCGACGGTGGGTGAGGATTTTCCCAGACTTGTCTTTTCCAGACAGGAAAAACGGGATAAATCGAAATATTTCGGTCCTTATACAAGTGCAGGCTCTGCAAAAGATACCCTGGAACTGCTTCGTAAAATCTATCATATCCGAAGCTGCCGGCGGGTGCTGCCCAGAGATACCGGCAAGGAACGCCCATGTCTGAATTATCATATTGGCCAGTGCGATGCACCGTGTCAGGGATATATTTCTTCCGGGGATTACAAAGAACATTTCCGGGAAGCGCTGAAGATTCTGGAAGGAGATTACACAGGGGTACTGCAGTATCTGCAGGAAAAGATGGCGGCGGCATCAGCAGCAATGCAGTTTGAGGAAGCGGCGCAGTACAGAGATCTGATGGAAAGTGTCAGGAAGGCTTCTGTTCATCAGAAGATTACCAGCTTTGATGGTCTTGACCGGGATATCATTGCTCTGGCGAAGGATCAGAGCGAAGCCGTGGTGCAGGTATTCTTTATCCGGGAAGGAAGAATGATCGGAAGAGATCATTTTCATTTAGGTGGCGTAGACGGCTCCACCCGGCAGGAGATTCTACAGGCATTTCTTAAGCAGTTTTATGCAGGAACACCTTTTATTCCCAAGGAACTCATGTTAGAATATGAGATAGAAGATGCGGAGGTTATCGCCAGATGGCTCAGTGAACGACGTGGCGACAAAGTACGGATTCTGGTACCCAAGAAGGGACAGAAGGAGCGGCTGGTAGAGCTGGCACACAAAAATGCGCTGCTGGTTCTGGAACAGGATGCCCAGAAGATCCGCCGGGCAGAGGAGAGGACCATCGGTGCCATGCAGGAAATTTGTTCCTGGATCGGTATCACGGGAGTACATAGAGTGGAGTCCTACGATATTTCGAATATCAGCGGATTTCAATCAGTAGGCTCTATGGTGGTTTTTGAGGATGGCAGTCCCCGCAAAAGCGACTACCGGAAGTTCCGAATCAAAACAGTTCAGGGACCGGATGATTATGCCAGCATGCGGGAGGTTCTTACCAGACGTTTTGAGCATGGGCTGGAAGAGGAGAAAAAGCTGGCAGAGCAGGGCTTTGATGAGGAAAATGGCAGCTTTACCCGCTATCCGGATCTGATCATGATGGACGGTGGAAAGGGGCAGGTGCATATTGCCGAGGAGGTGCTTCGTAAGCTTCATTTAACCATTCCTGTCTGTGGTATGGTCAAGGATGACAGACACCGTACCAGAGGAATTTATTTTCAGGGGGAGGAGCTTCCAATCGATATTAACAGCGAAGGTTTTCACCTGATGACCAGGATACAGGACGAGGTACACCGGTTTGCTATCGAGTATCACCGCTCTTTGCGGAGCAAGGTGCAGGTAAAGTCTATTTTGGATGATATTCCGGGGATCGGCGGGAAAAGACGCCGGGCATTAATGAAGAAGTTTGGCTCCATTGAAGCAGTCAGGAGCGCAGACATAGAGGAGTTATCGCAAACAGAAACCATGAACTTAGGGGCTGCGCGCAAGGTGTATGATTTCTTCCATCCGGCAGATGGGGAGACCGGCGGGCAGGAAACACAGATTAAAGGAGAACAGAATGGCAGAGACATATAGTGTATCATTGGAAAAATTAATCGAACAAATGGAACTGGAAAATGTAACCAAGGATGTAGATGTTTCGCGGATCGAGATCGTGCAGACCGACGTGAACCGTCCGGCTTTGCAGCTTGCGGGCTTCTTTGATTACTTTGATTCCGGAAGGATACAGATCATTGGTCATGTAGAGCACACATATATGGAGCAGAAGGGTCTGGATTACACACTGGAAATGATGGAGATCATTATGGCAGGCAGTGAGCGTCATACAAAGCCGCCGTGTATCGTATTCTGTCGTGATCTTCACATTGATGACAAGCTGATCCAGCTTGCCAGCAAGTATCAGGTACCGCTGCTTCGCACCGGCAAAGAAACCAATGCATTCATGGCAGAGGTGATCCGCTGGCTCAATGTAGAGCTTGCACCACGCTGCAGCGTTCATGGTGTACTTCTTGACCTGTTTGGTGAAGGTGTTCTGATCATGGGTGAGAGCGGCATCGGTAAGTCCGAGGTTGCACTGGAGCTGATCCACAGAGGACACCGTCTTGTATCGGATGATGTCGTAGAGATTAAAAAAGTAAGCGATGCCTCCCTGATCGGAAGTGCACCGGATATCACCCGTCATTTTATCGAGCTTCGTGGTATTGGTATTATTGATGCCAAAACGCTGTTTGGTGTCGAGAGTGTAAAAAATGAGCAGGAGATCAATCTGGTCATTAAGCTGGAAGAGTACAACAAAAATCAGGAATATGATCGTCTGGGTCTGGAGGAGCAGTATATTGAGTTCCTTGGAAACAAGGTTGTCTGTCATTCTATTCCGATCCGTCCGGGGCGTAACTGTGCGATCATCTGTGAGTCTGCCGCAGTCAACTACAGACAGAAGAAGATGGGTTACAATGCGGCATTGGAGCTTTATAACCGTGTAACCAACAATATTGCAGAGAAAACACAGAAGAAATAAATTGGGGACGAAAAATCAGGCAGAAGGGAGAATGTATTTATGAAATTTATAAAATCAGATGATTTAAAACTGGGAATGCGTCTGGCAAAGCCCATTTACAACAGAGATGGTGTTATGCTGTATGAGCGCAATTCCAAGCTGACCAGACAGGGTATTGTCAGTATCCAGAATTTTGGATTGATCGGGGTGTATATTCTGGAGCCGGCAGAACCTGTACCGCCGATGTCGGCAGATGATATCGAGTTTGAGCGTTTTCAGGCAATGTCCATTTTTACGATCCGGGAGATCCTGGATGCTGTGACAAAGCAGAGAGAGGCAAAGGGGATGTATCAGTTTGCCAACCAGATCATCCGCCGTTACGGCAGCCTGAATCACAAGATCAGCTTTGTACAGAACCTGAGAAGTAATGAGGATTATGTATATAAGCATTCTCTGAATACGGCGATCCTCTGCGCTATGATCTCTCACAAGCTTCATATGGAGTTTAAGCAGCAGCTGGATATTGTGGTAGCGGCAATTCTGCATGATGTGGGAAGTCTGTTGATCCCGCCGCATATCCGCCGCAAACGCAAAAACGAGATCACCCAGGAGGATGAAAAAAAGATCCGGACCTATCATTATGCAGCGATTCAGCTGATTGATAATGATTATGATCTCGACCCGGAGATCAAACGTACCGTGAAGGGGATCATCAATGCACTTCATCAAACCAATGGTGATGATGCGGCTACATATAAATCCTTAAATATAGACATACTGAAAGTAGCCTACGCATATGATTCTCTGACCGCTATGAATTTTGAGGAAGAACCGGCATCCGAGATTGAGGCTGTCAGAACACTTCTTGATCCGGAGCAGGGCTTTGATCCGGAGGTAGTGACCGCACTGATCCAGAGCATCAATATTTTGCAGCCGGGTGTCTGCGTGGAATTTACCAATGGAGACAAGGGTCTGGTGGTTTCCGCCAATGATGAGGATGTGCTTGCACCGGAGATTCTTTCGTTCCGGACGAATGTCATCTATAATATGGCCGATCCGGCAGTTACAGCGGAAGTGCAGATCCGCGATATTATGAAGACGATGGATAACCGTTACGTTGTGGATACGGAGCTGTTGAAGAATTACGAGGGACGCACCGTGCGCATGGGTGAGAAACTGACACACAAGAATTATTAAAGGATAAAGAAATGTATATAATAGTAGGTTTAGGAAATCCGGAGAGGAAATACGATGGCACCCGTCACAATATCGGTTTTTCGGCGTTGACGGTGCTGGCAGATACTTACGGGATTTCCATGGATATCAAAAAGCATAAGGCAGTCTGTGGCAAAGGCGTGATCGAGGGACAGAAGGTTCTTCTGGCGATGCCGCAGACCTATATGAATCTCAGCGGAGAGAGTGTCCGGGAGCTGGTGGATTATTACAAGATCGATCCGGAGGAGGAGCTGATCGTTATTTACGATGACATCAATCTGGCACCGGGGAAGCTTCGGATTCGTCCGAAGGGCAGCGCCGGAGGACACAATGGTATCAAAAATATCATTGCACATCTGGGAACCCAGGTCTTTCCACGCATCCGTGTGGGTGTAGGAGAGAAGCCGAAGGGCTGGGATCTGGCGGATTATGTGCTGGGAAGATTTCCCGGAGAAGAAGAACCGGTGATCCGGGAGGCATTGGAAAAGACCACCAAAGCATGCTGCGAGATCATCACGGCAGATGTAACTTCCGCTATGAACAAATATAACAACAAATAACTTTATATAAGGAAAGGACAGCCATTCATGGAAACGCTATGGAAGCCTCTGGAGGAGTTAAATGCCTACGGCAGCGCCAGAGAATGTATTGAGCGGGGCAGAATGCCAATCCGGATATCAGGCTGCATCGACGGACAGAAAAGCCATCTTGTGAGTGGATTATCTCAGGAGAAGAGCTGGACGGTGATCATTACCGCCAATGAGAAAAAGGCACGGGAAATTCTTGCGGATTACCGGATGTACGACAAAAACGCCGTATTTTATCCGGCGAAAGATGTTATCTTTTATAGTGCAGATGTCCATGGCAATGCAGTAGAAACAGAACGATTAAAGACAATCAAATTATTATTAGACCAGGAGGGCGGCACAGTAATCACCACCATGACGGCGGGGATGGAATATGTGCAGTCCTTATCTGTCTATAAGAAATCATGCCGCAGACTGCAGGAGGGAGCGCAGATTGATCTGGAGGATCTGAGCCGCTGCCTGACAGATATGGGATATGAGAGACAGAGCCAGGTAGAACAGCCGGGGCAGTATTCTATCCGGGGAGGGATCGTTGATCTCTATTCTCCCACAGAGGAATGTCCGTACCGGATTGAGTTGTGGGGAGATGAGATCGATACGATACGATCCTTCGATGTAGAAAGCCAGCGGTCCATTGAGCGTGTGGAACAGATCACAATCTTTCCGGCAATGGAGATTATATTAAATGATGCGCAGCTGCGTCAGGGATTTGCAAAGATCAAAAAAGACCGGGATAAGCTTCAGGCAAAGTTCAAAAAAGCAGGGGATTTTGAGGCATATAACCGTCTCGCGGATACTGTGCGGGAATGGAAGGAGCGTGTGGAATACTCACGCAGTGGAGCCGGACTGGAAAGCTTTCTTACCTATTTTGACGGAACAGCGGGTTCTTTTTTTGATTTCTTCAACCCGGAGGAAACGCTGTTTGCGGTAGATGAACCGGTGCGCTGTCTGGAGGCGATGCAGGCGGTGGAGACAGAGTTCCGGGAAAGTATGGAAAGCCGTCTGGAAAAGGGACTTTTACTGCCGGGACAAATGGAAGTCTTGTATAGTGCAGAGACAGTCAATGCTATGCTTCAGCAGAAGAAAACGGTATATTTATCCATGCTGGATGGGCTTCCGGCAGGGATGGAGGTAAAGGAAAGCCTTCATTTGCAGTGCCAGACCATCGCTTCATACAATAAACATTTCGAACTCCTGGTGGAGGACATGAAACGCTGGCGGGAGCAGGGCTACCGCATTTTGATGCTTTGTGCCTCCAGAACCAGGGCGAAACGTCTGGCGGGAGATTTTGAGCAGTATGATGTGCCGGCATTTTACCGGGAGACGCTGGACCGGGAGCTGCAGCCGGGAGAGCTTATGGTAAGCTATGGCCGTCTTTCAAAAGGATTTTCCTATACGCAGCTTCGTTTTGTAGTGGTGACTGAGAGTGATATCTTTGGCGCACGGACCAGAACGGGACGCAAACGTCAGAAGCAGCACAATGGTCAGGTGATCCAGAGCTTCAATGAACTCAATGTGGGAGATTTCGTGATTCATGAGAACCACGGTCTCGGTATTTACCGTGGTATTGAGAAGATCAAGGTAGACAATGTTGCTAAGGATTTCATCAAAATTGAGTATGGAGACGGTGGGAATCTTTACGTTCCGGCATCGGCACTGGATGTTCTGCAGAAGTATGCCAGTCAGGATGCAGCCAAAAAGCCAAAGCTTAACAAGCTCAACACCATGGAATGGAAAAAGACAAAGACCAGAGTCCGTGGAGCAGTTAAGGAGATTGCCAGAGAGCTGGTGGAGCTGTACGCAAAGCGTCAGGAGCAGCCGGGATACCGGTTCAGTCCGGACACTGTCTGGCAGACAGAGTTTGAGGAGATGTTTCCTTATGAGGAGACGGCAGATCAGCTGGAAGCTATTGCGGCAACAAAACGGGATATGGAAAGCAGCAGGGTGATGGACCGTCTGATCTGCGGTGATGTGGGGTACGGTAAGACAGAAGTGGCGATCCGGGCTGCCTTCAAGGCGGTAAATGACAACAAACAGGTGGCATTTCTGGTGCCAACCACCATACTGGCACAGCAGCATTACAATACCATCAGGGAAAGACTGGGAGATTATCCGATCAATGTGGAGATGATGTCGCGGTTCCGCACAGCCGCACAGCAGAAAAAGACCATTGAAAAGCTCAAGCGGGGCGAAGTGGATATTGTCATTGGTACCCACAGGCTTTTGTCGAAGGATGTTTCCTTCAAGGATCTGGGGCTTCTGATCGTAGATGAGGAGCAGCGCTTTGGTGTGACTCACAAGGAGAAGATCAAGCAGATGAAGGGGGACGTAGATGTACTGACTCTTTCGGCGACACCGATTCCGCGGACCCTGCATATGAGTCTGGTGGGAATCCGTGATATGAGTGTACTGGAGGAGCCGCCGGTAGACCGTCTGCCGATCCAGACCTTTGTGATGGAGCATAGCGGAGAGATCATTCGGGAAGCCATCAACCGGGAGCTCGTGCGGGGAGGACAGGTATATTATGTATATAACCGTGTCCGTAATATCGACGAGGTTGCCATGGAGATCGCCCGTCTGGTGCCGGATGCCAATGTGGCATTTGCTCACGGCCAGATGAGTGAGAGGGAGCTGGAGCGCATTATGATGAGCTTCATTCAGGGGGAGATCGATGTGCTGATCGCAACCACCATTATTGAAACGGGGCTTGACATATCTAATGTAAATACTATCATTATAGATAATGCTGATCAGATGGGATTGTCCCAGCTTTATCAGCTCAGAGGACGTGTGGGACGTTCCAACCGGACTGCATATGCCTTTCTGATGTACAAAAAAGACAAGATTCTCCGGGAGGTGGCAGAGAAACGACTGGCAGCGATCCGGGAATATACAGATCTGGGTTCCGGCATCAAAGTTGCCATGCGGGATCTGGAGATCCGGGGAGCCGGTAATCTGCTGGGAGCAGCCCAGTCAGGTCATATGGAGGCAGTAGGATACGAGCTCTACTGCAAAATGCTCAGCGAAGCCGTCCGTACTATGAAGGGAGAACGGCCGGAGAGAGAAGAAATGGAGACAAATATTGACCTGCAGGTTGACGCATTCATTCCGGCATCGTATATTAAAAGTGAGTATCAGAAGCTGGATATGTATAAACGGATCGCGGCACTGGAAAATGAGGGAGAACGCTCAGACATGGAGGATGAGCTGGTGGACCGTTTCGGTGACATTCCTCATGCGGCACAGAATCTTCTGCGGATCGCTGTGCTGAAAGCAGATGCGCACCGCAGCGGTATTCTTCAGGTGACCCAGAAGCCGGATGGAATCCGGTTTTACATGCAGCCGGAGCTGTCTCTGGATGTTACGGGGATACCGGATATGATACAGGCGTTTGACGGCGATCTTCGTTATATCTCCAAGGGAGAGGCACATTTCCTGTATGTCCGCAGGGCATTGGAGACAGGGGATGGCAAATCGGCAGTCACGGGCAAAACCGCGGCAAAAGAAAAACGCCGGCAGACAGAAAGAATATTTCAGGCAGCAGAAAGTGTTGTGAAGGCCATAGGACAGCTTCAGGGACATAATACAGAAATGACAGCTTCCAACGGCATGGATAAAGACGCAAAAGAAAGAATGGAGTAAGCATCATGCAGAGAAAAAAATGGATATCAGGCCTATGTATTGCCATGGCAGCAGCTCTTGTATTTACCGGCTGTGGCCATAAAAAATCATCAAAAGAAGAAAAAGGAACAACGGTGTCCTCCGGTACTGTCGTAATGATGGTCGGAGACGATCAGGTGCGCTACAGTGAAGTGATGGCATATTGTTATTTTCTGAAATGCCAGTATGAGGACAGCTTTGGCAAGGAGTTGTGGAAGTACAAGCTGGATGACAATGAAACCATTGGCGATCAGGCAAAGCAGGAGATTGTCAATATGATCACGCAGTTGAAAGTGATCTCCGGTGTAGCCCAGCAGCAGGAGGTCAGTCTCTCGGCAGACGAGCAGGACGAGGCGCTTCGTCAGGCGGAAAGCCTGGTGCAGAATGCCAAAGCGGCCGACAAAAAGAAATACGGTCTTTCTGTCCAGAAGATCAGTGAGATCTATCAGGAGAATCTGCTGGCAGAAAAGATGTTTTATGTTGCGACAGATGAAGCAGATACCAATGTGACGGATGAGGAAGCCGACGAAGCGATCCGGAAGGAGGCTGCAAAAACGGCATCCGGTTCGGCACTGCAGACGGAGGAGGATACCTCCATCACGCAGGATATGATCGATCAGCAGAAAGAAAAGATCATCCGGCAGCGCCAGTCGGATATGTTTGTCAAAAAGTATAATCAATGGCTTCAGGACAAAAAAGTGGACATCAATCAGAGCTTCTGGAACGACTTTACATTGTAGGAAAGGATGTTTACAGAGACAACGGGATTTGTTATACTAAAAGATAGGACAAATGGCAGTATTTGTACGAAAGAGAGGAACAAAAATGGTGAAAGCAGAGCATGTTAATCCATTTATTTTATCTGTGTGCAAGGTTGTAAAGGACGTATGCATGATGGATCTCAAGATTGGAAAACCCGGAGTAAAGAAAGAAGAGTACCCGGATGATGCTTCTATTATTGAACTTGGCATTGTAGGAGGCCTGAGTGGCAAGGTTATACTCAACATGGAGCATCCGGCAGCGTTAGAAATCATTTCCAAAATGATGATGCAGCCGGTCAATACCATTGATGAGATCGGACAGAGTGCCATCTCCGAACTGGGGAATATGATCGCAGGTAATGCAGCGACAGTATTTGCCAGCAACAATATTCTGATCGACATTACCCCGCCGGGATATTACGATGGCAGCAGCTACCGGGGGCAGGGCAACCAGATGTTGAGCATTCCGTTTCGTTCGGATGCAGGTTCCATATCCGTAGATATTTTTATTGCAGAATAACACAGCCGGCAGCAGACAGCCTGCCGGCTTTCTAAATGAATAAATAACGCAGAAAGGATGCAGGATTACTATGGCAGGATTTAAACGATACCGCAAGGACGATCCCGTTTCGTATTCTCTGGGAATTACACTGACCTTTGAACTCCTTCGATACAAGACAGAATATGTCAATAAAGTATATGTTCACTCCGCAATGAAAGAAGGGGACACATATGATAAGCTGCGGGCAATATGCAGGGAAGCCGGCATACCGGTCCAGCAGACGGACAAAATATTTCACGTACTCTCCCAAAAGGAAAACTGCTACGTGATCGGAGAATTCCGCAAATTTCCGGGAACATTGCAAAAAGACGCCTCTCATATCGTGTTGGTCAATCCGTCCAATGCGGGAAACATGGGAACCATTATGAGAAGTGCCCTTGGATTTGAGCTAAACCAGATGGCAATTGTGCGTCCGGCAGTCGATGCATTTGACCCAAAAGTCGTGCGGGCGTCTATGGGAGCAATCTTTTCCACAGAGTTTCAGTATTTTGATACCTTTGAGGA
>ERZ1026854.957-NODE-957-length-19373-cov-4.755099_pt1 | contig 19373 bp, 13 predicted proteins | sample MGYA00380157_ERZ1026854 | MGnify/ENA primary metagenome ERZ1026854 (study PRJEB33269, sample SAMEA4719793) | human gut metagenome | biome: human-associated habitat; feature: organic feature; material: feces | place: Cameroon | collected 2013-10 ...
GATTGGTATAGTTATTTACGAAACGATGTACTAGTATCATATTATTAATTTATATTTATAAAAATAAATATTGACAAATTGTAATTTTGCATTATAATTAAGATAAATAAACAAGTATCGGTATATAGCCAAGCGAGTTAAATCCGGGCGTACTTAAAATAAACAGAGAAATTCGTAAAAGCTATGACAGGAATGTCAAGGATATCGAGAATTTTCAAAATTGATATCAAGGGATATCAAGGGATATCAAGGGATATCAAGGGATGTCAAGGGATATCGAGAGATGTCGAGGGAAACGGAGTTAATGATAAGGAGGAGTGCCTACGAACATTGAAAAAATAAAACAGGATATAGCTGTGTTGGACGAAGAAATTGAAACATTGAGTGCAAGAATCAGGAAGTATCCGCCTGAAGATATGTTTTGTGAGAATAATGGCAAGTACATTAAGTGTTATATTAAGAAGGATGGTAGAAAGATATATCTGGCAAAGCGTGACCGAGAGACTATCTGTATGCTGGCGCAGAAAAAGTATTATTCTAATAAATTAGTTGATGCACTGGCAGAGAGAAAATTGTTGTCAAAATGTGTTAATGAATACAATAAGAATATTAATCATGTTAATTACATGTTTGAGAGACATCCACAGCTATATGATCTGATGTCCAGGATAGATAGACATAATGATTGGGAATGTGAAGAATACGAAAGATGTGAAAAGAATCCAGAGCAGCTTATTGTTAAGACAATTTCAGGTAATATTGTCAGGTCTAAGTCAGAGGCGATTATTGATTCTGTTTTATTTGATAAAAATATTCCGTTTAGATATGAGGCGGTACTTGAGCTCGGTGGTATCATTTTATATCCAGATTTTACAATCAAGCATCCGTATACAGGTGAGATAATCTATTGGGAACATTTTGGAATGATGGATAACCAGACATATTCGAGAAATACGGTTAATAAGCTGTCCACATACATTTCTAATGGCATAATTCCTTCAATTAATCTTATAACGACATATGAAACATGCAAAGAACCATTGGATTTTAATACAGTAAAAAAGCTTGTTGAGATGCATTTTAATATGTAAGAACGAATAATTGAAAATAAATGACATCATCAAATTTATGAATAATGCATCTGAGTAATGCATAGTCTTCCTATAGACAAGATGAAAGGAAGACTGATTTGATGGAAAGTTGTAATAGTAAGTATAAGCGTCTGGTGTCATACATTTATTCATATCCCGGAGGATGCCGTGACAGAAATGTGGGATTTGCAAAGGCAGAGGTGCGTAATGGAATGTTTACGCTGAATGTGACTTTGTGTGGAGTGTATCGTGATGCACCAGAGGGATTTGGGATATATCTGCTGTTTGACAGAACGAGAGAACAACAGACCTATAATATGCTTCCAGTTGGTTCGGTTATTGTTAATTGCGGCAAAGGTAAGTTTCAGGGCATATTTAATCCGGGTAATATAGAGTCGTCAGGATATCAGTTTGATGAGATTAAGGGAATTGGTGTGCTTACCGAGAAAGACAATTATTACATGTGTTTCAGCCTGTGGGAGGCGGATACGATTAACCCGTCTAAGTGCGTGTATCTGCCTAAGGGGTATAAGCGGGCTGAATCCAAGCCTGACATGAATGAGTGCGGACAGCAGACGGATAAGCATACTTATACACACCATATAGATGAACCAAAAAAACACGATAATATTCTTACAGCAGCAGAAGCCAGCGAGCCTACATCAGAAGCCAGCGAGCCCACATCAGAAGCCAGCGAGCCCACATCAGAAGCCAGTCCTAAAAAAAATATGCTAGTGTTATAAAAGATGAACCGAATGGCAGGATTGAGAATGGTGAGCCACTTGGAAAATTAAATGGGGCAGAATATGAGCAGTCTGGGAAATTAAATAAGTCAGAATCTGAGCAACCTGAGCAGTTAAATGGTTCAGAATCTGAGCAACCTGAAAGATTGAACAAAAAGGACATGTTGGATAATGTTGGAATACATGATAATGATAAAAATATTGGCGCAGGTAACAAAGGAAGCATAGATGTTGAGAGACTTTTTATTCATGCTGATTATGTCAACGCATTTGATGATGACTATTATTATGATTGTATAGAAGTGACACCGGAGATGTTGAAGAGGTTTATGGGAAATGATGCTGTTGGGAATAATTCATTTTTGATGCATAGTTATTATACATATAGACATCTGCTTTTTGGAAGAGTTGCGGACAATGATAATGGAACAAAGTATTTTATCGGAGTTCCGGGAATGTACTCTAATAAGGAGCGGTATCTGGCAACGATGTTCGGATTTAATAATTTCAAGAAGAGCCATAGAAGCGATTACCCTAATCCATATTTTGGATATTGGTATACAGAGATTTAAGCTGATATCAGTTCACAGATTGCGGTGTAACCTGAGATAGAGACTTAATGAGCCGATTATGGTTAAAGTTAAACAATATAGACATAGCGCAGATGGTCGAGCCACTGACCTCCAATCATTGCGTATGCGTGCGCTGTACCTTCGCTGATAAATCCAAGAGATTCACATAATTTAATTGAGCGCAGATTGTCGGGGTGTATGTAGGCTTCAACCCTATGCATTCCGTAATCTGCGACAATTGCCTTAAGAGCCATTGTAACCATTTTTTTGCCAAGACCCTGACAAGCAAATTGTCTGTCTATCTTATAGCCGATGATGCATGAACTCATGCATTTGTTGATATTGGAGAATGAAACACTGCCAATTATCCTATCGGAGTCATTCTGATATAGATAGTAACGTGCGTGCTTTAGCTGGTAAAATGCCTTGAATTCAGCTTTTACAAGAGAGTTAATGAATTCTTTTGTGTAGAAATGTGTTGGCTTATCAACTTCATATGGGTCAAAATACGCCCTGTTACTGTAATAGAAATTAAATATATCATCCGTGTATCGCTCATCGAGGACTTTAAGTGTTAAGTTGTTTTCGGTATATTCGTATTTCATATGTCCTCCTATATGTCACCATAATTTGTGAAATGTGTATTTGTATAATGCGCTTCTGAATTAGTGCATTATAGCTATTTTTTCTTGCTTTCTCGTAATGCTTTAAAAAATGTTGTAAGCAGATTGCTGCACTGTTCATCAAGCACGCCTCTTGTGACTGAGCAGACGTGGTTAAATTGTGGCATTTCGAGAATATTAAGGATTGAACCGCCACATCCGGCTTTTGGATTCATTGAGCCAATTACAACGCGTGGAATCCTTGCCTGAACAATTGCGCCGGCACACATCTGGCAAGGTTCAAGTGTTATGTATATCGTACATTCTTCAAGACGCCAATCGCCGATTGCCTTGCTGGCTTTTTTAATCGCAGTTATTTCAGCATGTCCGAGTGTGGTTTTATCTGTATTTCTACGATTATATCCCCTGCCGATAATCTTACCATCATGAACAATAACACATCCAATTGGAACTTCCATGAGTTTTTCAGCTTTTTTTGCCTGCTTTAAGGCTTCTTTCATGTATTTTTCATCGAGAGATGCAATCTCTGTATCCGTATTATTACCCATAAAAGTTCTCCTGAATTTAGAATTGAAAAATGCTGCTACGATATTATTAATATTGTCATGACGTAATTGACATTTGCTAAGCAGCATGTTGTAAAACATATTTAGTATAACATATATTTAATAGAATTGACAGATTGTGAGTAAGAAGTGGTGAGAAGCCATTGAGAAAGCTGTAAGTAATTGAGTTGTAAAAAGAAGTGGTGAGAGGTCACAGAGGAAGCTATAAGTGTATAATTTAAAAAATAAAAGTTGTGTGCCGGTGATTGTTTTGGCTGAAATATGCGTATTTCGCTATAAAAATCCAAAAACATAGAAAAATAAGACTGTTTTAGTTAGTGATTTTCTTTTTGATATACAAAAGAGCAAAAAAATCTAACATTTGTTTGAATGTTGGATTCCTAGTGGGGAAATCTAAGATTTGAGCCAAAACATGGGTTTAGCGAAGTGACATCTGTGTTTAAAGGGTTTAGCGAAGTGACATCTACGTACATCTACGTTCAAAGGCTATAGCAAAGCTTATACAGATAAAGTCCAAAGGATATAGAGGTAAAGTTTAAAAATGGCGAGGTGATGCCGGAGTAATCTTGAATAATGTCGAAATCATAGAGGTGAGTCCTTGCTTGAAATCATTGACACAGGCGCAATTCCTAGGTATAATATAACAGACCGTGCAGCCGGGGTAGTAGCGGCACCTTGTACCTGCAATCCGCTATAGCAGGGGTGATGTTTGGCAGAGGGCAGTAGTTTATGGAGCAGCCCGATATAAGTGGTGTTGACATTTGGGTCTTTCGCAACAGAAATTCATGAACCATGTCAGGTCAGGAATGAAGCAGCATTAAGTGAAACCTTCTGTGTGCCGAAAGGCAGCCTGGATCGAGCTAACTGTATCGGTAACGTCTGTGGAGTACTGTTCGAAGCTGGACGCACGGTTTTTAATTTGTTGTATACTTTTTAGAAGAAGGTAATCAGCTAAATTCAGCCAGATTTAAGAAAGGAAGCTTGTGGTATGTCTTATCAGGCTCTGTATAGAAAGTGGCGTCCAACGACATTTGAGGATGTTAAGGGACAGGATCATATTGTTACAACACTAAAGAATCAGATAAAGCTTGACAGAATAGGACATGCGTATCTTTTCTGTGGAACAAGAGGTACAGGTAAGACAACAATTGCAAAGATATTTGCAAAGGCTGTTAACTGCGAGCATCCCGTTGATGGAAGCCCATGTGGTGAGTGTCCGTCATGCAAGGCTATAGCTGATGGCGTTTCCATGAATGTAGTTGAGATAGATGCGGCATCTAACAATGGTGTCGATAACATAAGACAGATAAGAGAAGAAGTACAGTATAGACCGACAGATGGCAGGAAAAAAGTGTATATCATAGATGAGGTCCACATGCTCTCGATTGGTGCGTTCAATGCACTGTTAAAGACACTTGAGGAACCACCAGAATATGTTATATTCATACTTGCGACAACAGAGGCAAGCAAGATTCCGATAACAATTCTGTCACGCTGCCAGAGATACGATTTTCACCGAATCAGCATAGAAACGATAGCTGCAAGGCTTTCGGAGCTTATGAAGTATGAGAATATCAATGTCGAGGATAGGGCGTTGCGCTATGTTGCCAAGGCAGCAGATGGTTCGATGCGAGATGCATTGAGTCTGATAGACCAGTGTATCGCATTTTATCTTGGACAGGATCTGAAATATGAAAATGTACTGGATGTGCTTGGAGCTGTGGACACAACAGTGTTTGCAGATACGTTAAAATGTATTGTGAATTCAGATGTATCTGGATGTCTGGCAATGGTTGAAGACATAATCATGCAGGGCAGGGATTTAAGCCAGTTTACGGCTGATTTCGTATGGTATTTAAGAAATCTGCTTCTTGCGGCATCAACAGATGATTTGGCACAATTGCAGGATGTAATAGATATATCAGAGGATAATCTGGCACAGTTGTCTGAGGATGCCAGGATGGTGGATGTAGATACTCTTATGAGATATATAAGAGTTATGTCCGATTTATCCAATGAATTAAAGACTGCGACACAGAAGCGAATCAAGCTGGAGGTTGCACTTATTAAATTGTGCAGACCGGCTATGGAGCCAGCACAGGATATAGGAGAGTTGTCAGGAAGAGTAGGACAGCTTGAAAGTCAGTTGGAACTGGCTATAAGGGCATTGAAAGAGACAAAAAGTGAGCTTGATAACACTAAAAGCCAGTTGAGTTCCGGAGCATATTCATTTGCCGGACAGGGCGGATATACAGACGAAGATGGAAACTGGCATGATGGTGGTGCTAATGGAGAAGGAAACATGGGAGCAGGCAATGGAGCTTATGGAGCAGGAAATATGCGCTCAGGCAGGAAGCCGGCACCTAAGCGTGTTATAGAGGCACTTCCAGATGACATAAGACAGATTGCGGCGAGCTGGAATAATATAGTTAATTCGATTAATGAACCGCTTCTTGTAACATTTTTGCAACAAGCGAATGTAACACTTGCAGAGAATAATACAAGCCTTGAGATAATGGTTTCGTCAATGTCTGCATATAATTCATTATCGAGAGAAGAAACGAAGCAGCAGCTTGTCGATATAATAGAAGAAAGAACAGGACTTAAAGTCGATATAATGATAACAAAGCTGTCTGACGGTGAGGATTTCCAGAACCGTTTCACAGATATAAGAGAACTAGTTAATATGGACATCGAAGTAGATGATAAGGAGGAATTTATATAATGGCAAAAAGAGGTGGATTTCCAGGAGGAATGCCTGGCAACATGAATAATCTTATGAAGCAGGCTCAGAGAATGCAGAAGCAGATGGAGACACAGCAGGCAGAGCTTGAATCGAAGGAATTCAGCGCAGCAGCAGGCGGCGGTGTTGTTGAGGTTACAGTTACAGGTAAGAGAGAAGTAAGCAAGGTTAAGATTGCCCCAGAAGCTGTAGATCCAGATGATGTAGAGATGCTTGAGGATCTTATCATGGCTGCAACTAATGAAGCATTAAGAAAGTGTGAGGAGGAGTCAGCAGCACAGATGTCTAAGATAACAGGCGGTCTTTCAGGACTTGGCGGAGGCCTCTTCTAATGGACATATATAGTGGTCACATTAACAGATTAATTGAGCAGTTATCGAGATTACCAGGGGTTGGGGCAAAGAGCGCCCAGCGCCTGGCATTTCACATTATTAACATGCCTGAGCAGGATGTTATGAATCTTACAGAAGCCATAACAGATGCCAAGGCGAATATCAAGTATTGTAAAGAATGTTTTACACTGACAGATGACGAATTATGTCCGATTTGTTCAAATGCAGCGAGAGACCACAAGACGATTATGGTTGTCGAGCATACAAGAGATATGGCAGCGTATGAGAAGACTGGCAAGTATGACGGTGTATATCATGTGCTTCATGGTGCAATCAGCCCTATGCTTGGAATCGGACCGGGTGACTTAAAGATTAAGGAGCTTATCAAACGTCTTGAAGGAGATGTTGATGAGGTAATTATAGCGACTAATTCAAGTCTTGAGGGCGAGACAACAGCGATGTATCTTAGCAGGCTCATAAAGCCAACAGGAATTAAGGTGACAAGAATCGCAAGCGGTGTTCCAGTCGGTGGCGACCTTGAATACATAGATGAAGTCACATTGCTGCGTGCATTAGAGGGCAGGACACAGTTATAAAACATTTCAGTAATCTGACAGGATACAGCCAGTTTTCACATATGTGGTGGACGGAAATATAGCAGTAAATAATCAGGAGGATAGACATGGCAGTAACTATGCGTGGAGATATCATATCAGATCATAGAGAGCGAATGCTCAATCTGAAGAAGTATTATCCTTTTTTCAGACTGACAGAGATTAACTTTGCGCAGTTTAAAGATGGTAAATACGAGATTCTCGATATGGGATATATTGTCATGGCTATTCTCCGCTTTTTTATTGAGGAGAATAACTTTAAAGAAAAGGATGTAACATATCCGGAATATCTCGATTTTATCAGAGGTGTATTCACAAGAGATTTTGGGCTTTCATTAAGCGAGGATGAGAGCAAAGAGGTCGGAGATTACATTTTTGATAAGATTAAGAATGACGGAAAGCCATTTGATTTCCAGTATTTTGACCCGATTGATAAGAAGAAACGTGTATCAAGGGTGAGAATGTTGGAAAGCACCGTGCGCAACAGCACAGTGTGGTATTCGATAAGTCCTGATGCGATAGAGTTTTACCTTGATACCAAAGAGATTAAGGACGAGAGCAGAATCAATGTGCAGCAGCTTCTTTTAGAGAAAATGATTCGTGCCAACAACTTTAAGGGTGGAACGGAAGTTGTTGAGAGAATTAACGAGGAAGTTAACAGGCTTCAGCTTAGAAAAAATGAAGTGCTTGCCATAATTGCATCGGATGTCTATGCAGGAATTGAAGCGTATGAAGATTTTGTCGATACTGGAATGAAGTGGTTTGAGGACGAGGAGAAGCTGTTTAAGAAGAACCGTGACCTTATAGCAGCGGCACTTGAAAAGATTGAAGAAAAAGGACATGGTGAGACATATTTTAAGATTGCTGGCGAGATTCATGAGCTGGAAAGCCAGTTAAAGGTTGCCATGAACAGGCATGGTGAGCTTCTGAAAGCGTGCACAGACATGCAGAAGCTGACAGACGAGGCGATAATGAAAGCCAAGCTTGGCAAGATAAGAAGCCATGTCGAATTTGCAGGAATGTTAAAGGATATGATTAAGACAGACCATGCGGATATTCTTGCAGTAGTTCTTTCGCCATTGTTCAGACCTAATGTGAATAAGACATTTGATGTGATGAATATTGATAATGCGCTTAACAACAAACCGCCACGTTATCAGGAGGTTGAGAAGGTTGTAAGAGAAGTCCCAGCCGACATTGTGTTTGATGATGAGGTTGAGGAAAAGAGAATAAGAGACAATTACGTATTCATTATGGACAACCTTTACATGGCACTTAAAGAGAGAGACACATTTACACTAAAAGAATTTAACGAAGTGATGAAGAAGCATTATTCCGAGGATATAGTTAAGAATGGTGATTACTATTCGTTCTTTGTTAATCTGTGCCAGAAGAAGCATTACGTTATCGGTGGCGAAAATGTGGGCAATGAGAGCTTTCTTGATGAGTACGTGAGTGAGACGTTTGCTAATGCAGACAGATTAGAGTTTGATATCGAGCAGTCAGATGGAGAAAAGCTGGAGCTGTTCCCAGATTGTGAAGTATTAGATGTCCGATTTGTAAAAAGATAAAGGAGCAGCCGGATGGAGACTAAAAATATAGAAAAGGGAATGGAGATTGTTTCTAAGCTTCTTGCGGGGGAAGAGGTTTCGGAGACAGGCGCAAACATTTCTTATTATCAGGAGTACAATAATAATGCGCAGGTATATGATTTTGTCCATATGGCATTTGGAAAGATGAATATTAATCTGTATGAGTATAACAATGGACTTTATATCAGTGCAGGAGAGAATAACACAGCATTTGGATACAGCAATGAGGAATTAAAGAGGATTCTTGGAATAAGATTGAACCGCGAGCTGTATCTGGTGTATTTTGTCATATATAACATAATAATTGAATTTTATAATGATACCGTGACAACGACATATGTCGAGTGCGTCCAGGTAGAAGATATTATAAGAAATGTTGATAATGCAATTAACGGGATTATCGACAGGAAGAACGGAATTATTCTTGATGAGATAGAGGAGAACAGCTTCAGACAGATAGCTCTTAGCTGGGAGGAACTTCCTGCAACATCAGGTGCAGAGCAGGGTGGAATAAGAGCGGCAAGGAATTCCAAGGTCGGATTCGTCAAGATGGTGTTCAACTTCTGCATAATGCAGGGGCTTCTTATAGAGAACGCCGGAAGATTCTATGCAACAGACAGATTTAAGGCGCTGATTGAGAATTATTTTGACGATTACCACGGAAGATTTGCAGCGATACTTGGTGATATTAAAAATGAGGACAGCAAGGCGGCTGGCAGAGCGGCAGACACAGGAATTGACAATGATATTCAGGGAGATGAGGAGTAGATATGCCACAGATTAACAGAATCAGGGTTAACAATGTAAAATATAACTTTGGCACGCAGTTCTATGATGATTTCATGATGCGTTTCAATTGCAGTAATACTCTCTACGACCTTGCAAATGGTGGTGGTAAGAGTCTTCTTATGCTGCTTCTTATGCAGAACATGATTCCTAACTGTACGCTTGATGACAAGCAGCCTATAGAGAAGCTTTTCCGACAGGGAAGCGGCAACACAGTTATACATTCGCTTATAGAGTGGAAGCTTGACCCATGTTACCAAAAGGATAATTACAAATATATGACAACTGGTTTCTGTGCCAGAAAGGCTAATGCAAAGGTAAATGAAGATGATGCCGAGGCAGGAGTTAACGTGGCAGGAGATAGTCTGTCATCATCAGTTGAATATTTTAATTACTGCATTTTCTATAGAGAGTTCGGGGATAACGATATCAAGAATCTTCCGCTAGAGAACAATGGCGAGAGAATTACATACAATGGACTTAAAGCTTACCTGCGTGACCTCGAAAAGAAGGATTTCGGTGTATCAGTCAAGATTTTTGAGGGGAAGGGAGATTACCTCAATTTCCTTACAAAGTACGGAATATATGAGAGCCAGTGGGAGATTGTCAGAGGAATCAATAAGACAGAAGGTCATGTAAGAACATATTTTGAGAACAGTTACAAGACAAGCAGGAAGGTTGTTGAGGACCTTCTGATAGAGGAGATTATACAGAAATCATACAACAACACGCTTGGCGTTGATAATGATGAGGGTACAATGGCGCAGACACTTATGGATATTAAGGATAAGCTGTTGGAACTCTCTAAAAAGCATGCCCAGATAAGCGGTTATGACAGCCAGATTACAGCTATCGGCGGTTTTGCTGAGTATGTTAAAGGCTTTAAGGTACTGTATGATGAGAAGACTATGTTAGAGGACAGACTGTACAAGCTTATGATTGCCTGCAAGAAATCACTTGCTGACAGCGATATGCGAAAGAAAAATGTTGAGGATAAGCTTGAATCTTTAACAGCAGACAAGCAGCTTGAATGTAAATGTGCGGCATTAGGCGAGATAGCGGCTCAGGAGGCTTCGCTCAGTGAAATGAAGCAGTTGATTGAGGACGCATTAAAGGCTGTAGAGAAGCAGGATAAGCAGATTGAAGAAAAGAGACATAGACTTACAGACCTCGAATCAGCACAGGATTACAGGGATTATCTTGAATACAGTGTGTCTGTCAAACAGATAACAGAGACTATCAATAACAGAAATCTTGGCAATGAAGAGATTACAGACAAGCTTCATCAGATTGCGGCAGATATGAAGAATGTGATTGATACGAAAACAACTGCGTTAAAGCAGGAGTATGAGAAGATATCAGCCGAGGTAAAGCATTTAAAGCAGACTATGGATGAGGCTGACAAGTCATATACAGAGAGCCTTAAAAGACAGGCTGCGGCGAAAGCACAGATTGAGTATATCCAGAGCGATATTGATGAGCTTCAGAAGAATCTCACAGAAGCGATGGAAGATGCCGGTGTTATTGTTGCGGAGAATGCAGGAACACAGCTTACAGATGTAGATGGCAAGCTTGTGGTTATCAATAATAACATTGACACTCTTAGATTGAAGATTTCGGACATATCAGACAGATGTGCACTGTGCAATAACAGAAAAGAAGTATTAGAACTTAACAATAAAATGCTTGATGAGCAGCTTGAAGAGGCTTCTAAGAAGATAGAGGACATGGAGGCTGACGAGACAAGAATTGACAAACTTCTTTCTATATATAATGTGTCATCTAAAGATGAGCTTAGTGGTGTGTTGTATGGAATATACGATAAAATGGGCAGACAGATTATAGAGACACAGAAAGAAGCAGACAAGCTTGATACATTTATTGAAAATGCGCGTAAGGGAACTTATGAATGTCACAGCGAGGAACGTGACAGACTTGCGCAGTATCTCACAGATACATATGGCGATGATGTTGTCGAGGGACATGAGTGGTTCAGAAATCTTAATCCAGGACAGAAGAGAGATGTGTTCAAGCGCGTTCCTTTTGTTGAGTACGGATTTATAATAAAGAACGATTTTGACAGAATCAAAGAAGATGTTACGCTTATGAATTTCCAGCGTGGAGCGTATGTTGTACCTGTTATCAGTGAAAATGTCCTCTATGACACTAAGTTAGAGGTTAACACGGAGCTTATCGCATTTGCAATGAAAGATATGCATTTCCTGCGGGATGATGCATCTTTGATGGTGGAGATAGAGACTGCAGAGGAAGAGTTTGGCGAGCTTAATACACAGCTTGATAAGTTGAATGACAGAAGGGCTATTGTGTGGGATGATTATTCATATGTGGAACGTCTGAAAATGCTGGAATCATCTGCACTTGTCATTGACAAGGATGAGCTCACACGAAGAAAAGCCGAGAATGAGAGTGAGATTAACAGGCTTAATCTTGAGGCAGGAGATATAGAAAGAGAGAAATCGGCTGCCGAGAGCAGACTTGAAGAATTACAGCAGATGAAGTTAAGACATGAGGATGTTGCATCTGCGTTAAAGCGTGTGATGGAGCTGTCTGGTTCTGTCAATGATAAGGCAGAGCTTCTGGCAGATATGAGAAAACAGCTTGATGATGCGGATGCTGTTCTTGATGGTGCTCTTGATACACAGGAGAGGGTTAGAAGCGAGTATTCTGAGGCTGTTTTGAAATGTGATGGACTTGAACGTGAACTCGAAAAGCTGGATTCAGGCTGGAATGAGCTGTACAGACAGTATTATGTTGAAGGTTCTAAGAGCAGTGCAGATGAGTTTGGTGCAGAAGAGATTCTTGATATGGAAGGTAAGTTCCTTGGACTCAAAGAGCTTATTGATAAAGAAAATTCAGATATAAGCGATAAAGAGGCACTTCTGAGACATTACCGCAATTCAATGGACAAATGTGTCAAGGCGATTGAATATCGTGGAAGTGATTTTGATGAGATTAAGTCTAAGGTTGAAAGTGGTGTCCTTGAAAATATTGGTGAGGCAGCCATGTATGAGATAAAGGATTCTATCAATAAAGACCTTGAATCAACAGCTTCCAAGAGAAGTGAGCTTGACTCGCTTAATGCCATGATGAACAGACTTGAGGGAAGTATCGAGCATGGAATAGGCAAGATACGCGAGGAATACGGCGAGTATGAAAAGGTAACATGTGATAATCCTGAAAGCTATATAAGACAGCACAAGGCACAGGCAGAGGCTATTGAGACTGAGATTAAGACAGTCAAGAGTGAGCTTGGCAGAATTGATAAAGAGCAGAAGGATATATATGTATGGAATAAAGACCTCGAAAGAATTATAGGCAATGCGGGACTTACAATTCCAGATGAAAATGAGATTGCAAGGCTTATGGAGCAGGATGCTTCGGATGATGAGACAGAAGTTATCGGTACAAATGTCGATATAGCCAGCTATGAATCGGTTTCAAAGGAATATGACAAGCAGATGAAGCTTATCGGCAAGAAAAAGGATGAATTTGAGAAGCGTAAGGGAATGCTTGCTAATCTTCTTGATGGCTATGGAGCAGGACGTCTTGCAGATGAGATTAGAAATTCACTTGCTATGCCATCTGACAGCGAAAAAACAGTGAGTCTTGCTGACAGGCTTAATGAGACAACAGGACTTATCCAGCTCGAAAAGGACAGAGTATCCAAGGGAATCGAGGATATGGAGCGCATCAAGGATAATTTTGAGAACAGATGTATACAGACATGCTGCAATATCAAGACTGACCTTGACAGACTTCCTAAGTTATCAACGATAAGAATGGATGATGAGACTATCTCAATAGTTGGTTTGGCTATACCATACGTTCCAGAGGACAGTTTCAAGGATAGAATGTCTTCTTATATAGATGAGACTATTGATATGGCGGAGAGTTTCCCAACCCAGGAGGAGAGACTTCGTTATATCAGGAACAGACTTACATGGAAGCGGTTATTCTCTGTAATCGTAACTGATATGAATTCAATAAGGGTTAATCTGTATAAGAGAGAGCGAATCAAGGATCAGAGCAGGTATCTCAGATATGAGGAAGCTGTTGGCTCAACAGGACAGTCACAGGGTATCTACATACAGTTTCTTATCGCAATTATCAATTATATATCAAGTATCAATGCATCTGCTGGCAACACAGGCATTATTGGAAAGACGATATTTATTGATAATCCATTTGGTGCGGCGAAGGATATATACATCTGGGAGCCTATATTTGCACTGCTTAAAACTAACCATGTCCAGCTTATTGTTCCAGCCCGTGGTGCAACACCGGCAATTACTGGAAGATTTGATGTCAATTATATCCTTGGACAGAAGCTTACAGATGGAAGGCAGACAACGGTTGTTGTGGATTACTACAGCAAGACGGATACGGCACAGATGGAGTATACGCGAATGGATTATGAGCAGACCAGCTTGTTCTTTGAATAAAAGCGGGGTTTACAACGTAAAAATGGTATGTTACACTCATTATGTATGTTTAGGCACATTTTTATTTAACGGGAAATATGCATACGAATTGTTGTGGTAATCTGCGGATTAATTGGATTGGCAGAGCCTGTATATATATAAATTATGAAAAGGTGGTGTCGTATTTTGGATAAATACGAAATGAAACTTAGCATAGAAGAGATTAAGAACCTGGTTGAAAGAAAGAAGTACAAGCAGGCTTCTGATCTTGCAATGACACTTAACTGGCAGAAGGTAAAGGACTGGTCTGCGCTTTCTGCGGCGATAACTGCACATGAGAACGCTGGGGAACTTGAAGAGGCAAGGGATATGGCGATACTGGCTTACAACCGTAATCTTGGTGGTAAGAAGCTTGTGTATGAACTTACAACTCTTATGATGAAATTAAAGCAGTTCGAGGAAGCGGACGAGCTTTTTCTTGAGTATGAGAAGATGGCATCAAGGGATGTCAACAGATACATTCTCTACTATGAATTGAGAAAAGCTGAGGGTGCACCAAGTAATGAGCTGGTTGAGATACTTGAGGACTATAAAAAAGAAGAAATAGATGAGAAATACATGTATGAGCTGGCAAAGCTCTACTCTAAGACTGGAAGAAAGAAAGAATGTGTTAAGGCTTGTGACGAGATAGCACTTCTTTTCCAGGATGGAACTTACGTTGTTAAAGCTCTTAAAATGAAGCAGTTCCACGGAGCACCTCTTACAGAGGTTCAGCAGCAGAAGCTTGATGAAGCTAAAGCGCGCAGGGCTGACATGGAGATAACAAGGGAAATCCTTTTCCAGCAGCAGATGGATACTACAAGATTTACTGAGAATCAGGAAGCTGAAATCAACGAGATGATAGACGGAACTTCTGCATCAAAAGATACAGTTGATGTCGGAAGCATGTTAAAGGAAGCCAAAAATCAGGCTGCCATGGATGATGACGTTGATTATACAGAATTTGAGACTGAGCTTGATGAGAATGGTGTTAACAGAAAGCTTAAAAGATTCATTCTTGCCAAGGTTCAGGAGGCTGAGGAAGCAAAGAAAGCAGAGGCAGGACAGACAGGTGATGCTGTTAAGGAAGCCGCTGTTAATACAGAAAATGGACAGGCAGATGGAAATGCAGGAGCTGATTATACTGATGCGGACAGTGAAACAGCAGTGGCAGCAGAGAACGACGTGGCTGCAGAAGGTTCACAGGGAGCAGACGGTACTGTGGCAGATGAAGCTGTGGCAGATGAAGCTGGCGATTCAGGCATACCATCTGAGGAAGAACCTGCCAAGATAGGTGAGATGCCAGAGTCTCTTAAGGATCTTATCGCTAATGCCAAGAAGAAGATTGAGTCAAGTTATGACAAGATAACTAAGGAAAGCGAGCAGGAGAAGCTCGAACAGGAGAGAGCAGAGGCAGAAAGACAGATACGTGCAAGGGAAGATGCTATGCAGATAGAGGAAGTAGCAGTCCCTGGCAACAATATATATGACACACAGAATCTTCAGGCAGAGATTGCCAGGAATCTTAGCGAGGTGCTTGATGATGACGACCTAGGCCAGGATGTTGAGATGTTCAGACCTAATCCAGTTCCTGCACCTGTTAATAGTCAGGATGAAGAGGTTAACACCGAGGATGAGCAGATTGAAGGCCAGATGAGTATAGCTGACTGGATGGAGACTGTCCGTGAGGAGAAATACGGAAGCCAGAACACTAAGGAATATTCTAAGAGTGAGCTGGACAGATTTCTCGACCAGAAAGAGGAAAACAGTGCTGCATATGAGAAGCTTCTTGAAGAGAAAAAGCTCAATAAGCAGATGAATTTATCTAATACAGGAAGTATTGCGGCGGGAATGCTTATGGAGGCAAAGACTGATTTAGCAATAAGAACTGGCAAGGCAACACAGAAGCTTGAGGAAGCTGTTGAGAATCTTAAAGAGGCGGCGGCAGTGGCTGGCGAGATTAATAATATGACTCAGGCAGAAAAAGTTTCAGCTTCTGGTGATGAAGTGACTGAGGCAGTACAGAGAGAGCTTACAGCTTCTGTTGAGAGAGTTTCTCTTGATACAGCCAAGCTTGACGTGGTACCAGAGCAGGTTATTGCACAGTATGTTGAGAAGGAGATGGCAGCAGCCAAGCCTGCTACAAGAAAGGTTTCTCCTAAGGCAGCAGCAGAGAAGATAGAAGCGGCTAAGCCAGTTAAGGAAGTAAAGGAGCTTAAGTTGGATTCTAACCTTGCACGATATTTCAAGAAATATCGAGAGATGCCGGGCTTAGAGACACAGCTTGCTGAGTATTTCAGCGCCCTTCCATCTGAGATGGCTGATACAACTTCAAGAACAGGTAATATCCTTATATCAGGTAATTCAAGTTCTGATAAGTACGACCTTGCAAAGGCGATTGTCAGAGCAATTAATTCAATATATCCAGACAATCCAAAGAAGATTGCGAAAACTACAGGCGAGAGTATTAATTACAGGGGAATTGCCAAATCCATGAGCAGACTTCATGGAACTGTACTTGTAGTTGAGGGAGCTGGTGTAATCCAGCCTAAGAGAGTTCAGGAGCTTATGGAATGTATGGAGCAGGATACAGGCAGAATGATAGTTATTCTGGAAGATGCCGATACAGAGATTAATGTATTACTTAACTTTAACCCTGACCTTGCAAAGATGTTCAATCACAGAATTATTCTTAAGCAGTACACTGTCAATGAGCTTGTTGAGATGGCAAGAAAGTTTGCAAGAAGACGTTCATACGAGGTTGATGATGATGCGCTTCTTGAGTTATATTTAAGAATTGACAAGCTTCACGCAGTAACAGATAATATCAAGCTTGATGATGTTAAGGAGATTATCAACCAGGCAATCGAACATTCAGAAAAGAGAGCATCAAGAAAGCTGTTTAAAGGAATTAAAAAGAAGCATACTGAAAATGGAGACCTGATTTATCTTACTGAGTCAGATTTCAGAGAGTAGTGTGAATTACAGTTGCAGATATAATAGAAATTATGCCTGTAATGATTGAAGTTTAGATGTATCACAAGTGTACTAAATAATAGCCATCAGGCGAAATGGAGGAAATAGAATATGAGTAATATTGATGAAATGTCTGTTAATGCCATAAGAGTATTATCAGCAGATGCAATTCAGAAGGCAAAGTCTGGTCATCCAGGACTTCCACTTGGTGCAGCACCAGCGGCATACGAGTTATGGAGCAGACATATGAATCACAATCCAGCAGACCCAGAGTGGAAGAACAGAGACAGATTTGTTCTGTCAGGTGGACATGGTTCAATGCTTTTATATTCATTATTACATTTATTCGGATATGGTGATTTAAGCATAGACGATATCAAGAATTTCAGACAGCTTGGTTCTAAGACACCAGGACATCCAGAATATGGCCATACAGTTGGTGTTGAGGCTACAACTGGTCCTCTTGGACAGGGTATGGCTATGGCAGTTGGTATGGCTATGGCAGAAGCTCATCTTGCGGCTGTATTTAACAAGGATGGCTACAATGTAGTTGACCATTACACATATGTGTTAGGTGGAGACGGCTGTATGATGGAAGGTATTTCATCTGAGGCATTTTCACTTGCAGGAACACTTGGATTATCTAAGCTTATTGTATTATATGATTCTAACAACATTTCAATTGAAGGAAGCACAGATATAGCATTTACAGAGGATGTCATGAAGAGATTCGAGGCATTTGGCTTCCAGACTATAGAGGTTAAGGATGGTAATGACCTCGCAGCTATCGGCGCCGCAATCGAGGAAGCTAAGGCTGACAAGAACAGACCATCCCTTATCAAGATTGATACTCTTATCGGATATGGCTGCCCAGCTAAGCAGGGTAAGGCAAGTGCACATGGTGAGCCTCTTGGTGAAGAAAATGTGGCTGCACTCAAGGAAAATCTTGGCTGGCCTTGCAAAGAAGCATTTGAAGTACCTGAAGAGGTATATGCTAATTACAAGGCAATTGCCGCGGACAGAGCTAAGGCTGAGGACGAGTGGAACAAGTTATTTGATGAGTATTGCAGTAAGTACCCAGAGATGAAGGAAATGTGGGATAACTATTACAATGGTTATGACCTCTCAGCTTTATTTAATTCAGAGGAGTACTGGGCTAAGAGTGATAAGCCAGAGGCGACAAGAAGCACATCTGGTACAGTGCTTAACCTTATCAAGCAGCATATGCCTAATATGATAGGTGGTTCTGCTGACCTTGCACCTTCTAACAAGACTAATATGAAGGATGCTGGTGATTTTTCTAAGGATAATTATGCAGGAAGCAATCTTCATTTTGGTGTAAGAGAGCAGGCTATGACAGCGATTACTAACGGACTTGCACTTCATGGCGGACTTAAGCCATTCGCTGCAACATTCTTTGTATTCAGTGATTACACTAAGCCAATGGCAAGACTTTCATCACTTATGAAGTTACCTGTAACATATGTATTTACACATGATTCAATTGGTGTTGGAGAAGATGGTCCAACTCATGAGCCAATCGAGCAGCTTGCAGCATTCAGATCATTACCTAACTTCACAGTATTCAGACCATGTGATAAGGTAGAGACAAGTGCAGCATGGATGTACGCTGTAACATCTAAGGAGACTCCAACAGCTCTTGTTCTTACAAGACAGAATCTTCCACAGATGCCAGGTTCATCTAAGGATGCTTTAAAGGGTGGTTATATAATCGATGATTCTACAAAGGCTGTTCCAGATGCAATTATTATTGCAAGTGGTTCAGAGGTTTCTCTTGCAGTTGATGCGAAGGCAGAGCTTGCAAAGGAAGGCGTTGACGTAAGAGTTGTCAGCATGCCAAGTATGGATTTGTTCGAGGAGCAGAGTGCAGAATACAAAGAGTCAGTTCTTCCAAAGGCTGTCAGAAAGAGAGTTGCTGTTGAGGCACTTTCTGATTTTGGCTGGTACAGATATGTAGGACTTGACGGAACTGTTGTATCTATGAAGGGCTTCGGCGCTTCCGGTCCGGCAGCAGAGCTGTTCAAGAAATTCGGCTTCACAACTGAGGCGGTTGTAGAGGCTGTTAAGAGCGTGATGTAGTCTGCCGGCGTGATAGTGTAGAGAGTCATTCCGGTGTTGAAATTGTGTGGATTTATCATGTGGATTTTTATGAAAAAATCCAAAATCTAGTCCAAAAGCCTGAAAAATATGTAGTGAAAATCTGAGATTTTCTTAATAGAAGAAAAGATGCGGA
>ERZ1026854.958-NODE-958-length-19344-cov-10.642179_pt1 | contig 19344 bp, 14 predicted proteins | sample MGYA00380157_ERZ1026854 | MGnify/ENA primary metagenome ERZ1026854 (study PRJEB33269, sample SAMEA4719793) | human gut metagenome | biome: human-associated habitat; feature: organic feature; material: feces | place: Cameroon | collected 2013-10 ...
TACGCAAGATTATGCTCGATTTTTTGTATAGTTTTTAATTGGTTCTTAGTATAACGGAGTGTTTGTTTTTCTTAACAATTATTATGATATCATAAGTTACACAAAATAGCAATGATTTTTTAGTATTTTAATCCTATTTTAATCCATAAATTTTCTCAGGTCGTTAGTATTAAAGGCAAATTCTTCGCCCGTATCGGTGCGGACAATGAGCCTGCCGCCATTTTCCCAGCGAACAAAGCTTATATCCTCAAACCTGCCATAGTCATGTTCGGGGGTTACTATGGGGAAGAGGAAAGTTATCTTTTCAGGCTCTTTTATCGGGTCGGAAAGGTCGATAAGCGCCACATCATGAGACTCTGCCTTGGAGTCAAGCTTATTATGAAACCCGCTGACCGCCGCTATCCTGTTTTCGCTGCAATAGTGCATGTCGGTTATGGCAAATGAGCTGTCACAGGGGATATAGTGCATTTCTGCCATATCCGAGAGCCGCAGAACGCTGTAGCCGTAAAGCCCCTCAAGGTAGAAGAAATACAGTCCGTAGGGGGCGGATAATAGCTTCACCGCATCATTTTCAAGGATATTGTGATATAATGTGTAGCCGAAAACCAGCTTCCCCTCGGGGGAAAACAGCCTGCATCTGTATGAGCGGCCGTTATCGGTTCGGTGGGCATATTCCCCGCACCACAGGCTGTAACCCAGGTCAAGGGGGATAGTCCGCTCTTCACGGCACAGGTCGGATATGTTTTCCTCTTTTTGTGCCGTGAGGCGGCGGTATTCATCGGTGTGATAAATGTTATCAAATTCGTTCATTGCCGCTCCTTATATTTCAGCGCTTTCAATGCTTTCAACAATAGGTGCTTTTGCTATGTGCGAGCCCGGGATAACGGAGGATACAGCCGCCGCCAGATAGGACACAGCCGTTGCGATGACGATGTATTTTATGGGGGCAAGATAGGAGAATGCAAAGCCCAGATCGTTCATATCCAGGTCGTGGAAATGGGTCATAAAGGGTATCTGTATCACAAAAATCGCAAGCTCGGTTATCAGAAGTGAGGCGATGCCTGCCATTACCGCATAGAAAAGGCTTTCGGTGAGCATAAGCTTGTTCAGCTGCTTTTTGGACATTCCGCAGGCACGGAGCATTGCAAGCTCGGAGGTTCTGCCCGTAACGTTGGAGGAGATGATATTCACCACGTTGATAAGGGCAATGAGGGCGATAAGCACAATCACCGCATAGCCTGCTGTTTTTATCATGCTGAGCAGTGCGTAGGAAAGGTTCATATCGGAGAGGTTGTTGCTGTAGGAATTGTAGAAGTGGTTGTTCATGTAAACCTCTGCCTGATCTTCCATGCCTGCAGCTGCATTTGCCGAGATAGTTCTGCTGTAAACTATTATCTCGCTGCCGTCGGAAACGGCTAATGATGATGTGCCCGAATCTGCGCCGCACTGAGCAAAAAGCTCATTGTAGCTTTCCTCTGCCATAACAGCGGAGATGCGGTCGCCTGTGGAGCGATATACCCTGTTGTCGGTGGTGTAGATGCCTGCCGTATCAAAGCTGCGCTCGTCAAGGAGATCTACTTTGTAATCCACAAAGGGAGCGGCGGAAATGCTTTCGGGGGCGCTGCTGTAAACAGTGTAAAGCAGCTTTCCTGCGGTGGAGTACATTCCGCTGCAAAGCATGAGCTGACCGTTTGAAAGGTCGTCGTAGCTTACATCGGACTGAATGTATTTTTCATAGGTCTCACGGTTTACGGGGTGAATGTCGATGAAAACGGTCTCGCTCTTTGAAAGCTCCGTGCCGTCGTCAACGCCTGCGGAAGATGTCATGCCGAACAGCGACAGGTGAGTGTCATACTGTACATCGGTGAAATATCCCGACTGCTTCATCAGCTCCGCTCTTTCATAAACGGTCTGAGGCTCGGTGACGCTGAGGTTTGCAGTGTAGTCGTAGGGCATACGCTTAACATCGAACTCGTTTTGCAGATTGCCCGTTGCGATCTCAATTCCGTAGGAGAACACGGTGAAAAGCACGATACTCATTACCATTGATACCAGCGTGATGATATAGCGCTTTTTGTTGCGCTTTGCGCTGAGTGCGGAGTATGCGCCGATAAAGCCGTGACCCTGCTCGATTCCCGAGCCGTGGCGTGAGGGCTTTATCTTCTCTTTCTTGGCAGCGGCTCTCATTGCATCTACAGGGGAAGCCTTGATGGAGCGCATACCGGTGGATATCGCCGAAACAAACACCCACAGGAAGCCGATAATAGCCGAGGAGATATAAACATAAGGCTTGATATCAAATTCCAGCATGGAAGCAAGGTCGTAATCAAGTGAAACATCGTGGAGATAGGGCAGGTTCTTTACTGCGGAGAATATTGCCGCCGAGCTGCCCAGGCCTGCAAGGATACCAAGGATAACGCCGGGAACTGCCAGATAAAACGCCTCCCAAATTACAAGGGAGAATACCTGCTTTTTGGAAGCGCCCACAGCTTTGAGCAGACCGAACTGCTTTATGCGTTCCTTTGAAGCCAGCTCAAAGGAATTGTCTATTACCATTCTTATGCAGAACATGAAGAACAGCACTACCAGATATTCCACAGCAAAGGAAAGCGCCTGTGAGAAGCGGGCGGTAACGCCTCTGCCCTCCATGTTAAGCAGCTCCTGGTTCATGCCGTAGTCAAAGTCATCTATCTCGTAGCCCAGAGCGGAGAATGACCTGTCCATATCCCAGTAAAAGTCGTTGGCGCTGTCGGAGAAGCGGGCAACAAGATTGTCCGACAGATAGTTGTAGGATTTGAGCTGAGAGTCGTTGTAGCTTACCATATTTATAGTATCGCTGTAGCCAACAACGGTAAAGGAAATTTCCCTTATCTCTGTGATGTCGAAATTCTCAGCCAGTATCATAGGCGTGCCCGCAGGAGTTTCAGCTCCCGTTTTAACGCCGCAGACAAACAGCTCCGCATTGACGGTGCTGCCTATTTCGGGGTATCCCCACTGCTCGGCGTTGGCGCTGTTGATAACAAGCTCGCCGTCCTTTTCGGGAAGCCGTCCGCCGGTCACGGTGCGCATGGAGGGGGGCAGCAGGTCGCAGTCATCGGCGTTGAGCCTCAGAAAGTTATCATCAACAGGCAGACCGTTCACCAGCAGATATTCCACCTTTGCGTTGTCCTCCGCCATTTTAACGAAGTCCATATCAACGCTGCTCGAATAGGATGAAATACTGTATATCTCAGTCTTTTCAAAAATATCCATGCTGCGTATATCAATGAGCTGCTGCTTGTCCAGACCGTTGAACACTATATGATATGTGCCGTTAGTCTCACGGGAGATATTCAGCGAAGCCGCACGGTAAACCGAAACTGCGGACAGGATTATGGTCATGAACGCAACCGAAACGATTATGGCAAGGACAGTAAGCACTGTATGCTTTTTCTGACCTTTAAGGTATCGCAGAACTATTTCATTGAGCTTCATAATAGCACCGCCTTTCAGTTTATCTCTGCTTTCAGCTGGTCCAGCTGAGCGAGCCAGAGGGCAGCCGATGCGTCGGAGGGCATACGCCAGTCACCACGGGGCGAAAGCGTAACGCTTCCCACCTTGGGACCGTCGGGGAGACAGGAGCGCTTGAACTGCTGGGAGAAAAATCTCCATGTGAATGTTCTCAGCCATTTGAGGATAGTGGCATCGTCATATCTGCCTGCAAAGGCGCATTTTGCTATGCGGAATATCTTCTTGGGGGTAAAGCCCATGCGGACGGTATAGTAAAGGAAGAAATCGTGCAGCTCATAGGGGCCTACGATATCCTCTGTTTTCTGGGAAATAGTGCCGTCCTCGGAGGGGGGGAGCAGCTCGGGGGAAACGGGAGTGTCAAGGATATCACGAAGCACCTCGGAAAGCTGACCCTCCGACATCTGCGCCTCATATGCCACCAGATGACGCACAAGGGTCTTGGGGATAGAGCAGTTAACGCCGTACATGGACATATGGTCGCCGTTGTAGGTAGCCCAGCCCAGCGCCAGCTCGGAAAGGTCGCCTGTACCGATAACTATTCCGCCCGATTTGTTGGCGATATCCATTATCACCTGAGTGCGCTCTCTTGCCTGGCAGTTTTCGTAGGTAACGTCGTGAACGCTTTCTTCCTGACCGATATCCTCAAAATGCTGCCTTACGGACTTTGTAATATCTATCTCACGGATAGAAGCGCCGTAGGCTTCCGCCAGGATAAGCGCATTGCTTTTTGTTCGTTTTGTGGTGCCGAAGCATGGCATGGTCACGGCGATTATGCCCTTGCGGTCAAGGGAGAGCATATCAAAGGCGTGAACGGTTACGATAAGTGCAAGAGTGGAGTCAAGTCCGCCCGAAAGACCAATAACGCAGGTCTTGCAGCCGATGTGCCTAAGGCGTGTGGCAAGTCCCGTTGCCTGCATGGTGAGGATCTCCTCGCAGCGTGCGGAAAGGTCAGCCTTGTCTGCGGGGACAAAGGGCATGGGTGCGTAAAAACGCTTTATTTCCGTATTTTCGGGGATTTCCATGCTGAAAGTGATAAGGGGGAGCTTATATTCTGCGGAATTTCCGTAGGTGGTCATCTTTCTGCGCTCGTTTGCCAGACGTTCAAGGTCAAGATCGGCGTAAATGGTGCCGCTGCCGCTGAATGTCTTTTTCTCGGAAAGAACGGAGCCGTTCTCGCAGATAAGGCAGTGGCCCGAAAAGACCATATCCTGGGTTGATTCGCCGAAGCCGCAGTCGGTGTAGATATATCCGCCCACAAGCCTTGCGCTCTGCATTCTTACCAGGTCACGGCGGTATTCCTTTTTGCCTATGACCTCATCGGAGGCGGAGGGATTGCAGATGATAACAGCGCCGCCCTCTGACAGTGTTACCGAGGGGGGAGCGGGTACCCACAAGTCCTCGCATATCTCAGCAGCTATCATAAGCTGTGGGAAGTTTTGGCACGAGAAGATAAGTCCGCCCATGGGAACGGAATAGCCCAGCCCCATATCAATATTAACACAGTCATTTTCGCCCCAGCCCATTTCCCAGCGGGAAAAATGCCTTGCCTCGTAAAATTCGGAGTAGTTGGGGATATTGCGCTTGGGCACAAGACCCAGCAGCCTGCCCTTGCAGCACACTGCGGCGCAGTTATAGAGCCTGTTGAGGTATGGTACGGGAAGTCCGACAATGAAAAGTATATCAAGGTCGGCTGTGGCGGCAAGTATGGTTTTGAGCGCAGCAGCAGCGCCGTTTTTCAGTGTTTCTGAGAGAAAAAGGTCTCCGCAGGTGTAGCCTGTGATGCAAAGCTCGGGGAAAACCAGCACCGAACAGCCGTTTTTGGCAGCTTCACAAACCTTTTCGATTATCTTTTCGGCATTGAAGGCGCAGTCTGCCACCTTGATATCGGGCACAGCACTGCCGCATCTTACAAATCCGTCGTTCATAATATATTATCGTTCCTTTCTGAGAAGTATATTTATAAAATGACATTATTTATTATTATAACATATAGGGGCTGAAATAGCAATAAAAAAATCAGGGTTTGGCACGGTATGTGGGGGAGCAGATGGGATCAAATATCTATCTTATTCCTCGGGTGCTTGGCGGAAAGTATCTCACGCTGTTTTGACATGGCAACGTGGGTGTATATCTGGGTGGTGGTGATGGAGCTGTGCCCCAGAAGCCGCTGTATATAGCGGATATCCACGTCCTCCTCCAGCAGAAGAGTGGCAAAGGAATGCCTGAACATATGGGGCGTGATGTGTATGTCCCCACGGCACAAAAGGGCGTATTTGTTTATTATCTCCCGTACGGACTGTTCGGAAAGCCGCCTGTGGAGCCTGTTTACAAAGAAATATCCCGAGAATGTGATATCCGAGCTGAATGCGCTGCTGTATTCCCTGAGAATTTCCAGCACGTCTGAATTTTCGATCTGCACTATGCGCTCCTTTGAGCCTTTGCCGAATATCCTGACGGAATGGTACTCCAGATCAATGTCATCGGGAGTAAGGGAGCACATTTCCGACATCCTTGCGCCTGTGGCAAAGAGCATTTCCAGAATGGCGATGTCACGCAGGCACATTTTGTCCGAATAGGCGGTTTTGGCAAGCTTGCGTTCGTTGTACGCCGCTTTGAGAATGCCGTTTATGATGCTCAGCGGTATCGTCCTCGGCAGCAGCGACGGCTCACGGAATGATGCGTCTATTTTGTCAAAGGGGTTGCTGTCTATGATGTCGTCTATAAGCAGAAAATGCACAAAAGCCTTGATAACGGCTATCTTTCGGCGGCAGGTGCGGGGCTTGTAGCTTTTGTGAAGGTGGGATATGTACCGGCAGATAGACGCTTTGCTCAGGTCGCCGTGGGTCTGCGCCCACAGCTGGTTCAGGTCAATGGAATATGCCCGCAGTGTTTTGGCGCTCAGCCCCTTGTGCAGTTTGCAATAGTTTATGAAATCATTTGTGTAGATCGACAGATCCTTCATTTTACATAACTCCTTATATAATAATTTTCTATTTATTATAAGGCAAATAAGGGGATTTTTTCTTTAATGTTCTTTACAAAGGTATTATAATAACGTATAATATTTAAAAAGGGGGAGTTTTAATGGCTGATATTTCAATAGACTTTTTTTCAAATTCGCTGATGCGCAGCGTTTCTTTTAAAATGTATATCCCGAATGATTTTCGTGCGGATATCCCACGGGAGGAAACGGAGTATTCAAAGCGGAAGATGAAAACACTTTTACTGCTGCACGGATATACTGGCAATGCTTCAAACTGGATGCCGACATGGGTGGCGGAGAAGTATAATTTTGCCGTGGTTATGCCCAGCGGCGAGAATTCCTTCTGGCTGGACGGAGCTGCTACAGGGCGGAAGTTTGGCACTTTTGTGGGCGATGAGCTGGTAAGATACGTGCGAAAGACCTTCGGGCTGGCAATGAACGCCGATGAGACATATATAATGGGGCTTTCCATGGGCGGCTTCGGCGCACTTCACACGGCATTTGCGTATCCCGATAATTTCGGCAAGGTCACGGCTCTTTCCTCTGCGCTGATAGTGCACCAGATCGCACACATGAAAGAGGGGGAGAACAACGGCGTTGCCAACTATGACTATTACCGCAGCTGCTTCGGCGACCTTGATACTGTGGAGCAAAGCGACAACAATCCCGAGGTGCTGGCGGAAAGGCTTCACAAAAGCGGCAGGCTTCCCGAGATATTCATGGCCTGCGGAACGGAAGATTTTCTTCTGGCTGAAAACAGACAGTTCCATTCGTTCCTTGACAGCATAGGCGCAAAGCACGTATATCTTGAAAGCAAGGGCGGTCATGATATGACTTTCTGGAACGAATATGCCATAAAGTTTGGCGAGATGATGTTCGGGTAAATAGGGCGGTTCGCCGCCGTGATTTTGCACAAAAACACACTAATACTAATCTTCAATCAACCTACAGACAAATCCTCGGCTGAAATAAGCCCATTCTTCGTCAAGCTCCCTTGCCGGGCGGCAAGCCCGCCTGCGGTCACTTTCCTAGACTGGGCTTATTTCATCTGTCGGCTTTGCCTATAGAACGATTGAAGATTAGTATAAAATCAACAAAAGTATCTCATTGAAAAAGAATAATGCCATAAAAAACAGGGCTGTTACGGTATATCCGCAGCAGCCCTGTTTGATATTATTTTTCAAAAATGCAGCGGGCGCTCATGGTTTCGCCCGGTTCGACCCGCCTGAGACTTGTGATGTCGTCCTGCCTGTACTTGTCAGTGTCCTCCCACAGCACGGGGAGATAGACCTCGTTGTTCTGGGTGTCGGGTATGCCGTCGTTTATCGGCACCCTTTCGCACATTCCGCTGGGGTAGTAGAGCATTGCTTCGGTGCAGCCCTCAAAGAAGCGATTTTCATAAAGCACCTTTGGAGCGCTGAGACTGGGTTTATCGCTTGTGTTTGTCATGTCGATATCGGTGTAGGGCTTATCCTTGTAGGCAGTGACTGTTACGGAAAAGCCGTCGATATCATAGCTTTCGGATATTCCCTCGTCTTCCGTCTGTGATGTTTCCGCCTGCGTCTCTTCGGTCTGTGCGGTAGTCACTTCAGTCTCCGCTTCATCAGCCTTGTACATAACGGTGGTGGTTTTGTCGGGGAATATGACGGAAAGACTTTTGCCGTCCTTTGAAATTAAAACTATGCCGAGCAAAGTGCCGTCATATTTTGGATTATCCGATGTAAGAGTGGCATAAACCGTTGTGCCCTTTTCGGCGGGAACTGCGGAAACAGAGCCAGCGGCAGTGTCGCCGTTAAAATACAGCGCATAGCCGTAGCTTTCGTCAATGATGATATATCCCTGCTCATTTTCCCACTTGCCCACGCACATGGGGTAAAGGGTGTCCAGGTCATAGGAATGGTCATTGGCGGCATCTACAAATGCGTCGATAAGATATTCGTCAGGGTCATGCGCCTGCTCCTGCGGAGTGTATTCGGGCACTCTGTTCGATGTGTTGTCCGAGGCGAGTATAGACATGGGCCAGACGATAAACAGCATGATAGCTATGATGACGACTGCAGCACCCACCCATTTGGGCATATTTGAGGGGTTTTCGGATATAAAGCGTGTGCGGCGGCGTGAGCCCTTAGGTGTTATCAGCCGAACCTGCCACTCGTTGGAAATGGAGTTGACGCAGATGTATGCAGCGCCGTGACCGAAGCAGTAGGCGATAAGATTTGCCACTTCCTTGGTGTAAGTGGTGCGGTAAAGCAGCGAGGTGGCTTCCAGGCGGAAGTCCTCATCTGCCGCCAGACGGGAAAAGTCGTGGCTGTTCAGCAACTCGTACCACAGCTGATAATTGTCGGCAGTGGATTTTTTCATTACCATGCGGCGTATCTTTTCAAGATAGAACTTCCGCATAGTTTCCATGCGCTCTTCATCTGTCTGATTGAGCTTTTCGGGGTCAAGGGAGCTGAAATCAAACCCGTCGATATCTTCATCATCGGTGTCAGGCGTTGGTGCTTCATCTGCAGAGGAAAAGTCAAGGGCATTATCCTCTTTTTTATCCTCCATTTGCGGCTTGGGTTTTGCGTTCTCATTTACATTGGAGAAATCAAAGGCGTTTTCCTGCGACTGAGACTGCTCCTGCTTTGGCGCAAAGGAAAGGTTCAGCCCCTCTTGGGTGGTGTCGGGCTTCTGCGGCTCTGGCGTGTTCTTCGAACGTGCATATGCGCAGGCGGACTTGTAAGCGTCAAATATCCGCTTGAACTCCTCGGGGTGTTCCTCGGGATTGTACTGCTTTGCAAGCTTTGCGTAAGCCGCTTTTATGGCTTTTATGTCCTTTGTAGGTTCAATTCCAAGTATATTCCACATTTATATGTAAATGCCTTTCGTTAGTTTTGCTTTATGAAAAATACTGCTGTAACAGGCTGCCTGCCAGTACAAGAACAAAGAATATCAAAGCTATGAATGTCATGACCATCATCTGCGGAGCAAAACGCTGAAGCGAGCTTGGACCGCCCATATAGCTTGGCACCTTGTAGCTTTCGGGGGGCTTTTTGCCGCTGTGGGAGATGTAAACCGCCCATTTGTCGCCCTTTTTCTGCGGCAGTGCCCGTGAGCCACGGCTGAACCTGCTTGCAATGTATGACGATACATTCGGTGCAAGAAGCTCCTTGTCAAGCAGCTTCTGAGCCCTTTTTCTGAAGCCCTTGTCATCGCATACGGACAGAAATGTGGGCTTTCCCAGCAGCCATTTCCAGCAGGAGATATCGTCACGCTTGTTTTTGTCGGAAAGTATGAGAGCCATGTTCTGCAAAAATTTCTCCTGAGCCAGCTGTGGAGTTATCTCAAAATCAGGGAAAATATCCACGGAGGTGAAGTTGAACTCAGTCTGATCTGACTGCTCATGCTGCTCGGGCTGCAGCTGTTCTTGCTCTTTCACTTCGGGAGCGGCTGCTGCGATCGTAACGATCGGATCGCTGCGGCGCTCATTTACCGTTCTTGCCATGGCAGAGGCGCACTTGTAAGCGTCAAATATCCTCTTGAACTCCTCGGGGTGTTCCTCGGGATTGAACTGCTTTGCAAGGCGGGCATAGGCACGCTTTATCTCCCTTATGTCCGTTGTTGGCTCAATTCCAAGTATCTCCCACATATCAGTATTCCAGATTGTCCAGAAGAGCGGTCAGATCCTCCGCAGCTTCGTGAATGCGGCGGTTGTTCTGCATATTAAGGGCTGCCTTGAAGCCGCCCAGAGCATTGTCTATCATATAGCGCTCCTCGGGCAGAGCTTCCTCATAAATGCGCTCGGCACGGGCAATGAGCAGGCGGTTCTCTTCCTTGTCCGCAGGGCTTATCTTTAGAGTTTCCATTTTCTTGAGGGCGGCGTTTATCTCCTCATCGCTCATATTGTTTGAACTGCTGAGCATTACGTGGCTGTAGTGTTTGTTATCCGCTAAAGTGGTGACATCGACCACAAGTATCCCGTTGATGTCATAGGTCATGCGGGCGGTGCAGGTGGGCTGATGCTTTCGTGCAGGCGGGTGCTTTACGCAAAGCTCGCCTATGTACAGGTTGCGTGAGGGCACACGGCTCTCGCCCTGATAGAACTTGAACTTTGACACGGTCTGACCATCGTTCACGGCGCTGTAGATATGCTCACGGCTGGTGGGCAGGGGAGAGTTGCGGTCGATGATGAAGTCCATTACCGATTCACGGCTCTGTATGTCAAGAACGTCCGTTCCCAGGGAAAAGGGGCAGATATCGGTGAGGATAATGTCCTTCAGCTTGACGTTTCTGTCCTTTATGCCTGCAAAAATGCCTGCTCCCTGAGCAATGGCAGTGTCGGGGTCGATATCTGTGCAGGGACGCTTGCCTGTTATCTTTTCGATGAACGCCCTGACTGTGGGCATTTTGCATGAGCCGCCCACAAGTATTATGTCGTCGATATCATCAATGCTGAGGCGGCTGTCGTGAAGCGCTTTCCTCACAGGCGATGCCACTCTCTCGAACACTGCGGAGCAGACCTCTATGAGCTTGTTGTTGTCAAGGGTCAGTGAAAGCTGCTTGCCGCCGATGTTTGCTATCATCATTGCCATTGGCTGGGTGGTGAGGGATATTTTGCATTCCTCCGCCAGCCTATATACTATCGCCTTGTCATCTGGGGAGAGGGAGTTCATATCAATGCCGTTTTCCTTGCAGAAGTAGTAGGCAATGGCTTCGTTAAAGTCCTTGCCGCCCAGATGATTGTCGCCTGCAACGGCAAGTATCTCCATAACGCTGTCAAAGGAATCGACTATGGAGATATCAAGAGTTCCTCCGCCGAAATCCACTATCATATATGTGCCGTCCCCGAAGCCGTGGCGTGCCTGATAGGCAAGCGCTGCGGCTGACGGCTCGTTTACCAGTCTTTCCACATAAATGCCCGAAAGCTTTGCGGCAAGCTTGGTAGCAGTTCGGCAGTTATCGTCAAAATATGCGGGCACGCTGATGACAGCCTCGGTCACAGGCTCGCCCAGATAGGCTTCCGCATCTTCCTTTATCCTGCGCAGCACAAGGGAGGACAGCTCCTCGGGAGAGAAGCTCCGTCCGCTGAGAGTGACAGTCTGGCGCAGACCCATTATCCGCTTGAACTCAGCCGCTGTTGCGTTTGGGTGGGATATGAGCCGCTCCTTTGCCACCCTGCCCACAAGTATCTCGCCATTGTCGTCAATGCTGACCACAGAGGGAAGATAGTTATCTCCCAGACTGTTTTTTATGATCTCAGCCTTTTTGTTCCTGTAGCATACGGCAAGGCTGTTTGTGGTTCCCAGATCAATTCCTATGATAGCCATAATTACCCCCATAAAACGTCTTTTTATGATTATAACACTATTGTAACATTGATGTCAATAATTTGCAGAAATTTTAATTGAATAAAGTTCACAGCGATCAGCGTCGGCACAGCTTGAAATATTTATGCTGATGTGTTATTATAGTAAAGCTGCATATTATTTCCGAAAGGAATGGTCATAAAATGGATACAAACGAACTGTTTGGCAAGGAGAAGATAAGCAAAGTTCTGCTGAAGCTTGCTCCGCCTGTAATGCTGGCGCAGCTTATCCAGGCACTTTATAACATAGTTGACAGCTTTTTCGTGGGCAGGGCTTCCGACTCGGGACTTACCGCCCTTTCAATAATCTACCCCATACAGCTGCTTATGATAGCCTTTGCCGTGGGAACGGGCGTGGGAATAAACACCGCCATGGCAGCAAAGCTTGGCACAGGCGGAACAAAGGAAGCCAACGAGTATGCGGGAGTGGGAACTCCGCTGGCTGCGGTGATGTGGCTGCTGTTTGCCGCTGTGTGCTATGCAATAATGCCTGCATATGCAAAAATGTCCACCGACTCGCCTGCGGTCATTGCCGATGTTATCGCATACGGCAGGATAGTGTGCGTGCTCAGCTTCGGACTTTTCCTTGAAAGCGTGTGGACAAAGATATTACAGGCTCACGGCGATATGAAAACGCCTATGGCGGCGCAGATAATAGGTGCTATCACCAACATTATCCTTGACCCTCTGCTTATTTTCGGAATGTTCGGGCTTCCCAAAATGGGCATATCGGGAGCGGCTGCCGCCACAGTTGCGGGACAGATAGCTGCGGCGCTGGTTGTTATGAAAAAGGGCTTCCGCAGGTCTCCCGACAGGAGAAAATACCCCGCCTACATAAAGCGCATATTCGCTCTTGGCACGCCGAATATCCTTATGCAGTCCGCATACACGTTCTATATTCTTGGACTTAATCTTATACTTTCGGGCTTTTCGGATCAGGCAGTCACAGCGCTGGGACTTTACTACAAGTGGCAGACCTTCTTCTTTATCCCCCTGGGAGCAATGCAGACCTGCATAGTGCCTGTCATAAGCTTCAACTATGCGGCGCACAATATCGAGCGCTGCAAAAAGACATTGTCCGCCTCGGTCATATTCGGCATAGCGCTTATGTCGCTGGGAACGTTATGTTTTGCAGTTATCCCCGAACAAATGCTGAGGGTGTTCAGCTCGGACGAGCAGGTGGTTGCGATAGGAACATTCGGGTTCAGGATAATCGGCATAAGCTTTATCCCCATGGTAACGTCGCTTATTTTCCCCGTGTTCTTTCAGGCGGTGGGCAGCAGCGTTAAAAGCTCGCTTCTGACAGTCATAAGAACGGTCATTCTGTTCGTTCCGCTGGGATATATTTTCTCACGATTCGGACTGGAAAGGTTCTGGCTCACATTCCCTGTTACGGAGATCATCACAACCACAGTCGGATTTATCTTTTACCACAGATTTCTTAAAACGCCTTATGTACAAAAGGGCTTGGATAAATAAAAATGCCGCCGTATCGGAAAGATCCGATACGGCGGTTTGCTTTTTTTATTTATCTTTCCTCACGGAAATAGTTCACGCCGCAGGAAGCAGGCTGTGAACGCTCCTTGGACTTCTTTACGGAGGTGATGATAAGCACCAGCGCCGTTACAAGGTAGGGGAGCATATCAAAGAATGATTCGGGAACGGTAAATCCCAGGTCTTTGGGAAAGTAATATTTCAGCACCATGAATGCGCCGAAGATGTATGCGCCGTATATTGCCTTTGCGGGGTTCCATACTGCGAATATTACCAGTGCAACGGCTATCCAGCCCAGTCCGTTTACGCTGTTTGCCATCCATACGCCGCCGTTTATTACCATTGAGCAGAACGCTCCGCCGATGCCGCATATTCCGCCGCCGATAAGCACATTGATGTACTTGTACTTCACAACGTTGATTCCCACAGCGTCCGCAACGGCAGGATTTTCGCCGATAGTCCTCAGGTTAAGACCTGTTTTGGTTTTGTTCAGGTAGATGAACATGATTATCGCAATTACGATGCTGAGGTATGTGAATATGTTCTGGTTGAAAAGCACATCGCCCAGCACGGGGATATCGCCCAGCAGAGGGATCTTGATGTTTTTCAGTGCTGCCGATACATTTTCGGGCAGCTTCAGGTTTCCTGTTTCCGAAGCGGTTATCATCTGCTCGCCGATGAAGTTTGAAAGGCCTGTGCCGAAAATGGTAAGGGTAAGACCCGTAACGTTCTGGTTTGCCATCATGGTGATGGTAAGGAATGCGTAGATGAGCGAAACAGCCATTCCGACAATAAAAGCCATTATCAGCGCCAGCACAAGGCTGCCTGTTTTATAGGCGGTCATAAAGCCTGCGCAGGCTCCCATTGCCATAATGCCCTCAACGCCAAGGTTAAGGTGGCCCGACTTCTCGTTCTGTATCTCACCCACAGTGCCGAAAAGCAGGGGAGTGCCCATATATACCGCATGAGCAAGAAATGCAATAAGTCTTTCCATATCACTTTTCCTCCTTATGACGGAAGATGAATTTATATCTGATGAAGAACTCGCAGCCCAGCACGAAGAACAGGATTATTCCCTGCAATACGGGTGAGCAGTAGGGTGACAGATTAAATTCGGAGGAAACTACAGTGCTTCCCTTCTGGAGCACCGCAAAGAGGAAGGAAACTATCACAATGCCCACGGGGCTGAGGTTTGCAAGCCATGCAACGATGATTGCTGTAAAGCCCACGCCGCCTGCGACCGATCTGGAAAGGGTATGTTCTGTTCCGCACGCCTGCACCATGCCTGCGATTCCGCAGACAGCGCCGCTGAGGAACATTGTTCTAATGGTTATTTTTCCGGGGTTCATGCCGGCGTATCTTGCTGTGGCGTGGCTGTCGGAAACTACCATTATCTCATAGCCCTGCTTGGTGTATCGGAGATATACGAATATAACTGCCGCCAGCACAAGACCTATTACCCAGCCTATCTGAATGCCGCCCAGCGAGTCAAGCCAAGCGTTTTTGTCAAAGGTCGCTATCTTGGGGTATCCCTTTGATTCGGGGTCCTGCCAAGCGCCCTTTGTTAGCCAGTCGATAATGTACAGAGCGATGTAGTTTAACATCAGCGTCAGCAGAGTTTCGTTTGTATCAAACTTTGCTTTGAAGAATGCGGGTATCATTCCGTAAAGTCCGCCGCCTATCATTGCCGCTATAAACATGAGTATGAACAGCAGATAATGGGGCAGGTCATAGTGGAAAAGCGCAAAGTATGAAGCGAATATGCCGCCCATGATTATCTGACCCTCTGCACCGATGTTCCAGAATTTCATCTTGAACGCCAGTGTTATGCCCAGAGAGGATATGAGCAGGGGTATCATTATCTTTATTGTCTCACGGAAAGGCATCATGGGATTTTTGGGATTCTTGCCTATAAATGCTCCCGCAGCCATTTTGCTGTAGTAAAGGAACGGATTTTTGCCCAGTATCAGAATGAAAATTCCGCCTGCGCATATGGCAAGAAGCACGGAGAGTAGCCTTAAAACCAGCTTTTCCCTGTTGGAGCGCTCGGCTCTTTTGGCAATTCTGATAAGGGGTTCTTTTTTTATGGCTTTAGCCTCACTCATCGCCCATTACCTCCTCCATAGTTGAGCCTGTCATCATAAGACCTATTTTTTCCTTTGTAAGCTTTTTGGCGTCGCATATGCCCGTTATCTTTCCGTGGCACAGCACCATTATCCTGTCGCACAGCTCCAGCAGAACGTCAAGGCTCTCGCCGATGAACAGCACGGCAGTGTTTTTCTTTTTCTGCTCGTTGAGCAGGGAGTATATCATATAAGAGGAGTTGATGTCCAGTCCTCTTACGGGATATGCGGTTATGAGCAGGTCGGGCTGGCTTTGTATCTCACGACCCAGCAGGACTTTCTGAACGTTTCCGCCCGAAAGCATTCTTACGGGCTGCTCGGTGGAGGCTGTCTTTATCTCAAGGCTGTCGATAAGCTCCTTGGAGAGCGCTCTTGCGGGCTTTCTGTCCACAAAGCAGAATTTGCCCTTTTTGTAGGTTTTCAGCAGCATATTGTCCGTCATTCCTGCGGAAGCCACCAGACCCATTCCCAGACGGTCTTCGGGGATAAAGCTCATGCTTATGCCAAGCTCTATTATCTGCTTTGGAGTTTTGCCGATGATGTTTTCCTTGTTATAAAGCACAGCGCCCTTTTCTATCTTCCGGAGGCCTGCGATAGTCTCGCAAAGCTCCTTCTGACCGCTGCCTGCGATGCCTGCAACGCCCAGTATCTCGCCCCTGTTGATGACAAAGCTTACGTCGTTGAGGGCAATGCTTCCCTCGGAGTTCTTTACCGTCAGGTTAACTACATTGAGTATGGGTGTTACATTCTCAGGCTCGGGGCGCTCGATGGAAAGGTCAACTGGCTTGCCCACCATAAGCTCGGTAAGCTTTTTCTCGCTGCTTTCGGCGGTCTGCACCGTTTCAACGCTCTTTCCCTTGCGGAGAATGGTAACTCTGTCGGATATCTCCATTACCTCGTCCAGCTTGTGGGTGATGATGATAATGGCACAGCCCTGAGCTTTCATCTTTTTAAGGATAGCAAAGAGCTTTTCCGTTTCCTGAGGGGTAAGCACGGCGGTAGGCTCGTCAAGGATAAGTATTTTTGCGCCTCTGTAAAGGACTTTAAGTATTTCCACCGTCTGCTTTTCGCTGACGGACATATTATATACCTTTTTGTCGGGGTCAACTTCCAGCCCCAGCTGTTCGGATATCTTGTTTATCTCGTCCCTTACAGCTCCCTTGCCTTTAAGGCTGCCCTTTGTGCCTGCAACGATGTTGTCCGCTGCGGTGAACACCTCCACCAGCTTGAAGTGCTGATGTATCATGCCTATTCCCAGTGCAATGGAGTCCTTGGGTGAATTTATGGCAACAGTTTTGCCCGAAATGGCTATGGTGCCCTTGTCGGGGTGATAGATGCCCGAGAGCATATTCATAAGAGTTGTTTTGCCCGAGCCGTTCTCGCCCAGAAGAGCCAGTATCTCGCCGTATTTTACTTCGAGATTTATGTCGTCGTTTGCCACAACGCCGCCGAAGGTCTTGGTTATCCCGCTGCATTTTACGGCGATCTCATTCCCGCTCATATGATCTTCCTTTCCTTTTCATACTAATCTTCAATCGTTCTATAGGCAAAGCCGACAGGTAAAATAAGACCAGTCTAGGAAAGCGACCGCAGGCGGGCTTGCCGCCCGGCAAGGGAGCTTGACGAAGAATGGGCTTATTTCAGCCGAGGATTTGTCTGTAGGTTGATTGAAGATTAGTATCAGTTTGATATTCATCAGAAAGCGGCGGTATCGGCTGCCGTTTTCTCATGGATACCATAAAAATAGGGCGGCAGAATCAATATAATATAAATCCTGCCGCTCTGTTTGGTTTTATTAGCGATTACTTTACTTCAACAGTCTTGAAGTACCAGTTGATGCCGCCTGTGATGGTTGCGTCGTCGAGAGTGGAGCCTTCCTCGCCTACGGTCTGACCGTCGTTTGTTTCGATAACGCCGTCAAATACGTTGAAGGAACCGTCCATGATCTTTGCTTTTGCTGCGTCAACAGCTGCCTGCATCTCATCGGTGCAGATATCCATGTTGAGGGGAGAGATATCAACGAGACCGTCAGCCATGCCGCCGTAGTAGTTCTCGCAGGTCCAGCCGCCGTCAACGATCTGCTTTACCTGATAGGTGTAGTAAGCGTCCCAGTGCCAGATAGTGGAAGTAAGGGTAGCCTTGGGAGCGTCCTTGGACATATCGGTGTTGTAGCCTACGCCCCACTTGCCTGCGCTCTCAGCTTCGAGCTGGGGGTTGGGGGTATCGCAGTGCTGAGCGATAACGTCGCAGCCCTCGGAAAGAAGAGCCTTGGCAGCGTTTGTCTCCTCTGTGGGGGAGTACCAGCTGTTTGTTACCTTTACATAAACCTTAGCATCGGGATTTACGGAGTAAACGCCCATTGCAAAAGCGTCGATACCGCCTGTGCACTCGGAGTTCTCAACGCCCATTGCGGAAACGTAGCCGATGAGGTTGGACTCGGTCTTCATACCTGCAACGATACCGGAAAGATATCTTGCCTGATAGATTCTGCCGAAGTAGTTGTTGAGGTTAGTGCCGTTGTTCTTGTAGCCTGTGCCGTGGCAGAAGTAAACGTCGGGGAACTCAGCTGCCAGAGACTCCATCTTGTCCATGTAGCCCCAGCTTGTGCCGAAGATGATGTTGCAGCCTTCCTCGATGCACTCACGGATAGCTGTTTCGGTTGCGGCAGGGTCGCTGTCGCTTACGTTGTTCTTTCTTACGATCTGGTCATCTCTGAGACCAAGCTCCTGCTGCATACCTACGATACCCTGATCGTGAGCGTATGTATATCCGGAGCCGTCAGCAGGGTTGCCGATGTGGATAACGCCGATCTTTACATCGTCATAGGTGAGTGTCTGAACAGCAGCTGTGTCAGCTCCGTCGGAGCCTGCTGCGTCTGTGCCTGCATTTGCTGTGTCGTCAGCGGCTGATGTGCAGGCAGTGAATGCGAATGCAGACATGAGCGCTGAGAGAGCAAGTGCCAGTAAGCGGTTTTTCTTCATTTTTCTTCCTCCATAAAACTTTTTTCCTGTACGCTGCTATTTTCATAACAGCTATATTAACGCCTTGTGCGTTAATCTCTGAACACGATCTTGCCGTCGTCCATGGAATCTATTATTGCAAGGGACTCCAGCTTTATCCCCATGTCACGGATAGTCTGTCCGCCGACCTGGAAGCCCTTTTCAATAACGATGCCTGCGCCTACCAGATCGGCGCCTGACTGCTCGACGATATGTATAAGACCCATAAGAGCGCAGCCGTTTGCAAGGAAATCATCAATTATGAGCACCTTATCGCCCTTGCCAAGATATTTCTTTGATACCATTACATCATAAGTAACGCCCTTTGTGTAGGACTTTACCTGAGTGATGTACATCTGACCGTCAAGGTTCTGGCTGAGGGTCTTTTTGGCAAAGATAATGGGGCAGTTGTCAAAATGCTGGGCTGCGATGCAGGCGATTCCGATACCCGAAGCCTCGATGGTAAGTATCTTGTTCACGCCCAGACCCGCAAAACGCCTTGCAAATTCCTCGCCGATGTCGTTAAAAAGCTTAACGTCCATCTGGTGATTGAGGAACTTATCCACTTTAAGGACATTTCCCTCTTTTACAACGCCGTCCTTTAAAATACGCTGCTTTAAAATCTCCATCTCATTTTCTCCCGTAAAAACAACAAAAATAACATAATTCATCAAAAAATGACTATATAAAAAAATTATATACCTTTTCTTTTCAATATTCATTTAATATAGGATATCAAATTATTATTTTTTTGTGAATATTACGCCGATTTGTTATAAAATTTATGAGAGTAATACGTTAATACAGTGAAACTCCGGTGAAAGCGCTGTGTTTATACTAATCTTTAATCGTTCTATAGACAAAGCCGACAGATGAAATAAGACC
>ERZ1026854.959-NODE-959-length-19340-cov-22.978999_pt1 | contig 19340 bp, 20 predicted proteins | sample MGYA00380157_ERZ1026854 | MGnify/ENA primary metagenome ERZ1026854 (study PRJEB33269, sample SAMEA4719793) | human gut metagenome | biome: human-associated habitat; feature: organic feature; material: feces | place: Cameroon | collected 2013-10 ...
CGAGAGCATCCATGCCCGGTATGATGGATACCATTCTGAACCTTGGTCTGAATGAGACCGTTGTTAACGTAATCGCTGAGAAGTCCGGCAACCCCCGTTGGGCTTGGGACTGCTATAGAAGATTTATCCAGATGTATTCCGACGTTGTTATGGAAGTAGGTAAGAAGTACTTCGAGCAGCTGATCGATGCAATGAAAGAGAAGAAGGGTGTTAAGCAGGACGTTGAGCTTACTGCTGATGATCTGAAGGAACTGGCTGGCCAGTTCAAGGCTGAGTACAAGGCTAAGATCGGTGTAGACTTCCCTGATGATCCCAAGGAACAGCTGATGGGCGCTATCAAAGCTGTATTCCGTTCTTGGGACAACCCGCGTGCAAACGTTTATCGTCGTGACAACGATATCCCTTATTCCTGGGGTACTGCTGTTAACGTTCAGTCTATGGCATTCGGTAACATGGGTGATGACTGTGGTACCGGTGTTGCATTTACCAGAGATCCGGCTACCGGTGCTAAGGGCCTGTTCGGTGAGTTCCTGACCAACGCACAGGGTGAGGACGTAGTAGCAGGTGTTCGTACACCTATGAAGATCGCTGAGATGGCTGACAAATTCCCTGAGGCATTTGCTCAGTTCCAGGAAGTATGTAAGACTCTGGAAGATCATTACAGAGATATGCAGGATATGGAGTTCACTGTTGAGCATGGTAAGCTGTACATGTTACAGACCAGAAATGGTAAGAGAACCGCTCAGGCAGCTCTGAAGATCGCTTGTGATCTGGTAGATGAGGGCATGAGAACCGAGGAAGAGGCAGTTGCAATGATCGATCCTCGTAACCTGGATACTCTGTTACATCCTCAGTTCGATACCGCTGCTCTGAAGGCTGCAACTCCTATCGGCAAGGGTCTTGGTGCTTCTCCCGGAGCTGCATGTGGTAAGATCGTATTCACCGCAGAAGATGCAGAAGAATGGCATGCAAGAGGAGAGAGAGTTGTTCTGGTTCGTCTGGAGACCTCTCCTGAAGATATCACCGGTATGAAGGCTTCTCAGGGTATCCTGACCGTTCGTGGTGGTATGACCTCTCACGCAGCAGTAGTTGCTCGTGGTATGGGTACCTGCTGTGTATCCGGTTGTGGCGATATCGCTATGGATGAGGAGAACAAGCAGTTTACTCTGGCTGGCAAGACCTTCCATGAAGGTGACTGGCTGTCCATCGATGGTACTACCGGTAACATCTATGATGGCGAGATCAAGACTGTTGATGCTACCATCGCCGGTGAGTTCGGCCGTGTAATGGCTTGGGCTGACAAATATCGTAAGTTAAAAGTTCGTACCAATGCAGATACTCCTGCAGACGCTAAGAAGGCTCGTGAGCTGGGCGCTGAAGGAATCGGTCTGTGCCGTACTGAGCATATGTTCTTCGAAGAGGACAGAATCGCAGCATTCCGTGAGATGATCTGTTCCGACACTGTAGAGGAGAGAGAAGCAGCACTGGAGAAGATTCTGCCTTATCAGCAGAACGACTTCAAGCAGCTGTATGAGGCTCTGGAGGGCAACCCTGTTACCATCCGTTTCCTGGATCCGCCTCTGCATGAGTTCGTTCCTACCGAGGAAGCTGACATTGAGAAACTGGCTAAGGCACAGGGCAAGAGCGTAGAGACCATCAAGACCATCATCGCTTCCCTGCATGAGTTTAACCCTATGATGGGTCACAGAGGATGCCGTCTGGCTGTTACTTATCCTGAAATCGCAAGAATGCAGACCAAGGCTGTTATCCGTGCGGCAATCGAGGTTAAGAAGGCACATCCCGACTGGAATGTAGAGCCCGAGATCATGATCCCTCTGGTATGTGAAGTGAAAGAGCTTAAGTTCGTTAAGAAGGTAGTTGTAGAGACCGCTGATGCTGAGATCGCAGCTGCCGGTGTAGATATGAAGTACGAAGTAGGTACCATGATCGAGATCCCCAGAGCAGCTCTGACTGCAGACGAGATCGCTAAGGAAGCTGATTTCTTCTGCTTCGGTACCAACGACCTGACCCAGATGACCTTCGGCTTCTCCCGTGATGATGCAGGTAAGTTCCTGAACGCTTACTATGACACCAAGATCTTCGAGAACGATCCGTTCGCTAAGCTGGATCAGACCGGTGTCGGCAAGCTGATGGAGATGGCTATCAAGCTTGGTAAGCCTGTAAATCCTAAGCTGCACGTTGGTATCTGTGGTGAGCACGGTGGAGATCCTTCTTCCGTAGAGTTCTGCCACAAGATCGGTCTGGATTATGTATCCTGCTCACCTTTCCGCGTACCTATCGCAAGACTGGCTGCAGCACAGGCTGCTATTGCCGAAAGATAGGCTAAAAGGTAATCATCTGCTTTACCTCTATGAGGTGAAGATAGATTACGAGAAGGCATTGCGTTATCGCAAGAATTATGGGGCATATCTCCGAAAAAGACAGTGGTACGATCTAACAGCGGAGATGTGGATAGTAGTATAAATATAAGGTAGAGGAACCTCATTACTGGTAGAAATATTGGTAATGGGGTTCTTTTCGATTGTGGAGAAGAGAGTAGATAAAAAGAAGCATCCCCATGCCTGACGGCACAGAAGGGGCAGGGATGCTTTGAAATTTTTAGAACAATACGAATAAAAGAAGAATATATCAAAGGATAAGCCGCCAGGAAGATGTAAAGCAATCTATTAACATCTTCTTGGCGGCTTTTGCATTTGTCAATGCCGGGAGAGACCATGAAGGAGGTAACGGCAATGAATATAGATGTTGTAGATGTGAGACTGGATGAAAGGAAACTGCCGTATCTGGTCAGTGAGACGGTGGCAGAATACCGAGGGGGATATGTGGGAGAGCAACGGCTGAAAGTAAATTCCCCGGAGAAAGTGGTAAACGTGCTGAACAATGTTTTTCACATGAAGGACTTTTCGGAAGAAAAGCTGTATGTGATGTTTTTATCCGCCAGTCTTCATGTGATAGCCTATGCAGAGGTCAGTCACGGAGTAATTGATTCAGCCACCGTAGGGATCCGGGAAATAATGCAAAGAGCGTTTTTGACCAATGCGGCAGGAATCATTCTGGCACATAATCACCCCGGATTAGGAAGTACGGCAAATCCATCAACGCAGGACATTGATGTGACGCAGGGATTGATGCGAGCCTGTGAAATCATGGGGATTCATATGTTTGACCACATTATTGTAGCAGGAGACGATTATTACAGTTTCAGAGAAAAACACGCAGAACTTTACGTGAAGCGTGAGGAAAACAAGAAAAAAGTTGGAGGTAGAGAAGTATGTTAGCAGAAGCAGTAGATATGAAAGAAGCGGTAAAGGAAGAAATGGAAAGGCGATACCCGAACTGTAGAATACAGCTGGCAGAGGTGAGGAAGAACAACGGACTGTTACTTCACGGTATTTCTATATATGCTCCGGGAAGCATCATGGCACCGACTATCTATATTGACGGATACATTCAGAATGGCTACAGCGTAGAACAGATATGCGATGAAGTCACGGAAATCTACGAAGATAACAGAATGAAGGATATGCCGAAACCGGACTTTGAAGATTTCTCGAAAATCTGTGGGAAAATCTGTATGCAGCTTGTAAATGCAGAAAAGAACAGAGAGCTGTTAGAAAAGCTCCCCCACCGCATAGTACATGATATGGCTGTTATCTACTATATTCTTCTTGGCAGGGATGCACAGAGAACGGCAGTCGTAAAGGTTACGAATGACCTTGCGGTTTTGTGGGGCGTAGATGAAGAGGAATTAAACAGATATGCCAGATATAACACAAAAAGCCTGCTCCATGTTATCGTGACACCTTTACAAAGAATCTTATTTGAGACGAGAGAAGACAGGGATGCAAGACGGGCAGCGAGTACAGAGGAACTGATGATGGAGATTGTGCAGGATCCAGATTGGCAGATGTATATAATGACCAATAAGCAGAATTACTACGGTGCGGTAAATATGCTCTATCAGGATGTACTGAAAATTGTAGCAGAAAAATTAAATGCGAACCTCTACATCCTTCCCAGTTCTGTCCATGAAGTTTTGATAGTGCCCGAAAGCAGTAACACAAGTGCAGAAGAACTGTACCAGATGGTTTGTAAGGTCAATCGTACAGAAGTAAGTGTGGATGATTTCCTGACAGACAACGTGTATTACTATAATCGTGAGAAAAACACCCTGAATGCGTTTGTAGAAGCAGAGTAATAAAGACCACCTACAGTGATTGATTGCTGTAGGTGGTTGTTTTGTATACTTAATTTCTTGACTATACTCAATAGATTGACTATAATATAGGAAGCTACAAAAATCTTATTTAAGAGGAGAAATAAAATGAAAAGAAAACTAATGATGGTAAGTATGATGGCAATTCTCTCTCTGAGTTTGTTTGCCTGCGGCAGCAAAGATACTACAAGCAGCAGTAATGGCAGTGCAAGAGTAAACACAGAAAAAGAAGCTGGCACAAAGAATGAAAACGTTGGCACATTTAGCCAGTTGTTTACAAACAATGAAGTAGGTGTCTGGTATTCCTGTGAGGCAATTGACAAGGAAGAAACGCCGAGCATTTATGTGATGTATGGGGATGGAACTTACCTTAATTTGGACACGAGAAAGAGCAAGACATTTGCAGAGTTATCGAAAATGACCGACGAAGAGATCATTTCATGGGTAGAGGAGGATTGGAACAACAGAAATGAAGTTTTGATGTATTATCATCAACATAAAGATGAACTTAGACAAGATGCAGAGAATTCCATATCCGATTCAACAGATAGTGATACAATTGCAATGATAGCACTTGATGATGCATATAGGGAAATTAGTGGAACTACATCAGAAGGTGGAGAGGAATTAGACCCAGATTACCTAAATAGTGTGCAGGATCAGGTAAATGCTGCAAAGGATTACATTATAAATGAAATAAATACGAAATTGGCAGAGCAGGGCGGTATTGCAAAACCTCGCTACGGTTTTTCTGTTTATACAGATGCATCGGGAAACAATGTGGATAAGGAAACATTGGCTTTAGAGAGGGAAAACTGGATAGAGATTTCCAGCACCAATAAGATTAAATCGGGCGATGTCTATGATTCACATTATAGCGGATTTATGGCAAATGATGGAAAATATTACTTGATGAGAATGAGTGATGACATGGCATTTGCATTTGATGAGATCGGTGCAGATGGCATTTCCGTAGATGAAGATGTAGTTTTCGAATGATTTTCATAAAACAAAAAAACGGCAGGGGCGTTAGCTCCTGTCGATTTTACTTTGTCTTATCATGTTCAATAATGTCAGAAACAGGACAATCGAGGATGTAGCAGAGCATATCGAGTGTCTTTGTAGTGATTGCTTCCCCCTTTTTCATGCGATGAATGGTATTGGCGGAAACACCGTGCTTAAAAATCAGCTCGTATTCTGTCATGTTCTTACGAAGTAGGGTGTCAAAAAAAGGTTTGTATGATATCATGTTGTTAGATTGAACCTCCTATCAAATATTATAAAAAGAGTATCATACTTAATTTCTTGACTATACCTAATATATTGACTATAATGTAAGAACGATAGAGAACGATCACGTGAAAAAAAGTTAATCGCTCGAAATAAATTCTCTCAACGAAAGCGAGGAAAACCAACTATGAAACACAGAACACACAAGCTTGCTGCGAAAACCGTAGCAACAATCCTTTGCGCAGCACTGATGCTGACCGCATGTGGCAGCAAGGAAACAACCAGTAACGAAACTGCCAGCACAGAGACCACCTCTGCAGAAACCACTTCTGTAGAGTCCACCGAAGCGACAACCACAGAAGCAGCTACTACAGAGCCGACCGAAGCTCCCACGGAATCAGAAGCTGCTCCCACCGAGACAGCTCCTGCACCCACCGTAGAACCCACAGCAGCACCCGTAGAATCTACTGCTGTAAACACAGGGTATACTTATTCAGAACTTAACCAGACCATGTATGCAAAGTCCGCAGTAAATGTCAGAGACCTGCCCAGCACTGATGGGAAAAAGATTGGCAGCTTAAAAGCCAGCCAGGAAATTACAGTCACAGGTAAGTGCGACCAGACTGGATGGTATCGCTTCGACTGGAATGGCACCACTGGTTATGTAAGTGACAAGTACATCGTATCCGAAAAGCCTGTAAGCAACGTAGCTGCAAACACTGGTAACAGCAATACTGCTAGAAACCAGTATGCAAGTAACACAGTAGACGATACCTTCGGTATCACTGAAGAGCAGATTGAGAACTTCATGAAGACTCACGGTGACGGTGCTACTGGAAATACAACCACCACAACAAGCAAAGACGCATACTTCGACAGAACCATGGCAGAACAGGTATTTGCAATGGTCAATGCCGAACGTAGTGCAGCAGGTATCCCAGAACTGACATGGTCAGAAGACCTGTACAATCTTGCAGTAGAAAGATGTAATGCAAATGATGAACATGCAGGTGCCACCACACCAGAAAATTATCAGGCAGGACAGCCTGCCGAAGTGAGCGCATCCTTCATCCACCAGAAATGGCATGACAGCCAGGGACATTATAACAACTACATGGACAGCAGACATGTAGCTGGTGCTGTAGCAATAAAGAGACTCCCTCTAAACATGGGTGGACTGGCTATAAATGATGCCATCGTAGCATACGAAGTATTCACGAATGCAGATTCCTCTGTTGCAGCTTACACAGAACCTGTCGAACAGAATAACTCCGTCGCAGCAGCCCCTAAGACTGCCGACGAGGACACTGGCACTTCCAGCTCCAACGTAGGCTGGTCTATGACACCGCCCACGCAGGAAGACGGCTTGAAGAAGTGGCAGGAGCAGAATCCTGATGTGGAAGTGTCGTTCGGAAATTAAATAGAGAAGTTATGAGCGGACGCTGATGCGTCCGCTTTTTTTTACACTTCTTGACAAAATATGATATAATACCATCAGCAAAGCAGAAAGAGAGGGACACCCATGAGCGAATACCGTAGATTAGATTTCAGTAAACTGCATTTTGCAAAAACTCCTATACCATATAAAAAAGCCGTAAAAGATGCCACGCCATGCACAATAACAGGAAATCAAATCCAGATAACAGAAGTAGAAAAAGATTATATAAAAAGAACTATAAAACTAAAAATAACACAATAACAAAATCTCTCATTTACTTTTCCTATAGAAGGCAGAAGTCTTTCCAAACAAATATCTGCGTCGGACTACAGTACATTTACAGAATGTACGTGGGTTGTAGAACCGTGAACTACCCATTGCCTAAAGGTAATGGGCTTCTAAGAGCCTAACGGCTCTATTTAAGAAGTTTGAAATTTAAGTTTCCACCTAACAAGTTAGGCAATCCTTATTCTTACAGGCGTGTCCACTTCGCCTCTACCGTATAGGATATTCATATCCACAACGCTACTTTTTCGCATGATGTTTAACGCACCGTTAACATCAGCATTGAATGTTCTGCCATCGGATGTTTTGTAAAGACCACGATGTATTCTATTTCCGCTAAACTGATATTCTTTGGGATTATCAGCATTATAAACAGGAATATCATCTTTATCCCAAAAGGAGGATTTCGATGTATAGGATTCTTCCTGTTTTACAAATACAATACTGTTCAGTTCGCAGAGATATTCAAGTTTGCTTCGTAACCGACCATAAGAAATATTTACAAAATTTTGGTTGTTCTGCCTACCAATATTACTGTCACGCTGAAATGTTTCATTATATCCGACAACGAGTGTTCCTATGTCATTATTGATGCAGTAATCTATAACCTTGCGAGCTACCTTATTCATATAATCATTGACTTTGTTGTTGCGGTTACGAGCTATAGCTTTTTGACGATTGGTAGTCTTTTTGCCAAAATGCTGTTTATCCTTAATAGACTGTAAGCGGGCATTTTCCTTATTGAACCACTGGTTGATAGATTTCAGCTTTCTTCCGTCGATGATGAAAGACTTACCATTACTTGATACGGCGGTTACTAGATTATTGATACCTAAATCCAAAGCAAGTGCATTGTTTTTGTTGAGATTTCTTTGAACACAGTCAGCTTCATAGATGTACTGAATCTCAAAGAACCTTGCTTTTGCTTTCGGTATAATGCGTATTTCTTTAACTTTTTTATCTAGCAGTACAGGTGGTATTGTTATCTCAACAGGCTTATGAGTTTTCTTAAAGCTGTTTGAGAATGGAAGTATCAGTTTATTGCCATTCAGTCTTACAAAACCTATGACAAGTGTTGTATATCCGTCTTTAGAAAGATAGTGTGGCAGCCTACAATCCTTAAAAGCATATTTTCCCTGCTTGGCAAGTTTGAGCAGTCCAAAGAACGACTTGAACGAGCCGTCAACTTCTTTCAGTATCTGCTGTGCCATGTTGGAATTGAGTGTTTTATAATTCGGACTGTTCTTTAAGAGAGTATAGTTCTTCTCATATTTAAGGAACTCGCCTTCTGTAAAATAATACTGACGCACATTATAGATTGCTTCATTAGTAAGATTTTTGGCAGCATGACAGAGTTCTTTAATTGCTAGATAATCTTCCTTAGACAGATGTTTAACCTGCTGTTTTATTGTAAGATACATACAGTTTTCTCCTTTCAAAAACTCGGACACAAATTGTTCCTGTATATATATTATAGCATATATTTTACCAAAAGACCATATTTTCAGTAAATATATATTTTCTATATCTGACGCCATTCATCCCACGGTCTAAAGACCATGAGTTTTCTGGCTGAAACTTTATAAAATATTCGTATCGGGAATATATGTACCTATACGGTACATGCGGGTGGAAACCACCATAAAACCTGTTTTTTTGATGAGTCCTGTGACGGTTCCGACAGGACGGTAAACTAAAATGTGACCGAGCGAAGACGGCGGACGCAACAGCGTCCACTTTTTTTGTTTCTTTCTATCCCACATTTTTCATCATATCCCCACAGGTCTGTTGCACAGACCGGGTGATGACATAATGCACAAAATCCCATCACCACAAGAAAGGATAATAACCTTATGAAAATAAAATCTGCTGACAGTTCCGACTTAATAAAAAGATTAAACGAAATTGACGAAGAACTCCAGGACTTCCATATATCCGCACACAAATGTGATTTGCTGTACAAAGAACAGGATGCCATAAAAACAATATTGCACCAAAAACATATCATCGAAACACCTGCAACACCTGCCATAACAACAGGTATCCCACAGACAGGAAAAAGCAGGGATATAGGAACAGATGTAAAAGGCTATCACAATAACAGCAAGAAAGGATGAACAGATATGTCAAAATATAAAAGAACCGTAGTATGCTTAAAAGATTACACAGAGAACGGAGTCCTTTACTGGTCTTCTGGTAAGGTATACGGACTGGGAGTATACAAACACAATACCTGGGATATAGAAACCAATCAGGGAGACAAGCACAAAGTCGGCGACGGTTGCCCGTTAGAAGATTTTTACACAGCTTTTGCACTTACGAACAAAATAACCCTCACAGATGCCGTAATACTGGCATTCAACAACGGCTACTTTACTGAAGAGAAAATTCGACAGGGAAATCTGCTGGATTTAGAAAATGCAGACCTTGATGACGAATCAGAATATGAATCCATCTGCGAGGACATAGAAGCCGAGATAGAAGACCTGATTACATCCGGAAGAGACCCCGAACGGGCAAAGAAATATTTAGAAGACATACTGCCAATCTGTGAGTATGACGGCTACAATGCATTCCTGCCAGTTCTTTCCGAGTGGATTGCAATAGCCACGAATAAAATGATTGAGAACGATAGGAAAAAAGATAAAAAACATAAACATAACTGAATTTCTTTCATACAAAAACTTAGACCAAAAACAAGCAAATATGATACTGGAAATGGCAGGACTTCATCGAATGGTACAAAGAGAGATTAGTAAGTTACACCTAAATTCGCAATAGAAAGGAGCGACACTATGAGCGACGAAATTAAAATAGAACTCATAAAAGATGACAGCACAGAAAATTGTATCCGTATTTCATGTAGAAATCTGATTGTAGCAGATAATTCTTTACATGCTGCAATAGAAAAATTCGATACAAAATTAGAACGCAGACTCCGACTCGGCTGGGACCAGGCAGAGAGAATAGAAAAATCCATGCAACAGGTCTATGAAAAGAACAATCAGAATGGAGAGTTTGACAAGTTCTTACAGGAAAACCATGACAGAATAAACGCTATGGTTCCCCAAAACCCACCCATTGCAAAAGACGACGAAAGAAGTTTGATTGTGACAGATGATATGAAAAGGAGACGAACATGAACTACACAGAAAAATAGCTTGCCAGAATAGAAGCAAACAGCAAATTGATTGATGTTTGCTAGGGTATATTTTTTAAGAAATTTTACAAAAAACTATTTACTTTTTGACAAAAATGTGTATAATATAATTATAAGGTCAGTAATGACTTTCACTTTTTCGCTTATGTGAGGAAGTGCGTATTGAAAAGAAAAGTAGTAGTACTACAAAGTCACTCTTGCAAAAGAGTGTGTATTGAAACGATGAAATTAGCTTTAAGAGCTAACTAAAAGAGGCGAACGCCATAAGGCGTAAGCCTTTTTTAGTTTCAACCCAAGACTTTTACCATGTCCTTTTGGGTCTGCTGTACAGACCGGGTGCAATACGAAAAAGAAAGGCTGTCTCTTGACAGAATGGTAAAGAAATTATGGATCGAGATATGGACTTATGGAATGCGCTACAGAAGCACATGGGACATAATGTGAAAATCACGTTCGAGGGTGAGGAAGATAACCCCGAAAATATCTTACTGCAATGTGAGGACTGCCATTTCGATATTTTGAGTGCTGACATTGAGACCGTGTGTGCAAGGGAGGATTGTTGACAGAGGAATAAGGAAAAGCATACCGCAAAGAATAATAGCATACTCCATTGACTGCATAACAAAATTTGTGTATAATTTTACTATCACAGAAGGAGGTGCTTTTATGCCGACCATTAAATCAAGTGCTGACTTGCGGAACAATTATAATGAGATATCAACCTATTGTCATAATTACCCGGAACCTGTTTTTATTACGAAGAATGGAAAAGGTGACCTTGCTGTAATGAGCATTGAGGCATATGAAGAATTAACCAGCCGCTTTGAACTATATAGCCAGATTAAGGAAGGAATGGACGATATTGCCGCTGGCAATACCAGACCGTTCCAAGAAGCCATGGCTGACATTCGGAGCCGCCGCAGAAGATGAATTATCAGGTACACATCACAAAAACTGCGGAGCATGACATTGCGAAAGCAGCAGATTACATCGAATTTGTCTTGAAGAACCCACAGGCAGCAGACCATCTGCTGGATGTTGCAACGGAAAAAATCGGTGAACTGACCCAGATGCCGGAGAAACTACAGCTGGTGGATGATCCCGTTTTGGCTGGGTGGGGAATCCGATTTATTATGGTAAACAATTATCTTGCGTTTTATACCATAGACGAAGACAAGAAGGTGGTAATCATTGTACGTTTTCTTTATCAAAAAAGCAACTGGAACACCATTCTTCGACAAGGATTTTCACTCATTTAAGGAACCTGCTTTTGCAGGTTCTTTTTTGCAGTCCACCGGACTGCCGACAGGGTGCTTGGAAGGAGTGTGGCAAATATGAGGAAGAGAGTGCTTTCAGGTATCAGAGACTTATGGATTGTTCTGTTCTGTCTGATGGAGAGAACGTTATTACAGATTCTTCTTGCAGTACCCGTTCCGGTCAGAATGGTTCTTGTGGGAGTACTGGCAGCAAAGTATGCGGAGTGTCTGTTTTGCACAAGCCTTAGCATGACAATCCTTACCGCTGTAATGACGGTATTTGTGTCTACAAATATCAAGGAGTGGAACGCAGAATTTCAGATCATATATGCGATGGCAAGAATCAGAAAGCGTTCACGGAAAAAGGTATATAATTTTATTTAGAATAAAGAATCTACGGGCAGCCGAAAGGCCGCCCATTTTTTTAGGCAGGTAATGTACCATCTTTGGGCGCAGAATGAGCCACGGATTGTACCAGGTCTGGGATGAACTTTTCCGGGGCAGAGAATGTACCACTTTTGGGTTTATTTTGGTACATTTCCTGTACCAGAAGTGGAACAGAAAAACAGATACCCAAAAATGGAACAATGATGTACCAAAACAATCCCAGACTTGGTACAATGATTGCACCAAGAAGGAAAGGACTGGCTTTTCCTACACTTGTGTACCAATATGCGCCCAAGATTGACCCACATCTGGGCGGAAACTGGTACAGAGAATGGTTCACCTTTGGCATGACACGATGCACAGAACGACCGGCAGCGGTCACATATTTTAGAAGGTTCCCGTAAGGGAACTTATTTTTTAGGACAAGCTGCGCAGAACCTTACGGTACAGTCTAAGGTCTGCGTAAAGAACTTTCTTGTAAACATTGTTTACAAATTTTGCAAATAACGTCCCGTTTACACGTCGTCACAGACCCTTACGGCTTGTAAACAAGTTCACTTAAAAAATGCCCGTTTTACGGGCGTTCTGGCACTCTCGTTTACAGCTGTAAACAATGTTTACAGAAAAGTGCCAATATTCTGACGGCTCGTTTACAGGCTCAAACCCGCATAGTTACGGGGTTTTCGCAGAAATCTCATTGCTTTCTCCGCTAAAGGCTCCGGAAAGCAAAAAGGGCATAAGAGGTTGTGACGCAGCTTCGCTGCGGTCGGCATAGCCGACGCAACCTCTTACTGCGCTACACTTCGCGTAGCTTGCCCTTGAAACGTCCACCGGACGTTCCTGCGGGTGCCCTGAAACAAGCAGAGCTTGTCACATCTGCGATGTAAAAGAATGAAAAATGCTTTTGAAAAGAGAACTGAAAAATAAGAAAAGCTACACCTTACGGCAGATTTATTTTTCATAAAATCATTTTCCAAAAGATAATCAGTGAAGAAAGGCTCGAAAAAACAGTTGTACCAACGAGTGGTTGTAGGAAGAATATTTGACATCCTGTGTCGAAACATTCATAATAAAATACAGGATAAAAGTAAGGGAAAGCGAAAGGAGAAAACAGCATGGAATTAGAGAAGTTTGAGGAAGTATATCAGGTACTGGAAGCGCAGAAGGAAAAGGACGAGACCGCCGCAGAACTGTATGCAGATGTAAAGGAGTTTGCCTACAAGTATGCAACGATGCGGTATCGGTTCAGCGAAATGAGCAGAGAAGAGAAAGCCGAGAATGACAGCTACCGCACCAGCCAGCACAACCGGTTCATGGACAGTGTCCGTATCTATTTCCGTTATCTACAGAACAACGGGGTGAATGTGCCGGACATCAGCAAGCTGGAAGCGGATCGGAAGATTTTCGGTAATTTTGCCTGCTACTATATTTTCCGCATTGAGTGTGAACAGGCATAGAGAAAAGCCTGTTCCCCCAAAAACCGCCCATCCTCTTGACAAAACCGAAAAAATGTGCTAATTTCTGAGTAGGTTGAGACATCAAGTTACTTGTGTCTCTTTTTTTGACTGATAATTCAGAAAAAAAAGAGATCAGGTTCAGATGTATGTTTCAACTTTGGGAAAGTGCAAAAAGAAATTTAAACATACATCTGGGTTTGTTTTAGAAACAAGTCGGATGTATGTTTTTTTATGAAATCAGACGGCGGTGCAGACTATCAAAAAACGGATGCAAAGGAGAAAAACGGATGAGCGGCAACACGCAAAAAGAAGGAATCTACAGAACAGCGATGCGGATTTGCAGAATGTGGGGAGTGGCAGAAACTTTGGATAGCGGGATACCGCCTTATGAAACTCCCATAGCTACACAGTCTGCGGAGAATGAAAAGCTGGTTCTGCAATGGGCCGAGGAATATGTACAGCTACGTGAGAATGGCGAAGAACTCTGGAGATTCTTTGAAAAGAAGATAAAGAATCTACGCAAGCCGGAGCAGAACTAGCAGCATTATCATTTCTACAGGGGAATTATCATTTCCTTATCAGTTATTTATCATTATAATCTACAGTCAAAGGAGCAAAAAAACTCATATATGAATATTTTTTTGTGATATTATCAGTTTATCATTTTCTATCAGTAATAAAACATAATGTAGATAAGAACGGTCTATACTACAGTAAAAAAGTTTTTTACTGTAGGTGATAAACTGATAAAATGATAAAGCCGTTGCTGACTGTAGATTTTGATAAATAATAGAAACATTCTTGCTCTTTTCTAGCATCTGCTGAGGGTCTTGAACCCGGCAGCGTAGATTATCAAAATATCACATTCTTTTGCAAATTTTTTCAAATCTATTGACAAATTGCCCTAAATATGGTATATTCTGTGTAGCTTGAAACAAAACGTGAAAAAGGTTTTTGTTTCTTTTTTTTTTGCTTTTTTTTAAAAGCAAGAAGAAAAGAAACAAGATGTATGTTTCAAGCTTTTACAATTACAAAAGCAAGATGCACCTGCCTTATCTGAATGAAAAGCAGTACGCATAGATACGGAACATACATCCGAATCTGTTCAAATGAACGGGTTCAAGATGGCTGTTCCGTTTTTTTATGCGACGGCAACAGCAAGAAACTATTAACCATTTTTTCAGAAAGGAAGGAAAACAATTATGAAAGACAAAGACATTGCACAAACAGATGTAACCGGTGCTCCGGGGAACACAGGAGCAAGTAACGAAAATGGGGAAGTTGATGTAGGGGATGTATATAGCAACGAGGATTCTTTCTGCTATACCGAAGAACAGTCATACGATGAAGAACCGCCATTTGAAGATTTTGACCCACCATATGCCATGCATATACCCCGGCTAGAGTATATGACGGAAGAAGAAAAGAAGAAGACATTGTCATATTTTGCAGATAGAGTGCAAACAACTCTAGGTGATTTTATTGAACTTGAGACAGAGTACGCAATTGCATATGCTAAGCAATTTCCTCTGCCACCTACAGCTGATGATGCAAAGGGGTTGGCAGGAGCACTTTTGGAAGCAATAACGTTAGATATACTGGGTGTAAATCCAGAGCGTCCAGAAGAAACAAGAATGAAATGTATTCAAACTTTGCCAGAAATATCATTGTGTAAAATAGCAATAGAATTGGAATATGTCAGGCTATTAAAATTTTCAGATACAGCAGAACGGAATGATTGTCGGTTGGGAATTTATTGCTTCGATGGAGTAAATAAAGGCATTTATGACCTGGATGAAAATGCAATCAGGAGTGTAATCAGAAAATATCGTTATGACATTAAAGAAAGCGCAATGAATAATATTTTCAAAATGTTAGTAGAGATGGCGCCTGTGGTTGAAGTGGGAAAATATCGAAATCTAATCCCGGTCAACAATGGAATTTATGATTATGATAAGAAAATTCTGATGCCGTTTTCCCCAGACTATATTTTCACATCCAAGTGCAGGGTGGATTTTGATTATGCGGCTACCAATGTAGTTATCCATAATGATGACGATGGCACGGACTGGGATGTAGACAGTTGGGTACATGAGCTTACGGACGACCCACAGGTGGAAAAACTGATATGGCAGATAATAGGAGCGGTGATTCGTCCTAATGTGCGGTGGGATAAAGTTGTTATGCCTTATTCCACAAAAGGAAATAACGGTAAAGGAACCCTGTGCAGGTTACTGCGGAATCTTTGTGGAGAAGGAAACTATACATCTATCGCTATCAATGACATGAGCAAGAACTTCCGCTTAGCACCACTACTTAGTGCATCTGCGGTTATTGTGGATGAGAACAATGTAACGGGGTACTTGGATGATGCGTCCACCTTTAAGGCACTGATTACAGGCGATAAAGTACAGATTGAAGCAAAATATAAAAATCCTGTAGATTTTCGGTTCTCAGGTTTAATGGTACAGTGCGTGAATTTTTTGCCACGGGTAAATGATAAAACCTCATCATTTTACCGAAGAATCCTGATGGTTCCGTTTGAAAAGTGTTTTACAGGGGCGGAGCGAAAGTACATAAAAGATGATTATTTGAACAGACAGGAAGTCTTGGAATATGTTCTCTATAAAGTGCTGGAAGTGATTCCTTCCTACTATGACTTTGATGTGCCGGATGCCTGTACAAGACTTTTGGATGACTACAAGACCTTCAATGACCCTGTCAGACAGTTCGCAGAGGAAATGCTGCCGGAATTGAAATGGCAGCTGGTTCCTAATAAATTTTTATACGACCTTTTCAAGGCTTGGTATGAGGAAAATATTCCCTCTGGCAGGGTACAGGGGAAGAACTCATTTCTACAGGAATTTAAAGATGTCATTGCAGAACATGACGACTGGAAAGCCACGGGCAGCAGCGTTCCGACACAGGGGTACAGCTTTGGCAGTGAGCCGTTAATCATTCGCTATAACCTCACAAAATGGATGAATGATGCCTACAGGGGAACCGATGCGGCTATGATATGCACCCCATCAATGGATACGATTAAGTCTTCCGTCAGCGGAATCATAAGGACAACGAGTGGTGTGGCAGTAGAAGAGGATGAGGACATCCCTTTTTCAGATAAGGAGGAATCGGTATGATGCAGGAATGTTACATTAAGGTCGCAGGAGTATACAAGGGGCTGAAAGAACTGCAAAAAGAGCTTGGGGAGGATTACAGAATTGTTATCTTCGACGGCGAGAGAGTCATCTACAGGGATTTTGGCAATGGCTACGATATCGAAATATCCCGGATGAATACCAACAAAAAGAATGCCAAAGGTACTATCTACATCTGGGAAGATAGAAAACGCTATGTACGGGCATACAGGCTGGTTCCAAGAGACCGTATGAAACAGACGCTTATGGAGATTGAAGCCATGATGCCGACATTTGTTAAGCCGTGCTGGACATTGGAAGAGGCTGTTATCTGTAGTGGACGTTCCAAGGAGCGGCTATTGGAACTTGCCAAGGAGCATCCCAGGGTGCTTGCGGATAGTGAAAGTATGATTTTTGATAAGGATGAATTATTATCCTATATCTTCTATTAAATAGTATTCCCTGTCCTGCATTGCTGCCCGTAGGGTCGCATCTTTCAAAAGCATAGTAAAACCTGCTTCGCACCGCTGTAAGCGGCGTTGGGTTTGACAATGCTTTTGGAAGGATGCGGGAGGGTAACCAAGCAATGCAATGAGGGGGTATATGGATGCCACAAAATAAAATGATGTTGGTACACCATTTTTTTACAAAGGAACAGATAAGTCAAATCATAGGAAAAGGAGAAAAACAAATGAATGAAAAAACCGGAACGATAAGCATACAGCGCTCTTTACAATATGTCGGATTGGAGATGGTGGCAGTAGGAAGTCTGAAAGACGGTTATGTCATAACCCGACAGCAATATGTGAAAGTCTGGCTGACACCGTACCACAAATTTTCCCAACATGACATGGCGCTTATGTTAATAGAAATTTTGCGTGAACGGAAGATGCTAAACGAAGCAACTTACAGAAAAATTCAGATGAAGTACGGAGGTAAAAAATGAGATGGATATGATGGTAAAAGAGAGACCACGTAGAGTATGTTTTTACGGAAGAGTTTCCACGGAGCATGAAGCACAGACCAATGCGTTGGAAAATCAGATGGAATGGTACAATGAACTACTGAAACGCCATGAAAACTGGACGTTGACGGGAAGTTATATTGACAAGGGCATTACAGGAACGCTGGCAAAGAAGCGGACACATTTTTTGAAAATGATTAAGGATGCCGAAAATGGTGATTTTGATCTGATCGTTACCAGAGAGGTTTGTAGATTCGCAAGAAATACGGTAGACACACTGGCATACACAAGACAGCTAAAGAAGTTCGGTGTAGAAGTCTATTTCGTCAATGACAATATCTGGACATTTGACAATGACGGAGAATTGCGGCTATCTATCATGGCTGCACTGGCACAGGAAGAGTCGAGGAAGGTTTCGGAACGTGTACTGGCAGGACAGGAAATCAGCAGAAAGAAGGGCGTATTATATGGCAACGGAAATATTCTCGGATACCGTCTGGTACGAAACATAAATGAAGACGGAAAATGGAACCCGGAAGAGAATACTTACAAGATAGAGCCGGAACAGGCGGAAACTGTGCAGATGATTTACGATATGTGTTGTGACGGCATGGGATATCTACAGATAAGTAAGGAACTGGAACGTAGGAAGAGAAAGGATGGTGCCGGAAATGTGAGTTGGTGTTCCTCCAAAATCGGAAGAATCCTACATAACAAGACCTATGCCGGATACAAAGGCTATCGGAAGTCCTACACTACGGACTATCTTGACCATGACCGAGCCAAAAATCTGGACAGAGAAAGCTACCAGTATGTAAAAGGAAACTGGGAGCCGATTATATCGGAAGAGCAGTGGAACCGTGTACAGAAAATCTGTGCGGAAAAGACGAAGACAGTGGGAGACCATACGATGGGAAAGAAGCCGACAGACAATGTATGGCTGAACAAGCTGCGGTGTTCCTGTGCCGCACATTCCAAATATCGAAAGAACAAATGGCGCACGAATAAAAACACAGGAGAAACGGTGTTTGGGTATCAGTGCTATAGTCAGCTGAATAAAGGTAGTTATAAGTTCCGAAAGGAGAACGGACTGCCTACGGAAGGCTACTGTAACATTTCCATGATTGGAGAATGGAAGTTAGAGCTTATGGCGAAGATATTGTTGCAGATGCTGTGGACTGACCGAACGGGTGCAGTACAGGAAGCTGTCGATATGATTAGAGAGTGTTACACCGAAGACAACCAGACAGATGACAGGAAGGAACAACTGGCAGTACAATCACAGGTGGACAAGTACACGAAGCGTCTGGGGAATCTGTTGGAACTGCGTGTGGATGGTGAAATCAGCAAAGATGAATACCAGCGCATGAAAGCCGAGACGGAAGAAAAGATAGCAACCTATAAAATGCAACTCTTGCAATTTGACCAGGAGACCGATATACTACCAGATATAGAAACACAGATTTCACAGATGGAAGAAACGCTGAAACAGTACATAGATTTTTCAGATAAGAATGTTCCGAGAGAAATTCTGGAAAAGTTGTTGGTGCAGGTGATTCCTTGTCAGAATCACAGGTTTGTCTGGATATTTAATCTGCTGGATAGAGAGAATGAGATGCTGTGCAGTATGGATGGAAGGAAGAATGCCCCGATATTCAGCTGGTTTGAAGAAAGTCCTACCCTGTTTTCAACACAGCACAGGCTGCTATTGCTGATAAGTAAGGAAGGTCGGCAAGACGATCTGAGAGGGTATTGCGCAAGCAATAAATTGGGGTATATGAGAATATGA
>ERZ1026854.960-NODE-960-length-19286-cov-17.006708_pt1 | contig 19286 bp, 17 predicted proteins | sample MGYA00380157_ERZ1026854 | MGnify/ENA primary metagenome ERZ1026854 (study PRJEB33269, sample SAMEA4719793) | human gut metagenome | biome: human-associated habitat; feature: organic feature; material: feces | place: Cameroon | collected 2013-10 ...
GCCTGCTATCGTGGAAAGCATCCGCACCGTGACCGACGTTCCCTGTGCTATCGGTTTCGGCATCAGTACTCCCGAGCAGGCCAAAGCCATGGCATCCATATCCGATGGAGCCATTGTCGGAAGCGCCATCGTGAAGATCATTGCAAAGTATGGCAAAGACGCAGCTCCTTACATCGGAGAATATGTGAAGAGCATGAAAGAGGCCGTAGCAGAGGCTTAAATAAGATTACGAAGAATAGAAAATAAAAGAGTGATAGGAAAGCCGGAGTGGTCGAAAAGACTGCTCCGGTTTTTGTATCTGAAAATAAAAGAGAGGAAAATGATGCAAGTATGATGCACCCGTATGCTATGGTTTGATAAATCGGTAATCACAGGCGAGGAGGAAGGCTGGGGTATGAAAAAAAACAAAAAACGTTGGCAGGGGATAAGCCTGAGCGGGGTGATTTTAGTGTGCACATTTCTTGCTGCCTGCACTGGAGGAGCACAGGAGACTGTGACGGAAACAGCGGATGAAGCAGAGGGAGAAACGACGGCAGTTACAGGGGACCTTTCGATTCCTAATGATTTTGGGTATGAAACGGCAAGGGAGGCAGCATTTTTAAAGGCTGTGGACACATTGGAAACCACAGGTATCCTTCCAGATGGAAGGTATTGTTACGTGGGGAATCCGGAAAATTTTAATGAAGATAAGAAAAAGGCGTATCCGAATAAATCGGCGATCTATGATGTTGACGAAGATGGGGAAGAAGAGCTGATCTTGGGAGTAGAAGGAACCTGTACGGCTGACATGGCGGATTACGTGTATGGCTATTCGGAAACGGATGACACTTTTTATTTAGAATATGATGGAGTTTTTGGATGTAGTTTTTATGAAGGCGGAATTGTTTGCACACCGGTATCCCACTCTGTCTTCATGTATGATGATGACTTCTGGCCTTATGAGATCTACCGCTATAACCCGCAGGAGAAAAAATATGAATATTATGCGTGTGCAGAAGAAATTGTTGCAGGACAACTGGAAGGCTATGAAGAAATTTTTGCAGAATATGACAAAGATGGCGACGGCAAGGTTTATTTCACTGATGTGGAAGGCGAAGGCTACTATATGGATGAACAACAATATACAAAGTGGCGGGAGACAATCCTGCGGGGAGAGAAAATAAATATATATTGAGAAACAGGGCACAATTTTGTTGGTGAAATAGAATGTTTATGGTAAAATTAATATAGTATAGATTCGGATAGTCAAGAATAAGAATGGATGATGAGGTGGCTGTTCCATTTGCAAATAGAAGGGATGGATACAGGATAGACAGAGTTGATGTGCATAAGAAACTTGTTGGATAAGATGGTAAATGCTGGATTGATAGAAAAAGTCGGTGAAAGCAGAAAAACGCATTATAAAATAAGAGAATAGTTACTGGTCATTTTTAACAGTTGATTGACCAGTAAATGACCAGTCAGTGATCAGTGGTATGTTATAATTTAATAAAACGATAATCGCAGACGATGGGAGGAAAGCGCATTATGAAAAATGGTAAAAAATGCTGGAAAATGAAAAGTCTTGCGGGGATAATTCTGACATGTATATTTTTAACAGCTTGTGGCGAAGAAAGGAAGGAACTTATGACGGGGAATGACGAACTGAAAATACTGGAGGAAGTGGAAAAAACAGAAGACAGAGAAACAGTGTACGAACTCGCAGGTGATTTCACAAAATCTTATTTTCAGGAGGAATATACAGGAGATGTGCAGATTATGGGTATTAAGGGACTGTCCGGAGTCGGGGCGGACAATAGCACAGACTGCACGGTCGAAGTGGAATTTTTACCGGCGAAGGAGGACTCACTGTCTTATCTGTTTATGACGTTTGGATATGATGAGATGGGATGGACTATCCGCAGTTACGGACTGGAAAAGTAGGCGGACACAAGATACAAAAATTGTATGAAAATCCTACAAAATTTTGTTGACAAAAGAGTATTGCCTATGTATAATAAGTCAGTGTGTGAATCAACACATCGTAGGAGACTTGTGTTTTCTACGCAACATATTGCATAGGAGTCGCTATGTTAGTAAGTTTATCTGATGTATTAACATCCGAAGGCAAGGTAGAGACTGTTGCCATTCCGCTTGAGATGACAAGCTTTAAGAGCCGCCAGGGAGATTTCTCTATTACGGAGAAGACACCCATTAATCTTACTTTTACCAACATCGGTGTGAACAAGGCAAAAGTAACCGGCACTGCAGAGCTTACCTTTGACACGAAATGTGACAGGTGCCTTACTGAAGTACCTACAGCAATGAAGCTTAAGTTTGACAGAATCGTTTATTCTCCGGAAGCGGAAGTAAGTGAGGAAGAAGATACCGAGCAGAGCTTTATGGATGGATGGCAGCTGGATGTAGAGGCTTTTGTGTACGATGAAATTCTGGTGAATTGGCCGGCAAAGATCCTGTGTAAGGAAGACTGCAAGGGTATCTGCCCTGTATGTGGTCAGAACAGGAATCTGAAGGAATGTGGTTGCGATACTTTCGTACCGGATCCTCGTATGGCAGCAATCCAAGATATCTTCAACGCGAATAAGGAGGTGTAACGATGTCTATTTGTCCTAAGAATAAATCTTCCAAAGGTAGAAGAGATAAGAGAAGAGCAAACTGGAAAATGAGCGCTCCTACATTGGTAAAGTGCAGCAAATGTGGTGCACTGATGATGCCTCACAGAGTTTGCAAGGCTTGCGGTTCTTACAATAAGAAGCAGGTCGTAAGCGTTGATTAATTGATAAATCAATGAAGCGAAATTAAGTGAAAAGAAAAGAGGAGATTCCGAAAGGAGTCTCCTTTTGCTTTCACAAAAAAATCACTTGCTTTTTATATACGCCTTTAGTATAGTAAGAATGAATCTGCCATCATCAAACTGTTTGGTGCGATCCACGGAGCGGTTTGATGATAAGCGGATAAACACAAACAGGTAAAGGAACGACGAAATGGCAGAATATGTAAATGTTGCTGTAGATGCGATGGGCGGAGATAATGCTCCCGCAGAGATCGTAAAGGGCGCTGTAGAGGCTGTCAATGCGGACAAACGTGTCAAAGTATTCCTGGTAGGTAAGGAGCCGGTGATCCGGGAAGAATTAAAGGCATATACCTACGATGCAGAACAGCTGGAAGTCGTACATGCCGAAGAAGTCATCGAGACTGCAGAACCTCCGGTTATGGCGATCCGTCGTAAGAAGGATTCTTCCATTGTCAAAGCCATGTATATGGTGAAGAACGGTGAATGCGATGCTTTCGTATCCGCAGGAAGTACCGGTGCAGTACTGGTAGGCGGACAGGTGATCGTAGGCCGTATCCGTGGTGTGGAGAGACCTCCTTTGGCTCCCCTGATCCCTACGGAGAACGGTGTCAGTCTTTTGCTGGACTGTGGTGCCAATGTGGACGCAAGACCTTCCATGTTAGTACAGTTTGCCAAGATGGGCAGTGTCTATATGGAAAGCGTTATGGGCGTTAAGAATCCCAAAGTCGGTATTGTGAATATCGGTGCTGAGGAAGAGAAGGGTAATGCGCTGGTCAAGGAGACTTTCCCTCTGTTGAAGAATTGCCCCGAGATCAACTTTATCGGAAGCGTGGAAGCCAGAGATATTCCGGCAGGTGTGGCAGATGTCATTGTCTGTGAAGCGTTTGTCGGCAATGTGGTACTGAAAATGTACGAGGGCGTCAGCTCCGCACTGCTGCATCAGGTAAAGCAGGGAATGATGTCCACACTGCGCAGTAAGATCGGCGCACTGTTAGTAAAGCCCGCACTGAAGAAGACCTTGAAGAGCTTCGATACCTCCCAGTACGGAGGAGCTCCGCTGCTTGGATTAAACGGTCTGGTAGTGAAGACCCACGGAAGCAGCAAGGCTGTGGAAGTGAAGAACTCCATCCTGCAATGCATCGCATTTAAGGAAGAGAAGATCAACGAAAAGATCAAAGAGCAGATCAGTCTGGAAGATAAGGCTGCAGAAAATAATTAAAATTACAAAATATTTGGAAAGAAGGAACTGTTATGGAATTCGAAAAATTAAAGAAAATTATTGCTGAGGTATTAAATGTAGATCCCGATGAGATCACCATGGAGACCACCTTCCAGGATGACCTGGGTGCTGATTCCCTGGATGTATACCAGATCATCATGGGTATCGAGGAAGAGTTCGATATCGAGATCCCTGCAGAGTCTGCAGAGCAGGTTACTACTGTAGAAGAAGCAGTAGAGATGATCAAGAACGCAGTGAACTAGTAAAGCTACGAGCCATGCAAAGATAAAACAGGAACTGTGACCGAGAGCTTGCTCACAAGGCACTGTTCCTGTTTTTCGGTTTATACAATTGTAAATTTATATAGTCCAGTAGGCACGATCAGAGTAAGAATAAGCAGACCGTAAGCAGACGTCGGTACTTAGCGAGGGTACTTTCCTCGCTTATGTACCGTTACGCTCTGCGACAGAGCGAGAGCGTGTCGCGTTTCTTACTCTGATTGGGGCTACGGCAGTATATTTGTGAGGACAAGAAAATGTTGGATGGTTATACAATGGACGTGCTGGAGCAGCGCATCGGCTATTGCTTTCACAACAAAGCATTGCTGAAGCAGGCTCTGACCCACAGCTCCTATACCAATGAACAAAAGATCAACAAAACAGAGAACTATGAACGTATCGAATTCTTAGGAGATGCCGTACTGGAACTGGTATCCAGTGACTTCCTGTTCAGGGAGCACCCCGATGTACCGGAAGGCGAACTGACCAAAATGCGTGCTTCCATGGTATGTGAGCCTTCCCTGGCCTTCTGCGCAAGGGACCTGGAACTGGGACAGTTCATGCTCCTTGGCAAAGGCGAAGAGAATACCGGCGGCAGACGCAGAGACAGCATTACCTCTGATGGCATGGAGGCTATGATCGGCGCCATTTATCTGGATGGCGGCATGCAGCCTGCCAAGGCTTTTATCGACCGTTTCATTCTGTCGGATCTGGAGGACAAGCGTCTCTTCTACGACAGCAAGAGTAATCTCCAGGAACTGATTCAGGGGAAACTCAAAAAAGAGTTCGAGTACCGGCTGTTAGAGGAGAGCGGACCGGAACACGACAAGACCTTCGTGGTAGAGATCGACATGGAGGGAGAATGCCTTGGCCGTGGGCAGGGAAGAACAAAAAAAGCGGCAGAACAGCAGGCAGCTTATGAGGCGCTTCTGCTATTGAGGGATAGAGGATATGTATTTAAAAAGTATTGAGATCCACGGGTTCAAATCATTTGCCAATAAGATCGTATTTCAGTTCCACAACGGAATCACCGGTATCGTAGGACCTAACGGCAGCGGTAAGAGTAACGTTGCGGACGCGGTAAGATGGGTGCTGGGAGAACAACGCATCAAGCAGTTGCGTGGTGCCAGCATGCAGGATGTTATTTTCTCGGGAACAGAGACCAGAAAACCGTTGAGCTACGCCTATGTTGCCATTACTCTGGACAACAGCGATCACCAGCTGGCGATCGACTATGACGAAGTTACAGTGGCGAGACGGATCTACCGTTCCGGAGAAAGTGAATATCTGATCAATGGTACTCCCTGCAGATTAAAGGATGTCAATGAGCTGTTCTATGATACCGGTATCGGTAAGGAGGGCTATTCCATTATCGGACAGGGCCAGATCGACAAGATCTTAAGCGGTAAGCCCGAGGAACGGCGTGAACTGTTCGACGAGGCTGCCGGAATCGTGAAATTCAAGCGCAGAAAAGCAGCAGCTCAGACAAAGCTGGAGAACGAAAAACAGAATCTGGTGCGTGTGAATGATATTCTGTCCGAACTGGAAAAGCAGGTAGGCCCTCTGGAGAAGCAATCCGAGGTGGCTAAGGTCTATCTGAGGAAAAAGGAAGAATTAAAGACTCTGGATATCAATGTCTTCTTATTGGAAAATAAGAAACTCAGAGAACAGCTGTCTTCCATGGAAGAAAAATACAATCTGGCCAGCAATGAACTGAACGAGACCAGTGAAAAGTACGAAGGTATCAAGGAAGAATACGAGCGGATCCAACAGGAGATCGAAAGCTTGGATGCAGCCATCGAAGCCGCCAGAGAGCAACTGACGGATACCGGCCTGATGCGGGGCAAACTGGAAGGTGAGATCAATGTCTTAAAAGAGCAGATCAATTCCGCTCACGGCAGTGAGAACCATCTGAATAATCGTAAGGCAGCACTGGAAGAAGAAATCGCCGGCAAAGAGCAGGAAAAGCAGGATATCTTAACCGATAAAAAGGATACAGACACTCAGGTGCAGGAGATTGCAGAAGCTGCGGCAAAAGCAAAGGCTGATCTGGAAGCCATCCAGAATAAGATCACCGAGCTTAACAATAATATCGAAGCCGGAAAAAACACCATCATTGGCGAACTGAACCAGAGAGCTACCATCAAATCCAAGATGGGTCGCTATGATACCATGATGGAGCAGATCAATATCCGCAAGGCAGAGTTAAATTCCAGATTGTTACGTGCCAAATCCGATGAGGCGGCCAGAGAAGAAACGGTGAAGAAGCTGGAAGAGACTTTTGAGACCGTGACTGAGGAACTGCGTCAGATGACGGAACAGGAAGCGGCATCCGAACTGGAGCTGGGCAATATCCGTGAGAATCTCACAGGCTTAGATGCGAAGCTGCGGGAGACACAGAACCGTTTCCATCAGGAGCAGTCCAAACTGGAAGCCCTGACCAATATCACCGAGCGGTATGACGGCTACGGTGGCAGCGTCAAGAAGGTCATGGAGCAGAAGGAAAAAGAAAAAGGTATCATCGGTGTTGTAGCGGATATCATTCAGGTAGAAGCCAAATATGAGACTGCTATCGAGACCGCTCTGGGTGGTAATATTCAGAATATCGTAACGGATAACGAAGAGACCGCCAAGCATATGATCGGATTCTTAAAGCAGAACCGCCTCGGAAGAGCCACATTCCTTCCCCTGACCAGTATTACCAAACCTCAGGAATTCAAAAATCCCGAGGCACTGAAGGAAAAAGGTGTCATCGGTATGGCGGATGAACTGGTAAATACGGAAAAAGAATACCGCAATGTGGCCAAGGCCATGCTGGGACGTATCGTGGTCGTTGACAACGTGGACAATGCCGTGAAGATCGCAAGAAAATTCGATTACGGCATCCGTATGGTCACATTGGAAGGCGAACTCTTAGTTCCCGGCGGTGCCATCAGCGGTGGTGCATTTAAGAATAACAGTAATCTCCTGGGAAGACGTCGTGAGATGGATGAATTGGAGAAAAAGGTGAAAAAACTCTCCGAGGACATCAAGACCTATAACCAGAAGATTGAAGACACCAAAGCAAAACGCAATAAGCTTCGCATGGATCTGGAAGCATTGAAGACCGAGATGCAGCGCAAGTCCATTGAGCAGAATACCGCAAGATTAAATATTTCCCAGGCCAGAGAACGTATGGAAGAAGAGGCAGAGAGTGCACAGTCCCTGAAGCTGGAGGAACAGGAGATCGAGACCAAGATCTTCGAGATCCGTTCCAGCAAGGAAACAATCGTACAGGAACTGGCTGCAAGTGAAGAACTGGAGAAAACCACTCAGGAACAGATTCTTGTCTTCCAGAAGGAACTGGAAGGCTACAGACTGGAAGAGAGTGAAGCTTCCGCCCATGCCGGAGAATGGGAAGTAAAAGTCGAGAAGATGCGTCAGGCTCTGGATTACAAACAGGCCAATGTAGATCGTATAGGCGGCGAACTGGAGCGTGCACAGGCAGAACTGAATGAGATCTTACAGGCACTGACTGAAAACGCACAGGAAGTGGAACGCAAGAAAAACAACATTCTGGAGATTGAGAAGACCATCGCGGCTTCCCATGAGAATCAGGATGCTTCCAAGAAAAAGCTGGACGAGGATATTGCAAAGAAAGAAGAACTGTCTGCAAAGCAGAAAGGCTTCTTCCAGAGCAGAGAAGAAATGTCAGAGCGCATGAATGCTCTGGACAAAGAAGTCTATCGTCTGGGCGAACAGAAGAAAAAGCTGGAAGACAATATCGAAGGCCAGATCAATTACATGTGGGATGAGTATGAGATTACCCTGAGTGATGCGGCAGGCCTTCGCAATGAAGAGATGAATGATCTGCCCGCCATGAAGCGTGAGATCAGCGGCCTGAAAGATGAGATCCGGAAGTTAGGTAATGTCAATGTCAACGCCATTGAGGATTACAGGAATCTGATGGAGCGTTATACCTTCATGAAGACCCAGCATGATGATCTGGTAGAGGCGGAGAAGACCCTGGAAGGCATTATCGAGGAACTGGATACCGCCATGCGCAAACAGTTCACGGAGAAATTTGCGGAGATCAGCAGAGAGTTCGATAAAGTATTCAAAGAACTCTTTGGTGGTGGTAAGGGAACCCTGGAACTGATGGAGGATGAGGATATTCTGGAAGCAGGCATCCGCATCATCGCACAGCCCCCCGGAAAGAAGCTTCAGAACATGATGCAGCTCTCCGGTGGAGAAAAGGCATTGTCCGCTATTTCCCTGTTGTTTGCCATCCAGAACTTAAAGCCCTCTCCGTTCTGTCTGTTGGACGAGATCGAGGCGGCGTTGGATGACTCCAACGTAGGCCGTTTCGCTAAGTATTTACATAAGCTGACCAAGAACACCCAGTTCATTGTCATTACCCACAGACGAGGAACCATGGAACAGGTGGACAGACTGTATGGTATCACCATGCAGGAGAAGGGCGTATCTACCTTAGTCAGTGTCAACCTCATTGACAAGGACCTGGACGATTAGAGTATGAAAAGAACTTCTAATCACTCAGAGCAAAGGCTCTTTCGTGAAGAAGTTCTAAGTTTCATACAAGAAAAACGCAAGCGTTTTTCTGGATAGAATGCTGATTGGAGGAAAAGGGATGAGTGAGGAAAAGAAAGGCTTTTTTGCGAGGCTGAAAGAAGGACTGACCAAGACCCGTGACAACATTGTACGGGGAATTGATTCGGTCTTCAGCGGCTTCTCCGCTATTGATGATGATTTCTATGAAGAGCTGGAAGAAATCCTCATTATGGGAGATATCGGTGTGAATGCCACCACCGCTATCATTGAGAGACTGAAACAGCAGGTAAAAGAAAAACATATCAAGGAGCCTTCCGAATGCAAACAGCTTCTGATTGAAAGTATCAAGGAGCAGATGCAGGTGGATGAGACTGCCTATGATTTTGAGAAGGAACAGTCCGTGATCATGGTCATCGGTGTCAACGGTGTGGGCAAGACCACATCCGTGGGCAAGCTGGCAGGTAAATTAAAGGATGAGGGCAGAAAAGTCCTCATCGCCGCAGCGGATACTTTCCGCGCCGCAGCGGGAGATCAGCTGGCAGAATGGGCATCCCGGGCAGATGTTCCCATGATCGGCGGAAAAGAAGGCGCGGATCCCGCCAGCGTGGTGTTTGATGCCGTGAATGCGGCGAAGGCACGAGGCGTGGATGTGCTTCTTGTAGATACCGCAGGCAGACTGCATAATAAAAAGAACCTGATGGAAGAACTTCGTAAGATGAACCGCATCATTGACAAGGAGTTCCCGAATGCCCACAGAGAGAATCTGATCGTACTGGACGGTACCACGGGACAGAATGCTCTGGTGCAGGCAAGAGAATTCGGTGAGGTGGCGGATCTTACGGGTATCATCCTGACCAAGATGGACGGAACGGCCAAGGGCGGTATCGCTGTGGCCATCCAGTCCGAACTGAAGGTTCCGGTAAAATATATCGGTGTGGGAGAGTCCATCGAGGATCTCCAGAAATTCAATTCTGAGGAATTTGTAAACGCATTGTTTGATGTGAATATGGATGACATCGGAGAACTGCATCTGCCGGAGGAAGAAGCCGGAGAGACAGACGCGGAAGAATAATAAACAGGCATACCAAAGAAAGTGTGACAGAAAGGCATGGGAAGAAAAATGCAGGAAGAAATGTTGACTTTAGAGAAATTTGAAGAAGCAAGTGAGATCGTTAAAAAAGTTACTTTAGAGACCAAACTGGTATACAGTGATTATTTCAGTGCCCAGACCGGCAACCGCGTATACTTAAAGCCCGAGAACTTACAGTTTACCGGAGCTTACAAGTTAAGAGGCGCTTATTACAAAATGAGCACTCTGACCGATGAAGAGCGCGCCAAGGGACTGATCACCGCCTCTGCAGGCAACCATGCCCAGGGCGTGGCTTATGCGGCAAAATGCTACGGAAGCAAGGCAACCATCGTAATGCCCACCACGACACCTCTGATCAAGGTAAACCGTACCAGAGGGTACGGTGCAGAGGTGGTACTGCACGGTGATGTCTATGATGAGGCATGCGCAAAAGCATATGAGCTGGCAGAGGAGCACGGATATACTTTCATCCATCCTTTTGATGATCTGACTGTGGCGACCGGTCAGGGTACCATTGCCATGGAGATCTTCAAAGAGCTTCCTCTGGTAGATTATATTCTGGTTCCTATCGGTGGCGGCGGACTGGCAACCGGTGTTTCCACACTGGCAAAACTGCTGAATCCGAAGATCAAGGTCATCGGCGTAGAGCCCGCAGGAGCTAACTGCATGCAGGTATCCTTAAAGAACGGCAAGGTAACCACCCTGCCAAAGGTCAACACCATCGCAGACGGTACCGCGGTAAAGACTCCTGGCAGCAAGATCTTCCCGTACTTACAGAAGAATCTGGACGATGTGATCACTGTAGAGGATGAGGATCTGGTAGTAGCTTTCCTGGATATGGTAGAGAATCACAAGATGATCGTGGAGAATTCCGGTCTGCTGACGGTAGCAGCCTTAAAGCAGTTAAATGTGAAGGATAAGCGTATTGTATCTATCTTAAGCGGCGGTAACATGGATGTCATCACCATGTCCTCCGTAGTACAGCAGGGTCTGATCTTAAGAGACCGTATTTTCACCGTATCCGTACTGCTTCCCGACAAGCCCGGTGAGCTGTGCAGAGTATCCGGCATCATTGCCGGAGTCAACGGTAATGTCATCAAGCTGGAGCACAACCAGTTCGTATCCATCAACAGAAGTGCTGCCGTGGAACTGCGTATCACACTGGAAGCGTTTGGCACCGAGCATAAGAAAGAGATCATTGCTGCCCTGGAAAAAGAAGGCTATCAGCCCAAGGTGGTCAGAGCAAATATATAATTGTGCAGAGTCATGCAGATGTCGCTGCATAGTTTCTTAGAAAAGAAGTGAATGTATCACTGATAAAAGCCGCATATTATAGATATGCGGCTTTTATGTGTGGAAATGGAGAGAAATATGGCGAAAAAGACGGAAAAAGAATTGGAAATACAGAGACTGGATAAAAAGACACCCCTGCAGATGCTCCGGGATTATGTAATGATCACGGTGGCTTCTTTCATATATGCGGTATCCGTCAGCATGTTTTTGGATCCGAACTCCCTGGCACCCGGCGGTATCACCGGTATTGCCATTATTTTAAATCGTCTGTTCGGAATTGAGACCGGTACATGGATGTTACTCATCAACATTCCGATCCTGCTGATCGGTATCTGGAAATTCGGATTGCGGTTTATATTGTCTACCATCTATTGTACAGCAATGACATCACTGTTTACAAACCTGCTGACACCGGTTGGAGCAGTGACCACAGATCCATTGCTTGCCTCGCTGACCGGAAGTGCCCTGATGGCAGTATCTATGGGCTGGGTGTTCAAGGCCGGATCCACTACGGGAGGAACGGACATTATTATCAAGCTGCTGCGTCTGAAGTTCCCGTACCTCAAGACGGGAGCATTGTTTTTCCTGACAGATGTGGTTATCGTCATAGCATCGGCGTTTGTATTCCGGAACATTGACAAGGCACTGTACGCCGGTATCGTGGTCATTATCACATCAGTGGTGCTGGATGTAGTATTGTACGGCCGTGATGAGGCGAAGCTGATCTATATTATCAGCGACCATGCGGAAAAAATCGCTGGGAGACTTTTGGAGGAGCTGGACATTGGTGTGACTTATGTACAGGGCAGTGGTGCCTACAGCGGCAAGGAGAAGAGCGTTATCATGTGCGCCATGAAGAAAAACATTTCTCCTAAGGCGGAAGAGATCGTAAAGGAAGAGGATCCTCTGGCATTTATGATCGTCACCAGTGCCACGGAGATCTTCGGAGAGGGCTATAAGAGCTATTTCAGTGAGAAGCTGTAACAGCAATGAAAAACAGCGGAGGAGAAAAAATGCAGGATTTTGACTGGAACATTATTTTGTCCTTATATCAGACGAGAAGCATCAGCCAGAGCGCAGAGCAGCTCTATCTGTCGCAGCCGGCGCTGACCAAAAGACTTCGGAATATTGAGCGGGAATTGAACTGCAATATTGTAGTGCGCAGCCATAGTGGGATCACGTTCACACCCCAGGGAGAGCAGCTGGTGCAGCATGCGGAGAAGATTGCAGCGGAACTGGTGCTTCTGCGGGATGATATTCTGAAGTACCAGGATGGCGCGGACGGCACCCTGAATATCGGAGTGCCTTATTCTTATGTGCGGTTTGTCCTGCCGGAACTGTTGGCGGTCTATAACAGCAGATACCCGAACGTGATCGTAAATATTACCACAGCTTTGAGTGACCGGCTGGTGCAAGGGCTGCGGGAAGGAAGTCTGGATCTGTGCTTTGCAAGATTTGACGTAGATGACAGAAGTTTCCGCAGAGAAGAAGTCAGCGAGGATCAGATCTATGCGGTGTATCATGAGGCGTTTACCTTGCAGGAGATGGAAAGTCTGCCCTACATAGAATATAATAAGAACGATCCGACCAATGAAGCGTATGATCGCTGGTGGAAGGAAAATTTTACCGGGCAGCCCAGACTTCGTATGCGCGTGCCCAACGGGGATGCCTGTCTGTCCATGATCCAGAAAGGATTGGGCTATGGAGTTTTCTGCGATAAGTCTTATTTTGAACAGGATCCTACGCTGACAGCAATTCCTCTGCTGATGAAGGATGGAACCTATTTTACGAGGAAGACCTGGATGGTCTGGACCGGAGAGGAACAGGAACATCCCTGCCGGGATCATTTTATGGAAGTGGCAAGGGAATATTTTCATAAAAATGAAAAGTAAGTCGGAAATATTCTTTATTTTTATAGGACCATAACTTTTTGATACTTACATTTCGAATAAAAATCATCTATAATAGCGTCGTGTCCGGAAGGGCAGACGCTATTTTTATGCTGTGGCATAGAATAGTGTAAAACCATAGAGAGAACCGCAGAGAAAATGCGGTAATGATATAGGAGCTATGTGATATGAACGATACAACATTAACAAAAGAGGAGAAACAGTATAAACGGCTGACTGAGGAACCGGTGGCGCGGCTGGTCCTGGAACTGGGACTGCCGACTACCATCAGTATGTTGATCACGAATCTGTATAATATGGTGGATACCTGGTTCGTAAGCCAGTTAGGCACCAGTGCTACCGGAGCGGTAGGCGTGGTGTTTGGCTTGATGGCAATTATTCAGGCGTTTGGTTTTATGTTCGGTCATGGCGCCGGGAGCAATATCAGCCGCTTGTTAGGAGCTCATGAAAAGGAGCGGGCGAAAGCTTTTTCCGCTACGGGATTTTATCTGGCGGTCGGAGCCGGAGTGTTGATCGCAATTATCGGTATTGTGGATCTGAACGGATTGTGCAGATTGCTTGGAAGTACGGAGACCATCCTTCCCTATGCGAGAATCTATGCTTTCTATATTCTGTTGTCGGCACCGGCAATGGCATCCAGTTGTGTGATGAACAATGTGCTCCGGTATGAAGGCTATGCCAATCTGGCGATGGTGGGACTGGTCTCCGGCGCTATCTTAAATATGGCGGGAGATGCCATCCTTATGTGGGGCTTAAATCTTGGTATCCGGGGAGCGGCACTTTCCACTATGATCTCCCAGTACATATCCTTCGGAATCCTGTTATTCTTTTTCCTGCGTGGAAAGACCCAGAGCAGCCTGGCACCGAAATATTTTACCTGGGAGTTTGCTGTGCATAAGAACATTCTTACAGCAGGCTTCCCAAGCATGATGCGCCAGGGACTGACCAGCGTGTCCACTATGGTGCTGAATGCACAGGCGGCAGTCTATGGAGATATTGCCATTGCTGCCATGAGCGTGGTATCCCGTATTTTCAATTTCGTATTCAGTGTGGCACTGGGTATCGGTCAGGGCTTCCAGCCGGTATCTTCCTTCAATTATGGGGCAAAGAAGTATTCCCGCGTAAAGAAAGCGTTCTGGTTCACATTGTGTGCCAGTCTGGTAACCATGGCAGTGTTCGCAGGTGTGGTGTATGTGTTCCGCAGAGAGCTGTTGCTGGAATTCCTTACGGATATGGATGCTTATGAGATCGCTTTTTATGCGTTGCAGATCCAGTGCCTGACGCTTCCGTTTATTCCGGTATGTATCTGCGGCAACATGCTGTTCCAGTCCATCGGAAAGGGCGGCAGGGCGACGATCTTAGCCTCCTTCCGAAGTGGTACCATCTACATTCCTGCGTTACTGATCCTGACAGCGCTCTGGGGAATTCGCGGTATCCAGTGGTCACAGCCCGTGTCCGATATTTTAGCTGCGGTTTTGTCATTGCCGGTGGCAGTGGCGTTTTTAAAGGGACTGCCGGAAGACAGTACGGAAGCATAGATAAGAATGAGATCCCTTCGTCATAAGACGGAGGGATTTTTTAGGTACACGATGAATTGAGTACGGCTTTATCCATCCACAGAAAACTACATCTATCTTGATCTGTAAATCCGTTGACAATGAATGAGGTGAATCATATAATATATTTAACAAATAGGTTAAATGTTAAATGATTGATTGAAAGGATGTGATTCATTTTTGGGAATACAGGATACATTGAAAGCGTTGGCGGATCCTATAAGGCGTGAAATACTAAATCTTCTAAAAAACGGTCGATTGTCGGCGGGAGAGATCTGCGAACATTTTCCGGTGACGGGGGCTTCCATATCAAGGCATCTGTCGGTGTTAAAGGAGGCCGACCTGATCCGGGACAAACGGGAGGGAAAGTTTATTTATTATGAACTGAATACCTCTGTTCTGGAAGAAATCATGCTATGGATTACGGACTTGAAAGGAGTATCGAACGATGAAAGAAATGATACAGAAAAATAGAGGCAGGCTGATCTGCTCGGCATTTGTTATGTGCGTGGGTATTATATTGGGATATACCTGTGAGAACAGTCTGTGGATAAACGGCACTTTTGCAGTGACTTATGTGATAGCAATTGCAGTAACTTTTTACGACAACAGAAACAGGCAGCAGAGTGACAAGGTCATAAGAATGGTTACGTGGATCGTGCCGGGAATGACATTGCTCTATAACGGCATCGCCAGATGGATCGATATGGGTGTAACGAAAGAGAATCTGCTCATGGTGATTTTGTATGTCGGAATGGGATTGCTATTTGTTATTGTGGGCAATTATCTGCCCAAGGTGAAACCGAACCGCACCATCGGCATCCGCGTCGCATGGGCATTGCAGGATGAGGAGAACTGGAATGCCACGCACCGCTTCAGTGGGAAAATATGGGTGGCAGCAGGACTATTGAGCATGATCTGCGGACTGTTCAGCGACAGCATGGCCGCATTATTTCTGTTTATTGTCGCTATCGCGGCAGCAGCTTTTGGCAGCATCCTGTATTCTTATCTCTATTATAAAAAGAAGCTGCGCACCGGAAAAGGGCTGGAAGTACACTACAATCATAAAGTAGTTGCAGTCTATGTGTTCATAATGCTCGTGTGTTTGCTATTTACGGTATGGACGCTATATACGGGAAAAATCGAGATTTGTTACGGAGAAAATGAATTTACTGTTCAGGCGGAGGGTTGGCAGGATTACACAGTGAAATATGACGCTATCGACAGCATTGCTTGCGAGGAGAATATGTTCCGGGATACGAATACAATCCGGACGAACGGTTTTGGCAACCTGAAATACTCCATGGGACATTTTCGCGATGAAATCCATGGAGATTACATTCGCTATACCCATAACGATTGTGATACTTATGTAGTCATGGAAGTGAATGGGAGCACCGTTATTCTAAACAGTGCAGATGATGCGCAGACCCGGGAGATCTACAATAATATCAGAGAACGGATGGAAAAATAATATCTGTAAATATATTTCCCAATTGCTTTTATATTTTTCAAAAATGGTATACACTAGACTTATGTAAGTTTTGTACAATGAGGATTTCGGGAAAGGGTGGTTACAGTATGCTGAAACAGTGGATCCCGGCGGCAAAGCCGGACAAAGAGGAACTGGACAAACGACTGGATGCAGCGCAGGAGGAGCTTTTAAGACTCCAGATGCAGATCAAGGAGCATAAGCTCCCAGTGCTGGTGCTGATTGAGGGCTGGGGTGCGGCAGGCAAGGGCAGTACCATCGGTGGAATTATTAAAAATATCGATCCCAGATTTTTCAAGGTGGCTTCCATGTCCGCACCGACGGAGGAAGAGAAGCGGAAGCCTTTCCTGTATCGTTATTTTGTAAAAATTCCGGAAGCCGGGAAGTTCGAATTTCTGGATTCCGGCTGGATGGATGAGGTGACGAAGGGAAGACTTCGGGGTGAATTGTCGGATAAGCAGTACGCAGAGCGTATTGAGAGCATCAAGCGTTTCGAACGACAGCTGACGGACAACGGTTATCTGGTGTTGAAGCTCTTTTTCCAGATCGGCAAAAAGGAGCAGAAAAAGCGTTTGGAGGAGCTGGAAGGCAACAAGGACACCGCATGGCGTGTGGGCGAGAACGACTGGTGGCAGAACAAGCATTATGACAAATGTGAGGAAGTCTACGACAAATACCTCACAGATACGAACGCTTCCGTAGCTCCCTGGTACATCATAGATTCCGGGGACAAAAAGTGGGCGGAATTGCAAGTGCTGGAGACATTATGCAGTGGTATCCATGTGGCCATGCAGAATGAGAGCCTTGCTGTGCCTATTTTACAGAATGTATTCCCGCTGGTGAAGATGCCAAAGCTGTCCGAGGTGGAACTGGACAAGGAAATCTCAGAGGAAGAATATAAGAAAGAACTGCGTCATCTGCAGAAGAAGCTGAATGCCCTGCATTACCGCCTGTATCGGAAAAAGATTCCGGTAGTCATCGCCTACGAGGGCTGGGATGCCGCAGGCAAGGGTGGCAATATCAAGCGGATCGCGGGAGCACTGGATCCCAGAGGCTACGAGGTACACCCCATCGCCAGCCCGGAACCCCACGAGAAAGCGAGACATTATCTCTGGCGATTCTGGACGAGACTTCCTAAGACCGGACATATTGCCATTTTTGACCGTACCTGGTACGGACGCGTCATGGTAGAACGGCTGGAAGGCTTCTGCAGTACCAACGACTGGCAGCGGGCTTATAACGAGATCAACGAGTTTGAGAAGGAACTGTCCCAGTGGGGCGCGGTGATCATCAAGTTCTGGGTGCAGATCGACAAGGACACCCAGCTGGAACGCTTCACAGAGCGGCAGAATACCCCGGAGAAGCAGTGGAAGATCACGGACGAAGACTGGCGTAACCGCGACAAATGGGACCAGTACGAAGACGCTGTGAACGAAATGCTCCAGAAGACCAGCACGGAATATGCTCCCTGGCACATCCTGGAATCCGTAGATAAAAAATATGCCAGAATCAAAGCATTGAAGATCGTGATAGAGGAACTGGAAAAGGCACTGGGGTAAGCGACTGGAAAAAAATAGCTGTTTCAACATGAAAAATATGTAACAAAACCGTCTGAGAAGGACGGTTTTTGTTGCGTTATAAATGTTTTTTGTTATAATGAGACATAGTTATTTTTGGAAACTGCAAAGATACAGGAAGATATTTGGAAACAGAAGAAATCGTCAGATGTTACGGCACAATGAGAGGAGAAATCATGGACGAGAACCGTAAGATATATGCAGCATTATTGGGAGCAGGAACCGTGGGAAGCGGTGTGTACAAGCTGGCAGGGATGCAGGAAGAGGATATCTGCCTGAAGACAGGAGCACAGCTGGAGATCAAAAAGATCCTGGTGCGGAATCCGGGAAAGGTAAGAGAGGGAATCCCACAGGAACTGTTCACAGATAGCTGGCAGGAGATTTTAGAAGATCCCGAGATTCAGATCGTCATCGAAGTCATGGGCGGCATCGAACCGGCCAGAACTTATGTGGAAGAAGCCATGAAGGCCAGAAAACAAGTGGTCACCGCCAACAAGGATCTGCTGGCAGAATATGGGGATCCGTTGTTTGAAATCGCCACGGAGAATAAATGCGACTTACAATTCGAGGCGGCAGTGGCAGGAGCCATTCCCATTATCCGGCCTTTGCGTCAGAGCCTGGCGGGAAGCCAACTGACGGAGATCATGGGAATTGTTAACGGCACCACCAACTACATCCTGACCAAAATGTCCGAGGAAGGCATGGGGTATCAGGAAGCATTGGATATGGCTACGAGACTGGGCTATGCCGAAGCAGATCCTACGGCGGATGTGGAGGGCTACGATGCCGGACGCAAGATCGCCATTATGGCATCCATCGCTTTCAGTTCCCGCGTGACATTCCCTCAGGTCTATACAGAAGGCATCACGAAGATCACTGCGGAGGACATCCAGTATGCGAAAGAGTTCGGTTATGTGATCAAACTGCTGGGGATTACGAAGCTTACAGACAAGGGGATTGAAGTAAAGGTACATCCCACACTGATCCCGGACAGCCATCCTCTTGCCACGGTCAGAGATTCCTTTAACGCCGTATTCGTTCATGGACAGGCCTGCGACGATGCCATGTTCATGGGACGGGGTGCCGGGCAGATGCCTACCGCCAGTGCGGTACTGGGAGATGTTATCGATGTGATGCGTAATATTATCCACGGAAGCTGCGGCAAGATCGGCAGTGACAGCCACAAGAAGCTTCCCGTACTGGATGTGGAGGAGACAAAGAGCCGTTTCTTCCTGCGGCTTCAGGTGGAGAACCGCGCCGGAGCATTGGCCAATATCGCCGGAGTTCTTGGTAACAACGATGTCAGCATCGCCCAGATGGTACAGAAACGCAGCCACGACGGCATTGCCGAGATCGTGGTCATCACCGATCTCGTAAAAGAGAGACATTTTAATGATGCCATCCGTATCATGGAGGGAATGTCCGTCGTGAGGGAAATCTCTGGCATTATCCGTGTGTATTAAAAGTATGGTGAATTGAGTGCATGGCTCGTAACGTAGGGTTGCCGTAGACCGGACGAACGCCCG
>ERZ1026854.961-NODE-961-length-19283-cov-6.187175_pt1 | contig 19283 bp, 16 predicted proteins | sample MGYA00380157_ERZ1026854 | MGnify/ENA primary metagenome ERZ1026854 (study PRJEB33269, sample SAMEA4719793) | human gut metagenome | biome: human-associated habitat; feature: organic feature; material: feces | place: Cameroon | collected 2013-10 ...
AAGATTATTGCCGCCTGGGTTCAGGCGGCAGCCCTGTGGGGCTGGCTGATGACAGTTCATGTGAGCAAATCCGTGACAGCTCATGAGGTCAGTAACAGCTTATGATCCAGTTTGCCATTGTTTTTGTCGAAAGGTTTAAGTCATACCTTGCAAATTCCCGTTCCTGTCTTGCCAGCGGCATGCCATTGACATACTTTGCATTCATGATTCCGGCAACCAGCGAAGGAGTGGCAATACTTCCCTTGATCAGCGGCAGCTCTTTTTCAGGCCGGATCATAGCGCCACATTTGGGACAACTATATACATAGGTTACTTCTTCAACCACTTCAAAAGTGGATGGAATGAATTTCAGCTGTTTTACAACTTTTGTTGTCTACAGCATTGCCGAGACTGCGAAAGCCAACAATTTAAAACCCTACGAATACTTTGAACATTTGCTGACAGTGATTTCGGAACATATGGAAGACACGGATCACAGTTTCCTAGAGGAGCTACTTCCCTGGTTACCCAAGCTACCAGAAAATACCCGAAAGTAGATTTACTATAAGCCGCAAAAGCGGCTTATAGTTGTCAAGGTACTCGCTATGGAGCGTTTACGCTGTTACCTCCTGCCTGATATGTAATAACATAGGCATCTATTCATCTCTTTTAGGAACAGGTCTCTTTTTAAAATAGCCCTTGGATAACAAGATATTGCGCACTGCATCATCGGCTTTTTTGCCGACTTTATTGTATTTGTAAGAGTAGGAAACGGATCTTAGTTGCATTAAAAATTCTAGTGCAGCTTCTTTATTATTCAAATGTTTTAAAGCTAAGTTATAGATAAGATCTTCCTTGTCGAAATACATCAATTGTGCTTCATGATTATTGACAAAGTCGTCAATAATGTTTTTATAAGAGCTGGAGAGGGTACTTATTTTATTTAGATTTTTTTGACTCACCGCAATTGTCGAGTAGTTTAAAGAAAAAGCGGGAGCTATCAGTTTTAGATCATCGTCTTTGATCTTTTCTTTGCTTAACAGCATTCGTAGTACTGTCGGGCGTCTTTCTTCGGTAGCAGAAGAGGATGAGAGTACTTCTGCTATTCTGCAATCCTGTTTTCCAAAATTTAATTTAAAGAAACGAAACATTAAAAAACAGAATTCACAGAGGGAATCACTGTACATAACGCAGCTTAAACTATTGACAGTAGGGGAAATAGTGGCATATCCGACGTATTCTTTGTAGTTGATATTACCTTCATCGTCGGCTGTGTTGGTATCTATTTTTAACACTGCCTTGCAATATGTATTTTCCGAGGTTAAATGAAGGATCCCTTTTATAATGTTTTCTTCTTTATTTTCAGAAGAATGAGTAGGGTAATAATAGCAGTAATAATCCTGTATGTAGCCATTAAAATGCGTGTTGGATGGATCTGTGATCAGGTTAGTTGTGCCCAAGGGGAATGCAAAGTCCTGAGGAGGGTTTATATTGTTATCATTTTGCTTTGCAGGTAATTCTTTTGCGCTGTAGTTTTTTAATAAGCGGGCTATTTTAAGATAATCTTCATGTTCTGGAGTGTCATTATAAATATATTCGTTTGCATTGAAATTAGGTGAAGCTAAATTTTTCAGGGAAATACCAAAAAAATCACAGCAGCTTAGTAAAAAAGCAGCAGATATATATTGGGGATTATGTAGTATTTTATTAAAATGAGCTCTTGTAACGGATGTTTTTTCTTTTGTTAACAGCTGACAAAATTTTTTTTGGGACAAGTTTCGCGCTTTCAGCAATGCTTGTAAATTTTTACATATTGTCTGATTCAAAGAAGTAACGATTCGTTCATATTTTTCATCTTTTTCGTTATCCATAATATTTACTCCCAGTGTAGTTATATCTACGACAATTATATAATGATACACTTCATTCTTCAAGTCCTTTGTAGTATTTTGCTGTGTGCATCTATTGTTTTTTGCATGTTTTTGACAGATTACCATACGGATATTATGAACATGTCGAATACAAATTGTGCAATTTTATTAGGAAGTGTATTATCACAGTACAAAAGGGTGTTGGCGGTTTTTAAGATAAACGAGGGAGGCAAAATGAGATGGGAGATCAGCAGAGGCGAAAGTATTCAAAGGAAAGCGTAGAGAATATTCTTAAACAAAAGAAAGGGTTTATTATCATTGCGTTAACAGGAAAAGTTAAGGCAGGTACATCGGATGTTTGTGACCTGTTAACAGATGAAAAATTTTGTGATCGTGTGACAAAACCTGCCAATACGGCAGAAATTACCATGAGTGAAGCAAGGGAAAGGACTTTATGTTACAGGTATTTGCATCACAACTGGAAAACTTTTGTGGAAATAAATGTTTCGAGTATCATACTTTCACTTTGGATAGAGGGCGAGGGCAAAAATGAGCAGGTGGAACCTGAGACCAAGGAAATATATGATAAGATGAAGAACGTGTTGAAAGGATATATTGGAAGTGGCGGATTTAAGGAAGATGCGAAAGCATTTATCTATAAAATGCATAGGGCAATTAATGAAGATGAGGACGATGGTAATAACGATTTTCAAATAATAGATGATGCCGATGATACGCTCTTCAATTCAATAAAGTCATATGAAGCATTATGTAATAAGTGGAGGGAACTGGCTGGAAAACTGGAAAGAAATGAATATATGACAAAAGAAATGATTTACTTTTGTTATGGGGTTTTGCCAGCAATGAATTATCATCTGGAAAAAAATCTGAAAAAAGAAGAGAAGTTTACAGAAATCTATCAGGATCTGGGAAATAATATCAGAGCATATGGAAAAGCCAGACCGCAGGCTGGTGACGAGTATAGGGCAGAGGGTATTTTTTGTATTCCAAGGAGGATTAATAAGTTTTTAAAAATTTTGCGTCATTATAAAAACATCGTAGAATTAGAAAATCAGGGAGAAAAAGTGGTTCATAAAATAAAAAGTAATCAGTTATGCGTAGTGATCAATAACTTGAAAAATAATTTTGAGGCATTTTATTTTCGATGTCGTTATGCATCATTTTATTTGCTGGCAGTATCATGCGATGAGGATATGCGGAAAAATCGTTTTAAAAGTGATGAAGAATATCGTCTGGCAGAATTAAATGAAAATTTACGGGCAGGAAAAAAAGTTTTCCAGCGTGCTGAAAAATATAGAAAAGGATTGGGAGAAAACGAAAGTATTAGTGAATGGCTGGAAAGTAAAAGTGGACAAACTGTTTTTAATGAAGAAGAAATTGTATTTTTAAAGAAGGTCTATAAAAAGGGAAGTTTAAGAAAAGAATGTTATAAAAATGGTCTGGCTGGTTTTGTGCTTCAGGATGTTGTGGAATGTATTGAAAATGCAGATTTGTTTTTGCAGCGTAATTTTCACGAACCGAATGCAAAGTGCGACTATGATCTGACATGGTCATTAGGAAGGATGGTTACATTAATGATGCATCCGGGGTTATTAACACCTACGAAGGAAGAAAAATGCATGCAGGTGGCGATGACTGCAAAATTAAACTCAGGATGTCTGTCAAGACAGGTCGGAGCGGTGGTGACGGATCCGGAATATAATATTTTGTCCCTTGGCTGGAATGATGCGCCGTGTGGAGCAGAATCGTGTATTCGTAGAAATATGTTTGATCTTTTTCGAAATCATGATAAGGGAGCGTACAGTGATTTTGAGTTGTATGATACAGAATTCAGAAAGTATTTGACCAAAATCGAAGATGCTATTGGCGAGGAACGAAAACGGGGGCTTGGGGGACTGCCATATGCATTTTGTTTTAAAGATATTTATCAGGAGATCATACAGCAAAAAGATCAGATATATACGCGTGCCATGCATGGAGAAGAGAGGGCACTTGTTATGTGTGGAAACGAGCGGTTAAAGGGAGGATATTTATTTACAACATCAAGCCCGTGTGAGTTATGTGCAAAGAAAATAAAAGAAGCTGGAATTAAAAAGATTTATTATATTCAGCAGTATAAAGGTATCTCACGGTCACATATTATTCAGGTTGGTGAACAGAGGACAGAATTTATTTTATTTACAGGTGCTATTGGACTGGCCTATGTGAATTTTTATACACCTATGATGCCATATAAAGATGAAATGAAGGCAATGGGATATGATCCGACAGATTTATATAATGAAAAAGATGATGAGGTATCTGAGAAAATGAAAACAGAGGCTTACGGAGAAGAGAGTTATAATGATATGGAAAATAAATATAACAGATCTTTGAAAATAGGGTCACCGGAGCAGGTTAATCAGGAAAACCGACAGGGGAGGTAATCGTATGTTTTCGAGAGACGATTTTAAAAAAGCGATTGTTGAGGGACATTTAAAGATTATTCCATATGAGGAGAAAAATCTTACAGGAATAGGATATAATCTTTCTACTACTAATTTTGCTTTTTCCATCAACCAGGGACTGTTGTTAAAAATTTATACAGATACAACGAATGAAGGATATATACATTATGTAAAAGTTCCAGAAAACGATACAGTACTTTTTTTTTCAAAGGAATTTTTAGAGACGGATAATACCATTGCCGGGACGTTTCATTCGAAAGTGTCGAGGGTGTGCCAGGGATTTGGACATGTCAGTACAACATTAGATCCTATGTGGAAGGGACAGCTGATTATAGCTGTGAACAATCCAACGAACAAAAGTATAAGGTTTGATCTGGATAAAAATAATGGGAATATATTTACATTGCTGATCGATAAATTAGACAGTAATGTAACCGGTAAAAATGTTCATGACAATAACAGGGGAAGATGTGATTTGTTATTGTCACATTTCGCGGGTGAGGAACCATCGTGGTTTCATAAAGAAAAACATTTGGAGTTGAAGACATTTATTGTAGGTGAATTCGCCAATTCATTAAATGGATATGATGACTTTATGAATACCGATCGGGTAGATAAATATAAGAAGTCCATTGAGAATCTGAAAGATCTTAAGGAGCAGTTAAAAACAGACAGATTATTGATTTCAGAAGGCAGATATGTGCTTGGTGTGGATGGAATGTATCAGATTTTGAGAGATGATATGCAAAAAAAAATAATCCGGGAATGTTCTATTTTTGGCTTGAAAGAAGCAAGAAACAATATGTCATGCCAGTATAGTGCAGATGAATTGTTGCAGAAAAAACAGACAATTATCAAAGAGATTGATGATTATCTTGCGGTTATTGATTATGAACTTGAGACGATTAACCATAATAGACGTATTTCGTGGCAGAATGATAAAATCTCCCAATATGCAATGGAGAATTCAAAAATATTTAAATACAGGAGAAGAAAATATATTTTGACACGTTTAGTAATTGTAATTACATTTGCAATTGCAATACTAGCGATATATAATTTTGAATACTCAAGGATGATAAGAAACGGGGTTGATGATTTAGACGTAATGAAGCAAAGTATGCAAATTATATTTACTGGTATTATGACAACAATATCTGCGGTGGTTGCGCATGCAATATCAAAATGGAATGAGAGGGGAAAATAAAATTTTATACGAGGATTGGTGCTAGAATCTCAATAGAAGATGATTTTACTCTTTCGAAAGAATAGATTGGCGGTTATTACACAGGCGTGCATCGTGTCCTAACAAACCTTTTTGGAATATGCGAGATTCAGGATGATTATAAAAATTCAGATTGACACTATACTCCCTTGGGAGTATAGTGAAACTATGAAGAAAGAAATTACAATTTATCATGGTTCCAATAAAATTATAAAAACCCCGGAATATGGTGCTGGCAGTTCGTTTAATGACTACGGAAGAGGATTTTACTGTACACCACATGTAGATATTGCAAAAGAGTGGGCTGTTTCAAATACGCGGGATGGCTATACAAACGAATATATCTTAAATTTGCAAGGGCTGCATATTTTGGATTTATGTGCAGAAAAATATAATATTTTACATTGGCTTACGATCTTACTGCAAAATCGCACATTTGATATACAGTCTGACTTTGGAGATGAAGCCAAAAAATATTTGATAGAACATTTTGGCATTGCGTATCAGGATTATGATGTGATCGTTGGATATCGGGCAGATGATAGTTATTTTTCATTTGCACAGGACTTTTTGAATAATGCGATTTCTTTAAAACAGCTATCGAGAGCGATGTATCTGGGAGAACTGGGAAAACAGGTGGTAATAAAAAGTCAGAAAGCATTTTCGAATCTTACGTTTGTTGAGGCATATTATGCAGAAAGAGAAATATGGCACCCTCAGAAGTTAGAACGTGACAGCAGAGCTCGCCATAAATATTTTGAAAGCTGCAGGGAGCCATGGAAAAAGGGCGAAATCTATATGATGCAGATATTAGAGAGGGAGATGGGATTTGATGATATATGCATATGATGAGATATATCTGGGAAAAGCGCGGACGACACTGGCATGGATGTTTGATTATGGAGTAAATGGCTGTGAGATGGATATACAGTTATTTTATCAGATGTTTCTTACATCTGCCTATGTACATCGGTTTGAAGCGGGGGATTGTTCTGTTGTTGCAGGAATGTCAGGGATTGAACTTGCACAAAGGATCATAAGAGAGACACAAGGTGTTCAGCTGTTGCCAGAGCCGGTATTTTCTCTGAATCGGAGCCCGGAATATTGGCTCGGTTTTTATCTGGCATATTATCAATGGTATAGAAATATGACATATGCACAGATCACAGAGCGTATTACAATTACGGATATGCTTGCGCTGTATCATAAATATCATGAGATGGATGTGATGAATTTTGTGGTAGAGGTAGATTCTATGCGAAATGGCGGGACAGAAAGGCAGATAGCGAGACTGCAGGAGTATCGTAAACGTCTTGGCATAAGCCAGAGAGAACTGGCGGAGAAGTCCAGAGTGCCGGTTCGAACTATCCAGCAATACGAGCAAAGGCAGAAGAAAATCAGCCATGGAAGAGTGGATTATATTATAAGTATGTCAAAAGTGTTGCACTGCAGACCGGAAGATCTGATCGAACCGGATTAATTGGAAACATTGTATAAATGTATAGTAAGGATAGAACTAGGAAAAGATAGAACGAATACCTGGGAGAGTGAATGCATATGGCACCAAACGTAGCGATTGGAGTACAGGATTTTTCCACAATCATTGAAAATCATTATTTTTATATCGATAAAACTGCCTTTTTAAAAGAATGGTGGGATAGTGGTGACAGCGTGACGCTGATCACAAGACCCAGACGCTTTGGAAAGACACTTACAATGAGTATGGTGGAGCAGTTCTTTTCCATAGACTATGCCGGCAGGTCAGATTTGTTTGAACATCTGGCGATCTGGAAAGAAGAAAAATACCGTGAGCTGCAGGGAACCTATCCGGTCATCAGTCTGTCATTTGCGAATATTAAAGAACCAACCTATGAACTGACAAAACAGAAAATCTGTGAATTGATCGTGCAGCTTTATGTGAAATATAGTTTTATAACCGAAAGTGGACGTTTATCAGAACCGGAAGTAAAGTTATATAAAAAAATCATAAATGATATGGATTATGTGGATGCTACGCTTTCGCTGTATCATTTGTCAAGATTTTTGTATGAGTATTATGGAAAAAAAGTGATCATTCTGTTGGACGAATATGACACGCCTATGCAGGAAGCATTTGTGGATGGCTATTGGGATGATCTTGTATCATTCACAAGAAGCCTGTTTAACTCGACATTTAAAACAAATCCGGCACTGGAACGTGGAATCATGACTGGAATTACAAGAGTGAGTAAGGAGTCCATATTTTCAGACTTGAATAATTTAAAAGTGGTTACCACAACATCAGATGAATATGCAGTGACATTTGGATTTACCGAACCGGAAGTGTTTGAGGCATTAGAGAAATGTGGATTGGAAAGTGAAAAGAGCGAGGTAAAAAGATGGTATGACGGATTTATATTTGGAACACAGAAAGATATCTATAATCCGTGGTCAATTCTGAACTATCTGGATTCGCAGCAATATACAACCTATTGGGCGAACACGAGTGCAAACAGTCTAGTCGGCAAATTAGTCCGCGAAGGAAACCGGGATATCAAGGAAAAATTTGAAAAGCTGTTATGCGGGGAATGTATCTGGACGGAAATTGATGAACAGATCGTATATAATCAGCTGAATGGAAACGAGGAGGCAGTGTGGAGTCTGCTTCTTGCAAGTGGTTATTTAAAGGTGATTTTTTATGAAAGTTATCTGGATATTGGGGAGCGTTTTGCACCAAGATATCAGCTGGCGCTTACCAATCTGGAAGTAAAGATCATGTTTCAAAGGATGATTCATGACTGGTTTGTACCAGTAAAGTCAGAGTACAATGATTTCGTAAAAGCAATGTTTATTGGTGATGTGGATGCAATGAATGAATACATGAACCGTGTCGCATTGCAGATCTTCAGCTATTTTGATACTGGTGACCGTGCTTCCGGAGCAGAGCCGGAACGATTTTATCATGGATTTGTACTTGGATTGCTTGTGGATCTCCAAGGCAGCTATTATGTGAAATCCAATCGTGAGAGCGGTTTTGGGAGATATGATGTCATGCTTGAACCGAAAAATTTGGAAGAAGGTAATGCAGTAATCCTGGAATTTAAAGTGCGGAGTACAAGAAAAGAAAAAAGCCTGGAAGAAACAGCACAGTCAGCGCTTGCACAGATCAGGGAAAGAAAATACAGCAGAGAACTGAGAGAAAAAGGAATTGCTAAAGAGCAGATTAAGGAGTATGGATTTGCATTTGAGGGGAAGAATGTGCTGATCGTGGATTAAGAAGCAAGGTGAGAACAGGAGGATGGATGTATATGACACCGAATATAGCAATCGGTATACAGGATTTTTCCACAATCATTGAAAATCATTATTTTTATATCGATAAAACGCTTTTTATTAAAGAATGGTGGGACTGTGGGGACAGTGCGACTCTGATTACCCGTCCGCGTCGTTTTGGAAAGACACTTACAATGAGTATGGTGGAGCAGTTCTTTTCCATAGATTATGCCGGCAGGTCGGATCTGTTTGAGCATCTGGCAATCTGGAAAGAGGAAAAATACCGTAATCTGCAGGGAACCTATCCGGTCATCAGTCTGTCATTTGCGAATATCAAGGAACCGACTTATGAGCTGACAAGGCAGAAAATATGTCAGCTGCTTTCCAAATTATATACAGAGCATGTTTATATTTTAGAAAGTGGAATACTGCGCGGTTCGGACATTACATTTTTTCAAAGAATGCTGACAACCTCAGAAAATATGAATGAGGTGGATGCAACACTTGCATTATACCAGTTGTCAAGTTTTCTTTATCAGTATTACGGTAAGAAAAAAGTGATTATTTTACTGGACGAATATGATACACCGATGCAGGAAGCGTTTGTTGATGGATATTGGGATCAGCTGGTGTGCTTTACCAGAAGTCTGTTTAATTCTACATTTAAGACAAATCCATGGCTGGAACGCGGGATTATGACAGGGATTACGAGAGTCAGCAGAGAGTCTATATTTTCGGATCTGAATAATTTGAAAGTAGTTACCACTACATCGGATGAGTATGCCACTGCATTTGGATTTACGGAAGAAGAAGTGTTTGATGCATTAGACCATTTCCAGATTGGAGACGAGAAGGAAAAGGTAAAATTATGGTATGATGGATTTATTTTTGGAAAACATAAAGATATTTATAATCCATGGTCCATATTAAATTTTATAGATACAAAAAAATTCCGGGCGTTTTGGGCAAATACAAGTGCAAACAGTCTTGTCGGCAAACTGATTCGTGAGGCGGGTCATAGTATCAAAGAACAATTTGAATTATTATTACACGGAGAGAGTATCAGATCTGTTATTGATGAGCAAATTGTATATAACCAGTTAAACGGAAGTGAGCGTGCAATCTGGAGTCTGCTTTTGGCAAGCGGATATTTAAAAGTGCTTCATTATGAAAAATATGAAGAGATCCCGGAGGGAACACAGCCGAAATATGAACTGGCACTGACGAATCTGGAAGTTAATCTGATGTTTCAGAGCATGATACATGCATGGTTTGATGATGCGGAAGAAGAGTACAATGATTTTATCAATGCGTTGCTGGAAAACGATGTGGATGCTATGAACGAATATATGAATGGTGTAGCATTGCGTACTTTCAGCAGTTTTGATACAGGAAAGCAGCCATCCAGATCAAAGCCGGAGAAGTTTTATCACGGATTTGTTTTAGGACTTCTGGTAGATTTACAGGATCAGTATTATCTTACTTCCAATCGCGAAAGCGGGTTTGGCAGATATGATGTAATGATTGAACCGAAAAATCCTGCAGAGCGTGATGCATATGTGATCGAATTTAAGGTATTTAATGCGCGCCGGGAGAAAAATCTTGAAGATACAGTGGAAACAGCGTTGGCACAGATTAAGGAAAAATGCTATGTTGAAAATTTAGTGGAACGTGGGATTTCCAAAGAACGTATCCAATGTTATGCATTTGTATTTGAAGGAAAGACAGTCCTGATCGAATCAGCTGCTGATCATCCACAGATCACCGAAAATTGATAAAAAGTATAATTTAGTATACACAAATACTTATTTCAGTATAATTCGAATCAAACAGGAGAACAACCACATGTTATCAGTCTGCATCATCACCAAAAACGAAGAACAAAATCTGGCGCGCTGCCTGAAATCCTTCCAGAACACCGGATTTGAACTGGTCGTAGTAGATACCGGTTCCACGGATCAGACAAAAAAAATCGCCATAGAATATACGAAAAATATCTATGATTTCACATGGTGCGATGATTTTTCAGCAGCAAAGAATTTTGCGGTTTCGAAAGCAATACATCCGTATGTGATGGTCATTGACAGTGATGAATATCTACAGAAGATTGATCTGTCACGGTTAGAAAAGATGATTGCCGAACATCCGGGCGAGGTTGGAAGGATTCAAAGAATCAATATCATTTCCGGAAAAGATGGAAAGCAGGAAAATAAAGAGTGGATCAACCGCATTTTTGCAAAAGAAAGTTTTCATTACACGGGAAGAATCCATGAGCAGGTAACCGCCTATGATGAAAAGGAATATCGTACATACGAAGCACCGGTCGTGATCGGCCATACGGGTTATGATCTTCCGAAGAAAGAAAAAAAGGCAAAAGCGCTGCGCAACATAAGACTGTTGGAGCAGGAATTAAAAAATTTAGGATGGGATGCAAAAGTGCATGCCACGCAGTTAGAACAGAATCTCTCAAAGCAGGATACGGATGCAGAGCAGAAATCTGAAATTGCAGATGCAAAAAAAGAGCAGCAGATCCCGTATCTATTATACCAGCTTGGAAAAAGCTATTACATGGCAGAAGATTATGACGAGGCATGCTTCTGGTTTGCCCATGGTCTAAGCTATGACCTTGAACCAAAGTTAGAGTATGTGATCGATATGGTGGAAACCTACGGTTATGCATTGATTAACAGCGGACGTGCCGGGGAAGCACTTTTCTTTGAAAACATTTACGAAGAATTTGGAAATAGTGCGGACTTTCAATTCCTGATGGGGCTCATCTACATGAACAACGCCATGTTTGATGCAGCAGTGGGAGAGTTCCTTAAAGCGGTAAAGCATCGGGACTGCCGGATGGCGGGAGTAAATTCTTATGCGGCTTATTATAATGTCGGCGTTATCTATGAGTGCCTTGGGAAAATCAGTGAGGCAAAGTATTATTATCAGAAGTGTGGCAGTTATGAGCCGGCAAAAAAACGTTTAAAACTGGTAAATGGTTAAATTTAGGATACATAAATATATATGATTGTTATATTTGTAACGTACAGGAGACCACCATGCAAACAACCATCATCTACTTCACCGGTGTCTACGACACCCTCGACTTATTCACCCAGGAACTGAAAAATGCCTTTGAATCCATGGGATATGCTTCCTTTACCTATGATGCCCGTCTCGAAGAGGTGAGTAAACAGGCGTTGATCGAATGTATCGAAGATGGTACAAAAAGAGGACAGAGGTTTTTCTGTGTGACGTTTAATAACCTGGGATATAATCTGTCACTTCCGGCAGGCATGACCGGAACAGGGATGCTTTTGAGACAGGATATTTTTCAAGGCATTGGAGAATCAAAAGGGGCAAATTCTGTAAAAAAAGAGACAAACCTCTGGGAAACTTATGAAATTCCTTACATCAATATCCTGATGGATCATCCGTTTCACTATGAAAGACCACTGCAGAATGCACCTGCAACATCTGTTGTGTTGTGTACGGACCGTAATCATGTCCGGTATATCCGCAGATATTTCAAAAATATCCGGTATACGGATTTTCTGCCACATGCCGGGGTGGAACTTGGCAGCAGACATAAACAGCTCGCGGAGCGTGGAATCGATGTTTTATACGCGGGGGCACTACCAATCTACACGGTAGCGAAGATGATTCCGGATCTGTCATCCATCCCAGAGGTGGATGGGGAGGAGATGACACAGGAAGTGCTGTCGGAACTGGTGCACCATCCTGACCGCACGACGGAGGATGTGATCGAAGAATATTTAAAATATAAGCGTAACGATATATCAGAGGAGCGCATTCATGAGATCATTGTGCAGATGCGCTTTATTGATTCCTATGCAACATCATTTTTCCGCGAACAGGCAGTCCGTATATTGGTGGAAAATGGAGTCCGTGTGACTGCATACGGAACAGGCTGGGATCAGTGTGAATGGAGTGACAATCCGTATCTGGTATACGGCGGGAAAGTGCTTGCGCCGGAAATACTGCCGCTCATGAATGACAGCAAGATTGTCTTAAATACAATGACCTGGTTCAAAGCCGGGGCACACGACCGTATTTTTAACGGGATGCTTGCCGGGGCAGCAGTCGTGACAGATGATTCCACTTATCTGCGCAGAGAATTTACAGATGGAAAAGAACTTGTCATGTTTTCACGAAATGAGATCTGGACTTTACCGGACCGTGTATTTGACCTGTTTGGCCACATGCAGTCCACACAAAAGATGGCAGACTGTGGATATCAGGCCGCAAAAGAACATCATACGTGGAAAAGCAGGGCAGAGTGGATTCAGGAAGCATGGATGTAATTGCACAAAAAGTTATTTAGAAAGCAGGATTTATATGCATATTTTAATGTATCGCTGGAAGGCATATAATTACAGAGACATAGAGCAGACCTTTTTATTACTGGGGCATACAGTGGATAATATCGAACAGCACCTTGGAAATTATGATATTGATCCGGAATTTGAAAAAATAATTGAAAACAAACTGCGGGAAACACACTATGATATGGTATTTACAGTCAATTATTTTGCACTGATCTCAAATGTATGTCAGAAAATGGGGATAAAATATGTATCCTGGAGCTGCGATAATCCATTGATCAGTATGTACCACGAATCTATTTTTCATCCCTGTAATTATATTTTTACCTTTGATAAGACAAACTATCTGGAATTCCGGGGGATGGGAGTGGAACATATCTGGTATCTGCCGCTTGCTGTGGATACGGACCGGATGGACATGGTAATTTCCAATTCGCCGGAAATACAGAAATATAAGGGAGACATCGCGTTTGTCGGAAGCCTTTATGAACGGAACTCTTATGATAAGATAAAAAGCAGGCTGCCGGAGTACCTGCGGGGATATTTTGATGCGGTGATCGAGGCACAGTTAAACATCAGTGGTGCGAATATTGTGGAACCGATGCTGACCACAGACATTTTAGAAAAACTGCAGGAATATTTTGAACTGGAAAAATCGGAGGGATCTTTTTCGGATCTGGGACTGATCTTTCAGACAACCGTGCTTGGGTTTAAAATTGCGGAGGTGGAGCGCAGGCGCGCTCTGATCGAGTTGTCGAAGCATTATCATGTCAATGTATACAGCAACAGTGATGTCAGTGATCTGTTGCGGATCCAGTATTGTGGATCAGTCGATTATTGGAGTGAACTGCCACAGGTTTTCCATATGTCAAAGATCAATCTGAATTTCACGATTCCAAATATTAAAAGTGGTATTCCACTCCGGGTATGGGATGTGCTTGGTGCAGGAGGTTTCCTGATGACCAATTATCAGGCAGAAATTCCATATTATTTTAAAGAAGGGGAAGATCTGGTATGCTTTGACGGAATTGAAGATCTCTGTGAAAAGGCGGGGCACTACCTGACTCATGAGGAGGAGCGCCTCGCAATCGCAGAGAACGGTTATCGTAAAGTAAAAGAACATCATAATTATATAGAAAGAATAAAAACAATGCTTGATATTGTAGAAAAAAATGAAAACGACCTTATAAGTTTATAAGTCTAACAATATCGGTCTAACATCATCCCGGAATACACAGAGGTCAGATAAGGACAGGAAAAATTCTTATGTCCGGGTCTTTTGTAAGTGATCATTGTTTTGCTTGCATAATTTAGCGGATCGATAGAGACATTTCCTGCGGTTGTTGCAAGATCATTTTTAAATTTATTTAATGTAGAAAAACATTCTTTTGCATCTGCAGCAGTGACAGCATCCGTTAAAAGATTTGTGTCAACCTTGATCTCTCCGCCATCTGACAAATCCAGTCCGTATGACTCAAATTCATTGTAAAAAGGCTTTACCACCTGCGTAAAATCGCGACGCAGCTTGTCAGCTTCCTGTGTGCCGTCATAATGATAACTTAACTGGATCAAATTGTTGTATGCATTCACCAGAGACTGTACATTGTCTACAATGGAGTCAGCGGTTGTTTTGAAACCGATCTGCACAGGCTTTGTCTGGGAACTTGGTTTGTTCAGCGTCAGTTCAAAAGCATTGTTGACAGTAAAAGTATTTGACAGAGATGCATGTTCCGTACCATTTAATAGGAAAGAAGAATTACTTGCTGTCTGGGCAACACAATCAATACCGAGTGTCTGCATTGCTTTTGCGGATGCATGATCGGAACTCGGGGTAACCTCAAACAGATAGGATTGTCCGTCGGCAAGACCGGTCTGGCTTGAAGTAAGGCGCAGGGCAATCTTGTTACTTGCATTTTTGGCAAGATCGGCATGGATTCCGACACCTGAGGAATTGACCAGGCGTGCAAGCTTTTCGAGAATATGCTGATTGTCATCATTTCTGCCTACGGTATACTGAAATTCATAAGAATTTAAATCCGTTGATATATCGAACGTGTAAGTGCCTGCTTTAAAATCACATTCATCAGGGAAAATAAATTTTCCGGTATTAATCTGCGGAGTGGCAAGCTGTTTCACTTCCACATCAAAGTGCAGGGAATTATCGAGACTCTGGTCTTCTCCAATGTAAGTGACATGGACAGAAGATTCATCGGAAGATTTTGCAACCTTTTTGTTGAATACATTTTCAATCCCCTCGTCATTATCAGAAAGAGCTGCGATCACATTTTGAATCGAACGAGTATGTTCTTTCAGGTCAATCGCAAATTTTTTCACATCCGTGGAATCTGGAATTTTATACAGAGGAGTATCTTTATTTGTTTTTACAATCTGATTATAGACAGCACGAAGCTGACTCTTCTTATGGGTATCATAACGCGATACCTTCGAAGTGCCATAAGTGCTTAAATAATAATGATAGGCACTGTCAATAGCAGCCAAGAAAACCCCTCCTTTCTTCCGTGAAATGTATATACATTTATCAGGTTATAGGACAGCATCCTTGCCGCCTGGCATGATAAATGTGGGGATTTTAATATAATTTTAAAGATTCTTTAATTGTATTTCGGACTAACTATATAAAAATATTATACCATTTGTGAAAAAAATGTGAAATAGAAAAAAATAATCAAAATAAAAAAAGATTGACGGAATCATGTGGATATGATATAGTAGACAGGCGATGGAAGTAGGTCTTTTTTTTATGCCTTTTTTTAAGGACTGTCGCTGATCCTTAAAAAACGTCTCACTACGGAGACCGGGGCAGAAAAAAGCACAAAGAATTTTAATGGAGGTGGAAGTTGTGCGCACAAAGATTACATTGGCATGTACGGAATGCAAAAACCGTAACTACAACATGACAAAAGACAAAAAAGCTCATCCTGACAGGATGGAAACCAAAAAGTATTGCAGATTCTGCAAGACCCATACGTTACACAAAGAAACCAAATAAGACGCGCGTGGCAAAGGAGTGAAAAAATGGGAGAAACCGAGAAGTTAGATAAGGCTCCAAAAGAGAGCTGGTTTACCGGTCTTTCGGCTGAATTTAAAAAAATTATTTGGCCGGAGAAACAATCACTTGTAAGACAGACCACAGCGGTTGTTGCTGTATCCGTTGTATTAGGTCTTATCATCGCGCTTTTGGATTTCGCAATTCAGTATGGCGTTGATTTCCTTGTTGGTTTTAATTTTTAATGGAGGCAAAGTGATTTATGGCAGAGGCACACTGGTATGTTGTTCATACCTACTCAGGATATGAGAACAAGGTAAAAGCGAACATTGACAAGACAATTGAAAACAGACATCTGGAAGATCAGATCTTAGAGGTCCGCGTTCCGATGCAGGATGTTGTCGAAATGAAAAATGGCGCAAAAAAATCCGTATCAAAGAAAATGTTTCCGGGATACGTTCTTATTAATATGGTTATGAATGACGACACATGGTATGTTGTCAGAAATACCCGTGGTGTTACCGGATTTGTTGGTCCGGGAAGCAAGCCGGTCCCACTTACCGATATGGAAATGAAACCTTTAGGAATCAAGAAAGAAAACATTGAGGTTGACTTTACAGAGGGAGACACCGTTGTGGTTACCGGAGGCGTCTGGAAAGACACCATCGGAGTGATCCAGGCGATGAATCACGGAAAGCAGAGTGTGACGATCAATGTTGAACTGTTCGGCCGCGAAACGCCGGTAGAAATAAGTTTCGCAGATGTAAAACTTAACAATTAAAGCACAGACCAGGATCTGTGCGCGGGCATAAGTTCATGCCTGAAACATTGGATTAAGGAGGCAATTCCAAATGGCAAAGAAAGTAGAAGGATATATCAAATTGCAGATTCCTGCTGGTAAGGCTACACCTGCTCCTCCAGTTGGACCTGCTCTTGGACAGCATGGCGTTAACATCGTTGAATTTACAAAACAGTTCAACGCAAGAACCGCTGATCAGGGAGATCTTATTATCCCTGTAGTTATTACAGTATACGCAGACAGAAGCTTTAGCTTCGTAACAAAGACACCACCTGCTCCTGTATTAATTAAGAAAGCCTGCAACATCAAATCTGGTTCTGCAACACCGAACAAGACAAAGGTTGCTACACTTTCCAAAGCAAAATTACAGGAAATCGCAGAATTAAAAATGCCAGACTTAAATGCAGCATCTTTAGAGTCAGCTATGAGTATGATCGCTGGTACTGCAAGAAGTATGGGCGTTACCGTAGAAGAATAGAATTTGCAAAAACAGCAAATTCATTGGAATTCTACAAAAATTAACGATATTTATTAACGATTATGTGGGAGGGCCCTCTCCCGATAATACCACCAGGAGGTTTTTTTAGAATGAAAAGAGGAAAGAAATATCAGGAAGCTGTGAAAGGTTTTGATAAGGCTGCTCAGTACGATGTTGCTGAAGCAATCAGCCTGGTAAAGAAAAACGCAACAGCTAAATTTGATGAGACAATCGAACTTCACATCAGAACAGGTTGTGATGGACGTCATGCAGAGCAGCAGATCCGTGGTGCGGTTGTATTACCACACGGAACTGGTAAATCAGTTAAGGTTTTAGTATTCGCAAAAGGAACCAAGGTTGATGAAGCACAGGCAGCAGGCGCTGATTTCGTAGGCGGCGAGGAACTGATCCCGAAGATTCAGAACGAGGGATGGTTAGATTTCGATGTTGTTGTTGCTACACCGGACATGATGGGCGTTGTTGGACGTCTTGGCCGTGTACTTGGACCGAAAGGTTTAATGCCAAACCCGAAAGCTGGAACAGTAACTATGGATGTTACAAAAGCTGTTAACGACATCAAAGCTGGTAAGATTGAGTACAGATTGGACAAAACAAACATTATCCACGTGCCAGTTGGAAAAGCTTCTTTTACAGAAGAACAGTTAAGCGACAACTTCCAGACCCTTATGGGTGCAATCAACAAAGCAAAACCTGCAAGCTTAAAAGGCCAGTATGTTAAGAGCGCAACTCTTACATCTACAATGGGACCTGGTGTAAGATTAAACGTAGTTAAAATTACACAGTAATAGCAGAAAATTGTTGACAACCATAATATACAATGTTATAATGCATATCGTTGAGCCGGTTTTCCGGTACTCAGCGATTTGCATATATGCCGAAGACAGTAGGTGCCGTGTGGCGTAAACGTAAGACGACCTACCGAGGGGATCTTTATCAAGATTTTTTGACCGTATCTCTCTGTCTTTGCAGAGAGTTTTTTAATGCAGATTTTTAATCTGATTAAAACGGTTTTATATACCTCAAGTCTTTTATGCAGCAGCGGTGGGAAACCACTGCGATCCGACGGTGTTAGCCGTTGGCAAAATAATAAAAGGAGGTGCACGATTCGTGGCAAAAGTAGAACTCAAACAGCCTATCGTACAGGAAATTTCTGAAAACATCAAAGATGCACAGTCAGTCGTAGTAGTTGACTACCGTGGACTTACCGTAGCAGAAGATACTCAGTTACGTAAAGCATTAAGAGAAGCTGGTGTTACTTACAAAGTATACAAAAATACTTTAGTAAGCCGTGCAGTAGAAGGTACACAGTTCGAAAGCTTAAGAGATGTTCTTGAAGGACCGAATGCTTTCGCTATCTCTACTGAGGATGCAACAGCTCCGGCAAGAGTTTTAGCTAAGTTCGCTAAAACAGCTCCTGCTCTTGAAATCAAAGCAGGTGTTGTTGAGGGTACTTATTATGATGAGGCAGGCATGAAAGCTGTCGCAGCAGTACCATCAAGAGAAGAACTTCTTTCCAAATTACTTGGAAGCTTACAGTCTCCGATTACCAACCTTGCTCGCGTTCTCAATCAGATCGCAGAAAAAGGCGGTGCGGCAGATGCAGCAGTAGAAGCTGCTCCGGCAGAAGAAGCAGCAGCTGCAGAAGAACCAGCAGAGACACCGGCAGAGTAATCTATCCGGCAGCTGGGTGAAACAGTATATGGGCACGGCAGAGAGACTGACCGATGCGACAATAAATTATAATGGAGGAAAATTATAATGGCAAAATTAACAACAGCAGAATTTATCGATGCTATCAAAGAGTTAAGCGTATTAGAGTTAAATGATTTAGTAAAAGCTTGTG
>ERZ1026854.964-NODE-964-length-19267-cov-9.238653_pt1 | contig 19267 bp, 16 predicted proteins | sample MGYA00380157_ERZ1026854 | MGnify/ENA primary metagenome ERZ1026854 (study PRJEB33269, sample SAMEA4719793) | human gut metagenome | biome: human-associated habitat; feature: organic feature; material: feces | place: Cameroon | collected 2013-10 ...
GGAGAAGGGGATGCATAAAAGGATGGGATGCAAGGCGGATGACGAAGTCAAATACCGCAGCAACCCAAGGCGCATAAGCGCCGTGCGAAGCGCACAGAAGCGCGGGCCTGTGGGATAGAGTCTCGCGGAGCACCACTTCCCCTACGAGGGGACGGGAGGGGTCTATAAGAGGGTGAGCATTTCATCAAGCCGCCCAACGAAGCAGACCGCCTCAGAATTACCCTCCCAACAGCTTGGAGAAGGGGATGCATAAAAGGATGGGATGCAAGGCGGATGACGAAGTCAAATACCGCAGCAACCTAATGGTTGTGAGGATTTTGACAAGGCATCCAACGAAGCAGACCGCCTTTTAGGCGCCCCGTCAGATTAAACCGTAAGAATGTCCTTCTCCTTAGCCGCCACCAACTCATCAACCCGCTTAACCCAAGAATCAGTAGCCTTCTGCACCTTGTCCTCATAGTCCTTCTGCATATCCTCGGCAAGTCCCTCTTTCTGAGCCTTCTTCAGAGCCTCGATTGCGTCGCGACGGGCATTGCGGACAACAATCTTTGCGCTCTCTCCGGCCGCCTTAGCCTTCTTGATGAGCTCCTTGCGGCGCTCTTCGGTCAGTGGCGGAACAGTGCAACGGATTGTCTCTCCATTGTTTGAAGGAGTGAGACCGAGATTCGCATCGATGATTGCCTTCTCGATGAGCGGAATCATCTTCTTCTCCCAAGGCTGGATGGCGAGAGTCTTTGCATCGGGAGCTGTGACTGAAGCCACCTGCGGAACCGGAGTCATTGAGCCGTAATAGTCTACGAGAACATTGCTGAAAATTGTCGGATTGGCCTTGCCGACTCTGTAAGTCTTGAGGTCTTCCTCGAGGAACACGACTGCGTCTTCCATATTCATCTTGGCTTCTTCCAAGATTTCGTTTGCTTTTTCAATCATAGTGGTATTTGTTAATGTTTTTAGAAATATGAAAAAAATAAACTGCTTCAGATTTGTCAATTATTTTCGAGTATAGATTTCTTTTGGAAGAAGGAGTGTACTGGAGGTACACGACTGATGAGAAAACAAATATTATTTCGGCGACAAGTTACACATGGACAAGAGTTCCGACTTTCTCGCCGTGGACGAGTTTGAGGAGATTTCCTTTTTGATTCATGTCGAACACAATAATCGGCATGTCGCCTTCTCTGCAGAGCGCAAACGCAGTCTGGTCCATGACCTTGAGGTGATTTTCCATCGCCTTGTCAAAGGTGAGTTCATCATATTTCACAGCCTTCGGGTCCTTCTCAGGGTCGGCAGTATAGACGCCGTCAACGCGGGTCCCCTTCAAAAGGGCGTCCGCCTTTATTTCAAGAGCACGGAGCGCAGCACCTGAGTCTGTCGTAAAGAACGGGTTTCCGGTACCCCCTGCAAGAAGTGCCACACCACCTTTTTCAAGAACAGCAACAGCATCATCTCTCATATAATAGCGCGCGACAGGCATCATCGGGGTCGCCGTGAACACCTCCGCCTCAACACCGGCAGAGCGAAGAGCCATGGCAAGTCCAAGTGAGTTGATTACAGTCGCCAACATTCCCATCTTATCTCCGTTCACACGATCAAAACCCTTTCCAACGCCACTGAGTCCGCGGAAAATGTTGCCTCCGCCGATTACAATCGCAACCTGGAGACCGTCCTTCACAGCCTGTGCAATCTCGTTCGCATATTCGGAAAGACAATTCTCGTCAATCCCCTTCCCCGCAGGTCCGCCGAGGCTTTCCCCGCTCAATTTTAGCAATACTCTTTTATACATATCAGTACCTTTCAAAGAAGCCGCCTTTCGCCAGGCACGTCCCGACTGAAGCAGACTTCACCATGCAAATATAGTTCAAATTCATTATCTTATGGGAAAGAAATATGCAAAAAAGTGAACAACGTATTAAAATAAACTATATATTTGCAGCGTTTAACAGCATTGTTAAACAATTATGTTAGCACAAAAGTCGCTTACAGACAAGTATTTACAAATCAAAAAAAACAAGAACAATATGAAAGAAAAAGTGAATAAAAACACGGAGGCTGCGATTCTTGAGGCGGCGGAAAGCCTTTTCAAGACAAACGGTTTCAAGGGAACCACCACGACGATGATTGCCGGCCAGGCCGGCGTCACCCACGCGATGCTCCACTACTATTTCCGCACGAAAGAGCAAATCTTCGTGAAGGTCCTCGACGGCTATTTCCTGAAAATGCACAACGAACTCCGGCTGCTTATGTCTCCGGAAAAGGGAATGGTGGAGACGGTGCTTGATGTGACTGCCTCGCTTTTCGATTTTATGCAGGCTCATCAGGGTGAAATCCGTCTTCTGCTTGAAATTGCCGAGAAACGTCCTGATTTGCTTGAAAAATATAAGGATGTCACCGGGACGATTATGAGCGGGGCATTTGCACGCCACAATGACAGATTGAAAGAGGCTGTGAAAGATGGAATTATCGCTCCTGTGACGATGGAGGAACTCCTTGGCGAAATCATCCTTACTGACTATTCGGCATTCGCCCTGATGCCGATGGTTTCTTTTGTCTATGGGGATGATGCCGAGAAAATCGATGCTTTCCTTCGCAGGCAGAGGGAAAAGGCGGTGCAGAGAATTCGCGATTTCCTTCGGCCGCGTCAATAAACTCTGGCATTTCGCGGATTTCAGTGGCTGCGCGGTGGACTTACATAGAGAAATGAAGTAGTCAATTGTGGAGAAACGAAGTAGTAAATAATAATGCTTGATAAAGTATTGCAGGTATGAAACATTTGTTTAAAAATCTCTGTACATCGCTGGTTGCAATTTGCGCCGGCTATGCGGCAGTGGCCCAAACAACTCTGGACGAGTGCATCGGACTGTCTGTCGGGAATTATCCGCAAATCAACGAAATGTCCCTTATTGAAAAGACCAAGGGACTTGATCTCAAGAATGCGGCTTTCGCCTGGCTTCCGCAGTTGAACATTTCAGGAAAGGCTACTTGGCAGTCGCAGGTTGTCGAACTGCCTTTCGAAATGCCGGGAGTAGAATTCAATATCCCTCACGACCAGTATAGTCTCGTAGCTGAACTCAGCCAGCAGATTTGGGACGGCGGAGCAAGCCACAGCCAGAGAAAACTTGTCGAGGCCGGCGCCGAGGTGCAAAAAAGCCAGCTGGAGACCAATCTCTGGTCCATTCGCTCCAGAGTGGAGAATGTCTATCTTGGCATAATCTTGATTGATAAACAGTTGGAACTTAACACCCTTCTTCGCGAGAGCCTTGAAAGAAGCAAGAAAGAGGTGCAGAGCCTCATCGACAACGGAGTCGCTCTCCAGAGCGACCTCGATCAGTTGAGCGTGAACATTCTCAGCTGCCTCCAGCAAAGGGCTTCGCTCGAATCGGATAGAAAAACGTATGTGAAAGTCCTCTCGCTAATGACTGGGAAAGATATGGAAGGCGTTGAACTTCAAGCTCCTGAGGAGGCGTTGTCTTATGTAGATGACGGCGCACGCGATTTTGCATCCCGCCCGGAGATGTCCCTCTATTCTGCACAGTTTGCGCAGAACGATCTCAAACTCCGTCAGCTCAACACACTCATATCCCCGAAACTCAGCCTCAGCCTTCAGGGAGGTTATGGACGCCCGGGAATGAATATGCTTTCGGGCGATTTCTCCGGATATTTTGTGGCGGGGCTCAAACTCCAGTGGAACATCGGAGCCCTCTACACCCGTGGCAACGACATCCGCAAAATAAAGGCTGACGCGCAGAAAATCGAACTCACCAGGCAGTCATTCATTCTCAACAGCTCAATCGATGCGGAGCAAAAGAACAATGCCATTGAAAAGGCACGTGACGTCCTCGACCAGGATTCTGAGATTATCGCTCTGAGACAGAGGATTCGTGCTTCGGGCGAGAATCAATACCGCGAGGGAACCATCAAGATGAATGACTATCTGTCGATGTTGGATGAGGAGTATAAGGCAAAGGCCAATGAATCCCTCCACGAAGTCCAGCTGATGATGGCAGTTTATGATATGAAAAATACAATCGGAAAATAACATTATATTATGAAAAGATTTGATATACTGGTGATTGCTGCACTCGCAGCCACACTCTCAGCTTGCCGCCACGATGTTGATTTTGACGCCTGCGGACAGATTGATGCTGAGCAGGTTACGGTTTCCGCAGAGGCAGCCGGAAGAATTATTTCCCTCGACTTGAAAGAGGGTGATGCTCTCGCAGCCGGTCAGATGGTCGGCGCAGTGGATTCGGTTCAGACGGCTCTTCAAATCAGCGAACTCGAACAACGCAGAGACGGAGCCAAATCCAGACTTATAGATATAGCTGCCCAGCAGGCTCCTCAGAAACAGCAGCTTGCAAGCCTCGAAAATGACTACCGCCGTTTCAGCGCACTGCTCAAGAGTGATGCGGCAACACAGAAACAGGTGGACGACATCAGCAGCCAGATTGACATTCTCAAGAGCCAGATGGCGGCTCAGAAACAGACTTGGGAAAGAAACAACAGTTCTGTACAGTCAGAAATATCCACCTACGAAATCCAGCTTGCACAGAAGAGAGACCAGCTTGCAAAATGCCGCATCTGCTCTCCTGTGGGCGGAACGGTGCTCACCAAATATGCCAACGAGGGCGAGAGCGTGACTGTGGGAAAACCGCTTTTCAAAATTGCCGACCTCTCGGACATATATGTCAGGGCCTATTTCACAACTTCGCAGCTCTCATCCCTCAAACTCGGCGATACTCTCACCGTCATCCCTGACGACGGCAGTGCCAATCCGAGGGAATACAGCGGCCGCCTCATCTGGATTTCGTCTCAGGCAGAGTTCACTCCGAAGAACATCCAGACGAGGGACGAGCGTGCAGACCTTGTTTATGCAGTGAAAGTCTCTGTACCAAACGACGGTTCTATCCGTTTGGGAATGTATGCTTATGTAAGAAAATAGCAATGGAAACAATGATTGAAGCGGAAGGGCTCTGTAAATCCTATAAAAAGGTTACGGCCCTCAAGGACATATCCCTCAAAATCGGCCCCGGTGAGATTTTCGGTCTCATCGGACCCGACGGTGCTGGGAAGACGACGCTTTTCCGCATCCTCACGACTCTTTCCCTTGCAGATAGTGGAACCGCAAGTGTCTGCGGCCTCGATGTCGTGAAGGACTATCGGAAAATCCGCGCGGAAATAGGCTATATGCCGGGACATTTCGCCCTCTACCAAGACCTGAGCGTTGAGGAAAATCTTCAGTTCTATGCGACGGTCTTCGGGACGGACGTAAAGTCCAACTACGACAATATCAAGGACATATACTGCCAGCTCGAAGCCTTCCACGATAGAAAGGCGGGCGCATTGTCCGGTGGTATGAAACAGAAACTCGCACTTTGCTGCGCCCTTGTGCATCGTCCTAAGGTTCTTTTCCTCGACGAACCTACCACCGGAGTTGATGCCGTGAGCCGTAAGGAATTCTGGGCGATGCTTTCGAGAATCCGGGAGGGAGGAGTCTGCATTTTCGTTTCCACGCCTTATATGGACGAGGCTGCCCTCTGCGACAGGATTGCAATGATTTCAGAAGGACGCATCATCGGAGGAGGCACACCGCAGCAGATTCGCGACTCCTTCCCTGACAAACTCTATGCGGCTAAAGGTGAGGACATCTTCGGAATGTTGAGAGTTCTCCGTGCCACAGAGGGAGTGAAGGAATGTAACTCATTCGGTTCTTCCTGCCATATTACGGTCGCCGAGGGAGGTCCTGATGCCGAGGCTCTTGCGCAAGTCCTGGCACAGAACGGGTTTACCTCCTGCAGTCTGTCTCCGATTGAGGCGGGAATTGAGGACTGTTTTATGAGCCTGTCCTAGTTGACGGATGTAAATCATAATAGGACTTTTTGAGCCCTTGTGGCGAGGGTAAGTCCTCTCCCCGAGGGAGAGGATTTAGGAGAGGGGTAACGTGGACAGAAAAAAGTGCGTGGGATTTGAGAGCTTGATAAATGAGATAAGTTTAATATACTCAATAAGTTAGAATATTCGCAAAACTTGAATGATGGAGACGATTGATAAAGAAAAAAGCATTAGCGTGCGGGGACTTACGAAGAAATTCGGAGACTTCACTGCCGTTGACCACATTTCGTTTGATGTGGCAAAGGGTGAGATTTTTGGTTTTCTCGGGGCGAACGGGGCCGGAAAGACGACAGCGATGAGGATTCTTTGCGGATTGAGCCGTCCGACTACGGGAGAGGGGACTGTCGCAGGCTTCGACATAAGGACCAGGCAGGAGGATATAAAAAAGCATATCGGCTATATGAGCCAGCGCTTTTCGCTCTATCCGGACCTGAAAGTGGGAGAGAATATCGAACTCTTTGGCGGAATCTATGGTCTGAATGACAAGCAGATAGCTCAAAAACGAGAGTCTATGTTGGAGCGTCTGGGGCTTGAAAAGGCGGAGAAGATGTATGTGAGGGATATGCCTTTGGGATGGAAGCAGAAACTTGCGTTCAGCATTGCGATGATTCACAATCCGGAGATTCTTTTTCTCGACGAACCGACAGGCGGTGTGGACCCGAAGACCAGAAGGAATTTTTGGGATATGATTAACGAAGCTGCAGATTCGGGGATGACGGTTTTCGTGACGACGCACTATATGGATGAGGCGGAGTATTGTGACAGGGTTTCCATTATGGTGGACGGACGCATCGAGGCTCTTGATTCTCCGGCTGCTCTCAAGGAAAAATATGGTACGGACGATATGGACGGAGTTTTCACTCTGCTCGCGGGACGTGCCGAAAGGGAATAGACAATGAAAGAGATATTATCATTCATACACAAGGAGTTCCTCCACATTTTCAGGGACAAGAGAACCATGCTCATCGTCCTCGTGATGCCGGTGGTGCAGATTCTTCTTTTCGGTTTTGCAATCAGCACTGAGGTTAACAATGCTACTGTCGACATTGTGGGCAATCCGAACGATGCTTCTGTCCGCAAACTTGCCTTGAAGATGGAGCACAACAACAGTCTTTCTCTCGGGCGTTTCCTTGACACTCCCCAAGAGGCGGAACTGCGGATGAAAAAGGGTCAGGCAAAGGCGGCGGTTCTTTTTGGCAGCGAATACGACCGGGAGAACAATTCCGCAGCGGGAGCCACTGTGAGGGTGGTTTGTGACGGCTCCGACCCGAATACAGCCCAAATGGTGGGCAATTATGTGCAGGCCATACTCCAAGAAGGAAGCGCGTCTCCAGTTCCGAGTCCCTCAGTCCAGCTGGTGTATAACCCGTCGATGAACTCTTCCTACAATTTTGTGCCTGGAGTTATGGGATTGATACTTATGCTGATATGTTCGATGATGACTGCCGTTTCAATTGTCCGGGAGAAGGAGTTCGGCACACTTGAACTGGTGCTCGTCTCTCCGGTGCGTCCGGCTTGGATTGTCATCAGCAAACTCATTCCATACCTTGTGATTTCAATCTTCAACTTCATCACCATTATGCTCTTGGCGCGTTTCGTGATGGATGTCCCGATGAACGGAAGCTTTGCCCTGCTTTGTCTCACATCGCTGGTTTTTGTGGGCGCATCTCTGGGACTCGGACTGCTGATTTCGACAATTGCGGCGACCCAGCAGACAGCGATGCTCATCTGCGGAATGGGCTTGACAATGCCGACGATGATGCTTGCGGGAATCATTTTCCCTTGCGAAAGTATGCCTCTCGCACTCCAACTCCTTTCGGATATCATCCCTGCGAAGTGGTATATCATTATGGTCAAGAAGATTATGATTCAGGGGGCGGGCTTTGGCTCCATTGTACCGGAGTTCCTGATTCTCACTTCAATGATGGTTTTCCTCCTGTGGTTCAGCGTGAAGAAGTTCCGCACGAGGCTGAAATAGTGGCCGCAGGGAGCAGGATCGAGAACTTGAATCTCGAAAACACACTGACACAGAATAGATTAATTACTTTCGAATATTGAATTGATATGACTTGGAAATATTTATTAAAGAAAGAGTTCCGTCAGTTTCTCAGAGACCCGGGTATGCCGAGGATGGTGATGGCCTTCCCTCTTCTGATTGTGCTGGTGTTCCCGTTTGCCGCGTCTATGGAGGTGCGGAACATCAGACTCGCCGTCGTGGATAATGACCGCAGCAGCGAATCGGCGCTTTTGATTGAGAAATGTACGAATTCGGGCTATTTTATACTCGAAGACATCTGCCGTACCCCGACGGAGGCGCGTGCGTTGATGGATAGCGGAGACATTGATGCGACACTGACCATCAATTCCGGATTTGCCGAATATATGGGCGGCGGCGCTCCGGCGGGCGACCCTCTTCCGCTTGGAATTGCCGTGAACACAGTCAACGGAACAAGGGGAAGCATTGGCTCGAAATACCTCACGGCCTGCATATCCTCGTTCATTATGAGTCAGGGAAGTGCCTCAAGGGAGGCCGGAGCCGGTGTTTCAGCAGGCACAAATGTTTCGCCTTCGAAGGTGGAAGTGGCCTATCTCTACAACCCTTATCTCGACTACAAACTCTTTATGCTCCCGGCTCTGATTGTAATCGCAATCACGATGATGTGCGGTTTCCTTCCGGCATTGAACATCGTGGGCGAGAAGGAAAAAGGCACGATTGAACAGATTAACGTGACACCTGTGCGCAAGAGCAGTTTCATCATCTGCAAGATGATACCTTATGTGGCTGTAGCCTATTTCCTACTGTTCTCCTGTCTGTTGCTGACAAGAATTGTCTTCGGCTACAGCTGCCGGGGAAGTCTTCTGACCATCGCGCTCTTCACCTTCGCGCACATAGTGGTGATGGCGTCTTTCGGACTGCTGATTTCAAACTACAGCGAGAACACACAACAGGCAATGTTCGTAATCTGGTTTTTCAGTATGGTCTTTATGCTGATGAGCGGCATCTTCACCCCGATAGCCTCAATGCCTCACTGGGCGGAAATCATCACCTACGCCAACCCTCTGCGCTACTACGCCGACGCGATGCGTTCAATCTACCTCAAGGGCGGCACTCTGCTGGACAACTGGTTCAATCTCGTCTGCCTTGCAGGCATCGGCACCATCACCACCACCTGGGCAATCAAGTCCTACAAGAAGACTGTTTAGGCGGTTTTGAGCATTCGTCAAATCCATCAACCACACGAAAAGGCAAACGACAGCGATGGAGTTTGCCGCCTGCCTTTTTACACCCAAACCGCCAAAATTGTGAGGATTTCCGGAAAAACAGCAAATAAAATTGTGAGGATTTCCGGAAAATCGCTCGAAAAAATTTTGAGGTAGACTTTCTTTGCATTAACTTTGCCCGAACCTGATGACGAATGTCATAACAATTTTGAGGTTATTTATGACTTCGTCATGGCGTCACCCTAAACGCCGAAGTGGTCAAAGAGCGGTTTAAGAGCCCTCTGTTCTGGCGTGAGCATCATAGTCTTGACCATGACCTTGTCATTTAGAGGCAGTCTGAGCCGATGATTCAATGCAATAGGCAATAATTGCCATTCCGAGTAAAAAGAGTTTTTTCATACGACTTGTTATTTAGGGAGTATCGCTGAAATATTGAAAACTTTGTAAAGAATTAATTGATAATTTGTTAGAAATTTTATATCTTTGTTATAGATAACAAAATTCCCCCGACAACCATGGAAAAGTTGAAAATCGGGGGAATCGTAACAAAAATACGATGACGAAAGTACAAAATTTTGCTGGATTATCCCAGAGTTTGCCGTTTACAGAGTTCGATTTTTATGAACTATACCGTCGGACGTTTGAAATACTGAACTTGGAAGGATGAAGCGTCTGCTTCCGCTCTAAGCTGATGGAGCAGTTGGTAGGTGGAGACACCAGCTATGCCAGCAACGAGAATCGGAACTTCTGCAAGGAGAATGGCATCCACACGGCAAATGTGGTACACCTGGCGGAGCGGATAGCGGAGCAGGAGCAAGCAAAAGCGGCCTAATCCGAATGCCTCAAGCGGTGATGATGGGAGTCCTCCAGCTAGAACTCCTGAATGAATGTTGAAAACAGAACGCAAAATCCCGACAAAATGCCGGGAAGAAGCGATAAAACTAATAAAATGACGAGTTGGAACCGGTCAGAAACAAGGGTGATGTCACCGCTCCACTCAAAACGAAAACATTACACGACAAACCCTAAAATAAGTACTCAAAAATCTCATCGCTTGTAATCCATTTTCAAGAGATTCCATCTTAGCTATTGATTGCTCCAAATTATTAAACATATTGAATTGAATAATAAGTACCTCTGAATATGAATAGAGATATTAAATCGCTGGTCGGCGAAGCCACAGCCTATGATAAGAAACAGATGCTTGAGGTCAAGCGTCCTAAGAGTTGGCTCAAGAGTGTATCTGCATTTGCCAATGGCGAAGGTGGCACTTTGATATTCGGCATTAGCGATGACGATGAGATTGTAGGGCTTGCTGATGCAGAGGGTGATGCAGAGAAGATAAGTGAAGACATTAAGAGCAAACTTGATCCGGTTCCAGCAGTCAATCTTGAACCTAAGGAGATTGACGGAAAGAAATTGGTGCTGTTGCATGTATATCCGGGACAAGAAACACCGTATTACTATATTGGCGATAAGCAGCGTTTGGCTTTTGTCCGCATAGGCAATGAATCGGTTACGGCAGACCGCATTCAATTGAAAAGTCTTGTTTTGAAAGGTTCTGGTCGCACTTACGATAGTCTGCCATCTAGTTATAAGTTTGAGGACATGGCATTTTCTAAACTCAAATCTGTTCATTACAAAAGGTTACAGCGTTCGTTTGAAGACAATGAGTTTGTGTCGTGGGGAATCGTTGATGAAAATGGCAAGCTGACGAATGCCGGTGCATTATTGGCTGACGAATCTCCAGTACGGCAGTCACGTATATTCTGTACCCGTTGGAATGGGCTGGATATGACAAGTGGTTTGGGAGAAGCAATTGATGATGTGGAGTTGGAAGGTTGTGTAATTGGCCAATTGCAGGATGCCGTATCTTTCGTTAGAAACAATTCCCGTAAGAAGTGGTGGAAGGAAAATGACCATCGTGAAGAACTGCCCGATTATCCGGAACGTGCCGTAACGGAAGCGATAGCAAATGCCATCATCCATCGCGACTATATGCAGATGGGTAGCGAAATTCATATTGATATGTACGATGACAGGTTGGAAATATTCTCTCCGGGAGGTATGATGGACGGCAAACTTATTCAGCAGCTAAACCCTCTTATGGTACCATCCAAAAGGAGGAATCCATTATTGGCTGATTTTTTCAGCCGATTAGGGCTTATGGAACGGCGCGGCAGTGGAATGAAGAAGATAATGGATGCGTATAAGCAATACCAACATCTAGTTAAATGTCATGTTCCTGAATTTACTTCGGATTCTTCAGAGTTTCATGTAACGCTTTGGAACTTGAATTTTGATGATAGAGTTATTGGAGAAATTACGCCCGATGGCAGCCCATTGTTACAAGAGTTCGTAAAAGACAATGGCGAAGTAGTCGTAAAAGAGTTCGTAAAAGAACCGTCAAAGTTCGCAAAAGAGTTCGTAAAAGCAAGTCGCCAGATATACAAATTGATTTCTCAAAATCCACAAATCAGTGCAGGACAGATGGCAGAGAGCATAGGGTTGTCCACACGCCAGATTCAGAAGTATCTAAAACGGCTTCAGGAACTTGGCAAGATAACCCGTGTGGGAGGACGCAAAATGGGAGAATGGAAGACAATAGATGAAGAATATGAAGGATTCTTTGATAGGATATGATATGTTGTTCTCTATTCTGATATGGACAAACTAACCAAAGAGCAGAGACACCGCTGTATGTCTGCAATAAAGAACAGGTAGCAGAATCAGCGATTGAATATGGTAATAAATCAGAGTGAGTTTTCGTTTTGCCAAGGGGCTAAAACAAGAATCTTATGGAGGATATTCAAGGAAAATACTACGAACTATTCAAGGAGTACAACGCACTTCGTGTAGAAAATGAGGAATTGAAGTCAATTCTTCGGCAGCACGGCATTGCGTATCCGAAAGAAGAGTCTCTGTTCTCCAGCAAGACATTTCCAGCTATAACACTTTCCCTTGATGAGAAAATAACGCTATTCCGCAGTTATTTCAAAGGCCGTGACGATGTGTTTGCCCGCCGTTGGTTTAGTAAGACAACAGAGAAGAGCGGTTATCAACCCGTTTGCATTAATGAATGGCGCAGAGGAGTTTGCGACAAGAAGAACTATAAATGTGCGGAATGTCCGAACCGCAGTTTCGCCTCGTTGACCGACCAAGATTGTTATCGCCATTTGGAGGGAAAAGATAAGAATGGTTGTGATGTAATAGGCCTCTATGCCATTTTGCCAGACAACAAATGTACTTTCCTGTGTACAGACTTTGACGACAAAAACTGTACGCATGGTTATAAGGACGATGTACTTGCATTTACATCCGTCTGTAAGGAATGGGGTATTCCTTACAGCATCGAGCGTTCGCGTTCCGGCAATGGCGCACATGTCTGGGTATTCTTTGAAGAACCTGTACCTGCATATAAAGCCCGAAAATTGGGCAATGCTATATTGACAGAAGCGACAAAGCTCAACGCACGTATTAATTTCAAGTCCTATGACCGTTTCTTTCCTAATCAAGACCGTCTGCCGGAAGGCGGTTTCGGGAATCTCGTCGCCCTGCCACTTCAGGGAAGGGCAAGAAAGGACGGCAATAGTGTATTTGTTGACGATGATTTTTTACCCTATAAAGACCAATGGTCGTATCTGTATCAAGTAAGAAGATGTAATGAAGTATTTGTTGATGCACTGCTGGCGCAACATTTCCAGGAAGACCTTGGTGCGTTGTCCGCTTCCAGCGAAAGCAAACCTTGGGAGACACCCGTGCCGCAGCAAATCACTCACGATGATTTCAATTGTAAACTGACACTGATAAAATCGGACAAGATATATGTCCTAGTGGAAAGTGTTTCCAACAAAGTCTTGAACCATCTCAAACGCATTGCTTCATTCAAGAATCCTGAGTTTTACAGCAAACTGGCAATGCGCATCTCAACATATAATATTCCTCGCATTGTCTGTTGTGCTGATTTTTCTGATGAATATCTTGCCATTCCTCGTGGTTGCGAGGATGCCATAATCACTATGCTGTCTTCTCTCAGGATTGATTATGAGATAGTTGACAAGACCAATCATGGCAAACCGGTTACCGTTGCATTTAATGGAAAGGAACGTAATGAACAACTGGATGCCATCAATGCTCTTATGCCATATACAAATGGAGTATTGGCAGCAACTACCGCATTTGGAAAAACAGTGACTGCAGCAGCTTTAATCGCTCGAAGAAAAGTAAATACGCTCGTCTTGGTACATTCCAAAGCGTTACTTCTCCAATGGCATGAGCGCCTGTCTGAGTTTCTTGACATTGATTTTGTAGAACCTGACATTCCCAAGAGACGAGGCAGAAAGAAAGCATTTTCTCCAATCGGATGTCTGGATTCAACGTCAAATACATTACATGGAGTTATTGACATTGCACTGATACAATCATGCTTTGATGATGGTGAAGTGAAGTCCTTTGTACAAGAATACGGAATGGTCATTGTTGATGAATGTCATCACGTTTCTTCCATAACCTTTGAGAATGTACTAAAACATGTCAGGGCACATTATGTCCATGGACTTACTGCCACACCTATTCGCAAAGATGGTCTGCAGCCAATAATCTTTATGCAGTGTGGACCGATTCGTTTTTCTGCAGATGCCAAGACGCAGATACAGAAACAAGCATTCCAGCGTTATCTTGTGCCGAGATTTACTTCTTACCGCCCGATTACGGAAGACAAGCTGTCATTTACGGCACTTTCACAATCACTTGCGGAGTCAGAAATACGAAATGCTCTTATTGTAGGTGATGTGTCAAGTGCGGTTATGTCAGGCCGCACACCTATCATACTGACAAGCAGAACCTCTCATGTTGAATTGCTTGCCGGAATGTTGGAACCCTATGTTGCCAATGTTATCCGACTTACTGGAGAAGGAACAGCCAAACATAAACGAGAAATTCTACAAAAACTACAAGATATGCCCCAAGATGCCCCTCTTGTAATAGTCGCCACAGGAAAATATGTCGGAGAGGGATTTGATTATCCGAGACTTGATACGCTATTTCTTGCTCTTCCGATATCATGGAAAGGACTGGTAGCCCAATATGCAGGGCGTTTACACCGAGAGAACGAAGGGAAAGTTGATGTTCGTGTCTATGATTATATCGATATACACGAAGCTATTTGCGAAAGGATGTATCGGAAACGACTCAAGGGATATTCCGCTATTGGTTATCGAATATTGTCAAAAGACACCCAAACACTGTTTAATGCAACAGAAGACCTGCACTTGTCATCAAATGAGGGGCAAATTTTTAACGGGAATACATTTCGCAAACCATTTTCAAAAGAATTGCAAAGTTCAAAACAATCCATTGTAATATCTTCGCCAAGACTCTACCATGTGGAACGAAATTCGTTTGTCAAGACTTTGGTTGCTCTTCAAACAAACGGAGTTGAAGTGGCAATTCTTACAGCGATTGAAAACGAACAGACGGATTATCTAAAGAGCCAAGGATTGTTCACAGGTATTGTACCCAAATTGTCATTATGCTCATGTATCATTGACAAAACCGTAATATGGTATGGCAGTGTCAATGTTCTTGGTTATCCTGCCGAAGAAGATAATGTCATTAGAATTGCAGACTTCAAACTTGCCAATGAATTATTGAATGTAATCTATGATTGCAAAAAATGAAGTTCAATGAGATACCCAAAAATGGTTTCAAGAATGAATGCTATGGGAACTTTGCGGTCTCACATACGGCTTGCGATGCTCACAATACGGTTCGGAACGCTCTCCCGAGGATCGTTACTCTCGAAGTGGTTCTTCTGTCAGAATAAAGGTATCTTTTGCAGCCAAGGGATTTCCTTTGTTTCGTACTGCGAGTTCTCCGTTTTTGATTACGGCCTTGCATTAGTAGCAACTTTATAACTGTCGATAAACAGGAAGTTTATTTCAAATTTGCCTTCGTTTTTCAGAGCCACTCCGATCTTATCTATTCGCAATATTATAGTTCCGAAGCCATTCTGAATACGATACTCTTTTTCTTCTGCATCGGAAACCATATACTTTCCGGCGCCATAAATGGCTGCCATTTTTGAAATCAAGGCATCGAACGGCCCATGCGCCTGCCATAAATTTGCATAGCAGGTATCGTAACGGCCACCGATGGAATATACGTTTTTATTTTCCGGATCGGCCTGAATATCAATAATGCAAGGGCTACCATAGAAATTACCCTCCATAGTAGTACGCTCCCCGGAATACCCCATTAAAAAAGGAAGTTCGGTTTCCTCATCAAGGAACTGATCAAGATCATCGTCCTTTAATTCGACGAATCCCCTATTTTGTAAACTTTGTACCATGCCGGATAATGAACTATTCATGGGAATTCCCACAAAAGCGAGATGATTTCCAGTATTGGATTGCGCCTGTATCCCCAGAGGGAATAACAATGAAGCGATAACAACTAAAATATTTTTCATAATCCTTGTTTTTATATGGTTTAGAACTACGAGCGCGCAACGCAATTCTAATATGCAATTTTCTTTATTTCATCCAAGATTTCGGCGTCATAGTTATACCTCGTCTTATCTTTAGTGTATCCTACTTTAAAACCGGAACAACGACCATCTGAACGGATAAATATCAATAAGGGTATACCAGGAGTTTTAATTGGAATATTATTTTTTCGCATCCATGAAATCATATCATTGCAGACTTTCAATTCTTCCGTGTCGTCGGCAATGTTCATTCTGTAAAAATCAACTTTCTCCTTATATCGGTTCGCATAATCCGCTAAAATCGGCTTCAGCTCCCGGCTTGGCCTTGCATAGGCAGCATCGAAATGTATTACTACCGGTTTATTACCAATGATTTTAAAGTCACCTGCATTGTCGATCTTTCCGACAGATGCGTAAAACTGTTGTGCATTGATTTCTTTGACACAACCATTGTTGCCGGTCTGAGCCGATGATTCAATGCAACAGGCAATAATTGCCATTCCGAGTAAAAAGAGCTTTTTCATACGACTTGTTATTTCAATACTTCATTAAAAATTTAACAATTATATAAATTTCAAATACTTACGTATACAATAGCCCGTTTTGGAGTAGCTTTACAGCACCTCGCAGACAGCATAGAACAAAAACCGGAAAAAGCCCTCTCCGACCAGACAAATGTAAGCAAATCTTTTCAATCTTTCTTCATCGAAGCCATGGAACATTTTCTTACTATACCAAATCGCATCAACTTCCTTCAGATGTGGAGGTTCGGACGCTCGTCCGAGCAGCGGTTCCGTATGAACTTCAGGAAGAAGTTTGACTGGATATCGTTCAACCGGACCCTTGTTCAGGACGGTAACCCCAATCGCAGGGCAATAGCCATAGACCCGAGCTATATCAGCAAATCCGGAAAGAAGACTCCAGGTGTAGGATACTTCTGGTCGGGGTGTGCTTCTGCGGTGAGAGAGGGTTCGCTGACTTTGCCGCCTTTCGGTTTGCAAATGATTGATTTTTAGTGATTTACAAAGGATTCAAAATCGAGTGGTTACGCAAGGGTGACGAGAATTTGTCTCTACTTTTGTTTCTGTGGTCAAGTGGCCAAATGCTTGCTACACAGCGAATTAAGAAAAAGCGAGCCGAAAATTTGTCTCTACCCCGGTATCCTTCTGTCAATCTTTCAAAGAACTCTTGCCTCTTGGAATGCAGGACAAATATGCATCACTATTCGGCAAAGTCAAGTCTTTTCCGGACTATTTGTAACCTGCTTATGCTATATGGAACCCGCCATAATTTTGACGATTTTTTCTGAAACATATTTCTAATCCAACTTATTTGTTTTATCTCTGTTCCCAAAAGTTGGTCGTTTTACCACTTTTTTGGCCTTTCCTTTGCAGAATTCTGTTTCGCATATGGAGGTGATGAAATACGGGCGTGGAACGAGTACATAATTTTTGGAGGCCTTCCCCATCTGTGCAGTCTCGATGGAGCAGACAAGAAGATCCACCACCTCAAATCGGTATATGAAACCGTTCACCTGAAGGACATCTACGAGCGTCACCAAATTGAGAAACCGGACGAGTTCGAGGAACTGACGAAGATGCTTGCCTCAAGTATCGGCTCATCAATTAATCCGAACAAAATAGTCAGCACTTTTGAGAGTGTGTGACCAAAACTTCTGACCCACCAGCCGTGTGAGCGAACCCACACTCTCAATGGAAAGAGGGACAGCCTTCCGGCTGGATGCGCAGGAAAAAACGGCCAGCCCTGCAATAACTGCAAGGAGTAAAACAGTCAATGGTCTGTTTCCTTTTCCAATGCTATAGATACTCCTCCACGAACTCACAGGCATCGGAAACGCAGTCCGGACAGTCCCGGAGAACTTTTCCCGTGCCGAGGCCCTTGAGCTGTCGGCACTGCGTCGCTCCATTCTTCTCTTGGAACTTGGTCATGATGGCCTTCATCCGGGAACGGGATAGGTTTCTATCCTTGGTGGCAAGGCCGAGAATCAGCCCGGCTCCCACGAGCGCACCGCAGGTTCCTTCCATGTTGCCCATTCCCGTGCCGTAGGCTCCGGCAATGTGGGTAGCAGTCTCTTCTTGGAGGCCTACAAGGTCGCAATAGGTGCATACCACTGCCTGAGCGCAGTTATGAGAGTTGCAGCGTTTCTTTTCCGCTGCGAGGTGTTTACGGGTTTCCATCATCAAATCCATTCTACATCAGACAAATCCAGTTCATTGCCGGGAAGTCCCCAGCCGGGACTGAAAATAAAGGTATATTCCTTGAGTTCCCGTGGAATCTGGTTCAGGAACAGCAGCTTCGGCTCTCCATAGTCCCCGGAGCTGCCATACAAGGTCATGGTCTTCTTCTCGTCATCCTTCAGATACCAGCCTCCGCCATGCACCTTTACATGTCAAATAGAAGCGGTACAGCAGTATTGTCCAGCTCCTTGGAACGGATATCCACGGGACGGGCGCTTTTACCAATCTTTACCCAGTCCTCTTTGAAGCTGGGATTGGTGAGGATGTAGACGTATCCGGGTTCAGTAGTTCTATTTTTCATACGATAGGAGGTTAATCTGCTTTCGACTTACAAAGTTAGCGATTTGCCGCTGGTTTCCATGAAGGACACCAGCGAAACTATGCGAAACGGTATGAGTTTCTGCTACTTCAGTCCTTTGCTCATGGCATCGATGCATTTCTTCTTCTGCTCCATGTTGGGATGGACATAGAGGTTGAGGGTGGTACTGATGTTGGAATGACCGAGGAGGACGCTGACGGTCTTGTAGTCGCAGTGGCTCTCAATGCACCGGGTGGCAAAGCTGTGACGAAGGCCATGAAACCGCATCTTCGGAAGTTCCAAATCATCGAGAAGTTGCTTGAAGAAGACCCGATATGTCCTCGGCTCGACAGGCATTGCCCCATTCGTCAGTACATAAAAATCGCCTCGGACTATCTTCTTGAGTGGTTTTACCAGCGATAGCAAGTCTTTCGTCATGGGAATGTCCCGGATGGAATTCTTCGTCTTGGGAGTATCCTCAATGAGTTCAGTTGATTTGGCCTCTCCATCAACCAGATAAATACGTTGCAATGTTCTACGCACTCGGATTACACCTCCCTCAACATCAATGTCATCCCACCTCAACGCACAGACCTCTCCTATGCGGAGCCCGGCACTGAGACAGATGTAGATGCCAAGGTTCATGAAGGTGAAGTTCTCCCGGATGTGAGCCATGAGTTTTCTCTGGCTGGAAAGGGTCAATACTTCGATATCCTGCTTTTCCCTTTCAGTCGGGAAATGGATGTCAATCTGCCGGAACTCCAGATAACCGTACTTGACACCGAAACGGAGAATCATCTTGAGGACGATGAGGATGTCCCGGACGGTCTTCTGCGAAAGGCCGGATTCCAATTTGCGATTGACGAGGGACTGCACAAGCTCCTCTGTGATATCCGTTTCCTCTCCCAGCTCTGGAATGAGATGATTCTGGATGAGGAGTGCATACGCTGCGTATGTCGATTTCTTGACATACTGCTTCTTGTCGGCCTTCCAAAGCCCGGCAACCTTGCTGAAAGTTGTGTTCTTTTCCATAATGAAATTGATTAAGAATGCAAAGTTCAGGCTTTGAGGGAATTGCATCCTTAATGTCCCAACTTTGAGATTCCCGGAGTT